>Ga0179593_1551157_pt1 | contig 17845 bp, 18 predicted proteins | sample CZODoug2_1_08_16_FD_185931 | JGI IMG/M metagenome (GOLD analysis project Ga0179593, IMG submission 185931) | Vadose zone soil fungal communities from Angelo Coast Range Reserve, California, USA - CZODoug2_1_08_16fungal (PacBio error correction) | ecosystem: Environmental > Terrestrial > Soil >... | reverse complement strand
AATTCCCTGCCCTGTAGAACACCTGGGCCCGGGCTCCCCCGACTTCGGCGTTTTCGTATGATCCCGTTCGGCTTTTCCGGGTATTCCTCGCCTCCCCCCCTTGGCTCCCATTTTTGACTAAGTTTATGGAGTTCCGCTGGGCAGTCCCTTTCTTTCTCTTGAGTTTGGGAAGGGTTAAGTTGCCCCCTGCAACGAGCAGGTTAATCGTTTTCCCCGCGGTTTCTCCCTCGGTTTTACCCATCGACTTGACACAGGATTTGGCCAAGGCTCTTTCGTTCCCTTTCCGTTTCCTTTTATTTGGGCCTGGCTTTGTCGGAACCAAAAGCAATTTTTACAGCGGTCGCCCCCCCCTAGGAAAGGTTTTTTTAATTGACATTAGCCCCAGGCCTAGTCCCCCCCTTGGCGCTTTTTTACCCCACACAGGGTCACTTTGTCATGGTCTTTGCCCCTGCGGGGGGCTTGCAAGGACTGTTTTGCCGCTTTCGGTTGACCCTTTGTAACCCTTTTACCTTTTCCCACCGCGTTGGGATGTTTTCCCCCGCTGTCAGAGGGGGGGGTGTGTTCCCATTTGCCCCGGGGGTGAACCCGCAGGTTTCGGTTTTTGTTTTAAACCCTTTTAATCCCCCTGTGTTGTCGCCTTCGCCTCAAGGGGTAATTTCATTGTTCAAAACCCCAATTTTTGTGAGTCCTACCAATTCCCGCAGGGGGGGGGTTTCTTTTTTCCCGTGACCTCCCTTCGGTTGTTTGCAACAAGTTGTTCTTTTCTTAGTGGGGTGGGAACTCGACAAGAAACGACTATTTTTCGGGGAAAACACTACCCCACCCCCCCTGCCCAGGTACCAGGGGGGCCCCTCAACCCCCCCGCGGATTTTTCTTTCTCTTTTCCCCCAAAGGCCCCTGGTCATGACCGCTTTCGTAGTGGGAGGTTGACCCCTTCCCCCCCACCCCAGAGGGACATTCTCAATTGTTTGTTCCACCAAGGGGGGGCCTTCTTCGCAGGAGGGCCCGAGTTTTGCTTGTAAAACTTCTGTGGTTTCCCGTGGGGACTTTTTTGAGGTCTCGGCGATTTTTGTGGGGCCCTGGACACGTCTTTTCTGGTCTCCTGCCCCAGCCCGCCGCCCAGTCTCTTTGTTAAGATTCTAAGGTGGGGAACACCCGGATTTTCCCCACTTCTTTTTCCTTCCCCCCATCAAAACCATTTTTTCCCAAAACTGGTTCGGGTCCAGGGGGGGGAATGGCCCCCCTTTGTGGCTTTTGGACCCGAGCCTTGATGAAGGTTATTGCTTACTCCTGACCAACATCTACCAACCCGGCTTGCGCCTGGGGCATTTTTTTTGGTTTGCTCTACAGTTTTTTAAGTGGTCTTCCCATTTGAACACGGGGTTTGAGTTACGTTCCTCCCCCCACTCACTTTTTGTGTGCGTCTTTGGTTCGGAACTGAAAGGCCCAGTGGACCCAGGTCCGGTTCCCCGCTGTAAAACCCCCATATGGTGATCGGGACAAACCGTGTTGGACCTTCCCCCACCTTCCCTTCACGGGTTACCCCCCCAAGTTCCCTTCAGGCCCCCCCTTTCGCGTCCAGGGTTCGGGGTAAAAGCTTTTCCCCTTTTTTTTCCCCCCCCATTTCGCCACGTCTTGCCGGAATTTCCCGTACTTCTCCTGCTGGTGTAGATGAGGGTCGGGTGCCTTGCGTTTCAACTTGGCTCTTGGAAAATTGGTTTTTCGGAATTCCAACTCGGTTTCCCCCCCTTTTCCATTTTGTAGTCCTGGGGGTCGCCTGCGGGAAAGTGTTGCGCGTGCGAACATTTCACCAAGCGTTTGTGGTTTTTCTGATGGGGACCACCCCCTTTCGGGCGTTTGTCATGCTCGAGGGCTGGTGACGTCATGGTTTTAAAACTGGCGGTTTCCCACCCCCCAACCTTTTTTTCCCCCCCCAAGTTGGGCGTGGTTGATAAAAACCCGTTTTTGCTGTTGGCCGCCCTTTGCACGAAAAACCTGTCAATGGCCTCAAAAAAAAACACAAAATCGCAAAGAACCCCCAATTTCTAAAAAATCTGGTTCATATGGCGGCCCTTTCCCCCTTAGCCTCCCCCCCCCTTTGCACGGGCCATGGCGGAAACCTTTACACCACCCCACCCCCTGTGCCTACCTTTGCGTTGTTTTTAGAGTCCCCCCCCCCCTTCCCCCCAACCCTCCCCTCCCCTGGGCCGTTTTGTTCTCCCCCTGGCACTTGGTGTTTGGCCTCTTCACTGGGGGCCGAAAAAAAAACCTTTGTCCCCGTCCGAGGTCTCTAGTTTGGATGAGGTTCTGTCTTCTTTGCTGCCGGGACCTTGTTTTTTGAAAAATTATCAGCAGTTTTCCTTTTTTATGTGAATTTTATCCCCGAGAGAATCTTTGACATTCACCAGTTTCCCCTCATTATAGTCCCTGATGTGAGTTTGTATCCAAAAAAGCGGGTTTTCTTTTGACCTTTTTTTTCCCCCCTTGCTGGATTTTCAGCCCGGGTCGTTTCCCTTCTCCCGGCAGGGGGAAGTTTTTCCACCCAACCTAGACTTCGTTCCTGGCGGCGATTTAGATGGGACGCCGGCGGCGGGGGGGCCCCAAAATTTTTGCTCCCCAATTAGGGTAGCCGTTTCAAACGTCGCACCCAACAGCCTTCCAGACAATTTTTTTAAAGGTTTCTGGCGTTTTCAGGTTTCCCTTATTTAGGGTGGGGCTCGTGTGCCTGGCCTCCGGCCCCCGGAATTAAATCTTTTCCCCTTTTTTTTCTTTTGGTTCCCTTCAAAGTGTCCCTTCAGCTCGGATTTTTTTCAAATTTCCCTCGCGGTTCCGTAAATCCTCCGGGAACGGGAGAACTCTTTTTTGCTCAAGGGCCATTTACGTGAATGAAGCTTTATTGCTCCCCGTCCCTTTTCTTTGCCAATTCCTTGCGTGGTGCCCTGTTTATTTCGTGTTTTTGGTCTGTTGGGGGCGCTTCCGGTCCCCCCTTCGTTTGGGGAGGGGGCCAAGGGGGTCACCTCGTTGGTTTTTTTTTTTTAAGGTCCAAAACCCGCCTTTTTTAACTGGTTAGGGTCCTCGCCGGGGGAATTGCCCCCCCCCTCTTGAAAGCGTCTTCAATTAGGGGCACTCCCCCACAATTTCCTCGGTTGGTCCAAATGGTTTTTTTGTCCGCCTCCACCTGCCCCTTTTCCTCCGTTTATTGTGATTGGGACGCTGGCTTTGGGCCCTCTTCCCCCAAGTGGCGTTTGTTGGGGGGAGGGCTGGTCCCCCCCAACGCTCTGATTCATTTTCCCTTGGTATGGGGGCTATATTGCCCTGACCTTCCTGCCAAGCATGTTAGTTTCAGGCCCTTTTCCTTGAACCCACCCCTCGGTTCGTTCCCCCCGCCCTTTGGTCCTTTTTTTTTCCACTGGTTTTTGCGCGCTCCGGCCCACCCCCCCCCGAAAACCCTGAAACCGCAAAGGCATTCACTCCGGGTGGTTCAGGACCGACTTCAAACCCTTCGTCCAAGGAAACAATCGGTGCCCTTTTTCTTTTTGGCCCCTTTTTCTTTTCTATCTTCGGACGCGTTTTTCCAGGCTCGCCACGCGGCCCCCCCCCCCTTAGGAAACCCTCTTTTTCGATCGGCGCTTTTGTCTGGGTACCGTACATATCACTCGGAGTTTCGTTTTCCCTTTTTTTTTTGCGACCGGTTGACAACGGGTTTTCCCCCGGACAGTAAAGGCCGAACCATAGTTGAACATGGTTGATTTCCCGGGACTTCTTTCCCAAAGGGGGTTTTGGGGAATGTTTTGGGTTGGGTGCCCCCCTGGGAACCCCCTCTCTTGTAATAGACATCGTCCAACCCCCCCTCGTTGAGTGTCTCTTGTTTCTTTTGATGAAAACAAACCCCATGTGCTCTGCACTGTCCCTTCGACGGGTGGTTTCAAACTCTTCGTTTCTTTTTTTTACCCCACGCCCACACGTTCCCACGACACGCTGCGGTTCTTGTTGGGGAAACGGGGGATGTTTTCCCTTGGGTCGTCTCGAATCACATTGAAAAACTCCCCCCGCCCTTTTTGAAGTTGCCCACCGTGGTCCCGTACGGCCAGACCAACAACAAAAACCCCCCCATCCGATAGGGGTGAAACCCTTTTTTTGGCCCCTTCGGGCCTTCCGTTGTCTTTCGCCCCCCCCACCAAAACCAAGGACATTTTTTTTTCAAAATTGGGCCACCCAAACAGGACGTGTTTGGGTTTCCCCGTTTTGGCGTTTTTTTTGGTTTCGACCCGAATTTTTTTTGCCGCATTGTTGGTCGTTCCATTTCGTTACGGTGGTTCCGTGCACCAACCGGGGGGCTTCTGCCTGTTTCCGGTCCCTCCCCCTGAAGTCCCCTTTTCCTTGGGGGCTGTGTTTTTCTTTTCTTGGTCACCCCCCAGTTCGTTGGGAAGGCCCATGCCCTGCTCCCCTTTTTCAAAGCCCGTCACCCCTTTTCGACCCCCCTTTGGGAACTATTTAAGTTTCCTTCCATTGGCCGCACCCCCCCCCCGAATTTAAGATTTCAAGCAGCCCGTTTCCCCACACTCTTATTTAGCTTGCAACCCCTCCTAACGTGGATGGTTTTTAGGGGATCTTAGCCAAAAATTCTTCCCATTCACCTTAAACATGATGTTCCCCCTTTTGTATTCGAAAAAAAAATTAACACCTTTTTGATGCAAGGAAGACCCGTCCCTCCCACCTCTTGTGTCCGAATTTCGTCACTTGTGAGTTTTTCAGAGAAGGAGAGGAGGTTGGGGGACCCCCCCCCAACATTTCCTTTTTCCGGGCCATTTTTTTTTCTTTCACAACCCCCTCGCGTCCTTGATTTTTTTTTTTACCAAATGTTATTTCCACCTGTTAATTGCAGTTTTCGGTGCGTTTGTCAACCCGATGGGTTTATCAGGGAGGGGAAGTTTTGGCCCTTTTTATTTAGGGGAGTTTGGCCGGAAAACACGCCTCACAACCCTCGGTGGGGGTTTGAGTTCCCCCTGTTGCGGCCGCCCATCCCCCGTTGTTAGGGGCACCGTTCGGGCAGTCTTGTGACCTTTCCCCTTCAGACCTTTTTTTACTTTCGTCTGATTGTTTTGCCCCCCGATTGCCATTCAATTTCCAACTCGCGTCTTGTTTTTTAAAGCTTTCCCTTTTTGCCCTTTGTCCCAATTTGGGCCCCCTTCGGGCCCCAGTTCATTCCGGGGGCGGTGGTTTTTGTTGTCCGACCTCAATGACCTTTTTTCCCAAGTTTCCCCCCCCCCCCCTTTTTCGAAATTTTTTCCCATCTATAGTGGTTGCTTGTCGATTGATTTGCCGCTCTTCTTGGTTCAAGCGGGATTTACTTCCTGATCCCCGACAAAAACCATTCCTGTGTTTTTCCACGTGGACGCCCCTCCCCTTCCTGACGAAGACTCTGCCCCGGTTGTAAACCCCTTCTTTTGAAAAAGTAACTCCGTTATGCCCCCTCTTTTCTTGTTTTCCCTTATCTCACCTACCACATACGTTCGTTCTTTTTACAAGGTTCCCCCTTTCTGAAGGACTCGCGGCGTGCCCACTTCTTGACGGCCAGTTAAGTTCCCCTCTATCGAAAATTTTTTTTGGTTGCTTTTCTGAGGATTTTTCCCAAGTTCGTTGCCCAATCGGACCCCCTTCTCTGCCTGGGCCCCTATTTCATCGGAAAAAAAAAAAACCCCCCCTTTCCTTTTTTGGGGTATGGATGGGATTTTGAGACTTTTCTGTCCCCTCGTTCTAATCGGATGTTTTTCAAAACAAACCGGTGTTAGGGGACCTAAATCGTTAGGTTTCTTTGTAAGTTCTTCTTTCCCCCTTTTGCCCCTTTGGGCGGTTTCCGGAAAGAGTGAAGTTACTTTTTCTTCTTAGCTCAGCCGCCGTGACGGGGTAATTTAACTTCCTTTTGTTACGTAACCTAAACTCAAGTAACCTTTTGGGCCCGTAAGTTTTTGGCCTTTTTGGGCCATGGGTGGGATCCGTTCCGTTACCCGCTGCCTAGTCAGTGAGCCCGGCTTTTTCAATCCGGACGGCCAAAAAAGTTTTTGCCCTTTTTACGCCGAAGCTGTTTTACATTGTCTTCCTCCCGGCTAACAAGTTTTCCTGTATCCAAAAAAAACCCTCTTTGGCTTGTCGTTTTGTGTGGGGTGACCCCAACCCAGTTTTTTTTTTTTTTCCCCCTATGGGAAAAGGTGGGTCCTGAAATCTTTTGTATCGGGCGGAATCCACGTTTTTTTCGGAAGCAAAGGTTTTTTTTCGGTATGGATTTAGGGGGGTAATGCTTCGTTCGTAGAATACTCCTGCTTCTTAATGGAAAGGTCCCTACATAGAATACCCATTGTACTGGTTAGCAGTTATTATAGAGTCTCCACCCCTTTTATTTTCCCTACGGTTTTGTTTAGGCTTGGTATCATTATTTAAATTGTAGACACACCGTGTGGTTTTCCGCGGGGATTTTTTCCAACTCCCTTGTCTTTTTTCAGTATTTTACCAAAACCTCTGTCAATCATTTTCTACCAGGACACCCCTGCCCCCCCCTCTTTTTTAAAATTAAACCCCTCCTCCCCGTTTTTTCTGAGCTCCCGGATTTTTTGGCCGATGAGAGAGGGGGTCTTACCCTTTCAACCCCCTTTCCCCATAGACGTTTTTAATACGTTTCCGGTTCCCCTTTTTTCCCCAACCTTTTATTTTGTCCATTTGGCCCTATTTGGGAAACATTTTTTCTCTCCCGGACTTTTTTTTGGGAAGGTTCCACCGCCACTTGAATATCTGTTTTTCCTCCTTTTTCTTTCCTTTGCCCTTCCCCGGCCATGCATCCCTCACCCTTCCCCCTGACTTTACCCCAAAAAAAAGTACTTGGAATGGGGTTTGGTCACCGTGGGCGTTTCCAGTTTCGATTGTCTTTTACCGGGAAAACTCCAAACTTTTTACCCAACACTCCCCCGAGGGTGACGTCCCACGTCATAGGTCTACCCCCCCCTGGTCGTCGCCTTGGGTTTAGGTGTTGAACCCCCTTTCCCTTCCCAACCGATTTAACCCTCTCCAACCTTATCACCCTGCCCCCATCCAACAAAGTCTTTGCCCAATCGCAGGTGCCCCTGTGGTGGTCTCCTCTTTTCCTGCCCGCAAAACCCCCCCTTTTATTGGTTTCTTCGCGGCCGTTGGACCCAAAAGAACTGGGATTTCCAAACCTCTTTTTTTTTGGTACAATTCCTCACTTTCAAACGATTGTGCTTGACCCGGAGGTCTTTCCCCCTCTTTTCCCTTGAAACCCCTCCCCGGTTTTCCTCGTGGTCTCAGGGTTCGGATTTACTCAAAGTGGACCCCCTTTTTAAGCACGGGGGGACACCTTTTTCCAAACATTGTGGCCCTTTTTCCCCCCCTTTTACACGTTTTAAAAACACCCCCGGTCTAGATTCGCCCTCGTGCGCGTTTGTCCCCCCCCTTTTCTTTTTTGGAATTTTTCTTTACTGAGGGGTCTGTCTCCTCTTTTGGGGGGCAACTCCGCTTCTCTTTTGGCGGCCATTTTGCTGTTTTGCTTTTTTATAATCTTCCCCCTTTTTTTCTGGTCGTAAGGGACCCGCTCTATTTTTTTCTTTCCTTTGAGCGACCCTTCTTTTCCCCTTTTCCCCAAAGACACCCCCCTCTTTTGAAACACCTTTGGGGGCCCGTTTTTATGTGGCCATGGACGGTGGGTTTGGGGAAGATTGTTGACTGACGGTTTTTTTTTGCAGCTGTCCTTTAAAAAACGCGGAGTTCCCCCTAATCATACCAAACCCCTAACAATTAAACTTTGGTATCGTTGTTTTTTTCGTGGTTGGTTTTTGGGTGGGGGGGGAAGGAATCTTTTTTTTTAAACCCTTCCGCTTTCGGACCACCCCCCGGTTGAGTAGGCTTCTTCCTTGTCCTTTTTTTCGTGTTCAGCTCGAACTTTTTTTGCCGCTTGTCAACTCTTTTCTGACCACCGGAACGTTTTTGTATCCCTTAACTTTTTTTTGACCCCGGTTCCGCCAAAGGCGGTTTGTTTACGTTTAAAATAACTACGTGGTGGGACTGTTTTTCCCCAGCTTAGCCTTGTCTGATAAAGGTACCTCGAATTCCGCGTTCTCTGCGGTTTTTTTCCGACCCGTTGTGGTCAACCGGAAGCCTTTCGGGGGGTTTTCCCTTGGAATGGTGGTCCATGGTGGGGCATCAATTTTATAGTGTCCGGGTTTTCTTGTGAGCCAAAAAAAGCTGAGGTTCACTTAGGTTCATACATTTCAAAAGTTTTTTGGTCTTTTCCCAGGAAGCGACCACCCTAGACAGGGTCTAAACGCCCTTTACTCGGTGATCCCCTCCTACGTTCTAGAAGGTGCAGCCTTCTCTTGCCTTCAGAGGATGCCGTTTTCTTCCCCCCCCGTACCGCTATTACTGTACGCCCCCTCCCTTTTCCTGCGCCCCCACCTCACCAAAAGCTTACTACGGTGAATAGTAAATTACTTATTTGGGTTTGGGTGCCCCACTTAATCATTCCAGTTATTTCCTCTCTATGTAGACTCCCCAATTTCCCGTTATGTGCACAATTGGCCCCGGTCTCTTCCAAAGAAACCTCGGTTGCACAAACAACTCCCCTACGACTGCCGGCCAAGTCCGATATGAGATACCACCAATGTTTTCTTTTTAACCCCCTTGAAAGCAAACCCTCTAAGTTGGGTAAAATCTTTTTTGTTTCCGCAAGGTCCTGTTCCTTTTTTCAATTACCCCCCTCCGGATTTTCTTCCAACTGGGAAGTTAGGTCGGGTCTTTGAGTGAAATTACCCCAGTTCGCAAAACCATTTTTTTTTTTTTCTAGGGGAACCCTTTTTAATTGCAGACCCTTTTTTCCAACAATGACATTTTTTTGTCGGACCCCCCAGAATTGTTTTCTCCTCCCCCCCCGCCCTCTGTGGATTAAAAATTCAAGGTTTTGAAAACAGTTTGTTTTTCCCGTTTGGAGATTATGACTTTCCTTCTTGTATGGTCTTGATTCTCTTTTTGACCACTTAGGGCCCCCCCAGTAGTGGGTGTTGTACTATAAACGTTGCCCTCTTGTTATAGTTCCCGGTGCCGGTCAGGTCAATTCCACTTGGTAGACTAGCGAGGCAACAAAATCTGTCTGTTGACCCTTTCCCCTTCCACCCTGACACCCGGGTCCAGAGCTTCCCCTGCTCGGTGGGCCCCTAAAGGGTGTATCCTTGTGCGTTCTTAAGCGGTTTTCATTTGCATGTTCACCGGTCAGTTAGTTTGTTCCCTTTGTTGAAACTTTTTTTTCGTTTCCTCTGTTGTTTTTCGGGCCCTCCCTGAAGTAAGATTGTTTAATGCACCTCGGGGCAGGTGCGTTGTTTTTCTTTGTTTTTGGTTGATGGGAAAATGCCCCGTCTTCGGAGGCACCCATTTCTTGATTTACCTCCAAAGAGTTGCGGGACTATTCTCCCACCCCCTCACTTCATTCACTCTTTCCCTTTAAAAAACTTGGAGGTTAGCGTTCCCCTTTGCAGTTTTCAAGGGGGAATTGCCGCGTTCAACTTTTACCTCACCAGACCCCTTCTGGATATATAGGGGGTTTCCTACCCCCTGTACATTGCCTTCAGATACTATACTAGGCTCCTTATGTCTGAGAGTTGAATACCCCTCCAGTTCCTTTTTGGACCGTGTGCGAGGGATTCTGATTGCGGAACACCTAGTTCGCTTTATGAGGTCCCCCGTTTGAAGGGTGGATGGTCCCACCCGTGGAGTGGTGTATTTTTTCATTTTTTTTTTCTTTTCTTGTGTCGTGGGGGGATCTGCCCCTTTGATTTCATTTTTTTTTTTGCTTTTTTTTTTGGGTTGTCCTGGATCGTTTTAAAGGGTTCGCTATCCCAGGTGTTGTCATTTTTCGATCCGCAAGGTTTCATTCTAGTTTTATGAAGAACTCCTTTTGATTGTGAAAAGGCCCTTATTTTGGTCAATGGGTTACATAACTAAAAAAGGGTGAGGGGCCACCATTTTGGTTACAGTGTAGGGCCATGTCGCCAATAAGAAAGAATGAATTACGAACTGTCCATACTTAAATCGCTTTTTTTACAAGTCCCCCCCGTTTTTTTTCAGATTGTGCGTGGGGGTTTGTTTTTTTGGAAGGTGGTTTGCCAGTATTGTTCCCCCGAGACCCCCTTTTTCCCCTTCTTGTTTTTTACCCTTCAATCTTTTTTACAAAGCCCTTTTTGCTTACAGGCCCTCTTTCTTTTTAAAACCTTTCGGTGGCCCCGGGGGGGACCTACCCTCCCTGTGGCCCAATTTTGTTTGGTTTCCACAACAAACCCGTTGTTCAATTATGGGGGGGCCCCCCAAATTTCCCACAATATGTGTTATGGACTTGGCAATGAACGCACCTTTTTTTTTTCGTTAGTTTTTTTTTTCCACCAAAACCCCCCCAACCGAACTAAAACCCCCCCTACATCAGATACGGGAAAGTACCCCATCACTTTCTTTTGGAAAGGAAAGGAATTCAAAATGACCTCGGGGGGGTTTGTGTCCCCCCGCATGGAAAGGCCACAGCAGGGGTTTCTACCTGGCTTTTTCTGTTTTTCACTCGGGCCACTCGCTTCCCTTAAATCCCCCATCCTTTATCTCTGTGTTCTCCGAGTTCTTTTTTTAGGCCCACCACTTTTTTGACTTTTTTCCCAGAGTGACAATTTCCCCTCGTCACATTTGTATCCAGTTTTTCTGTCGATCTCGGGGAGGTTGGGTTAAAATTTTTGCGTCTTGCGGGGCCGGCCAGTCTTTCCCCTGGTCATATTTCCCTTTTACGCCAAGGCAATTCGAGATTTGTTTTTTTTATTGGTTTTTTCTGGAGTTCCATCGGTTTTTTTTGGTTTCGGGCGTTGAGGGCTTCCCGGGAATTTTTGCCCTATTTTTTGCGGCCGACCTTGACCGTAATCTCTTTGTCCCAAGGGAAAGCCCCTATTTCTGGGAGGGGAGGCTGTGGTTGGCCTGGGGGCGGCAGAAGAGGGGTCCTGAGGCGTTCCCGACCCACCACCCCCCCCTAACCCCTCCATCTTTCCGATTACTCAATTTGACAACCAACCCATCCTCCACATTTCTATCCCCCATTTCACCTTCTCCCTCAACCCACCCCCGGCTTTCCCCCCGACGCGGACATACAACGCCCCGGTAGCAAAGGGTTTTTGCTGACTCACCCCTATCGGGCCTTCATTAATTTTTTATATCCCACCCCCCCCCCACCGGATTATTTAAAGGGCTCGACTTCCCCCAAATAAAAAAGAGGTTGATGGTCTTTTTTCTTTTTATGTTTGATATTCCTGTCTGTACTTTTCTTTTCACATTTTTTTTTTTCCTTGTTCGTGATCTTCCTTTATTTTTCTGAGTTTCCCAACACCCTTATGGGTCAATGCGTTTTCAAGCTTTTGGAAACCACCCCCAGGCCTCCCATCATTCAGGAAAAATACAAACTACAATAATTTAATCAATTAAAAACTTATCCTTGCAAAGCAGGGTATTAGAAACCTCCCCCCTCTTCTCACGTATCCGGCTCACCTCCCTGTAACACACACAGGCCCGCAGAGTGGTTCGGTTATTCACTTTCAGAACAATCAAAAAATAAATGGATAAGTCATCTGGTCCCCGCGAACTACGTGCCTTGAAAATTCTCCTAAATCCACTCAACCGGCGTCTGTGACCCTCTCCGGGTTAGGGCCGGAGGGTTTTCTGCTGCGGCCCCTGGCGCATCGTGAATAAATTCTTCTTCTCCCCTCGTGGAAGGGCTGTTTTTTTTGTTTTAGGATTGCGGGCCTGGGGGGGGCTGTACCCCCGGGTTTCCCAAATTACCTTTTTTGTGGTTCGCCACTTGTTTTAAACCTCGCTTTGTAGGCTTATGCTTGTCAAAGGTTTTTACGTCCCTTATATGTGTGCACTTCTCGGGCCCCCCCCTGTTCGTGGTTGTTTTTGGTGGCCCTACACAAACCCCCTCCCATTAGGTTAACTAACGGGAGCTTTTGCAATACCTGGTAGTTGGACCCTTTTTTTTCTTTAATTCTACTCGGTCTCCCCAACCATCTGTTGTTTTTTTTTTTTCGGTGTTTTAAACCCCCCCCTCTCAAAACCAGGCCCCTTCATTAAGAGCCAGGTTTACCACAGTTTTTATACTTTTTTTTCCGCTTCTCCCTCATCCTTATCAAAAAAACTTGTTGTGTTCCTTGGGGGGGGTTTTGGCGCTTTTTGTATTTTTTTTTTTTCCCCCCACAATAATTAAACCACAACAACTGTGATGAACCACTTTTTTCGGGTCACCCACCGGTGACCTCATTTCGGGTGGAACAAAAAGGCTCCCGACGATCCAACCCCCAAAAACCGAAGCGTCGGTGCGTCTGGAGGGCACCGCGGGAGTTGCAAAGCACCCACGCACCCTTCCACTTCCCACTCCCCCATTTCCCCTACCACTCGACTTAAAAACCAGCCGTTGTCTTGGAATCCCTTACATCCTCATCTATCTCCTGGATCCGTCCACGACCCGTCTGGGGGAGGTCGAATGTGATTTTTTTGCACTCATTGAGGCCCGCCGGTCAAATCTCACAGAGCGCCGTTTACCTGTTGGCCATAGACTTTCTTACACAAACATTTCCCCGTTTTCTTCCTTTCTTTTTTCTCCTCCCCGGAAACCTTGGGGAAACACCCATTCTACTCATTTAAGGGAGCATTAAGTGGTTATCCCTGGTTCAAGAGTCCCGAAAATGGAGAGGGAAGGTAATTGCTTTCCCCTTTTGTTCTAAAGAGTCTCTCTTTTTTGGGGACCAGAGGGGGCCAGGTTGACTCCCATTTTTACAGATGTTTAGGTAAGTCCGACCATATTTTAAACCCCCCTTCGCCTTATTTTTTTTTTCCCCCTGAAACCCTTTTAAATGAAAGAAGGGTGAGATGCAATTTACCATCCCCTTTCGGGCTTTTCTGTGTCCTCTATGGGTTGCTGTGTACACCGCGCTTCCTTGTTTCGGTTTTGAGTTTGAATTTTTTGCCCTTAAAAACCACCCCATGGCATTTCCTTTTTTTTTCAACCTCCGTTTTTTCAAGGGAGGTCCTCCGGGTCATTTCCCCGACGGCCCACCTTAACGGGAAGTTTCTTTCTGCTGTGTCGAGGCAGGACCCTCTGTGAGTCGTTCCCCCCCCAATTTAAAGTCCAGTTTTTCCTATTTCTTTTCGTGTTGCTCTTTACCCATTTCCCGCTTTTTTACCATGGGCTCGGGGCCTTTTTTCTGAACGGCCTTTTCCCCCTCATAGACAAAAAACCAATTTCACGGTCCCCCCCCTTTTCCTCCCAACTTCAGGTGTTTTCTTTTCCCTGGGAGGGGAATTGTGTAATTGGTGGTTTTTTTTTTTCCCATGTCAAATGTGGGAAGGGGAACCTTTTTTTTTCTTTCTTTCCTTTTAGCTTTCCCTTTTCCACCTCCTGTGGTTAACACCATTGTTTGGGTCCACCCTTTTTTTCCTTTCTGGAACGCCCTCTGTTTTTTCAGTTTGGCAAAAGATGGCTAGTCCGTTTTCCCGTTAATCGAAACCGGTTTTTTCCCGGATGTTTTTTCTCTTGGATCGGTGAATTGGCTCTTTCCACCCCAAAAGCCCTTCTTCCTCCTTTTTTCCCTTTTTTTTTCTGCGGTATTTTTTCGCCAAGGCTGGTTCTCTTTTTTACTTCTCTTTTTTCCGCTTCCTTTTCTGTTTCACCTTGTCAATTCCTACACCCTTAGTCATGTCATATACCCCTTTTCTTCGTTGAAGTGAAGAGGAAGGTTTGTGACCTTTTCTCCCTTCCCGGGGTTGGAAGTTATTTTTTTTGTAAGCTGCCTTTTGTCTCCCCCGTGCGACTAGTTTGAATTTTTGCCTGAGACCCCCCCCCCCCATGCCACTGTACCTTGTACACTTCGCATTTTGGACGGTAGGTTTGGAGGAAGGGGGTTTATACCCGGACCTTTCTCTATGCTTTCCGATCCTTAATGTGGTTCTTCCCCACCTGTCCCCGCGGCGAACTCCTATTTCTCCCCCCCCTTTGCCATCGTCCGCCCGTGTCCTATCAGCTCCCCCCCCGGGCGTGCGCCGTTTTCTGGATCCTCCCGCGCAGTCAAAGATAGGCTGTGGGGGTAAGATATTGAGGTCTAAGGCAAAAGCCGATACCTGGGGAGTGTTGAAGCGTAGGCGCGACAGGTTGAATAGATTGGAATATTCCCTCTTTCCCGTTCTTTTTACACTTTCCTTTTCCTCGGCCCATCTCCTTTCCACTATCCGTCTTCAACCCCTCATCCCTCCCACCTTCCCCCCCCTTCCCCCCCCCGTGTCCTCTTTCCTAACCTACCCACCCCTTCCCCCTTTCTTTCCCCCTCATCCCTTTCCCTATTGTTACCCCCCCGCTTGTTCCTGCCTCCCCCCCTAACCCTTCCCCCGTCTCACCCCCCATTGTTCTTTGCTTCCTTTATCTTTCTCGATGGCTACCTCATTTGGCTCCTCCGCCACCCTTCCACTCGCTCGTTTTCTATGTGACCTTTCCTTCCCTGTTGTGCCTCCTATTCCTTTTCCTTCCCGTCTATCTTTATTTTTACTCCCCCTCTCCCCTCCAATTTCTTTTTCTGTAGTTTATTATGCCGTTTCCTTTTTCAGTTCTTCTATTTTCCAGACATGCTCGATCTATTCTTTGCCCCCCTTTCTTTCCTTTTTCTCTTCCTCCTTCCCTTCCTTCTTTTTTTTTTAAAGAAGCCTCTTTCCTGTATCTCCTGTGGGCCCCCTATGGCTTACCCTTTCTTTTTGTCTCCTTAACAAGATAGGGTGTTTGAAAACACCGCTTTTTAAGTTTGGGGGACCATTTGTTTTTCTCAGTATGCTGTTTTAAAAAGCCTCCTGTGACCGGTTTGTAATATCTCCGGCCCCGTTTTAAGCCGCGGTTTTTTTTTTGTTTTTCCCCCGGCGCCACATTTAAACCACAAATCCGAGCGTTTGGTTGAGGGGAGGTGGGGACGTTCCTTTATCTATGCCCGGGACGTTGGACTTTTTTTTTTTTTGGGACAGCAAACGACTGGTGCAAGTCTGGTCGTATTTGTTTGTTGTGGGTGTCGTTATCTTTTTAAAAGATTTGGACTTCTCTTGGACAAAAGCGACTTTTCCCTCTTTTCTTTCATACCATCCTTTTTGGTTGTTGTTGTGTCCCGACTTTTCCTAATTTGTTCGTGTCCCAGTTGGTGAAGGTCTTTTTTGGAGGGTTCCCTTTCTTTTTTTTCGTTTTCGCGGTTTTTTTTTCCCCCCCAAGTGTCCTGCTTTTTTTTGTGCGGAACCCGTTTTGCCCCATCAATGACCCTTTACAAAGGTCCCTCCCCCGGACGGTTTTCAGGCCCAAGATTTTGTTTCCCTTGCAAGAGGAAGAGAACACCCGGGATTATTGGACTCACTTGTTCCCGAGCTCCTTCACTTCTACTTTTCCTCCTCGTTTTTCCTTCTTTTCCTCCTTACGTCCACTAATGGCCCATATAGGCGTTCCCACCGTTAATTAGGACGGGAAGTTTACGGAACCTCCTAATGAAGATCGCGAGATAGCCTATTTTCCGGACTTTCTTCTATACGTTTCAAAGCCCATTGCTCTTACTCCCCCCCCAAGTCTGTGTTCCTTCTTTTCGTTCTTCTCTTTTTAAGATTCTCCCCGGAGCACTCCCCCCTAGCTACTTTTTCCCGGCTCCCTCTTCCACATGCACCAGATCTTTTACAAAATAGTATTCAGGCCAATCTCTCGGCGCTAATCACATTTCTTCCTTCTTCTTTTCCTTTTTTTCATCCCCCCCTCTCAACCCCCCTGCGGGTCCTTCCTTATTACGCCGGGCCTCTATTGGGGTTCTAGATTGGTTCACATATCTTTCCTTCTGTTCTATCTCTTTCCCTCCCTTTCCATGATCGCTTTTCCTTTCTCTTTCCTTCCTCCTCATCTGCGGGCTCGTCCCTCCTCTCCTTGGTAACCCCCTTCTTCGCTAGGGGGAGATCTCCTCCCAATCGAATCTTCTTTTTTCCCCAAAGGCATGCCCAGGTGAAAAGCCCGCCAGCGCAGCGCCCACTTTGTGTTTTTTTCCAACGATGGTTTGTCCGGGATCCCTGACTTTTTCTTTCTGTTTCGGTCACCGTCTTTCGTGCGCGACGCTTCCCAATGTAATTGAGAGTTCCTGCAAAGATTGTATTTCTGAACAATAAAACTTCTTGAACCCTTGTGTTCGTTTCTTACCTTGGCGATTTGAGTTTTTCCCTTTTTTTGATAGGGCAGATATTAAATCAGCCAATATACCCCTCGGAGGGAATTTGACCTTGATATACCCCCTTTTGCCCGCCCCCGATCGCGGCAAAGGTTAGAGTTATACTACGTTTTTCGTTCAGGCACGACTCCAGTTCCCCTTCCGGTATGTACAGCTTTTTCTCCCCCGAAGTAATACTAGAGGTAGGCCCTCCCGGTTTTTTTCCCGAAATCATCGATTTCTCGGTTTAAAATGGGTCCGTTCCCCCCCTTTTTTTTTTTCCTCTTCCCTCCCCCCCCTCTGCGAATAAATATTCTTCTCCCCTTCCGATTTGTTTTAGCCTTTTCTCCTTTTCTAGTATGCTTTGTGGGTTCAGACCGGTGCAATCCCTAAGGTTATCTCCTGTATGTGCGAAAGTTTCGCACAGTTCTCGACATCTCCAGTTTTTTTCGCGCCACACTTTTTGTCTGCAGTCCTTGATATTATTTCTCGGATTTTGCCATGGTAAGCCACGCCGTCCCAGCTGGTCTTCTCACCGGGTTTGATTCGGATTTTTTTTTTTGTGCCCCCTGGAGCTTAATGCGCCTTGTGCTCCACCCAGATCCATTCCCCTCTTTCTCTTCTTCGTGGTCATTCTTTCGACCCTTTAAACATCTCCCCCCAAGCAGCCTTCCAGGTGAAAAATTTAACTGACCCTGGAAACCTTTATCCCCCCTCCCCGTCGCACGCAGGTTGCGTTATCTCCCCCAGTCCCGCAAAAGCGACGGCCATCCCTTTGAAGACTCCTTTCCTTGTTTGCGCGTCCAATCCTTCCCGAAAATTCCCCTCGGCGCGCTTATCATTTTTATGTACCTTCTCTTTACTGGTGGCCTGGTATTTGGACCATGTCATTTAAAGATTCGAGCTCCCTCTCCCCCCCCTTTTAAAAGTCAAGTCCTCCCTCTTTAAGGCTTTTTTCCCGCGTTTGATTTCGGTGAGGGGTATGAAGACAGAGTCTTTTCCTTCGACCCGGGCGCTGTTTTTGGCCTAGTTCTCTTCTCCCCTTTATAGCCCGGCGGGGGCTTGGTCTTTTGCTTTCCGACCTCTGCCCACGGCCACATTGGATTTTTTCCCCTATTTTTCCCCGCTCTCACCGAAGTCGCCAGCATCCTCCCCCTGCTTTCCATTTACCGGTTGCGGGCAGCCCCCTTGTCCTTTTTCCCCGCTTGCACTCTTCCCCCTCGGTCCCTATACGACCCGGCAGTGAGTCCCGTTTACTTTAAGTATCTGTTTTTTTCCCTCTTCTCCCGACGGTCATTTTCTCAGGGGCTAGTCTAGGGTCTTTAACCCCAATTTTTCCCTCCTTCCTGCCCGAGGGTGTTCGTTCATGCTTTTCTTTGGGTTTTCTTTTTGCGATAGAGACGTTCTCTTTTTTTTCAGACAGTCGAGTTGGTAAGTGTCATTTTTTTTGTGTGTCATGCCTCTACAAATCTCCGACAGGAATTTGCCGCCACCGGAGTCCTTCCCTCTCTGACCATCTCCCCCCCCCCCGTCCGACGACGGTCCAACTTCCAGTCTTTACGAAG
>Ga0179593_1443822_pt1 | contig 17845 bp, 14 predicted proteins | sample CZODoug2_1_08_16_FD_185931 | JGI IMG/M metagenome (GOLD analysis project Ga0179593, IMG submission 185931) | Vadose zone soil fungal communities from Angelo Coast Range Reserve, California, USA - CZODoug2_1_08_16fungal (PacBio error correction) | ecosystem: Environmental > Terrestrial > Soil >... | reverse complement strand
TTTTCGTCTCCGCATGCCATTCACGCCTTTTCGATCCTTCGGGAGTATTCCATATGAACTCCGCCAGAAATTTTGTTCCACCCTTCGGACCCCCCCTTTCCGATCTTTCTGAGAGCCCTCTCCTTTTGGGAGCTCCAAGTAAAGTCTTAGTTTTTCTCTCGTTCTTACCCAGGATGGTCCGGAGGGGGTCAGTAAATTTCTCGCCTTCTGGGGATAGTCCACGCTTCTGCCTTGAGATGGACCCCGGCAGATTACCACCGTTCCCCTTCTTTTCGGCTCTGTGGAACAAGTGCAGAAATTTCCCCCCCCCCTGCAAAGTTGCGCCCCCCTGCCTCCTTATCTGGCTCCAATGATTCTTCGTGTGACCCCCATCATTTGTCCAGTCTTAACTCGAAGTCCTTTCGCCCCTTTTGGGCCGTTTTACCGCCCCCTTGTTTCGCTCACCTACTCCTAAAACACCAACAAACTTTTCTCCTTCCCCCCCCCTCCTAGCTTGTTGATAATATGATTCTCTTATTATTTGGATTTTTTCTATTCTTTTGTATTTCCTGAAACCCACACTCCCCGCTTTTTGTTCTTTTTTTTTTGTTTCCGCTCCCTTTTTGCATTTGCCCTCCGCCTCCCGCTAATGGGTTACTTTCTTTTCAATTACCCCGGCTGCCTCCCCCAGAACCCTTTCATTTTTTCCCGGATCAGGCTCCCCACCCTGCCCAAGACAGTCCGCAACCGGAGCATCTCTCAAGTCAGACACCGTAAGACTGAACCCATTCCGCCCCCGGGGGGGGTTTTGGACGGTGACTAGATGAGGTGAACTCGACCTAACATAACGAACAATGTCCCGAAGGGTTAGCCTTCCTAGAGAGATTTGTCGCCGGAAAACTGGAAGTTTACAAGAGTCCAATCTTTTCCCGGCTGCATGTTTGTGTCTCGAGTAGAGAGCGGTCCCCTCGGTACTAGATCCAGGGCTCGAATCAGGACCAGCTATTGGCAAATTGGACCCCCCCAACCTCAAAAGAGACAAGAGTGGGACGAACCGGTGCCAGGGTCGGACCCCCGCTTAGCCCCTGAATTTATTTTTTGGGCCCTCGCCCCTCAAGATTAACGTTTTCTCCTGGCGGTGCTTTGCTTCCCGACCACCCCTCTGCTCCATTCATATTGACAACCCTTTACACCTGCCCTTTGCTTTTCACTTCTGATGGCTGACTCTCTTATTGTAGGTTGTGGTATTTTTTTTCCCCGGTCCGATGTGGTACGCCTCGCTTTTGTTCGTTTCCCTGACGGTACAGTAAATATTTTTCCAGAATTTCCTTTAGAGTTTTTGTTCCTCCCCAGCTGATTTGTGTTATTCCCCTTTTCCCCCCCCCTTTTCTCCCATGATCCCCCTTCCCCAACTCTCTGCTCTGTTCGACTCCGGCCGCTTTTATGACTTTTTCGCAGCAGGGTCGTTCTTCCCGCATACGACCGAATTCCTACCGATGTTGTACGCACCTCCCCCTCCTAAAATCTAATAGGTCCAGTATCTCTCCCCGGCGCAGAGGAAAAGTTCCTCGCCCCCCCCCCACTCCTTTACGTTAAAGCATGATTTTTTTCCCCCGTGTTCAGATGGGTTGTTCTTTAACATAGAAGACACGTTTTGAGATTCTTATCCTCAAATCCCCTTGGATTTCTGATAGTTACCATTCCCGTTGTAACCCCATACCGCACCTCTCTTTGCTTACTCCTCGTTTTTTCCATTGCTGCTTCTTGGAACGGCTTACAGTCTTTTTTTTTCCCCACTCCCGACTCCCAGCTTCGAACCCTTTTGAAAGCCCTCCCCCGACCAGCTATTTTCACTTGCTGTTTTTGAGATGCTTGTTCCTTATACGCGACCCGCCCACCGGAATGGTGGTGCGGAAACCTCATTCCTTCCCTATTGGTTTTCTGAAACGAAGGGGGGAACGGGTGTTTGCGTCCCGCTGGCACGCGCGCCCCTCACGTATCCCCCCCCTGTCCTTTCGGTTCTGCGATGTCGTTGCCCTTTGGAAACAAGTTTTTCCTTCTTTCGATTTCCCCCCCTAACTCTCCTGATTCTTTCTTTGCCCCCCTTTTCTTGTATGTTTCGATTTTGAACGCTGTCTATCATGATTGGTAGTTCCGCCCTCCCCCCCGTATGAGCTTCGCCCAAGTAAGTTTTTTGAAAAGCCCTGATTTTGAGTTTGGTTTTTGAGTCTCTTCTTCCCTCCACCTTCCTTTCCCTTTTTTTTTTTGGACCTTCATCCCTTCCCCTTTACATTTTTTTTGACACACATTTAACCAACCTGGCTTCCGTACGTTCTCCTACCTGTCCCCTTCCCTTTTACCCCTTACCCACATCGGATCAGAATACTGGATTAGGGTGCTGCTCTTAATTAAGCCCGTCCCGCGTTGATATTGCTACATCCCAGAATCTTGGAATCCACGATTTCCCCCCTTCTCTTTTTGTCACCTTTTTTAGATGGATTCCTGGTTTAACCTTTCGCGCAGCTAACGGATCGCTTTTCTTGTGAGGACATTCTTCTCGTCCGATTGCTTATAAGACCCAAGATGATCGTTCCTCTTTCCTGGCCGTCACTACTGATGTTTATTCTTTCAGCTAAGAGGGGTTTTTTTGTTTTTTTTTTTTCGCGTCTTATTTTCATTCTTACCCTTTCCCCCCTGTGATATCCTCGAAGGTTTGAGCTCCCCCCCTCCCCTTCCAGTGGAAATTTATCAGTTTTTGTCCCATCTGATCCTTCGCTTTCTTGGTCCCAGAATCACGGCCCTAAAACCCCTTTCCCCCCAGTTTGACCGAGCAGCGATTTTTGACGCCTGTCTGGTGTCTTGGCAGTGGAGTTTTTTTTTTTTTCCTTTGTTTTTTTTTTTTTTATTTTGATATGTTTTTTTTTTTTTTTTTTTTCTCCTATTTTTGTCATGCCCTTTTGGCGTCCTTCCCGTCTTTTGAATCTTTTCCAAAACGAGACCTTCCGGTCGCTCTTTCCGGGTGGCCCCTTTGACAAAAGGATTTTCCCTTCTCGAGGCAACTGACAGCCATTTTTTCCAGTATTCCGCCAAAGCTTTTTTTGACGTGTCCTCCTGCCTGTTTTCCCACCGCCGCCATACACTTGGTATTCCTGGAATCCTCTTTCCCCTAACCCATCCCGTTCCCGCTTTTTCCCCGTAGTGCGTTTACTTTGAACACCACTTCAATTTTTTGCCAGAAGCGACGAAAACATGATTCATTAGATCGTTGTCCTGTTCCCACCTGAGAAGACCTTACTGGCCAATAGTTATCTGTCGCGGTTATTTTTTTTTCCAACCCTAGTGTCGCGACATCAGATAATCCTTTTCCCACACTCGCGTAGCCTTGAATACTAGGTGCTTAAGTCGTGCGCTTTCCTCCACACCCATTTGAAAAATGTTGTCCTCCCCAACATGCATGGATTCCGACCATTAGGTTTCTCCCGCAGCGTGCCGAGAGGTACCGTTTCCTCAAGTTTTTAAAAGCTTGGTTTTGGGTGCGCTGCCCAAAGGGTTCGCCCCTGTCTTTGGAGGCTTGGTTACCCCTTAAATCTTTTTAGTTGGTGAAAAGCCAACTTTTCAGGTTGGCCTTACTGCACCCGGCTTTTGAGTTCAGCTTTTCCCCACTGATCTGGCTAAAGGAGCATCAAGTATTCAATCCACCATTCGCCGTGTATTTTCGCCTATACGCAGGTTTTTTCTCCCCCAACGATTTTCCAGCACACCCCTTTGTCACCCCTCCCCCGTCTAGATTTGCAGTGCGCTCTGCTGAAGAGTTCGTGCTTCCGCCTTCAAATTAATTCGATTTCCTTCGTTTCCCCCCGTCTCTAGTTGACGCCTACGTTAGTATTCCTCTATTACACATTTTTCGGAGAAGCCAATTTCTCCTAATTTTTTTTGACAGCCCCCCCTTTATTTGTGCCGTTGATACAATGGCGGTCAACATTGAGCCTGCTACCCCCCCCCCACGTTTCTACACAAAAGTCGCTTCCCGGGATTCTTTCCGAGGGCCTGATTTCCCTACGCATGAGGATACATCTTTCCTTCCTTACCCCTACGCCCAAAATACCCAGCCCACCCAGCACCTCAAGAGAGTATCTAGAGGAAACCCCCCCAGCTTCAAAGGTGGGCGAGTTTTCTGTCGTTGCTTTTTTCTTTACCCTGTAGCACGTCCAGTCATGGCGGGTTTCGAATTTTTTCCCCCCCCTTCTATGAGTCTCCCGCCGTCAATGTCCTGATTTTTTTCCCCTAAGTGGTGCTTTTTTGAGTTGACCCAGATATTGTCCGGATTTTCTCGCCACCTTATTCCCGAAGCTCTCCTTCAACTCACTCTCGGTCCCCCTCCCTTGACTCTCCCCATCCCTGGTGCTTGTAGGGTGGCTGATTTTTCCTAGCGATTTTGACACCCTCAATCCTTCTTGGGACGATAAGTTCCGTTACTAGATTGATCTTCTCCGGGACCCCCCTTCAAGAGTTGCTTCCTGGCGAGCGTTTCCCTGTCCCAGAGCAGGAACCCATGTAATGCATTTTCTGTCCTGACCCCCCAATTCCCCCCCCCAACCTCTATAAGGACCCCCCAAACAGGTCCCCCACTTCGCTATTCTTTTTACACCCTTCAAATTTCACCCAAAAATAATTTTAACCCTCCCTATTTCCACGCCATATCGGCGGGAAGGCAGATAAATAAAAGATTTTTATTCCTTTGCGCGACCCTTTTATCGTACCCGATCCTTTTCCAGTTTCCGCGGCGTCGGACCATTTTTTTAACTTTCGACGTAAAATTTTTTTTCCAAAGGTTCCCCTTCTTTTTTCCCCCCCTTTTTTGACCCCAAAAGCTATCTCTTTTTTCCTGACCCCGTATGATTATCCATCCCACCTATTTTCCGTTCCGTGTTTCTGAGCTATTTCTAGGCCAGGCGAATCTTTTTTAAAAATTCTCTCTTCCTGAGACCCCCGTTTGCCACTCCAGAAAGACTTTTTTCCCCTCCATAAGTCTTCGTCGAATACCAAGTACCTCCGTCGGGGTCCATCAGAGCCCTTTTTTTCACTTTTCTCATGGCGGAATAGAAGCCCCTCCTCTTCTTTTTTGTTGCTCCCGGTGTCCCCCCTAAGTAGGCTTCAAGATTTCTCCTAAATCCGATAATTGTATTGTTAACCAGATCGGCGCGATCTATTGAGGATAGTTTTTCCAATCATCCTCCTTTGCTGTGTAGTTTTCGATCATGATCGCGAAGCATAGCCGGTGTACGCATTTTTTAGCTTTTTTCTGAGCAAGTTTTAGTATTAGAAATACGCCCCAGCTTTCCCCCTTTATAAAAACCTTGCGCTGGAGCCGCCATGCTCTGTCTTTGCTAATCCCACGTCACTTTGTGCTTGAATACGCCCGACATACAATGCCTGCTTGGTTAGAATCCACCTTTTTATCGTCGTCAGAGTGTTCCTTTCTTTGAGTTACGCCGCCTTTCAGATGTCCCCCCCCCCCTCACCACTTAGAGTTTCCCCCTCGTGCTGGAGTTGGGGCACTGTGCCTCCTTATCGTAAAGTCAGGTCCCCTAAACAGTTCTGTTGCCACTGATTTTGACAGTGTTTCCCGCCCTTTCCTGTCACTAAAGTGACCGCATTTCCCCCTCTCCGTTTTCCCCTTGCCCTGCCCTGGTTGTTACACCCGTCTGCGCCTCCAAATACTGCCTCCCAAAACCCCAAATCCTTTTTTTTTCCCTTTCGTCCTTAAAACTCTAGAATGATTGAACTCGCTTTAGTCTCCTTTTTTGAGTTTCTTGGCTTGCTCCCCAAATCATCTCGCGTGTTGTCTTTTTTGGAATTTCTTTGTCATTAAGGGCCTCCCCCGGCTCAATCTCATTTGTTCGTTTATTCCTGTATTCGCAGCCCCCACACTCTTTCCCTGTTTTGAGATTATCCCCCCCCCTACCCTCTTATAACGGATCTGCCGACCCTTCCGTCGACGCCCTTTTGATTCCATCGATAGCTGAAAGCCCACAAGACCAGTCACCCCTGGAGTTCGAGCGCTGCAAACGTTTGTGTTACCGCTTTTCCAATTTTTGGGACCTAGATCCGATTGCATGTTCCTGAAGAATCCCCGGAACCAGAGCGCGCCCATTTACAAGAAAACAAGCAGACACCAGGATTTTGAACGAAGAGATTTACCGGATATCCGCCCATTTTTTGCCTTACGTCCGCCGCAATCCGAAAGGAGGGCCATTTCCCCCCTTTTTTTGATTTTGCTGATAAGAAAACTTCCATTCTTACCTTCAACTCGCCCCCGGTGCAGTGTGGTATTCCTTTGGCTTCCGAGCTTGATTATTGGGTGTGTTTTAGGCTTGCTTTTTTGGTGCCTCAGTTCTCGTTTTCTCTCTTGAGGGTCTCGCCGTACAGTATTTTCCAGAATTCTTTTACAGGCGTGTGGTACTACCTTTTTTGTTAGCATGTGCTCCCCAGTTTTACCCCTTGGATTTGAATACGACAACGTTTTTGGTTACTTTTTCCGCCTCCGTTGGGACTTTCTGAAGAAGATGGTTCCTTAAGAAACATCACGCCGTCATTACCTACGTACACTTGTCACTCCCTATTACCGGCTCTGCCAGTGAGAACTGACTGTCTCTACCCATGCACTCTCGGAATCCGCGTTTCAGCCCCTTTTTTTGGTGTTTTTTGCCTTTCCCATCGTTTTTTAACTTTCTCCTTCTCTTGCACCCCTCAGTTTTCTATAAGTTCGACCCCATTAATTTCTGTGCGACTCCAATCACCGACTTCAGTTTTAGATCCCCCCCCCCCCCCCCCTCCCGTCACCTGCTGTTCTTCCCTAGTGACTTTCTTTTTTCCAGGTGGTACCCCCCACTCCCGCTTTTTGCCCCCCTTTTCCGAGTTCCCCCACTTCTCCTTTTGGTTGACGCCTTTGGTCTTGCAGCACCCCGCTTTCAATCTCTCACTTGCCATTTTTTCGCACAAACGCCCCCACTTTACTTGCCGCTTTGTGTGTCACCGAAGTTGGTCCCATTTTTGGAAATATGCTCACTACTTACCCTTTCGGCCCCCTGATACTTTCGGATTTTTTTTTCGTCTACTTGTTCACCAAGCTGGATCGGGAGGTCGAGACAGTCCGCTGTTGGGCAACCCGCTGAACCTTATTGAGCAATGCCGTCCTTATTCTCTACTGTTTTTTTCTCAAGTTTATGATTTAGTTTTTTTTTTTTCCCAGCCCCTTGGTAGTTTTTTTCCGGCCTAAGCCCCGTACCATTTTTTTCCGAATCCCCGTACGTTTTAGCCAACGCGAGACGGGAGTGGTGGGGGAGGAATCTGCTTCCTTTTGTTTCCTCCACTCACTGTATGGCGTTGGTCAGCATTGAAGAAAACTTACCTTTCGGATGGTCCCCTTCCAACACCTGTTAGTGGTTTCGTATCGCCCTAAGGCTAACTAATTTTTTCCAATTCATTTTTTCAGGATACGCCGTATCTTAGGTTATATCTTAGACGGGATCCCCTACGCGTTTACCTTTCCCCCCTTTTTTCCAGACCTGGGGTCATGCCTCCCTGAAAAATTTCTCGGTTTCTTCGTTTGCCATTTTTTTTTTTTAGCCTTTTGATGCCCTGGGTCCCATTTCGTCAGACACGCACGGATCGCCCCCCCAATGTTCCACGTAATACTTTCTTTCTTTATACCCTGTTCCAGATTTCAATTATAGTCTTAGTACCAGGACCGCCAGTTCATGATTTCTCTCTCTATAATACTTCCGTTTTTTTTTTTGATTTCGTTCTAAATCATTTTCTTTTTGCCCTACTATCTTTGGTTGATGTCTCCCCCATGCTACAGAATAACGTTATTACGAGTTTTGAAACATCTAACCCGTTTTCGATCGTCAGGGAATCCCGGTTTTCCCCAACACGTTAACATCTTCAAGATCTCAGTTGATTTTTTTATCCCCGCGAGTCTGGGTAGCTTTTTGGAAGTTAAACTCACCGAGTCTCCAGGTTATGACGATCTAACATAAAAATTCCTTTGATTTCTCGCTCGGTCACGTTTGCCCAAAAAGGGACCCGTAAATATTTGACGATACCTTCCGAACCCCCCTTTTTTAAAGTTGCTCCTAACCTAAGTTTTTTGAGGAATATTTTCTTGTCCCCCCCCACAGCTTCCTGACGGTTTCGGAGTACTTGGCAGATTCCTAACAAACAGTTTCTTTTTTCTAACAGTGAAGGTGCCTTAATTAAACCCCATAAGGTAGACTGGTCTTGACTACTTCATTTTAACCCCATTTGCTTCCCATTACGAGACTACTACTGTGCCCATTCATCAGGCATTTTCGGTTAGTTTCAAAAGAGACCCCCTTCTCTCCATCCTAAAAGATTGGTTTCCAAATATTGAGTCATCAGTTTGCCGTCCCTTTCCAGTCTTTTGAATGCTTAGTCTTCCCTTTCAACACAATCGGACCCAAAAAGCGGTTCGAAACCCAAATTTTTTTTTCACTTGTCTTGATTACCCCATTAAGGTGTTGAGAGTTTACCCTTTTGTGTTCTTCCCCCTTCTCAGACTGCTTTCCCCCAGAAAGTATAGCTTGGGTCTCTATCCAAAGGGTTCCGTCGTTCCCTTCTTGAGGTTTTCATTAATTTCCCCCATTCGCCCCCCACGCCAATTTTTTTTTTAAGCCGCTTGTTTGAAGCCCTACCTCTTGGTTCCGCTCGTCCGTCTCTTCCCCCTTTTCCGTCAGAACAGCTTTTGATTTTTAGCATCTCACTCTCCCTGTTTTTTAAACAGTTCTTTTGGAAAGTCACCCCCCCCCGGTCTTTTTAACCCCCCCGCACCCTACCTATTTTTCGCTTTGAAGTTGCGCGATCCTTTAGAGTTTTAGACTGTCCCCGTCGTTAAACCTTCGTGCCGATTGCTCCCCCGATATGTTATTGATGCCGTCCGGCTTTATGCCCCCGATAAGGCACCATCGCCTCTTTTTTCCATACATACGCTTTTTTTTCGTTATTCGTTCATGTGCCTTTTCGTGGGATCTAGAGTAATTTGGCGGACCTGACCCTTAAACCACCAATCTGCCTTTCGATTTCCCCCCCACTCTCGGAAAGATTTCCGTCTTGACCGCGGAACTTAGACGTGCCACCTCCTTCTTCCCATTACTTTACACCCCCCTCCCAGCCCCCCAACATACTCCCCCCTATCTCATTTAATACCTCCTGCCTTTTGTTTTTGTTGCTTCCTACTTCGATTGGCGGGAGAATAACCATTTCCCCGGTTACCTACGGGAGTGATCTTGACTCCCTTTGATTTGGAGAGACTTTCCCAGGTCCGCGATGATTCCCCCCCGAAGGTGCGCTGGTGAGTTTACCTTACGCTGGGTGAATTCTTGGATAATTCGAGGATTAAGCCGAGGCGCTAAGTCCCCCCGCACACCCTCCCCCCACCTACACCCCTAAAATTGGGAGCTTCAACACCTCCCTGGTGCAACGCTACCCTGAAAAGACACCGAGTGTCTTTGTATTTGAGTGCTAGTTCCCTTTTTTTTGAATAGGTCGGCTGCCTGACTCCTCCTTGCCTTTTTGTTTCTCTGTATAGGTAAAACAGTTTGCCCCTAGTTACCTGTTTTCTGGGGCGTTGTACCGGATTTTTAGCGTAACCCTTGAGCAGCTCTTCGTCCCAGTCCCCGTCTTGACCCCCCCCCCAACTGAAACCCACGCGCGGCCTGTTAAGTTCCTCCCCGCCAACATTATCGCAATGCGATCTCATTTTCGGGGGTACATTCAATCAAGACTTTTTTTTTGTTTGATTTCCTAATTGGAGAGTCCCATTTGAGAGTCCCGAGACAGTCCCCCCAATTGCGTTTCAGCGCTTCTGTTCAACTTTCGTTTCCTTTCAGTTCTTCCCGGGAAGAATCAGTTTGAACCCCACAATTGAGGGTAATCTTGCCTTCTGCTTCTCCCACTTTTCACCCTCAAGGCTAGAACTTGATTCGTTACTTCGTCGTTGTAATTTCCCAGTTCGACGTAGCCACTAGCCACGGCCGAGCCGAGCACCGTACTTCCTCAACGCCCCTCCACCTCCCGGTGAATCCTATCCGAAAAAGATAGTTTACGTTCGGCGTATTCTTTAGACTCCCGCGTCTTTGAGCCCGGTTTCACTCATTTCGGCGTTAAGAGTTATCCACGCAATTGTCCCTCGCCTCCCATCGGCTGAGTTCCCCCGATTTTTTTCTCGTCGTCTTCTATATTTTCTCATTTTTTTTTGTTGTTCGAGATAACGATTCGACATCGCGGCTCAAAGAATGGATCTCGCTCCCTTGCGTCTTTAAAATTAACCCTCCGCCTCCATTTATTGAAAAAGTTCCTGCCAACAAATAAATCGAGATGTAGATACCACTGCCACTTTCTTTTCGCAGACCCTTTAATGTCTTCCCCCTTTTCTGGCCGAGAGGAAAATTTCTGACAGCATGTGCTGGCTTTACTCGTCCAACGTTTCTTTTCTCCCTAGTTTTGCAGTGTCATTTTTTACTCTTAGATTTCCTGGCCCTCCTGACGACCCACTAGGGACGCTGTCGCCGAGGATGTGGTCTTGGTGTCCCCTTGTTTCTGCCGAATCCCGGGACCTTTCCACGGTTCTCCCCGTCTGCTTTCTTTTTTTTTCCCAACATGATGTGATGTGCCGACCTTTTACCTTAAAAGGAAAGCCGATCTCCCCCCCTTTTTGGGCACCCCATTTCTGTTTACTACTCCCAATTTTGACCCTCCGCCTCAAACACCAAACAAACCCCATCTTTTAGTTGACTTCTTTCCCCCCCAGCGGTTCCTAATTCCGAATGCCCCCTTCCTTGGTTTTGAGTTTCGTAGTTCGTTTCATGTCAAACTCCGCGAGGGGGGGTCCTTTTTTGTGGTCATTTCCGCTTGGCCGGAGGCGAAGCCCACGGCGCCATCTTCCTGGAGTTCCGGGCTCTTTTTTGAAGGTAAAAGGCCGCCCTCACCCCCTTTCACTTTTTTTCCCGGAGCCAGGAGGATACAACCTCTTCTACTACGGCTCGTCTCCCCGTCCTCAGCCTGCGATTAGTTCTAGAGCTTTCCTCCGCCCCCCCCCCCCCCCAATTCCCAGGCACCTACGGTTCTGCGTCCCTCCCCCCTGTGCCCCCGTTTTTACAAAGAGAAAATGAGTTAGCGCCGCGGATTACGAGATTTTCTTCTTGTATCCGGCCCCCCCAGCTAGTACAAAGTTCCCAACTCAAAAGACGACAACGGAGTTTTCAAGCCTTCTCGTTCTTGACGTTCCGAGCTCAGCATTTCCGGATGTTTACCTCCCTCTCCCCTTTAAACCGGGGCGGTCTACAGATTTTCGGTCAAAGACCCATCCCTTTTCCCATTTGCCACAAAAATTTTTTCCCTTGTTCTCCTTCTTTTTTTCTGGACACCGCCTCCCTTATTACTGGGTTGTGCCTGCTTGGATGTACTTTGACTGGTTCTTTGGGCCCCAGTCTTCTCTTTTCTCTTTTTCAGTCCTTATCCTATCTGAAATTTTCCCTTCGGCTGTCTCCCCGTCGCCTTTGTTTTTTTCTCCGGGTTTCTTTTCAGTCCGTCTCCTTATACGTGACAACACTTTCATACGCTGCTGGGTCTACTCATAGTGCGTAACTGTTTGGGAACGAGTGGCGAAGAAGAGGTTAGGGAGTCACCTTCAGAGTCCATCTCAAGTTGACCCACCGCCCTTCATAGTTTGCTTACCCTATGGCCCTTCTCCACTCCTTCACTTATTGATAAAATGAAAACAGTTTCTTTGATGAAAGCCTCTGCTTTCTCAGGGTAATCCCGCCCGTTTTTTGAGCACTGGATTTCTTCTTCGCCCCTCCTGATTTTTCTTCCGCCATGGAAATCCCCCCCTTCTGATGAATTTTTCACCTCTTCCGGGCCGCCGCATGCTTTAGAACCTTTCTGTTAGCCTGACTACACCGTCCCTTTGTTCCACTCATCACGCAACCCCCCTAGCGTTGTTTGCCCTGCAGTTCTCCCCCCCGGCTGTTTGTTGCACTGGCTTCCTAGGACTTTTCGTGTCAGTCCGCGTCAACCATCTATCAACGTCCCTTGTTTAGCCCAAGTCAAGGAATGAATTTTTTTTTTTCTGTGCCCCCCCCCCCCTCCCGTTGAGACATGTTGTTTCGAATTAGCAGACGCCACAGTCCACGTCCGCCGATCTTCCTGATAGGCCAGAAGAGTGCCACCCCCAGCTGTTCATGTTGTCGCCCGACCCAATCTCTTGTTGACAAATAAACCACAGGCTTGACCTGTCTTCCGAGAAGGCTTCCCCCCCCCGTCTGTCTCTACTGGGCGCCCCAAGCTGCTATTTCTCCTTGGTATGACGACCTGACCCCCAGGTCGAAGTTTCCTTCAAGAAAGTTTTGCGCACCGCGGACGTTTTTTTTAGGACCTGCCGCCAGCCCCAACTTTTAGCGTTGTGCCCTGCAGTCTTCCCTTTTTCCAACTTCGTGCCCCGTCTTTACCCACCTTTAAAAACAATGTGCTCTTTTGTTTTTCCTCTATGTGCCTACTTTCCCTTTGTCCCGTTTCTTCCCTTTCTCCCTTCCTCTTAGGTGGAGATCTAAGCCCGGGAAGCTAAGATTTCTCTTTCTTCCCTTCCGCTCCCAGACGAGCTTATCACCCTCTCCCTTATGTCCCCGTTCATCTGTTTTGAAAGGTTTTTTTATCCGGTGTTCCCTTTCCCCTTAGCGCGCCCCCCTGATCTTTGTTCACGCTCCCTAACTTTCTTTTGATTTGAGTATCTCCCCTCTCTTCCTCTTCCACGGACCGTTAAGACTAGGTCTGATTTCTCTCTCTTTCTCCTCCCTTTCCTTTTTTGTTGATACTTCATTCTTTTCCCTGGTTCGTGGACGTCTCCTTGGAGCTCTTCCCCCCTTCTCTGACAGAGACATTCTTCCCCTGGGGTCCCCTTGCTTTGAGCTTGCTCGTTGTTCCCGTTGACCCCTTTCGCAAAAACCTTCCAAGATCCCTCTCATTTTTTCCTAGCTGGTTCTCCCTCGCGTTTTTTTGTCCGGAACTTTCTTCCTCTTCTCTTGATGAATATCTCCCCCTTTTCCCTTTTTAATAATTCTCCTGGTCCCTTGCGAGCTTTGACCCAGTTGTCCCAAGAGTATAGGCCCCCCCTGCTCCGACCCCCCACCTTTTTTTTTTACCTTGTTCCGAAACGAATTTGCTTTTGCTAGGTCCAGTCCGCGCCCCCTTTCTTGGCGTAAGCCGTCTCAACCCACCTCCCCTTCTCTTTGATCAACGTCGGGTTCGGTTACCACTACCTTGGCCCTGCTGCTCACCAATTCATGTACTTCTAACCCTGTCCACCTCTTGACGATGAAGGGCCATTCTCTTGACCGTTCCGAGGGTTAGTTTCAAACAAGCGTTCGCGGCATTCCCCCTATCCCTCCTTTTGCACAAATCTTCGATCTCCATCTGAAAGTGATGCGGCCCGTGCTTTAGTGTTTTCCCGTTTCTCCCCCTAAAAACCTGTCCCCCTTTCTTTCCCCCCATGATGCATTGGTTTCGCACCCCAAGTCCGGACTCTGTGCTTGCACGTCTCCCCTTTACTTTCCACCCCCCTCAAGTCCAAGCTTGGTCGCTCTGCAACCCCCCACCAGGCCTGGATGATGTTTTTTCCCACCACTGTCACTCCGTGCCGCATGCTCCACCAATGGTAGACTCTCCCTTCGGCAGAACTCGCTTGGCTTATCATCCCCCAGTCTGTGGTCTTCGAATTTCCAGAACATTCCTTTATTGGCCCCTGCAAGATCATTTTTTCAATTTTCCCTCCCCCCACCTAGTAGTTCCCTTCCACCACCCCAGGCTTCACCCCCCCCCCCCCATCCGTTCGCTCAGTTCTAGCCGTGATATCTCATGGCGATTAGAACTTTAGACTGTGCGGCGTGGCAACCCCGATTATGTTTGCTGCACTTCGGCTGTCTTAGATCCTTTCCACCCTCTTGATTTCGCCACGTCCCCTTGACCGTCCCCGTAGTCGACCTCCCTTCCAATTGCCCTTTGTCCTCGCCCCTTTCGGAACGGAACATTTCTAAACACACCCCCCCAAGATCTTTAATGCTTTTCCCTTGATTTCATATTCTTGTGGACATGTCTTCCTTTCATACGCATGCTCCCTAAACGCTCCTGATTCCCCCCCTGAACCTACCTCACTCAAACCCCCTCATAATCCCTAGCTCTCACTGGTCATTACCAGCTTCCCCCCTGTGGGCGGTTGTGTCATATGCGTGCTGTTCCCACCCCCCATCCTTTATCCCCTTTTCCGCATGGAGGTTGCGCCATCTGTGCGCTTCACTTGCCTGCTTCCTGGTCACCCTTTTTTTTTTCCTTTTTTCTTTTTTTTAACTTAGTTTTCTTTGGCCGTCTTATCATCTCGAATTAACCCGCTGCCAAATCCCTTGGGAGTCTGCACCTCCCCTTTCCGCTGATCGAACATCCCCGAGTTCCTTTTCTTTAGGGCGGAGTAACCTCGACGCGGAAACAACGCTTCTTTGCCTTCTCGGCTAAAGTCTCGAGGTTCTGTACAGTGTCTTCCGTCTGGAACAAACCCGGGCCTATTTTGCTTCGGGCGGGCCGTTCCTTCCAGCGCCTTCGAGGCGTCATTTCTACCCTCCCACTGCCCTGCATTCAACCCCCCCCACAACAGTCCCCCCCCGCTCGCGGGTGGGGGGGGGTTTGGTCTGCTTTTTTTTCGCCTTCACCCTTCCCCAAGCCCCCCATCCTTATTCGAACTGATTATCAAGCCCCTCTTCTTTTTCTTTTTTTTTTCAGAGGAATCAAAGACCTGGGTTGTTTTCTTCGTATTTGATCGTCCCACATTTGCTAGTACACAGAAATGGCCCACTTTGCGCACTTCTGTCCTAGTTACCCAACCCCTTTTTCGAACCCAGGGTCCCAGCCTTAGTACACCGCCAGATCTACGATTCCTGGAGACCCTTTGACGACTATTCTACCCCCCCCACTCCGCCCTCGAGACATCCTCATTTTTCCTTTTGTGTGGTCAATAGCCCTTCCTTTCCTAAGTAAACTCGCTTCCCGCTACATTTTTTTCCCTCCGTGAAATCCCCCTCACCGCCAGGGCATTATAGCCCTCGCCTCCGCACCATACTTCGTGACGTCCTTCAAAGAGTGATTCTTCATGCTATTCTATCCCCAAGTCCCCTCTTTTATTTTTGCCCCCGAACGGTGTCCAGGGAGGCTTCCCAGTGTTAGCAGACTCAATTGTCTCCTATCCGCGTGCGTCGTATGTCCTTCTCGCGTTCCCTCCCTTCCTCCCTCCTCCTTGTTGTTTTTTCTTCCCTCTATCGACGTCTGAGCGAAGACATCGCAGTTCAATCTGGAGATCTGACTGCGCTGTCTACCCTTTTCCAAGTCCACTTCTTGACCCAGTAGGAAACCCAGAAGCTCTGTTGTCACCATGTCCCTTGTCTTTTTTCGCCGAACGTCCCTGCTTTCGTGTGAGGGCTCGGAGCCCTTCACATGGATGTCGGCTTAGTTGCTGTAGGCCCCTTTCTCGACGGCCAGATTCCCTATTTTCCCTTTGATGGCCCGATTCCTGATGTGGACCGACTCAGTACACACGGAAGCTTTTGCGAGATGATTTGTATTCCCGGGTCGACTCGCCGCTTCCCACTAACTTTTGCGCACATCCTTATGTGGTTTTCCCCACAAGCGGCTTTCCGTGTGTCCGCCTCATTTTCCCCGTTTTAACTACGTACTCCTTGGCCCTGCCCTTGGGCCCCCTTTTCTGGGTTATTTCCGATCCAAATTTTTTCTGCTATTATCGACGCACCAACACACCCAAACCAATATTTTTCTTGACTTGAAGCCCCTCCTTATTGCTTGATAATCCTTGCGATACTGATTTTTCTTTCGTTCAGTGATCAACAACATTATCTTTTTGTTTCTCTTTTCCCTGTCTTGTTCTTTGGAAGGGAAGAACTGACATCTCCTGTTTTTCCCGGCTTGTGCCAGGTCCCCCTATAGAACTCCCCTCAAACTCGTAACGTTTTTTTCCGTCTCCCTAGAGACCTTTCCCGCGTCAACGGCTGCCGTCCTCGTTTTTCATGAAGGAAATCCCCTTCTCTCCTCCGGTTTTTGTTCAATCTTAGTTCCTCGTTAAGGCATACCAAACGGTCCCACTTCTTGATTTTCCCGATGATCGGTTCAACGGGCTGGTTACAGCTCAAATTTCGGTTAGCGTCTCCTTTTTCCCTCTGCTATGTTCTTCGAATCCGGCCCCATTTTCTCTGTTCAAGTTCAAATTTCACCCCAGCTCAACCTTAGACCCGAACGGCCCCATTTTTGAAGGTCTCCTCTTCAGCCCCTACGTCTGGAGCTCCACTTTAGCAAGGCTCACCGTTGTCATGGTTCTTCGCCAGCCCCCCTCCTATGCCCAGCAAAAGCCAACCCAGGTTCCTTGTCTCCGGATGGCTGACGCTCTTTACTTCTTTTTTTGCTTTTCTGGTTATTTTGGCGGTTCTTTGTGAACGAAGTCGCCTGGTTTTTCGTTCTCTCCGACCTCCCTTTTAATCTTTCCTGAATTCCTATTAGTGCCTACCAGGCGCTGGTTAGCCTTGGGTAATTTTTTAGCCCCTCCTCCCGATATCCCACCCCATTTTCTCCCGCTTTGTAGTCTCCACGTAGCGTTGCTTTTCGTTCGAAGAAGATGTCCCGTCGCGTGCATCCTAACTTTCTCCCCTATATACCCCGTGCAACGCCTGTCACCGTCCCTCATTCTCCTTGTTTAACCTGTCTCTCTCAATAGAACCGTAACTGATCCCTTCCCCGGACCCCTCCCCCCCCCGAGCCTGGAAAGCTACTGTTCAGCCTTGGTTGTGCCTTTAAATCTCGTTTTCTTCAAACCTGGCGATTTCGCCCCCCCCCCCGGGATTTTGATCGAGGGACCCCCTACCCTTCGCGACCTTTCCACCCTTTCTGAAGCCCGCTTAGACCGCTGTTTCGCACTTGCTCCTTATGGGTCCCCCCCCATTCACGCCTCCCTCTCGTACCCATTTTGCAGCTCACCCCCCAATCTTTTACTGGTGGGGGGACTCAGGCTGTCTCGTTCCCGCTCACCTCTCTATCAAATTGGGTCTGCCAAACCAATTCCTCCTCCTTGTTTTCTCACCTCCAGTTGGTCCATGTTCGATGCGCCCCCAATTCCCCGTCCCCTTCCTCCCTCACCTTTTCTTCTGCGCTTCTCATTCTTTTGGCACCCCATTAGGGGAGCGGAGGACCCCCTTCTGTTTTTTACCCCACCGTTCCCCGTAGAATGGCCCCTCGTCTTCTCTCATTTTTTTTTAGACCCACACCTCCATTTCCAATTCGACAGTTGGACCCGTCTAAGTTTGGCATCGAATACTTCCCCGTGTCGCACCGACTTAGACCCCCGTGGCTGCGTCCGCAGACCCTTTTTCGCGTCTTTTTTTCCAGCAGAGTAGCCACTTCGTTTCTTTAATGAAATTCAAACCCTTGATTTTTTGTCTCCGGCTGCGGCCCCTTCCCTTCTTTTTTTTCAACTTGACTGGCGTCCAGGATACTCCGGCTTTAGGTGAGATCTTCCATACAGTTCTCGACTCTGTAGATTTTCTTCCCCTTCCCTACCCCTGTACGCCCGGGATACCCAGTCAGGCCATTCCTACGTAATGTTGACAAGGTTTTTTTCTCCTTTTTTCCCTGGGACCCCCGAGGCCGAAACGTCATGTTTCCCAGTGCCCTTAAATTCTTCTCGACTATTGTAAGGTTCCTGAGATCGTCATATTCCCGTTAACACTCTCCTTTATGTCCG
>Ga0179593_1308979_pt1 | contig 17845 bp, 21 predicted proteins | sample CZODoug2_1_08_16_FD_185931 | JGI IMG/M metagenome (GOLD analysis project Ga0179593, IMG submission 185931) | Vadose zone soil fungal communities from Angelo Coast Range Reserve, California, USA - CZODoug2_1_08_16fungal (PacBio error correction) | ecosystem: Environmental > Terrestrial > Soil >... | reverse complement strand
CTTTGTCATAAAGTGTGGGATCATTTAATCAATATTGTTCAGTTTTGTTGTACCCCACTCCCAATCGTTTTTTCGAATCCGCTTTTCTTTGCTTTTCTGTTTTTCGAGCTGCTGGTTCCTTGATCTTATTTTTCTCGTAAAACCGTTACTCCCTTCCGCGGCTGTTCCGCCCTATACACCTGGGCGGCTTTCTTCCGACTACAGTACTTCCTCCTTTGTTGCAGACCCGAGGGACAAGATCGTTGTCCACACTCTTTTTTTTTTTGTCACAAGTATTTCTTTGCCAGCGGCCCCTAAAACCCTTTCTCAAGGCCCCCCCCAATCCCTAACCTTGGTTGTACCGATGAAACCTTTTTCTCTTTTATCCTGGTTGTCCCTGGGGATTTATTTCCTCCTGTATAGTCTTAAGCTAACCTCCCCGCCTTGACAGATCGTTACAGAGATCTCTCCCCCTCAGGTCACCTTCCTGTCGGGCCTGATAGTTTTCGTCATTTCCCCTTTCCTTTTTCTGACACCGTGAACAGCAGACTGAAACCTCCTTCTGTATTGCCCCCCCTCGTTCTTGTGCCGTTTGAGAAAAGCACTCAGTGTGCCTTCCTACTATTAACACCCTTCACTTAACAACATTGGAACAACCGGGCGCAGTGCTTTTCAAGCAAAACGCAAACGCGGACCATGTCTTCTTCTCTCTCTTGTCCCGCCACCGCCCGAACCTCATGGTTTTTGCTTTCCCCCACTACCATATATCGTTGCCCTTTTTGCGCACAGGATAGACGGCCCCCCTGTGCTCCAGGCCCTCTCGAACAGCTGGTACCGAGAAACTCTTGTTATTATGACTGGCTTTTTCGCTTCTTTTTGGGACTTCAGCACCATTTTACCCATGATTGCTTTTTACCATTAGTCCGCGCACAGCTCCCGCTCCGGTTTGCGGTCCTTCTACGGAGGGGACCGCTAATGTTCCTGACACCATGCTCGAAAGATCCTGCTCGGTTTGTCCCGTATTTCAGGTAGGCGAAACTAAGTCCTTCGTCGAGATACACCACCCCCGCGCTATTGGTTTGATAACCGGTGCCCGATCTTTAAAGCAGAAAAACAGTAGCCCCTTTCCCAATCGCTTAATCTACAATTTGTCTTTCTCTACTTCCTCCTTATCGATACTTTGCGCTTAAGAATTTTCCTTATCTCCTGTGTACGGTAGGTGAAACGTTTACCCTACGAAATTCTTACTCTTCAGTCATTTAACACCTCTCCTCAATGATGTTCTCCCCCCCTGCAGGACAGATGGCCACCCATTTTCGGACCCGCAAAGAACATAGGGAGGTCTTTTTCTGCAGTAGAAAAAAACAAAACGCAACGAACGGACTTCTAGGTCTCTTAGTAAGGATCTCCCCTCAAATTTCCAACCCCTATTCCAGGGTTAGGATTTCCCAGCTTTGGAAATGGCCAACTCTATGGCAAATTTAGGCCGATTCACATGAATCCCGTAGCACAAGAGAGTTTTATTGCCCGTACTGGCATTTTCTGACCTCTCCCCGTGACCTACTAACCCTCAACCGAGGTCCCAGAATTTGTTTTTCCTTTTTCTTCTCAAAATCTCTTAAGTAAACCACCAGAAAACCTTTCAGGTCAAAGACTTGTCTAGGTGTCTGGGACTCTCTTGCGGTCCAAGCGATGAACAGCTCATTTACTGACGACCTCGGCGGCCTACACACCCAAGACCAACTCTCCCACGCAAGACAGTTTATATTCTTACCGTACGAACTGATATTAAACAAACCTTTTCTTTGACGTGACCGATTCTTTCTTTTTATACGGTCGGACAACTTCCTCACGGTTGACTTTAGCGACATCCTTAATCTTCTTTCCCCGGCTCTAGATCTTCCCCTTTCCATCCTTAGCCCCTCACGACATTTTCCCTCCCACTCCCCCTCAACATACCGCCGCTCACTATCCCTCGCACCACTTCTTTCAGCCCCCTCCCACCCCAACTTCCCTTCTGTCTTTACCTCTGTGTTGTCCACCTCAAATTGCGAAGCAGACCCACAGTCTGCCTGCCTGTGGGCGACAATAAGATCTCGCCAACTTTTTTCCGAACTTTGCTTTTGGTCCCCAGCAGAGTGCGGCCAGCGGAATCCTTATCCTACCCCAAATTTTTCCGGAGGCGGTGTTTACTCCTATCACATACTCCCAAGGACGTTGAGGAAGTTCTACTTCCCGAACGCAGGTAGAAAGACCGGTTATCGTTCACTCCCCCAACAACCAAAACCCACGACTGAAATGGACAGCCAAGGTTGCATTTCTTACAGTCGACCACCCACCCCGGATGAAAATCGCCGCAACAACACAATCAGAGGAACGACGGCAACAAAACCACCCAACCCAGTTACGAACCAAACAACCCCTCAACTCCTCCTTTTTGCCCCAGACTCCAGCCATAAAACCCCCCGTTTGCCAGAGTTTTCCCACTTTGTTTCCTCGGCGGGAAGATTCGCTTTTTTTACACCCAGATCAACGGCCTTTTCACTTAACCCGTTACTGCGTACCCCTTTGCCTAAAATTGTGACTTCGGCGAGGGACATTGTATCTACAGGTCGGCAGACCAGTGGCGCGGATCGCTTTTCCCATCGACGTCACAGTACGCGGCATGTTCGCCAGGTCTCCCACCCAGATGCCTTCAGCATCTCTCTCCTTAGGTCGATGCGGCGGAAACGAGGACCCCTCCTCTCAGTGGACCATCCAATCCCCCTCCTGGGCGCTAGACGAACGAAAGAGCCAGAACCTCCCATAGGGACCCTTGCGGGAAGTAGAGCCACATAGTATTCCACCCCCTGGCCACACGCACGCAAATGCCAACTAACATAACCAAATCCCCCCTGGCTCCGTGAAGTCCGCCTGTATCACTAACACACTTTTTCTTCAAACCAATAACCTCCACTCCGGATTCTCAGGGTCAAATTTCTACCGAGCCTCGCAAGCAATCACTTTCTTACCTTCAACAATCCCAAACTTACTTCAACAACTCCCCAACAGACCCCCCCCCACCTCACACCCAATCAGTTACCCACTCCTTTCCACCTTACGCCCTAACAGAGTAAATTACTCCACCCCCAGTCCCCCCACTACTCTTCCAACCTAACTCACACAATTCCACGCTACCTTAACTAACACATAACACCCACATCAACCTGCCCCCAGTCAACGGATTATGTGCTCGCACTTTGCCAAAACCCCCAGCCAAGCTTGCAGATACTAAGGTTGTCTGCCTTGCCCAACCTAGGTCTCAGAAGCAGTGCTATTCATGTAGGAATAGGGTTTTACCCAGCAGAGTCCTCATTTTTACGGATCTCCCACACCCCACTTGTCGGTCTCCCCCTAAGCGGACCCAGGACTCAATGACCTCCACGGGTTTATATCCCAAGCGGAGCCAGATTTTTCCCGAGATTGAACCTAAAGCCGTACCCCTTGCGTAAGTTTAACTACGGGATCCCCTCCCTGCCTCAGACAGTTGGACGAGCAATTGCGACTAAAACCACGGCTCAACGCGTCTGCTGTGTCATATTGTGGCCAACGGGCAACACGGGGAAACCAATACCTAAGTGCCACCATTATTCGCCGGGTTGGACTAGTCCCCGTTCGGGACTCCAGTCTCGGAAGGACCCCCGCGATGAAACAGAGTGCTCACCGGGAGGTAAGGTCCGTTGGTTCAAGGGCTGGACTGCATAAGCTAGTCGGTGGTTTATGTCGCCTGGCGGTAGTTTCGGCGCCGGGAGACCTCTTTTGCCACAAGCACGGACCTCTGTTCAGACGCCCAGTAAAAACGGGGAGTAAGGGGAAGTTTTCTAGAAGGTTGGGAGATAGGGGATGTCCAGCGTATTTTTCCAGCTTTTTTCCGTTTTAGGATTCTTCAGTTTTGAAGATCGAAAAAGGTACGCAGAGGAGGAGGCAGTTATTTGCTGCCCCCGTATCCATGCGCCCTCGAGTCGGGTGTGGTTTTGCTCCCTTGCTCGCTGCGCACTTTGTTCTTTTTCCCCCACAGTCACTCTCTAGTACGCGACACAGGTACAGGATGTGCCCTCACTTTACTTCACCCCGCCAGTTGAACCCCCTCTCCCTATATTACTCGACCTTCGTTTGCAGTCGCTTCCTCAGTCCCCGGTACCTCCTTTCTTCTCCGCGTGTTTTTGTCCCCCTTGCTGCTTTGGCTTTTTTGTGACGCTTTTCTTTCAGTCCCACTTTCTCTTCCCAGCACTGACCGTGCGCCTGTTTATTGGGCTTGTTCCTTCCTACTGATGGGTGGTACTCAAGCCGTGGTTCTACCCTTTTCCTGGATGTCTCTCATGCCAGAGCCCTTACAACCAGGCGTCGCGACCACACCGAGACAAGGAAACAGAAGGCATTTTAAAAGCACCCCACACCTTCTTTTGCGCAGTTTTTTCAACAACATCCGGCATCATTCAAGAGGAAGCTCAAAAACACTGTCGGGTTTTTGTCCAATTTTCCTTCCCCCCCCACAGACCCCCCCCTTTTCGACACCCCTCTTTTTTTTCCCCCACACACTCCGTCTCTACCCCCCCCCCTCGTCTCGACCCCTCAGAACGAAGGTCAAACCAGCCAAAAGTACAGCCTCTCGCCCCCTCGGGAGAGAGAGAGAACCACATTGCACGACTAAGCGGTCCTCTGACCGTTCCACTGGACAATATCAGGATCTGCCACAGTGCGCCGCCACTAATGCCCTCCCCCCTCTTTGCTTCAAGGAAGAGGAGACCCTTAAGGTTTTCTGCTGGATAACCCACCCAGCAGCGTGGTTGACCGAGACCTCGCGGTTCCGTGCTCAGTCTTTTTCGTTGGCCTCTCCCTCCGACTTGCGCCTCTGCTTTAATTCGGTGGTCCGCCCTTCCGTCCCTAACCAGTCTATCTGCCCTCAGAGCCCACAACTCCTTTTTAGGCAATCTGGTCAGTTCTTTTCCCCTCTTTTTTTTCTCTCTGCCGCCGTGACCCCAAACTTCAGTATTGGCCTTACATTTGACTTGAAAGCCCCCTTCCCCCCGCTTTTCCTTTCCTTAATGTTTCCGACATCTTACGAACCTCCCCTGACCCCCCCCCACCAAACATTCGACACTACTCCAATCCCCACTTAACGTGTGTCTTCTTTCCCCCTTTTCCTCTCACAATATTCGATCGTTGGGACTAACCCCTTTGTAAGGTGGCAGTCTTCTTTTCTTCGAGTCAAACCATCCCCTTTCTTTTCTCTCCCGGAAAACCTCTCCCCTAAAAAAATCTTCCGTTCCTTTCCCCAAGTTTCTCTCCTTATGAGAGGATCCTGACGGTCCTTGATTCTCTCACGTTCTTCGGCACTGACACTCTTTATATCCGGACCGGCGCTTTGAGATCTCCCAATCCCCCCCCCCTCTATCCATTCACGGGAGTCACGCGTCCCCCTCTTTTCTTTGTGGTCCTGCCCTCCCGCAACCATACTACCATCCTCTTTCTTAACCCCAGATGAAATCGAGTCCTGCTCAAAAACTTCCCCTTGACACCGCTCCCCCTTTGTCCTCTCGACCCCATATGATCAAAACCCCCCTTCTTACGTTAGGTCCGCCGCCTGAGCTCTTCTCCCTCTCTTTTTCACCTCATTCCCCGCTGGCACCCCCGTCACCTTGTCCATTTTGTCCCGGCTTGGACAGATTTTCTTTTTTGCGATTCTTTACCTCTAGCCCTGACTCGGAAACTGACTAGTCTCAGCATTCCTTTTTATTTACCCTCCTCTGCTTCTTTAACCAGCAACTCACCTCACTCGCTGGCAAAGTTTGAGCCCAGTTTTTCCCTCCTCGTTGAAGATGTTCCAACCGAATTACCTCGCGTTTTGGTTTTTCCTTTTTTTCTTCTGTCGTTTCTCTCTAGTCGTTGTCTCACCATGGCGACTTCTCTTTTTTTCGCAGAGCAGTTTTGCAGACTAGTCCTTACCAAAGTTCCCGGCCACTGACTTTTCGACCTTCTTACCCCCATATCATCATTTCATTTGTAGCGCTGTACTAGACTCACCTTCCCTCCGCCAGGTGTCGTCCCCATAAATCAATTCCTCTTTGTTCCCTTCCATTAAACCAAGCTCCGAAAAATTGCCATATTTTCTTTTTCCCGTCTGGGTGAATTTTTTTCTCGATTTGAGTCGCCCCCTCTCACCTTTTTCTTAGCCCTCCGGCAATTTCTCTTTCTTCCCCCGAAATTTTTTAGCCCCCCACGACGTAGTTCTTCCGAAGCTTACACCTCTTTTCCCCCTTCCTTGGCCTATACGTTGTGAACCTCCTGTTTTTGCACCGTGGTATTTCTTCTCCTCCGTAACGCACCCGGTGGTCTCCAGCCTTCCCTCGTGGCACCCTTTTCTATCAAAAGTACAACTGCGGTCCTCCTTCAATCCCCCCCCCCCCCTTTGTTCTCGAATACTCCCTCTTCCTCCTTTAAGGGTCCTTTTTTTTCTCCGTTTTCCCCACCCAAAACGTTTTGAAACCTTTCCCCAGAGAAGGGCAATGATTTCGAGTCCCTTCCTCTCTTCTTTTCCTTCTCTTACCGATATCCGTCTGTTTAACTTGTACCTTTATCTCTCCATCTTTGGTCTGCCATTTCTGTCTTTCTCCCCCCCCTTTTCAGAAAGTTTTGGTCGTCGAACTGCGTCTTGATAGCGGCGGCACCCGATTTTTTGCTTCTCCCCTTTTTCTTTAAACAGCAGTCACTGCCTGAGCTTTTGCATACTGTACGCGCTCCCCCCGGCACTTTCTACCCAGCTCGGAGTCCCAGAATGCTTTAGATTCGTCCTTTCCTTTCACCAATGGCCGTCATATATCGTGTTCCACGCCTGATCTACCCTTCGTTAGGAATTTTAATGATGTGTCTTGCTTTTCTGGCCCGCTAAATCCAGACGAATTTCCGAGCTGCGCACCCCGTATTCCTTGTTCTTTCCGCGATCTTTAGATCCGATAAGCAGTCTTTTCAAGAAGAGGCCGAAATTTAGTTTTTTTCCTTCCGCCTCCCATTGAAAATCGTTATTCCTTCTTTCCTTACTTTCCTCGCCCAACAATTCCTTGTACCTGTTTACCCTCTGCTCCAACCTTAAATTCGTGTTGGCCCTGTAGATAACCCCTTTCTAGGGAGCTGATCATTCCTCTTCTTCCCACTTCGATTGTCAAAATATTCCAAGCGTTCTTCTTCTTTTTTTTTTACCGGAGACACTCCTTTGGAGGCAATTTCCTTGTAAACCTCTTTCCAAAAACGTTTGGTAATCTGTGCCACCCTCCCCTCCCCTCCCCCCCCCTTTTTGTTTTCTCCTCCAGTATCGGGCGGCCCCTTTTGAGTCTTTTGTCTTCTTTTCTGCTCCACCCCCTCGAGCACGTTGACTTTCTCTCTCCCCAGAAAACCCCACCCTCCTCTGCGTCTGATGCGGGCCCTACCCCTCCCCCCCCCCTTTTCCAGCTACTTCTATCCACTTGTTCTCCTGGTATGTCAATTTGATACCCTTCTCTCTCTATTTTCCCCGTGGTGCTTTTTTCTTTCTTAGTTTTTTTTCATGAGAAGCCAGTTTTCTTCCCTGGCAATTGTTTTTTTCTTTATCCCGTGAACAATTAATCCCCGTTGAGGGGGCTTGCGTTTTTGAGCTCTATCCTCCTCCTTCCTCTCCTTTATTTTGTCAGGTTCATTTCCCCCCCTTCGATGTCCTTCCCTACCACTCTGGCTCTGTGAACGGTGTTGCCTTTCGTGTTGGTTTGTTTTTACTACAGGACAACGTCTTTTTTAGTCAAGATTTTCTCCTCAATAGCGTTCCCCCCCCTACTTCGCGCCCCCCTCAACCGAGATGCTTCATTTTTCCCATCTCTTCCCTTGTTTTTCTTCCACGCGAATTCGGCGGACACTCCCGATTTACTTTGAGTGCTCCTACACGGAACATCCTCTTCCTCCTTCTTCGGACCCCCCCCTATCAAAGACTTTCTCTTATGACTTCCGGACTTAAGTTACGTTCTCCTCTCTTGGTACCACACGTCTCTTTCCCCTCTAAGCTTTCCCCCTCGTTGTTCTGTTTTTCCCTATTTCTTTTCTGAAACTTTTCCCCCTGACCCAATTCGGAAGATCGCCCAGCTCTCTTAACAACCATTAGATATTTGGTCCCGTTTTTTGGCCTCTGACCGCGGACAGGACTTTCTTCTAATCTCTTCTCTTTAAAAGGAAAAAGTCCACCATCCACTTGCATGGTTCACGATACCCCTTCACCCAGTAGAAATTGTGTTTCCAGGCCTACCAATGTTGCAGAATCCTTGCAGCGAACGCTCTTGTGTATCGACCGAGTGTATCTCCTTCTTAAGGTCTCTTCTTCAAGGGTTCGATAATTGATTTGCTTTCTCTTCTCCCTCCCCATTTCCCCCGATTCTCGGTGCGCTCTTTACTCACGAGTCCTCTCCCTTCTTTTAAAGCTGAATCAGCACTCCCTTTTATTTTTCCATTTGTTCTCCCCTCCCGCATTTCTTTAAGAGGGGCAACCCCACACGCTGGTTTTTTCCCACCGTCTCAATCTTTTCCCTTCTCTTAGGCTGACGTACCCCTCCGGAAGAGAGAGATTCCCTTTTTCGTTTTCCATCCTAAATCCTTTCTTTAAAATGGATTGGTTCCTCTTTTTCTCTTTTGCGTCTTTGGAGCCGGCACCTTTTCTTGCTTCTCCAACAGATACTTTAGTATACTGAGCCCCCCTTTTCTTTTTGCCTTTTCCGGGCTCGCCACACCTCGTCCGATTCAACCTTCTCCCGTGAGTTCTCGATCTACACTCCCCCGTCAAAGTGTACAGCATCCTTCCCTTTTGGCACATTTCCCCCAGGAATTTTCCTTCCTCCCCTCGAGATATTTTTTTGGCCTTTGCTTCCCTCCTTATGGGACTCAGTCTTCGTCGCAGAAGGCTAAACCATGTGGTAATACACCCTTTCCCCTGACACCTCAACCCCCTTCGCCTTTCTGCTTTATATCCGGCTGGTGCTGTTGTGTTGGGGCCTCCTTTCTTTCTTTTCTTCTCCCGAGTTGGGGGCTCTCCTAAAGAGCGCTCTTTTCCCCCTTCCCCCCTTTCCAGCCTCTGTAGCGGCGGTTCCCCCTGTCATCTTTTCCTGTTGAACACTGGAATTTTTTCTTTCTTTCTCTCATCTGAAACAGACTTCCCTTTTCCCCTAGGCCTCCATCGACGAGTACGTCGCCCTCCTTTCCCACTGACGTGCCAATTCCCCCCGTCTCTCTACATGGGTTAAACCTGATTCCATTATTCCTTCCCCTCCTTAGCTAGGCCAGCGGCAGATTTTTTTCCCCTCCCCTTTTCGTGAAATTTTCCTTAAAGCGATTTTCCGAATTACGAGGTCATATTAATTTTGAGGTTTGTCTTTTACGCGCCCCCCCAACACTGGGGTTTCCCCCGCCTCGCGTACAAACTTTTTTGATCCCCCCCGCCCCCCCCCAGCGGCGCTGTCTCAATTTCGGCATTCCCCCTGTCCCGTTTCCCCTTGCCCCTGTTTGCAGTGATCAGATCTTCCTTAACCTGACTTCTTTCTTCCCGGACAATGAGCCCTTTTTTTCGCTGTTCTTTCTTTTCTATTTGGCGCGTGAGGAAGGACCCTTTTTTCTCCTCTCTTTTTTTGTTTGTAGAACGATCTTCATTTTTGAGTCAACGTTTTTTCTTTCTTCGACGCGCCCTCCTAAGATTTGTTTTTTTGCTTGTCTGTTTTCCCCCTTTTCGTCCTTGTGGGCCGCCGTTCTTCTGCCTTAGTCTAGACTTCACTCCTTACGTGTTCCTTTCCCCCCATATTCTCCACCCTCCTCCTTGAGTCGCACCAATCCTTGTTCCTCCTTTCCTTTTTAGAAAATACATTTGGCCCTGGGGACTCGAGCTCCCTCTCCCCTTCACTCCCAACCGCGAAAGACGATTTCCTTGAAAAGCAGTAGTGGTCGGGATCGATTTCATTGTCTGACCTTTTTTTTCCGGTCCTGGAACTTCTTGGAATAATTGAACATTTCGTCCTCCTTCCTTCAACCCACGCTTTTGCAGCTTCCCCTTTTTTCTAGCCCGGATGTTCTTTTTAGAGGAAGGACCTGTCAATAGACTTTTTTCCAACCCCTTTTCATTTCTTTTGGAAGGAGAAAAGACAGAAGAGGATGCCTTTTCTTTCTTCTTTTTTATTGACTTCAATGGAGAGCCCCTCGCATTTATTTAGCTCTGGAGTGATCATGTATAAAAGCTTGTATCGGTCACGATCCGTTCTTTTTTTCTCACTTTTTCCCCCTATGAATTCAAAAACGTTGGCATCTCGGGGGTTTTCCCTCCCCTTCGGACTCCTTCTATATCCTCCGTGTGTGTTTTTTTCTGATTGATATGTCCCCCCCCCAGACGGCTGGCGAGTGGTGTACCGAGGCTCCCCGCTGCTTCTTTTTTTTATCTTTTTTTCCTTACCTCCTTTTTCTGGGCCAAGACGTTTTGGGCACGACCCTTTTTGTCCTTCCCCTTTCCCTGGTAGATATCCCTTCCGGATCTCCGAAAATCGCCCGGCGATTACTCCTTTTTTTTCCCTTTCCAACTAAAAAGCGCGTCTGATTGGAACCATCGGTTCCTCTTTTTTTTGCCTCCCTTCCCCCCCATCTTCCGTAATTCAGAGCCAGCTAACCTCCCGCACGTTAAACAACGCTGTCCTTTCAAGGCATGTTCATGTGCGAAAGAAGACCCTTCCCCTTTAAATGAAAAACACCCTTCTCCCCTCTCAGCAAATCAACTTCCCCTTCCCTTCTCTCCCCTTGCCAACCTCCAGCTTTTGGACTTAAAAACAGTGAATTGACGTCTTTTCGTTCTTCCCCCCAAGACCCCTTTGCCCTCCCCAGAACTAGGTAATAAATTGGTCGCAACTCTTTCTTTCCTTTTTCTCTTCCCCGATTTGCCGTTGCCCAACGTGCTTCCTCGACCTTTAAGGACAGGCTTCTGAGAACTGCCCAGTAAAAAAGAGCTGGGCCTGCACCCTCTTCCCCTCCCCACTTTGCTTTTTTTTTTGCCGGCTCCGACAACCGTACTATCTGACCCTCCTCTTTTCCAACCAACCCCAAAGCCGCCGAATAAATCCAAATAGAGGCTACAGGCGCCCCCCCATTATTCCCCTTTTTTGTCAAGACGCATTAAAAAGCGTCTTTTCCACCACTCTCCTGTGCAACAGTCATTCCCCTTATTCCTAGCCCCGTCTTTTTCCCTCTGTGTGCCACGTCTTCTAGCCCTTCTTCCTTGCCTGTCTTTTTTTCCGCCTCTACACGAAAAGTGAGTCTTCTTATATGTATTTGACCCTCCAAAGTCCTTATAATTTTTTAGAGCACCTCCTTCATCCTCCGATTGATTTTCCTTTTCCAAAGGAACCCTCGCATAATCTGGGTGGTTTGGTTTTCCTTTTTACCTCCCTTTTCTTTCTTTGCTTGTGATCCAACTGACTTTTCTTGGAAGGCCTTTTTTTTCTTCCTCCTTTCCTCCTTTCAGGTCAAACCAGGCCAACCCCCTTACCCGTTCCCGCTACCCCTTCTGTATTTCCGTGAGATGCCCTCCCCCCGACGAAGGCGCACTCTTCCTTCTTCCTCAATCCTTCCAGTCGGCTTCGCCGGACCCGCTACCCTCCCCTCTTCTTCAAGTCCTCTTTCTGGTTTCCTTGATCTTCATTCCACACAAATACCATGTTCCCTTTGCGCAAATCTCTGCTTTTTCCCTCCCTCGTTTTCCCCTCCATCGTCTCAACCAGACGCTCGTTCTTCTCCTTTCCCTGTTACCCTGTGAATCCATTAAAAAAATGAACCCGTGCCAACGGTGTATTTTCCCCTTCTTCATCCCCCCATTAAAGTCCCCCGGTGGTGCAATTCCATGCTGGAAAAGCCCTCCGCTTTGAATCTAACTACTTCCCCCCTTATGGTTCCATTGTATCTTTTTTCCTCCCTTTCCTGGTTCTCGTGTGTCCACGAGCACTGAACGCCCCACTCCTTCCCCTTTTTGGATCCTCTTTCTTCGCCTTACAATTGTCTTCTGTAATAGACACCCCCAGTTCTGTTACGTTCTTTTTCCTCCTTTGAACTCTGTACAGGTGATGCCAGTTTTCTGGCTGACATATGCTATTTCAATGCTTAGCATCGAACCATCTCTCCCTTATTTTCTCGTCTTCTCTTTTCCCGAGCTCCGGACTCCATCTCCCTCTTTTTAAAACGGGAGTCCTTATTACCATTAAGACGCACCGCCCTTCATCCTAACCCTGTCCTTTTTTTTCCCCCCCGAGTCGTATCTTTTCCCCCCTTTTTTATCCATTTCAAAAAGCTTAACAAAATGGACGAAACAATTCCCATTGCTTTCTCTTTATTTTTCAGAGTCCTATCAAAGCCGGTATCTGCGTCCAAAGTCGACCCTCCCCTATGACTTTCGTACTCTCGAAGGGCCACCCACCCCTTTCCCCCTCCCCAGGTAATACGTGAAGCCCCCCTTGTTGGCTCGCTTCCGTAGGAATCCCCAATGCGGTTTTCCAGAATCTTTTCCGCCTTTTTTTTCTTCCTTTCTTTTAGGGTACCCCTTGAGTTCTACTTGAATTTTCGCTGACTCCACCACTAATTGATCCACGGCTAGTTGCCCCTTCTACTTTTTCTCCTCCGTTTTTCCAACTCTTCTAAAAAACACTCTTTTCCCTTGGTCGCTCACAGCACTGGCAGATTAACCTCCCTCCCAAGAGGGAGGCCCAGTTAACCGCTCTCTGGGCATTTGGGATTTCCACCCCTCCTCACTGCCACATTCCGACGGTCTGCCCACCCCTCCCTCCCCCGCGCGGCCAGCTTTTCCTCACAGACCCCATTCCGATAGCCCACACGGTCTTTTCCGGTTCTGACCCAAAGGTTAGAAATTTTCCGAGCTTGTTTTGGGTTGACTGGTTTTTTTGATATCTCTCCTTTTCATACAGGCGTTCTTTTTTTTTTTATTCCTTCTTTTTTACCAATATTTGGGTATTTTTTTTTATCTAGAATCACTGAGGATTTCCCTGCTCTCAGAGTCTCTTGACGCGACCGTGCCTGACCCTTCCTTTTTTTTAAGGCCCTCCTCTTTGCGGATGCCTGTTTGGCTGTTTTGGATCGGCTGTATTCAAGCGTTTGCTTTCATTTCTCCCAACCAAAACGACTCTTTTTTTTTTTGAACCCTTATTTGCAGAGTTTTTTTTCCTAGGGTTTAGAACTTACTCATTCTTTCGGTACACCGGTTCCCCTAGGTTATTTTCTTAGCGTTCTTTAGAACCCTTTTTACCGATGCGGCTGCCCCGTCGTTCCTTTCTAATTGGGCGGGTGGCGGCCCGATTCAAACAGTTCCAGTCACCGCAGTCTTATACCAGGGTTTTTGAGCACCAGGCCCCTTTTTCCCAGGTTTCGCGTACACCTCTCGCCTGTTCTAGGCAAGGAAAATCCATTTGTTGTTTCGGTACTTTCTCTCACTGTGCCCCAGCATAATCGAACATGTTCGTCATCGCCGCGTGGTAGTAGAAACCTACTCTTGGATGCTGTTTAAGTCCCTTTTCCTCTGTTGGACATGGCCTGAACACCCCTACTCCTTATATTTATGGATGGAACCAGCAACTTCTGCCCCTTCCTCTATCTCTCCGACATAAGACAGTGTCTATGATGATGGTTCTTGTCGCACCTTTTTTCTCTACCAGTAATTTTGCGCCCCTGACGATCAACGCAAGGTAGTGGCTGTTGCTCGGATAATCTTTTTCTTTTTTCCCCGACTTGCTTATAGACTGTTGCAATTACGGTCTAGGTTAAAGGCAGCTGGAGCCCAGGACATGACGGCATTCCTTCCTCCCCCTTTTTTTTTTAGATTAATTCGGATTCAACCATTATGATTCTTAGTTCATCATCAAGTTTGTTCTGGATTCCCCCTTTTTCCTTTATGGCAATCGTTGTCCTTCGTACTCGAGAGTTTTTCCTCTATCACCCGCTCTTTGTCGGAGCCCAGAACGGCTTTTGGTAGCTCCAGCTTAAGCCCATAGTCCCCCCCCCTCACAAGCCTCTCTTTTTCTTTCGGTGGTTTTCCACGCCCGATTGAGCGTGTGCCTGATAATGGATCCGATTATTTTACCAGCCTCCCCCTGTCCCCCCCCAAAATGTTAAGCAGCGGATAGATTGCTTTTTGATTTGCCTGACTCCTTCTTTTTTAGGTCCCTGCTCGCGTTCCTGCAAATCCCTCTAAATTTACTTTGGCTTCCGGAGACAGGAAAACAACTTCCCCCCCCCCCCCCAGGGTCATCTAGCGGAATGCCGGGTTCCATTCCAACTGGGAGCGTGGAACTTCTTTTCCCTTCGCGTTTTAGTTCCTCTTCGAGACAGTACATGGGATTTTTTCTTCCACGCCCGCACTTCTCATTACTTTTCTCTTGATAATACCTTGGCAACCCCAGCGTGACTGGAGTTTGCTCTTCCTGTGCTTCTTCTTTTTTTTTTTTTGGGTTCAGCGGACATTCAGGGGCCCTGAGAAGTTTTCCTTAAGGCGCCGGCTTCTTAAGCCCGTCTCTTTCTCTTCTTTTACCTGTGATCCTTTCCGGCCTTTGAGGTTCAGCTTTTTTTTTTCAAATTCCTAATGGGGCGTGCCCCAATTTCTCCCATCCCTTTGGGGCTTATAGATGTTTCTCTATCCTTGGGCGCGGTTTGAGCGTCGCTAAACTCCGATCCTTCTTTTGAAACAACCCCTTCTTGTTAGCGAGAGAGTATTGGTTACCTCTTGGTTCTGGCTCGCCAACCACTTGGGGAGCGCCAACTTTAATACAAATTTTAACGAGGCGGCCCTTTGCGAGTGCACAAGCTTCCCTCTGTATTGAGAATTTTCCTTGAGCCGGTTTTCAGATGTGGAGAAAGGCCATTGGCAGCCCTAACCAGATTTTTGCCGGCCGAGGTACTTCTCCTGAAGCCAGGTTCATGATTCTCACTGATTGGACAGCAGAAAAAACTTGGATCTGGTGGACGCGAGAAGTTCCCACGCGGGATTTTGCATGGGCTTTCATTGGAGCTGACGCCTCGTTTGATGTCGGAAGGCTCATTTAACGAGGTACAAAACAGACCGTGAACCGTCGGTTAAGCCGACAATACCAAGGCCAATTTTTTTGTGTTGCGTTGAAAGTGGTGAATCTTTTACCTAATTTTTGTCTTCTCCACACGGTATCAACCCACCCGGTGGGAAGTTGGAACTTGGAGCCCCACGAAGAGTTTTTCCGGAGGCTCTTCAGATCAGTGGTTTTTTCCCGCCCCCCCTCTCAAGCGAGCGTCAGGATCTTAACCATTCCCCCTCCGAGTAAGAAAGGAACGTTTCTATCGTGTACCACCTCCCATCTTCGTTTTACCCTCACTTTGTCCTCGCCACCCGTCCCCGCAGCGAAGTCTCCGCCGGCCAAAGCTGTTTCGAGGCCCATTTTTCTTTTTCGACCAACCCCCAAAGGACAAAACCCCCTTTTCCAACCTGGCCTCGCACAATTTTCTCTTCAACACGTCCATCTGGCACGAGTTTGCGATTTCCCCCTTTTCAGTATTATTTCGACCGCCCAGGTCTTTCCGCAAGACACAACAGAGCGTTTAAAACCCAACTAATGCAGTCTTTCTCTTGCGTTTTACAGGCGCGGCCCCCAACCATACCCAACGTGCACGACGCGAAACATCACTCCTCTGAGTTTTCCCACCCTCGAGTCCAAACCCGTCCTGGTCTTGTTTTTTTCTTCTTGCCAAAGATGGGGAATCGCAATCAGTCGACCCTCCCCAAGAGTTTTCCGCTGCCCCCCTCGATAAGTTTGCCACGACAGATGGCTTCAACAAACTGATCATCTCCAGCCTCCCTCATTAGAAACCCTCCTCCTCATGACTCCCAAAACTTCTTTTCCTCTTTTCCAGCCACTGGCCCACTTGCCTAAATGGATTGGCACTTGGACGTCTTAATTTTGGTAGTACCCTACCTGCATGTTTGTTTCGTCAAATTTCAACAGGTGCTAGGACACAGTCTATCTCCCCCAACGAACCTAAGACTAGTACGCTTGTCTTAATCTAAAAAAGTTTCCTGCAGCCCCTAGACCTGGCTGGACCTTCTACCAGGCTTTCCCCTTTTGATAGACTTTCAGTTTTTTTTGGTTCCGTGAGTACTCCGGGAGGGAGGGTTAGGGCATCGTTGGAAATTGTTACGCCATTTGCCGTTTGAACCTAGCTCAGCACTGCAAGAAGGAATTTCACTTCCCCCGGCCAGGTCCGCCTAACAACTCTTTCCAGACCTAGACCTGGCTCCAGAGCTTTTTTACTCATCAGGATCCGTCCCCTTTCCGTTTATTTCCAATTGGAAGGAGTTTTTTCGACCAAACTACCCCTTCCCCCCAGCCACCTGTTTCTCCTTTCTTTCTGCCTCCCCAAGATTTCGAAGACTGATTAGAAAAAATAGAAATACTAGTCCCTCCTTTTTCAAACCCACCGATCATAGGCTTCGTTCCATTGAATAGCAGGGGACACGACGTAAACCATTCTGAGGACATTTTTAAAGCTCTTCCCCCACTGGGCCGTCGGTACTCCGTACCTATGACAGTTCCTACCATGACGCCTGCCCCTTTTTCTTCGATCCTGTAAAGACGCGGTACCTTGGTCTCTCAACCCACAGGGAGGAGTTCTTCCCCTTCCTCCACCCCCGATTTTTTACGGATGGGAAGTTTTTCCCAACTTTCCTCAACTTAACAACCTCCCGAGCCAGTAGATTTGTGGGACCACCCATTTTGGTCATCATTCGTGTCCTTACGTTATTACAGATTACTTCACACCTTGATGAACACCCGCGGGACTACCTTCTCTACCTTTTTTCCACGACCGGCCCGTACCTTTCCCACCCCTTAACCCGTATAGGATAGTTCGGAACCGCGGGTGCGCTCCATCGCCCCTTCCCACCAGACGCACTTTTTCAGGGAGATTTTCTGAACCCCGTCACATTCTCCACATGATCATTTACTACTCCCAGAGTTCTCGACCCCGCGGTGTTCTTCTGCATCTTCCCCTGGTCTCTCTCCCATGGCCCCCCCCTTCTGCTCGCACTGGCGGTCGCTAACAAGTAAAGGGTTTCCCCTGATTGTTCTGCTTTAATTTACTCTCCAATACGACCTTTTTCCGTGGCTACACAATTCCTGGAAGCAGTGTTAACCTTACCTCGGCTCTTCTTCTCGACCTAGTTTCTTCCCATAACTCGGTGGTGGTGCCCCCCTCCATTTACTTGGAGATCTGTCCCGAGGTCAGCAGTAAAATTGTAAATCATCGCCCCCTCCTTCTCGCTTTGCCGATACGCTTAACCTCTTCCCTTATGTCCCGTTCTGCTCTATGCTAAACAGGAGTTATTAGTCGGAGAAAAACCCTCGATTCCCTCCGGATCAGTCGATAGATACAACCGACGGCAAGTGGAACAAAAGAGTTACTTCGTGATTTTTTTTCCTTAACTCACTTTGTGCCGCTTTCTCTCAACAATTTTCCCTTGCCCCCCCCCATCGGTCTTGCTCCATCTCTCCCAACACTACCCCGGCCACACCCGGTGGCAGATCGACACTCAACCTCATCCTTTCCCGGGCCCGGCAAACCTCCTTCATCATTCAGGTCCCCGGTTTTAAACAAAATCACTCTCTTTTCAGTCCCCGGCTTCTTGCTCAAACTAGACGTTCCCACAAAGCCCTACTCCGCTGTTTAGCAAAAAACCTCTGGTATGTAATAACCCATCCCTCCCCCCGCCTTCCTCTTACCCCTCCACCTTGCTTCGCTTTTGGACAACTGCGGTGCCCCA
>Ga0179593_1640242_pt1 | contig 17847 bp, 19 predicted proteins | sample CZODoug2_1_08_16_FD_185931 | JGI IMG/M metagenome (GOLD analysis project Ga0179593, IMG submission 185931) | Vadose zone soil fungal communities from Angelo Coast Range Reserve, California, USA - CZODoug2_1_08_16fungal (PacBio error correction) | ecosystem: Environmental > Terrestrial > Soil >... | reverse complement strand
GGCGAGCGCAGCGACGTCCATTCCTCCGTGTCAGCGGGAATTCGTGACTTCTTACGCCGTGTAACACAGAATCTTTCATGATTATTTTTTTTTTCCAGGCCCCCCGATGAGTCGAGTCTCTTTCTTTTTCCGTACTGGCAGCGAAGGTTTCCCCTTTACGACCTTTTTCTTTCTCAAAATCTTCTCATCTTATTTTGTGCAGTAAAAAGCAAGCCGTGCTTTTTCTAATGGAACAGGCGTGCCAGCTTTTTAGATTAGACCGAAGAATAGGGTAACGGACCATTTCCCTTCTTCCTTCCTCCGGCGAGTTTCCTCTTTCACTCCTTCGGGGGTTTTGATTCCCGTTTTTTGCCGCTCCCTCCCCCTCTTTTTTTCCTCGTGCGAACCTCTTTTTTGCATCTCGAGAGTGTGGAGAAAGGCACCCCGATTACGGACGACGTCTTTTTTCTCTACTCTGACTTTTCCCATTATCCCCCTCATTTCCCCCCCGCGCGGGATTACGAACAAAAGGGACTTTCTCCTTCGACCCCCCCCTCTGATATTGTTTTCTTTCTCGGAACTTTGCCCCCCCCGAGCGATCGAGAGCGTTGGCGGCGTCCTTGGGTTTTCGAAATGGGTTCTTCGCCTTTTCTTTCAAGCCCTTTTTCCCCCTTTCCTCCTCTCGCTGGTGACGCTTTTCTCCCCTCCTATGCATCAACGTCTCGAATCTGAACGATTAGACGTAGTCGTTCCGTTTTTTTCCACTTTTTTTTTCCCCATCTCTGTTGAGTTCACAGGGATATGGGAAGCTCGCTAATGGGTCCGGAGGAGGACTCTCCCTTTTCTTCGGATCTTTTCCTCCTTCGAGGCGAAGACGTCTTTCTTTTTCTGTGAGGTCTGCGCGATGCTCCTCATGGCTGCTGAGCGTCGTGAGCTGTTCCGTTTCAACGGTGCCCTCTCTTTCTTCGGCCCGATACGTCTTTTTTTGCGAGGATACACGCGGCCTCAAGCTGGCCGAAGGGTTTTCCTCTCTTGAATGCAGGATTCATCTTTCTGGATTATTTCCGCCCGGACACAGATTGCTTTTCCCTTTTCTGACGCATTGATGTGGAGCGCTCGATGCCTTTACGGGGGGTCTTTCTCCTCCCTCCCAATTCCTGGGGCTGTGCGGGCCATTTCAGCCAACGTCCTTCTAGACGGTTGCGGACGCCCCTGCTTTCCCCGTCCCCTCAGCCTTCGACCTTCTTCATCGCAGAGATCTTCGAGGTTGAGGAACCGCCTTCTTTACTTCCCCCCGCGCGCTTCTCCCCCCTTTGGGTCCTAGTCTTTCTGGCCTTCCCTTCCTCAACTTAAGAGAAAACCCCCTTTCGAGGAATGTACCCTAGCGAAGTAATTTCCTTGCTTTAAACCCCCCGCGCCCACTCAGACGGAGGCGGAGGGGAAACTTTTTTCTTTTTTCTCGCCGAGTAGATAGGTCGTCCCCTGAACAAGTGAGGATTCTTTTTCCCTCTGATTTTCTCCCGTCGCTATCCCCTTTTTTTTCACAGGTTTAAAGACTTTCTTTCAGCAGGAACCTTTCCCCCTGTTTCTGGACTTTCTCTTTCCGAGAAAAAGGAACGCTTTTTTTGTGATCAGCATAATCAAGGGCTTTTTTTCTCCGGTCAGTTCCCTCTTGTTTGTCCCGGTCAAACTTTCCTTCTTTGGGGACGAGGATGCTAGGTCCCCTTTTTTGAAAAGGCGGGATGCGCTTCCCCAATCTTTCTTCCCTTGGCCGCGACGCCCAAGAGTTTTCCTTTGAGGGTTAAATCTCTTTTTGTGTTGAGAAGATTGAACCTCCCCTCCTTTTAGTGTCCTCCTTCAGTAGAGGACTTTTTTTTCTCTAGAGCAGACACCCCTTTTCCAATTGGCGAATCTTCCGGTAGCTTTTTCCTAGAGACTAGTCCCAAACGAGTTTTGTTCGGTGCTCGTTGGACTTGGTCTTTTTCTTCCTTTTCCCGGCGAACCTTGCGCACGCCGTGTGAACAGCCTCCCTCGATCAGCGGTTTCTTGCAAGCCCCGAGCCTTTTCCAGATCTCCCGGCGTCCAACGGAACTCTTTTCTCCATTATTTGACCCACTCTTTCCCTCTTAGTCGACGAAGGAATTTTTTCCCGTCTTTAAAAGCATCTTTTCCCCCTCAGTCCTCCCTTCTTTCTTGGAACGATCAGCGATTTCGACGGAGGCGACTTAGGCAGATGAAGATAAGAAGTAAGCTGATTTCTTCTGGTTTTTGTTAGGATCCCCTCCAGAACAAACAGAAGAAGAAAAGGGGCATCCTGACAAGTTAACCGAGGGATACGTAGCTTTCTCTGGAAGTCTCCCTCCCCCAGAGGACAAAAATCTTTCCCTCTCATGGGATTTAATAAATGAGGGTACTTCATTTCCATTCTCATAGATCTTACCCCTTCTTTCTCGAAGTTTTTCCGAACATGACAAGGCCCCCCCGATCCCGAGCAGAACGTCTTGTCCAGACAAGAAGCCGTTCAAGTGGCGACGCCCTTTTTCTCCCCCCCAAGACCGTAGGTAGTTTTTTTTTTTTTCCCCTTAAAAGCAAGGAGTCGTAGCCCCGTGTCCGGGAAGGTGACGAAAGGTCTCCCCTTCCCGCTTGCATTCCTCGCTTGGCCAACAACTAGACAACCTTCAAAAAACAGGGCTGTTCTCTGGGCAGAAGAACAGGCAATGCCCCCTTCCTGAAGCCATCTTTCTCCGCCCGCTCACGACGACTAACCTTTTCTTTCGCGGGGGAACATTAGCGCAGACATCTTTCCCGCAGCCGACGTCTGAGTCATATCCTTCTCTCCTCTTTTTTTCTCTTTTTCTGCCGTTTTCATGCGTGACACCCTGGATCGCGTTTTTTCCCTGTCGAGACGAGCGTCCATATCCCGTTTCAAAGACGATGCGGAAAGATCGAAAGATCGCTGCCCAACTCCCCCTTCGTCATTCTCACTTTTTTGAGATCGTTTTAGCCGCAGAGGTTCCTTCGGGAAAGGCAAGGACACGTTTGCTCGTAGGCGTTCCTCTCTTTTCTTTCCCCTCTTCGAGCTTCTCTCTATGAGCGAAGTTTCCTCGCATTTTTTTTTCTCATCAAACACGATCACGGGCGATGGTTTTTTCCCCGCAGCCGTTCCCGGTTGGTCGTAATCCCAGCTGGTTTACTGTTCCTATGAAACTCCGCTCTCCAGGTGTCGGCGACATACGACTTCTGTTCCTTTTTTTCTCTCTGTTGCCCCGACAAGCTGCAGATGATTCCTCTCTCTGTTTGCGCACGCCCCCCTCCTCCTTCTTTCGAGGGCAGGCAGTTAAAGCGGCTCTTCCCCTGTGTAAGCGGGAATAGTGATCACCCCCACAGCCCTCTCTTTTACAAACCGTCTCTTTCTTTTTCCGCTGCGCCGCCACGAGCCTTTTCCGGTACACGATGAGTCGAGTCGAGTGATGAGGAAGTACTGGAAGTCCCTCCTTCCTCCTGCCACCAACTCTTTCTCTCTATTGTGTGCCGAACCCACTTCTGAAGGGGGAACCGCGCGGCAAGGACGGGTGATTCGCAGCAGGGACCGCCACACAGCCCCCCAAAGCCCCCCCCCCCCCCCCCCCCCCCAAAAAAAACCCCCCACCCCCCCCCCCCCAACCAAACGTAGAGTCTTCTCCCCTCGTCGAATCCTGAGTCAGAGAGAGAGGAGTCCCCTGAGTAATCGATGTGAAGGGGTCCGGCTCTTCACTTTTTGAATCGCTTTAAGTCCCCTTTGCTGCGCATTAGACAACGTGTGGTCCCAAAGACGCATAGATTTTCTTCAGAGGGCCTCGTCTCTCCTTTGGTCTCCGACCACCTGTTGGAAATTTCCCCTTTTCCCCCAAGTAGATCGAAGAATTGTCTTCCCGGAACGGGCTGAGGTAGCGTAGTGCCGCGGCTTCCCTTTTTGATTTTTTTTGGAAGCGGCGATCCCCTCCCCCCGAGCCGGCTTCCAAAGAGAGTCTCTTTCTTCTCCTTTTCCAAGCAGCGTCCTTTAAACGTCCTCTCGATAGGCAAAAGTGTCTGCCTTCCTCGCCGTGCTTCTCCCCCCTTTTTTCCCCTTTGATCCTTCTTTCTTTTTTTTCTCTACTCGGCGATGTGGTTTTTTCTTCCCCGATCTTTACCATAGGCTGTGCGGTCTGGAAGCTGATAGACATAAAATGGGTCCGTCCGACTTTCCCTTTTGGGTGACCCTTTCAGCTCCCGGAGAGCCCCCCCTTTTTCGCGATTATCCGGAGAGGACGCTTCTTTTTGCGAGCTGGAGTCTGCGCGTCTTTCCTCTCTTCATTTGTTCTTTTCGCTGTGCGAGGCAGCGGGCGTTTTTTTCCTTTTCTCTAGATCGTAAGGGGCTTCGATAAGTAGACTGCGCAGCGGTCGGTGGTTTCCCCCTTTTTTTTTAGGATCGAAGCGGTAGCCTCTTTTTTTCCTCCTGGCGTTAACATGCCCGGTTTCTTAGGAATACTGCTGCTGGAGCTCTCCTTGTTCTTCTGCGTATCACTCCCCCCGGCGGCCGGGCGGGCGGGAATCATTCCTTCTTGGATATTGGATCGAGGGGGGTTTCTCCCTTGGAGGTAGGAGTAGGGAAAAACGAATTCCTTCTTTCTCGGACCCTTTCTCTTCTACAAGAAGGTAGTACAGCCTTTCCTCCCCCAGTAGCGAGAGCTTAAATATGTTTGGTCCTCTGACGGAATACCATTACGCGAAATAACTCTCCTCTCTCCCCCCCATCTTCTCTTTCCGGCTGTGTTCGTTTTTTTCACCCCCCCTCACTCCTCCAGCCAGAGCCAAAGTCAGTTTCTTTTCTGCCGTAAACGGCTACGGCGCGTCGCCCTCCTTGACCAGGGAGGAGGAGCCCCTTCTTTTTAGTGGTTTCTCTCTCCCTTTTAAAGCGCTTACGCCAGTAGCCCCCTCCCAGAACGAGAGTCGCGTCAGCTGCCCGAAGATTTAGTGACAGATTGTGCCCCCGTCCCCGAGATCATCTCCAAGTGGAATGGGAAAAAGGATTTTCCTCCCTTTGGCTGCACGGTGTATAATGACACCACCCGGTAAAAAGAGAAACTCCCTCCTTGTCTTTCTTGGCGCGACCCTCTCCCCCTGCGGATTGCTTCCCCTTTCGCAACAATGCAGAGAAGGTTTCGTCCTTTATAAGGAAAGAGAAGACCCCTTCCGGACCTCTCTCCCTTTTTTTTTTCTCTCATATCTATTAACCGTCTACTTCTTGGTGTTAAACGACGGAGTAGAGCCGGCCACCTTCATGATTGACTTCTTCTTTCCTCTCCTCTCAGCAGCATGTCTTTCTTAGGTCGCTTCCCCCCCAACGAGTTGAGAGGTGCTTTTTCATCTTTTTGTTCGCGTGCAACGTTCCTTTAGTGCGAACGCTTCTTTGAGGAGGCTGATAAACAACCTTTTTGTCAGTGGCCCCTCTGGGATAGAGAGGTTCCTTCCCCCCCTTTCCAACGGAACTCGGTCGAGAAGGCTTCGGTAGGTAAAAAAGGGGATCTTCTTGAGCCTCTTCTTTTTCCACGCCAGCGAGCGCCCTTTTCCGAGAAGAAATGGTTCCTTAGCGACAGAGAGACGCGGATATCCCTTCCCCGTCCGAGTTTTCTCTTTTTCTCTCCTCCGCGGCCCTCCCGTTGCCCGAACACTTTCCCCGATGGGAAATTAGAAAGACGTTTCGGCGTTATTTCGAGTAAGGGTCCTTTTCCCAAGCCCCAAGCTCTCTTGAAGCGAGCGAAGAACTTCCGTACTTGACTCTGCTTTCCCCCGATAAAGATGGAGATCATCGCCCTTTGGTTCATCCCCCCTTCCAGACGCCGACCAAAAGGAGTAAGAAAACGTCTCGATCCCTCTCTTTGTAAAGGGTGGAGGGGATTGATTTTTTTTCCTTCCTCCTTCTCTTCCTTTCTTTTTCTGATCACCCGCAAGTCGGTAGTGACTCTCCCTCTTTCTCCAAGAAAGGAGTACAGTAATCCCCCCTTCCAGGCAGGTGACGAAAATTCTCTTTTTCGACCTTCCCCTTCCTGGACACAACACTTAGAAAATGTCCTTTCCCCACAGTATGCGCAAGTTTCTTTTAAATGACGGGACGATCCTTCTTCCGTTTTTCCTTTTCCCCGGACCGCTCCAGAAGCATTTCCCTCTGGCAAATAGCGCCAGACCTCTTTTTCAACGCAGCCGACGTCTTTGTTTTTTTGCGCGTGGTTCCTGCGTGACCAACTGATTCGTAGACTCCTTTTCCTTCCCCGAGACGAGCTTTCAAGACCATTTTATACGCCAACAAGCCGATCCTTTTTTCCCCCCCATCTCGATTTCCCTTTCCCCCCCTCGAGACGTTTAGCATAGATTAGACTTCTTTTCTTTTGGCGAGAGAAGGCCATTTTGAGTTAGCAAGGGGAGTAGGCGGTTTCCTCTTCTCAAGCAAGCTCCATTTTCTCCGCGGAATGAGCGAGTAATCGCAGGTTTTTCCCCTCCCTCTTAACCCGATAAAGTTCGATGGTTTTATCTCCTCGTTTTTTCCCCTCGGTTTCCACGCCCCCCCGAGCCACCTTAGCGACCCCCGCGAGACCTACGACGTATCGTAATAGACCCCTTCTCCGACACGCTAGAGATGCTTCCGACTTTTTTGTTTTCAGCGAGGAAGCACCCCCCTTTTTCCCGGAGGAGATTTAATCCCTCTCCCGGGGAATCGTGAGCACCGGCGTGTCTCCCTTCCCTGCAGTGTAAACACAAGGCTCTTTTCCTTTCTTTTTTTTCGCCCCCGGCCATTCTTTTTACACTATGCGTTCTAGTCGAGATGAGGGGCCCCTTCCTCATGGCAGCGCGGTTAAATTCGTTAGGTTTTCCGTGCGTGTTCAGGCACCACAATATCTATCTTCCTCCTCATTTTTTCCGTCCCTTTTTCGGTGATTTGTCCTTCTGCCAGTCCGGCCTCATAAGTCTTCCCTTCCCTGCCATCGGGCGAACGCAACCCGGTCGCTGTTTTTCTGTACGCATACTGGCGTCAAGATAGCTTTTTGTACTTTTTCTTTTCACGGCTTTCTCCTTTTGAATCGCTAGTCGAAGAATGATCTTTCTATTTATGAGGACTCGCGTGCGCAAACAACGGACGTTTTCGCGTGTCGGAGAAAGGAAAAACTCCTTCCGACCCGCCTTTTCCCCTTTTCTTTCTCTTTAGGTGCTCGACCCCCGTAAGATCCGAAGAATCTTTTTTTTTCCCCCGGGAACGGCTGCGGGTCGCGTCATGCGCCGGTTCTTTTTTCTCCCAACATCGAAAGTGATCGGGTTGATGTCTTTCTCCCCTTCTTGTGCATTGCTCCCTCCCTTTTCGTTGGCTGGCGAAGGTAGAAGTCTCCTTCACGAAATGGAGAAGAAAGCGATCCTTTATAAGAGCTGCGATGTGAAGATGATCGCCCCCTTCCTTTGAGGATAAGGTCTTCCTTTTCGGCTATGTGGTCGTAGTTGGTGATCCCCTTCCTCTTTTTTAAAATAGGCTTTCGAAAGAAACAGGGAGATGATCCCCTCTTTTTCCCTGACTTTCCGTCCCCTTTTTCCCCGGAGGAGATCGCCAAGCAGTCTTCCGATAAGGATGATGCGAGCCTTATTTGTCGGTGAGTTTCCCCTTGCGTTTTGCAACGTCTTTTTTTTGTTCTCTTCGTGAGCTGGGGAGATTCCCCCAGAAAGAGGGAGATACTTCTTTTTTTTTTTCGTCGGCCCTATACGTAGCCTGCTTTCCTTTTGTGGAAAGGTTTTTCCCCCCCTTTTTGGGATGCAGGACCTCCTTTCTGGAGAAGTCCTCCTGGCGTCACCTTTCCACAGAGTGGGCTTTACTGACTAATTGTGCTTCCCTTCGAAGATTTTCTTTTTTTGGGATATGCTTTTTCTCACAGCGGATGGGCGTTTTCGAAAGAAAAAGTACTTGGTTTCCTTTTTTTTGAGCTCCTCTTCTTTTTCCCCTACGAGATGACTTCTCCCCAGGACCGTAATCGCGCCTGGTAGAGGTTGAGGAAACCGCATAGTCTCATCTTCTTCATCTGTTGGCGTCCTAGGAGGTCTTTTTCCCCCTTTTCCCTCGAATAACGCTCGGCCAGCGGGAAACTTGTCTTCTGTCGGCCTGTAGTTGTTCGGGCACGGGATGCTCTCTCCTTTTTCCTCCACTCTTCTTCTTCTCCTTTTTTCCTCCGTCCCGGGCCAAATCGCCCTTCCCGTCCCGATTAACTGAACCAGTTCGAGATCGCGAGGGAGTGGACGTCTTTCTTCTTATTCCCTTCTACCGAAAGCGCTTCTTTTTTTTTCCCTCCCCGAGTTCAGGTGGAAGACTGTTCCCTGGATTAAGAGGACCACTTTGCTTCCCAAATTTTTTTTTCCCCGGCGTGCGCACTGAGCCCCCCCCCGAACCCTCCAAAAAAGGAACTCCCCAATTTTTCTGCAGTTTTTTTTCCCTTTCTTGGCTTTGACGCGAACGATAAGTCTTTTTCCGGCGCGCCGTACCTGTAAGTCGCCCCCTTTTTTTCTTCGAGGATTAGAAGGCTCTTTTTATTCAGTCGTTTCCTCTATGCCGAGCGGTCCCCCCCCTTTTCAAATCTCCGTTGTTGTGTTGAGATCTCCTCCCTCGAAATAGAAGGGCCTTTGTTTTTTCCTCTCCTCCTCTCGCGAAACTTTCCTTTCTCGAAGTACAGGTCGCGACGTCCTTTGGGGGGGGGGGGTTTTTTTTTTACTCCCTACTTATGGTCGAGTCTCCTTTTTCCTAGTCACCACGACGTTCTTTCGTTTGCACGGTACGCTGGTCATCTTTTTGTAAGGAGAATGTGCGAAATCCTCAGCAAATTGAGGAGATGATCCCCCCCTGTCCGTGGTTAGAGGAAAGCCCTTTTTCCCACGAAGCCCCTTTCGAGCTGCTGACTCGGAACTCTCCCCCACAGGGAAAGTCGACCCTCTTTGGACGTGTAGAAGGAGAATCCGGTCCGGCTCCCTCTCTTTACGCGCTCGGCGCCCGACGCAAGGGTTCATTTTGAGCGACGCGGAGAGCCGGGACGGCGCTTTTGCGCGGGATGGAGGAGGAGTGGTGTTAGCCTCCGGAACACCCATCCCGTCCATTCCTTTACATCCTTCCAAAAGTTCCGCTGGATAGTTCTCTTACTGCCGTAGCAACGCCAGAAAAGCCGGAGGACCCAAAATATGGCCTTTCTCCTGGGGATTCCCTCAACCGCTACAGGATGTTTCTCCCCCCCCCCGGTAATCGGCGCCGGCTTCATCGCTTTTCCCCTTTTCAATACAACTTCCCCCCTTCTTCCCAAGCTCCGAGCAGAAACTTCCCCTGGGCTGATTCCGGTGCAGGTAACTATATACGACCTTTATCTCCTTTTGGCAGCGATCCCTTCCCCCCAGGAGTCAGTAGACACTTTCCCTCCCGGGTCTTTCCTCCCTCACTCTCCGCTAACGGTACCCTCCCTTCGACGAGCGATTGGCAACCCCCCCCTTCCCCTGATCTCGCAGAACAACCCTTTTTATTCTTTTCCCTTACTTCCATGACGAGCTCTCCCCTCGACGCCAGCGGATCTCCTCGCCCAGCTAACGACGGCCTTTTCTCGTTTCCTGCTACGAGGACTCTTTTTTTGCCAGACATAAAAGATGAGACCTCCCCCCTTCAGGGCCGTAAGTATGCGTCATCCTCTTTATCTGATCGGGGGTGAGCTATTTCTTTTCCCAGTGTTCCTGTCGTGGACCCCCCTTCCCCTTTTCCTTTAGGATGGTCGAGCTTCTTTGTGATGGCGGAGACCTCTTTTTTTCCCCCCCAAGCGCCTCCCCACATCTCCTCCGTCAGAAGCGTCCCCTTTTCCGTTGAGCATCGAGTAGCAGAAGTTTTCAGCGGGCGAGGAAGGCAAGACCCACACGGTTTTTCTCTTCGTTTTTTTCATTCCGGGTCCTTTCACTCCACGCCGCGGACGGATAGGTCCATGAGCGAGTCATCGCCGGTCCTTCTTCATCAACCCGATCAAGTTGATGGTTTTTCTCGATTCTTTTCCTCTCTTTTTCGGGGATCCCCCCTCCTTTCGGGGTCGAGACCTTCGCGAGTTCATTCTTGTCGTAATCGACTCGAGCCGCTGTTTCCTCTTCCGAGATGATTCCGCACAGTAGATGCGTCAGTTTTCTTTTCTTTTTTTTTCCCCACCACTGGCTTTTTTTCTCTCTAAATTTGTCAGAGGGAATCGTCCCCCTTTTCAGCGAGGTACGGCCGTGTAAAACCACTGCCCCCTTTTTTTCGACTCTTGCGTCCGGCAACGGACGCGAAACTTAGTTTTTTCCCTTGAGATGCGGGGTTTTCTGCAGTACTGAGCGCCGGTCCCGTTTTTTTTTGTCCAACAAATCCCCTCCTCCCCCCCTTTTTGAGAGAGATTGTGGGCCGAACACGCCCTTTTTTTCCTTCCCCGAACGAATGGAAAACGGCGCTTTCCTCATAAGGCGCCCCCGCAGAATGACCTTTCCCATTTTTTCTTTGCGCGCCTTCTAGATAGGCGTGCGCGAGTCCGTGGTCCCCGCTTGCAGGGCCGTCAAGACCGGTTCCTGAAACGGGGGGAATCGCCTATTCTTTCGCCTACACTTTTTTTTCCTTTTTTGCAAACCACTACGCATCGACGTGCGAAGCATCCTTTTCTCTGCAAAAGAGGGATCGATTTACTTCTGAACTTTTTTTCCTTTTCGCCGTAATTGTTCGTTTGTCCAGCGGGTTTCTTTCCCCTCCCTCGGTCTGCGCAGGAGCCTAGAGAAAAACCCTCTTTTTTTTTTTGGACCGACACCGCGAGAGGAAACTGCTTTTCCAACTGACTCTCCTCGCTCTTCCCTTTCGCAGTTAACAGCAAGTCTTTCTTTCTTTCGACGCAAGCGATACGGCATTCCCTTGCGCTGGTGAAGATGATAGAACGCGTTCCCCTTCCCCTTTTCCCCTTTTTTCTTTTTTCGCAGTCCTTTCCCTTTTCGATGTGGTAGCGTTTTCTTTTGATCTGGGCGATCTTTCCCATCGGTTTCTTTTGGATATGGAAGTAGTCTAGACTCTTTCACGGAGGCCCACCCTTTCTTTATCTCCCCCCGATAATGGATTCCTCTTTCCTGACGAAGAAGGAGGATGCGTTGCTCCTGTGAGGTACTGAGAGATGTGAACCCTTCTTCCTTTTTTTTCTGTTCCCGGATTTTTTCACTCCTCCTCCTTCCAGGGAACGGGAAGTCGTTGCCTCGCCTGCGCAGACTGAGTCTTCTTCAGGCAGTGGAGAAGGTGTTGCGCGCCTTTGCTTCCATAAGCTGAGCGTGAGATGGCTCACCCTGCCAGGAAAAGATGCCGGCCTCTTTTTTTGCTGTGGAGCGATCGACTGCACGGCGAGCCCTCTTTTTCTCCTCTTCTGCGTCTTTCCACGTCCGGCTTCTTTTAATAAGTCCAAGACAAAGTAAAGTCCTTTTTGCGGACGCATTGAGGTCGGGCTTCCCCTTTTCCGCGCCCAGGACCGTAAATAGCGTCTTTTCTCAAGATAATTTTCAATTTCCTAGTCGCGCTCGCTTCAATTTTTTGGGTTCTGGAGTTGCTACGGCTGACGCTTTTACGGAATTGTGGCGTATGTAGGAATGTACCCTCTCTTTTCGAGGTAACCACCTCCTTTCCTTTCCATTTTCCTCTGAGCGGAGAGCGAATTCCCGGACAGAAGAGTAGCATCGGTTCTTCCTTTCCCAAGGAGCGGAGAGAAGAGCTTCTTTGCGTTTGCCTTCTTCTTCCGTCTCTTCTACAGGAAGTAGTCCTCTCCTTACAGAGACGAGGAGGTCTTTCCTCTTTCCGAGTTCCGGTGGAAGAAGCTTTTTTTTCCGACTTTCCTTTCGTGATCCTCCTTGGTGGGAAAAAGGAGTGCAGCACTTTCCTTTTAGTCTACTGAAAACACCCCGTCCTTTCCTCCACCCCCTCCCAGTTCGCCCCCTCTTTTCGCGGACAGTTTGAAGCGACCGTTTTTTTTCTGCGCGGAGAGACGACCCAGAGGAAGGTAGCGCTCTTCCCTTTCCCCGACCCGTCTTTTTTCTTTTTTCTCTTACGAGCAGGTTCCCATAATAAGTTGTTGTGGTGAGACTTCTCCTTAGACGGGAGGGGTAACCTCCCTTTTTTCATTTCGTTTCTTTTTCCGTACACCATGAATAGTCCCCTGTCGGCGCAGAAGAAAGTTTTTTTTTTTCTAGAAGTATCCTTTTTCTTCTTTTCTTTAGTAAACCTCTGGTGTAGTGGTGACTTTGGCTGTTTCTCCGGACCTTCTCCTTTGTGCCCACAAATTCTTCTCTCCCCCCCCCCGATAAGGAGGTGTCCGTGGTCGCGGAAATCCTTTTTGGGGACAGCGCACGAACCCCTTTTTCTTTTTCCCGCTTACCCCCCTCTTTCCTGGGAAAGTTCCCTCTTTAGGCGACGTGTAGAATAGGCGCCTCTTTCCCCGAGCTCGAGGGAGACGCTTTTCTCTCTTTGGACCTGAGCTCTTCCCTTCCTTTCTGCCTCTCTCCTCAGATGATTTTTTTTAGTGGTCTTCCCCGTTGCAGAACCCCTCCTTCTTTCGACAACTTCCCCCCCCCCTTTTCCCCTTTCTTCGCCGTAATGGGAGGCAGTCCTCTTTTCTTCAGCGAGGAACCAACATGGGAATCCCTCTTCTGGTAATTGACTCTGCGGTCCTCCCGTTACTTTTTTAGCAGGCTTAATCGCAGTCGTTTTCCCGACATACAAGGCGTCAGACACCTTTCTTTGTGGGCTTCTTCTTTTTCGCGTCCTGTGGCCGTGGAGAAGAAGAGCACCCGATCGGTAGTGCTCGCCGTGCAGCGAGCGTCTCTCACTTTTTGCCCAGTAGGTCGTCTCCGTCAAGGCTCCTCCTTCCTTTTTCCGCGCCTGGGCCAAACACCTTTTTTTCCCAGAACAACCAGTATGCGAAGGTCTCCCCTCTTTTACGAGTGATTCCCTCAGCTGATAGGCAAAAGAGCCCCCCTCTCTTCCTTCCCTTGCCAAGCTCGAGGCGCTGGGGCAATCTTTCCTCCAGACAGGCAAAAGAAGCCCTTCCCTAATATCTCTGGGGGTGCGATAGGGATGAACTTTTCTTCATTGTAATGCGTGACACCCTGGATCGTTCCCACGAGCTTCCATATTTAAAGGTTGCTGTTCTTTTTTCCGCCACCTATTTTCCTTTCTTCCCCCCTTTCTCTTCGCAAGCGTTCAGGATTCCTTTCCTTTCATCGATTCGCCGCAGAGTTAGATATCGTAACCCTCTTTTCAAGACCACGGGTGGCCGGATCTTTGCTGATTTAGTTACTCCTCCCCCCCACTTCTTTTTTCGAAGCAAGAAACGGTCCTCCCCTTTTTGTGAGGACAAAACACAGGAGATAATCAACACGCTTCCTCTTGGCGCAGACGCGAACCGCAGCCCGTTACCGTTTTTTACGACTGGTACGATTTTAATTCCCCCCCCTTTCGTAATCGAATCGATTCCTTTTCTTTTCTTCGAATGCTTACGCAAGTAGATTCCTTTTCCACATCAGTTCTTCCTTCCTTCCTCTATTCCCCTCAGTTTCCGGGATCGTGATCACGGAGTGAAGCCTTCTTGTAAACCCAAGGAATCGCGCTTCCGCGGAGTCTCTACCTTTTCTTCTATTCTCTGCTGAGGGTTCCTTTCTTTTGGCGCGCCGTTCCATCGTTCGGTTTTTCCCTGGCGGGTCCTTCTCTTTCTTCCCTTTTCCCCCCCCCATTAGGTGTGGCGTCTGTGCTGAGTTTGAGAGTAGAATTTTTACCCCCTCTTTTTCCCCCCCCCCACAAGGATTGTGCGGACACCGAACCGAATGGACCAAAAATTTAAAAGAGACACGACTATCCCTTCTTTTCTTCTCTCCTTTGCCTGGCGCAGCGAGTAGTCCTTTTTCTTTTCCGTGGTGTACAACGGCGTAACTCTTTTTTTGATCCCGATGCCCAGCTGACAAGGAGGTTTCTCATTTCTTCGACTTGCCTTTTTTTTTTTGTCAACCCCACGACGGAATCCTTTCTTTTTTTGCGGAGCCAAGGCAACAGCGGGTTCTCTTACGTCTAAGGCTACGACAAAGTGTGAAGGAACCCTTCCTGTCCCCGATGGCTTCTTCCCCTCCCTTTCGTCTGCATCGGGCCCTCGAGAAAAACCCTTCCTCTCCTCCTGTGGTGTGGCAGCACCGGCTACCCTCCTTTTTTCTCTTGGCTAGACCCGAGCCGGCTCGCGAGCGTTGGCTGTTTTCCCATTCTTTTTTTCCTTTTTCTTTTTTCTTTCCCTCCCCCCTACGCCAGGGCGACCCTCCTCTCCTTTTGGTCTTGACTTCCTAGCAGGCTTTTTTCCCCCCTTCGGCTGCGAATCGCTGATCAATTTTTTTTCACGCGGCGATGTTTTCTTTTTTATTCTTTCTTTTCCATCGGCGGGGGGCGCCTAGCACCGGCGATATGGAAGATGTTTCCTTGAAGGCAGACGATCCCTTTTTTTTCGATCCCTCCTTTCTCCCCTTCACCCCTATAAGGATTCCTTGTTCTGACGCAGACGTCAGGCTGCTTTTTTTTCTTCGAGGTCTGAGCCATTCCTTCAATGCTGCTTTTTTTTTTCTCTTCTTTTCTCTGTTTGCCGAGACTCTTCTCTTCTTTTAAAGGGCGATATCGCTCGTCTTTTTTTTTTACGATACGTCGACTGTTTTCTTTTTCTATTGGAGAGGTGTTTTCCCCCTTTGTCTGCAGGTATAAGAAGTTATCTCTATTAATCATGGCGTTACCTTCCTTTTCCTTTGGGGCGGCTACTGACATATGCTTCTTTATTTTTGCTAGTTCTTTCTTTTCCCTTTTTTCCCCCTTCGGTATGGGAGAGGAAATTTCATCCCTCTTTCCCCAGTCAGGTTATGCTAGGATCTTGGATCGAGTTTTTTTTAGGTCGGCGTGGGAACCCCGGTCTTCTCTTTTTCAGATGCCTCCTCCCTTTCCCCTTCCCCCGCAGGTTTTTCCGCAGAGTAAAGTCCCCCTCATAGATTCCATATGTTTTCCTTTCTTAATACTATACTCTACATCTTTTTTTTCCCCATCTTGAAAGTAATGCTGTCGGCGTTTTTTCTTTTTTTGCAGAACACCAATCCAGCCTCCAGACCCTTTCTTTTTTTTTCGCGCCGAGCTCAGTCAAGGATAGAGAGTAGCCCCTTTCGTTCCCTTACCCTTTCATTAGACTCGAGCTCGAGATTTCTTTCTTTGATCTACAATTAGCTTCTAAAGGACTTTCTCTTTGTTAAAGACGAGAGGTCCTTCCTCTAGTGCCTTTCCCTGTCCCAGATTATCTCCCTGTTTTTACCACGGACCGATTGTTTCTTCTTCTTTTTCTCCTAAAGTGGCTGGGCACAGGTTTTTTTCAAAGCTTAACCTCTTCTTTTCAATTTTTTTTTAACTAGTTTGGACGAGGATGCTAGGGCCTCTCCCTCTTTCTCTGGGACCGGCAGGTGCGCGGAGAGCTCTCCCTTTTAGCAGGTTCGCGAGAGGATTAGCTTTTTTTTTCCTTCGTCGCCCGTGATGCGTTTTTTTCCCTTTCTCCTCCTCCGTGGGGTGTTTTTATCCTCCCTAGAAATCAGGAAGGGAGGGTAAACTCTTTTTTTCAGTGTAGAGCTTCTTCCCTTCCCTTCCTTGTTCTCCTTGCTTCTCTCGCAGCAGATGGTACCAGCGACTCTGTCAGCGGCCCGAGCAGCTAGTACACATTTCTCTTTTCCAGCAAGTGTTTTGTTTTTTTCCCTGGTCAGGCGACCTTTCTTTTTTAGTGGTGATAAAACATCTCTCCTTTTTTGAAGGCCAAGGGATAGAGCAGTTTCCTTTGTCTCACCTCGGTTCTCTCTGAAGCCAGGCCCTCTGTCGGTAAAACCCTTTTTTTCCTCCGCGGCCGGTCTTTTCTCCCTTCTCCCCTGCGAGATCTCTTTTCTTTGAAGAGAGCGGCTGTTTCCTCAGTTAATAGTGACTGCTACGTCGCTCGTTGTTCTTTCCTTCTTTTTCGAAAGCTTCCTTCCTTTCGCGGGCTGGAGGATGGAGTGGTTTTCTTTGCACCGGACATGACTGGCCTACTTCCCCTTTTTTTTTTTTTCCCCGACTGCACACAAGTCTCCTTCTGTGAGCGGATTATTTTTCGTTTCAGTAGCACTCCCCCTCTTCGGAAACAACCATCTTTTTCCTCGAGCGCGAGCTTCGGGCTTAATCGTCCCTCCGTCTGGGAGACTCTTACTGGGAGCAGGTGGAAGGATTAATCGTCATTTTTCTACGACACCTACTTCCCCTACCTTACTTTTCGGGGATGCTTCCTCGGTTAACTTTTCCCTTTCTTTAGGACGATCACAAGACCGTCGGTAGTGATCGTTCTCTCTCCTTTAGCACATATCCCTCCTCTTTCTTCCATCTCCCTTATGTACTTTCAGCCAAGGTCCCTTTCTCTTTACGCGCGCTGGCAAAAAAATCTTCCCTGATCTCGAAGAAAACCCCCCTTTTGGAGCTTTCCGAGAAAGTTTTTTTTCTGATAAAGAAACGCTTTCATGACAGACCTTTAGGATCCGGCAAACCCCCCCTTTCTCCCACCTCCAGACTCAGTCCTTTGAGGCGCTGGGGGCCCCTCCCCCCCTTCTTCTTCAAAGATCGCACAGAACCCTTCTTTTAGGATCTCTCGCTCCCCCTTTTCTTTTTTAATTTGCGAGAGAACTCCGCGGAAACCCCTGGATCGTCGCATACGGACTCTCTTTTCGAGACGAGTTCATATCAACGGTGCTTTTTTTTTTCGCCCGATTACGCGCGTCCCCCCCCCTTCTCTCGTAGAAGCGTTCCGTCTCCTGCTTTTTTCGACTGTTGAGCATCGATTCGCTTTTCCTTCAGCCGGCGAGGAAGGCAGTTCCCTTCTTTTCCATCTGGAACACGGACGCTGATGGTAGCACTGCGACCTCCCCCTCGGTTCTCCTACTTTTTCTCTCTTTTCGCCGGGGCATGTCCCTTTTCCAACCCGATCACGTTCAGATGGTTTTTTTCTTTTTTTCCCAACCGCAGACGTTCCCGTTGGTAGTAATTCCTTTTTTCTCCCTGGGGCGATCCTTTCCTTCTTTTGATCCCATAAGAAGTAGTTTCACGACTTTTTCCTGTCTCCGACACGCCTCGAGATGCTTTTCTTCCCCCTTCTTGTTGCGCACGAGCGTAGAAGACCTTCTTCTCGATAAGTCTTTGTCTCTTTTATAACAGGAGTGTCCAGCCCAGGCCACATCTTTCCCTTCCTCCCACGGCACTAGAGAAACTAGCTGAAGCCAGTTTTTTTTCCCTCTTCACCGGCGCGAACTGGTGAGGTACCCTCTCTTCTCTTGCCCGGAATCTTTTCTTTCATTTTTTCCCCTTCCTTCCTCCCGGCGGAGTGGTTCTTCACCCTCTTTTGTTGTGAAGAGATTTGTGCCTTCCCTTCCTCCCCTTTCTTTCCGGACACGAACGAATGGAAACGGAGTCTTCTTCTTTCCTCTTAGAGGTGAACCTTTTCTCGTACCTTTTTTTCCTTCCTCCTCTTCTGCATGGGAGGAAGTCTATCTTTTTGTACACGGGCGTAATCGCTGTGCGGGGATTCCTTTCCTGGACACGGAGGGGAATAGCTCCTTTCGACTACATTTTCTCGAACTGTTTCCACCCCCCCTACGCATCGAAGTGCGGAGCACTCTTCTTTTTTTCTCCAACAGCGGCTCAGAGTAGATTACGTCGACGTTCTCGTTGCAGAAATCGAGGAAGGTGCTAGACCCCCTTTTTTCTTTCCCCCAATGGTACGGGCATGCGGT
>Ga0179593_1588674_pt1 | contig 17847 bp, 21 predicted proteins | sample CZODoug2_1_08_16_FD_185931 | JGI IMG/M metagenome (GOLD analysis project Ga0179593, IMG submission 185931) | Vadose zone soil fungal communities from Angelo Coast Range Reserve, California, USA - CZODoug2_1_08_16fungal (PacBio error correction) | ecosystem: Environmental > Terrestrial > Soil >... | reverse complement strand
CGGTGGCGGGTTGTTACGGGTTTTAAATTTCGTTCCTCTCCTCTGTAAGCCGCCTCCCACCCATATTTTCGTTCCTGTAGGAGGGTAGCCTTTTCTCCAAAGACCAGTCCAGCCGCTCCGTTGTATTTTTTTCTTTTCTTCCCTCAAAAATCCGAATTTCCTCTCCTCCCTTTGTTCGCTGTAAAGTATTTTTTCCTCTTTTATCAATTAGTATCTCGGATTTATTGATTTCTTCTATATCTGTTTTTAAGTACTCTCCTCCAAAAATGGATAGTAGATTCTCTTTTCTTTTAAGATTGTACTGTCCTTTATAACCAGGCCGTGACTTACTCCCCCATTGCCTATCTCTAACGGTACGACGATTCTTTGTGAGAGGGCAGTTATTATGCTCCCTCCTTGATTTTGTCAAGAGAAAACTTCTCCATGCAGCCCCTTTTTCTCTCGCATTCCCCGGGCGATTCTCAGGCCCTTCCCCCCACGCCCCTCTCTCGCTGGTGTCTGAACCGCTTGGCTTTTCGCAGCTTTTTCCTTTCTCCTTTTTTTCTTTCCCGCTCCTTACGTTTCCCTGGTCCCTCCACCTGATAATGCGCCCCCCCCTTGCGAGCGTTGAGTGTCCCCCTTTCCCCACTCGATTGGGGTACGCTTGTGTAGAAGTGTACGCTCCGTGTCTTGAAGTAAAGCTGCTCGGTATTTCTCATCGCCTCAGAAGTACACCCTCTCCTTTTCTTTTCTAAGTTCAGTCTCACCATAACTTTCTTTTCGGAGATTACTTCTCTCTACCTGTTGAGGAGGATTGTTTTCTCCTTCTACCAGAAAGGGTACCTTTTTTAGATCGCCCTCAGACCTTTTATTCCTTTGTTGGAGCGAACCCCCCTCTCCTTTTTTACTGCGCTGTTCGCATTGCATCCCTTTCCCCCCCATAACGTTTGCCCCTTTTCCTTTCCAGATCCCTATCCCCCCCCCCCCCCCATGCGTATGAGCTTAACCTGCGTCCTTCCCTCCCCGTGGAGCTCTCCTTTTTGGGTTGCTTTACCCTGAGTATGGTGCCGCCCTCTCCAAAAGAACGTCACTGCTTCTTTCTTCCCCATTCAAGCTCCCTTTAAATGCAATAGTCCCTTTAAAATACCTCCCTCCTTTTGCTTCCCACTTTTATAAGATTCTTTTAGGGATAATTTTTCCGAAGAGCTTTCTTCCTTTACTCTCTCCCCTCAAGAAAGAGCGCCCCTTTCTCTTGAAAGTCTCCGATGTTCCCCCTTCCTTTCATGCGCGACCTCCTCCAGCACTTCTTTCGCTTTTTCCCCCCCTCTTTTGGGATAGTCCTTCACGCCCTTTGCGAGGTTTTTCTCCCTTTTCTTCGGCAAGCTCCTCTTTGCTGGTCCCCTTGTCAAGGCGACGATTACCTGATCTCTTCCTCCTCCTCCGGTGTTGTGTTTTTCTTTCTCGTGAATTGTTACATTTATGTCTTTTCGTGAGCCTTTTCTTCCTCGCGCCCTTCGAACCCCTTTTTTCGCTGACGACGAGCAATCACTTTCCCGTTTAATCGAGGATTTTCTTCCTTTGGGTTTGCCAGAGTTCTCGGCTATGCAAAAAGGGGCGACTCCGACCCCCCTTGTATGTCTGGGAGTACAAGGTCATCCTTTTCCCCCCTTCTAACTGAGCCCTTTATACCCCCACGGGATGCTGGTCCATCACATAGAGGATCTTGTTCCTGATCACCCCTGTGATTGACTCCCGAGTGAATGTCTTCTTTTTCTTTCGGTTCCTTTTAACTAAGCTTGTCTTCTCTTCATAGGAGGAACAATACGCCTTCACACCCCCCTTTGCGATAGCCATTCTCCTCCCTCTTCCTCGCTCACGTAGTCGACGGAAGACGGGTGATCCCCTCTTTGTCAAGGGAGGCGAAACCATTTTTCTTCCCACAGGAGGATCCGTTCTCTTCTCGCGCAGTCGTCCCAAGAGGTCTCTCCCGTCTTTGTTTCCTCACGGAGGAGACATAAGAGACTTTTCGCCCGACAACCTTCCTACTATTCTTCTCAAATCACCCCCCCTGTGACATAATCGCCTGTCCCCCTCTTCTTTTTTCTGGTAGATGACTGCACATGCGCTGAATTCCCCTTTTTTTTCTTCGAGGCAGTTTTTTACCCTTCCACATCCCGATAATCTTTCTCTTCTTTTCTAATCGACAACTTCATCACTCTTTCCTTCCTAGAAGACTTACCTCCCTGCTCGCGTTGCGAGGACGTTTTTTTCTTCCCCTCCTTCTTATGTAGATGAGGTTTTTCACCACCCCAATCTTCCGCTTTTTTTTTCCCGCTGAAGCCGCTTCCCCCATCAACTTCCCCTCCCCCTTCAGCTAACCATCTTCCCTAAGCGATTGGCGGCCGTCCTTTTTTCATCTCCGGATTTTTCTCTGCGGTGCATGGTTCTCTCCGGGTGACAGAAAGTCAATTTCTTCCACCGAGCATCACTCGCACTTTCCCTTCTCTTGGAGGAGACGCCCACTCTTCTGCGGAAACGTTGTTCGTCCTTTGCAATTGACAAGCCCCGTTCTCCCTCATCCGTCCTCATTCGACTTCGTCAGTTGGGTACCTCTTTCGTAGTAAGGGATCCGCCCTTTCCTACTACTCAAGAAAATCTTCTTTTCTATCCTTAGCAGAGCGGACCCCCCAGGCTCAAAGGACTGCTCTTCCATCGATTTTATCGGGAAATCTTTGTCGCATCATCCACGTCTTTTTCCCCTTGCGGGAGTTTGCCTCCTGAGTGTCCCCCCAGGTTTACTACTAACCTCCTGATTGGTTTTCTTTCCGGATATGGGTGAGGCGTGCTTTTCTATCTTTTCCAACCCTAACAATCCTCCCAATCTCTATCTTTTCATCCTCCCCCTTTTTTCTCTGTCTCTGTCTATGTCTTGTTGAAATCTCGCTTTCCCCTCTTTTCCTTTCGAAGAGCGCCACCACCCCCCCCTTGTCCCCCTCGTCCAGGAGGTTCGTCCTCCTCTCCGTAAAAAAGCCCGGCCCCTTCCGTCATTGGATGATTGTTTTTTTCCCCCAGCCGAAGGTCTCCTTCTCTGATTGGCGATATCCTTTTTTCTGGCATCACCTCTTATCTTGTACTCCCTCTTTATAGCGAGTGTTCCTTGTCCTTAACCTTCCTCTCGTACCCAACTGACTTTTCCTTTGCAGGACCTAGCGCTTTGCTTTTGTCCCTTCCCCCCCTGCGTGACGGACAAGACCCTTCGCATCCATCTTCTCTTCAATCCATGTCGACTACTTTTCGCGTGATAGTCAATTCTTTTCTTCTTTCTGATCACACTATCTCAACCGCTCCCCTGCCGCCGCCATCCGGAGCTTCGGAGCTTCTTTTAGCACATGCGTTTGGCCTAGGTTTCGCATGGCTTTTTTTTTCTTTTTCCCGGAAAGAGCAAGCTGCAGTTTCGGCCCCTGCACTACCACTCTATGCCACGACCTTCGGTCCATTTCCCCTCTTTTGATCGGTCAAAGTTCTGGCCTCCCCCAGATGTGCGGTTACTTCCTTCATTCAAGTCCTGAAAAGACGTGTCTTTCCATTTCTGATCGGGATTTTGACGCCCCCCTTTCCACGCATTACTTTTCTTCTCGATTTCCCTAACTCTGAGAGGAGGATCCTCGTCATCCATTTTTAGGGGATTTTTCTCATTGTTCCTTTCGTAGATCGCCCCCTCTCCGTATGGACCTCTGTTTCCACATCGGCTAACGCTGGGACTCTTCTCCTCTCTTTCTCTCGAAACGGATAAATCATTTCCCCCCCCCCTCCTTTTGGTTTAGTACTCTCCTTTTGCCCCCTCCAATCATTTTTCAAAATTTCCCCTTTTCCCTTCGACCTAAAGTTCTCTCCGTTCTTTATTGCCTCTTTTTCTAGCCGCCCTGGGTGTTTTCCCCCTTTCTTTCCGGTAAGAACGTCACGGCTTCCTTTCTTCCCCCGTAAAGAAAGCGCGGCCATCTAGCCCCTCACGGTGATATCAGGAACTCTATCCCAGCTCTGTGATGTGCCTCCCCTTGGAGACATCTTTCGCTGCTCATCTCTCTTTTTTCTTTCACGAGAAGATGACCTTCTCTCCCCATCCCGCCGCGACCTGATAGGGTAGTCTTCGCCCCTTCCATCCTAAGCTGGGCCCCCCCCATTCCCAGGTCATGCGGTATTTCTCTCCAAGCAGCTCTCCCCTTTTTTTTTCGTCGTCTCGAGAAAGGCCTCTTTTTTCCTCCTTTCGATGGCAAGGTGCTAAACGGCCTTCTCTTTTCTCGACCTTACTTTCTCTCTCGTCCCTCTCTTTTTTCTGCCCTGGGTATAGTAAGCTCCATTATGCCAACTCCCATCCTCCTTCAGTAGCCCATTTTAGCACAGCTTTCCCTCCCCTACCCGTGCGGACTCCTAGCCCATTTTCTCTTTTTTAGAGAGCTTGGACGTGTCTTTTCATTCATGACCCGGTTAATTTTTTGTGTTCCTCGGCTATGCCAAAACGGGCGACTCCTCTTCAGTTTGTTTGCCCGTGTGAGTACACTTTTTCCCCCCAAAGGCTCTCTTCCCTGCGCCGAAAAGCCGTTTCCCGGATCGTCTCAACCTCATTAGCGGTCGCTGTTCCTTAGTCTTCGTTTTTTCTCCTATGCAATTGCGGCGGCTGTTCTTTTTTTCCCGCGCGCGCGAAACGAAGCTTACTTTTCCTTTTTCTTGACTAGGGCGGAACCAATACGTCCTATCCCCCCTCTTCCCTGCACTAGTTATCGCGATCACCCCGTTCTTTTCCGGTGAAGCTCATACGTGTGTGAAATATTGGTTTTTTCGCTTTAACTGAGATCTACCCCCCTTCCTTCAATATGTTGACAAAAGGATGGACCCCTTTCTCCTCTCCAAGTTTTTCTCGAGTGTTCGACCAACCACTTCTTCCTTCTCCTGGTACTTATTTTATCTACGACCCGTTCTTGACTTATACCGGCATCACCACCCCCCGACGGTATCGCGAGATTCCTCTCTTTTTTTCAGCGGACTTAACATGCTATCAGGACACCCTTTTTTCTTGTACTTTAGATGAAGGGTTTTCCCCCTCCCCCCCATCCCGATCATTATGACGTGCCTCCTCGAAAAGGCAGTCCCGCCCCTCTTTGAAGGATACCCCCCTTCCTTTTTAACGACCGCTCAATCCCGCATTTCGTTTGATGGAACGAATTTTTATTTCACCCAAAAATGACTGTTTTCCCTTTCTAAGCGGCGACAAACCTTCCGCGTTTTTCCCTCCCCCGGTTCCTGTCCATTTCGCGTCCTCTCCTTCTTTTCTTCTGTGCAGCAGTCCTTTGTTTCCTATTTGAGCTGTGACACTACCCTTTCCCCAGCATGAATACAATCCCTCTCCCCATTCCCGGACGGCTTGAGCGCGCCGTTTTGATGCGGACAAGGGGTTGTTCTTTTCGCCATTTGACAAGCCACCGCTTCCCTTTCACCGCCTCGGCCGATCAATCGAAGAGCCTTTTCCCCTTCTTTTTTCTCCTCAACCCGACTCTCGAAAACTCGCAGTCCTTTAGTCACCTTCGCGCTTTTTTTCCACTTGACAATCAAACTCCTTACCTTCGGTCTGTTATGACGACGCTAGTCGCTTTTTTTCTTTCCGAGGATGGCAGCTGATTTTTCTCTTTCTATCTACGACCCTTACCTGCGTTCCTTTCTTGGAGATTGCTACAGGCGCTAGATCTACCTCTCTTTTCCCTTATATCTCTCGTTTCCTCCCTTTTCTATACTCTTTTCGGTGGATTTATTGTACGTTTTTTTTTCCTTTCTCGTAAGATAGAGTCCTTTCGCTCATCCCCCTTCCTCGTCAGTCGGCAGGAGTTCTTCTCTGCCCAAACCCGAGCTTCCAAGAGCCTGTTATTCGACGAGAGTCTGTTCTCCCTCCACCTCCCCCGAATACTCGATGTGAGATTCTCGTTTTCTCCAGATGGCGCATCCGACATTTTTTCCTTTCTCTTTCTTTTAGAGTTTCCCTTCGAATTATACGTCTTCCCTTTTCCCTAATTTCTTTGTCCAGGATGGCGTTCTTTTTTCCTTTGAGTGCAAAATTGGCCTGCCCCGGGCCCGATTTCCTTCCCAATGGAAGAATCACTCGCCTTTACTAAATCTTTTTCCCTTTCGCTTGCTTCTTCCCCATTTTCCGCTTACGCTCTTGACTTTCTCTCCCCCCGGTCTTCAACCTCCTATCTTTTTTTTCTTCCCCGCAGGGACGGCCCCCCCCCCTGCTCATGTCCCCGGTGTGGGCTCTTGAACCTCTTTTTTCCCTTCGGCCTTTCCTTTTCCGCCAGCGGGATTCGCACCTTCCTCTATCTTCCACCGGGCCTTTCCCCACTGATAACCCCCCCCCCTCTCGCTTGTCTTGCGTGCCCCCCTTAGGTCGCTCACTCCTATTTATGCGGGTACCGTTTGTTTCGGCCCACAAGTGTTCTTTCGATGATCGGCACTGCGAAAAATGGTCCAAAAAATGCATAAAGTACGCCTACCTTTTTTCTTTCCTTCTCGCATTGTGACGTCAGCTTCCCTCCCTTCGGGCGGATAGAGGAGATTCTTTCTCCTCCCCCTTGTGGTGATGTCTCTTTCCTAAACAGAATAGGGTCATAGCTTTTCTCCGGAACTGTATAGCCCCTTAGGGATCATAGTGGGTTTTCACATCCCCGTTAAGAAACGCTTGGGATCTTTCTCACCTTAGAAATAATGTGGCAACACTGCCCTTTCTCCCTGTGGGTTTGAGTCCTTCTTATCCCGACCCATTAGCCACCATAATTTTCCCTCTTCCCTTCGCATCGTGGAGGAGAACTCGTATTTTTTTTCTCTCCCTTTTTGTTTGCGTCATGAGTTATGTCCCCCTCTTTTTCCCCTCCTGCTTCGTTTAAGAGCCTCTTCCCCGCAAGGCAATCGAGCCCCCCGGGATCTAAACCCCAGCACTCCTCTTGAGTTGTGGGGGACCCTTGTTGAAGTAGTTCGGGATCCCCCCGTCTCCGCTTTCTTGTATCTCCCCCTTAAAACGCCATCCTTTTTTCCTTTCTTTAGTGCCAGTTTTTTGCCACTCTTTAAACCCATTCTGGCTTTTTGCGTTACCTCTCAAAGCAGGTCCCCCCCTGCTCCGGTGATTCTTCTCGTAAGCGGACCCTTCGGTTGCAGGCGAGGGAAAGCTTCTAACCTTTTTCTCTCTTGTCGGTCTTCCCCCCTCTCTTTACATCATCCGTTTTTGAGAGATCATTTCTTCGCTTAATTGAATTCCCTTTCCTCTGAATGGCCTTTAGCACGCTTTCTTTGTTTTTTCCTAATTAGAAAAGATTTTTTGTGCAGTTTCCTCTCCTAATAACCCTTCTTGTTCGAGTATCCTTTCCTCTTTTCTTTGGGGAAGAGATTCTCTCCTTCTAACTTTTGTAGTGCCCCTTTTCTATTCCCAACCCAATGGTCGATCTCCTTTTAGCGGAGTGATGTCCTTTATTTTCCCTTCTTTACCTCACATCTCTCCCTTCCCTCCCCCATGAGCCCGAAACTATTTTCCATGTCTGAGTCTATTTCTTGGATTAGTTTTTTTTAGTGCATAGATGCCATTCTCCTACTTCGTGACATGGGGTTAAGCTATCTCTTTTACCTTCTTGTTCTCGGAGGGGACTTCCGTGCCCTTCATTGACGCAAACACCCTTTTCTCTTCCCTCTTGATAACGGAGTCGCGGTACGCCTGTGAATCTTTTTTCCATTTTTTTATGATGGGGTTCGGTAACTCTTCTCCCCAACAGGGCTTTCTTCCAAAAGGATGGCCCCTTCCTGCAGGTGGTGCGTCACAGCGTCCCTTGGGTTTAGACCCTTCTCTGCTACTAGCCTTGGCTATACTTGCGTCTACTGACACGTCCCTTCGGAGGTAAGTGATCACCATCACCCAACCTTGATTCTTATAATCCGATCCGCCGCTTCCTGTCGTTCTGGGAGCTGACTTCACCTTTGTCTCATCAAACGGTCCGTGCTTTCTTCCTGTTTTTGATGTTTTTTCACTTCACCTATTCCGGTGACTTTCAAGAACCTTCCCTTTTCGACTTGCACTTCGCCCCGGAAGTACAAGCACCTCTTTCCTTCCCTCTGAAAGAAAACCCTTTTCCAGCCCTTCGCTCGGGTCGATGTCTTTTTCCCTTTGAGTATTCTAGGACGGGGCCGCCCCCCAGACTGCCGCTGTCGCTCGTACCTTTTCGAAAAAGCCCCCTTCTCCTTTCTCCCTCCTGCACTGTTCCCTTTCTGTGCTTCCCGTACGGAGATCTCCTCCTCTTTTTGTTGAGCGGCTTCCTCGCGTTTGACAGAAAGTCAAGGAGCTTACCTTCTTCCTCTTACTCCACGCGCCAAATCGCGTTCTTTGCGCGAAGCTCTCCCTAGTTACATTTGGCTGGTTGTGGTTTGGGTATACCTTTTCACCCCCTCCCAATGCGAGTTCCCCTTTTCTGCAATTAGACGATATTTTTCCCCCCTTTCCACTGAGAGGAGGAAGCTTCTAAGAAGCGCCCCGAATATCTCATCCCTTCTATTGCATGGCAATGGTATTTCGACTATTCCCCGACCTTGAAGTCTCCACGACTGCTCCCTCGCTTATCGGCTCAATTCGGACCTTTCGTTACCAGGCGGCTGGCGGGCTTTTTCTCCCTGAGGGATTATAACCTCAGTGCTCTTTTTTTCCCTTCTGCCCACCCGCTATGGGGCGGGTCTTTTCACTTCATCTACGAAGATTGCACCCCCTTCCCACCCTCTTTTTTCCTCCTTTTTTTCTCCCCCTCCGTTTTTTAGAGATGTGTAGCTTTTCTGTATTGCTTTACGGGTTGAAATATCGTCTTCTTTTCTCCTATTTTTTCCCCCCACCCATATAGTGTTCCTTTTCCTCTCCCTTTTTCTCCTTTCATCCTAGGAGACAAAGAAAAGGCCAGCCTCCCTCTCGTTGGATTGATGGGGAAATAGCTAGTGCATAAACATCCTACTTCATCCCTTCGTCGTTTGCGGTAAAGTTCTTTTTCGAGAAGACCTTTTTTTTTATATTGAAGGACATAGGTTTTCTTCGATTTATCTCCTTGAGTTGGTTCCTCTTTCGATAATTGAGATCCTTCTCTTTGTAGACATTCCTCCCTTCTTCGTTAATTCCAAGTAATCGTTGAGTTTTCCCCCCCCTTTCCCGGAAAACCAGCCCTTTCCTATTGATATAGTCTCTCCTCCTCCTCTTTCAGATTTGCTTTCATGGATTACTATTAATTGACTTCTGTTCCCTCGTACAATGAAGTCTATTCATTCTCACCGACGGATCTCCTTTTACCTCGACCTGTCCCTAGTAAGTGCCTATTTTTTGGGGAGGTTTTCTTTCTTCAGAGTAAAGCTCACAGCATTTTCTTTTGTAGGCCCGGCCCCGCTCCGGCAAGGCCCTCTCCATTAAGAGAACGATGTCCTCCTTTAGTGTAACTTCTTTGGATTTCCTTCCAAGTAGCGTCGGGTACTTCTTTCAGTTCAAGTAATGCAACGCCTGTTCTTTTAGGTCTGTGAGACACCATGCCCCAGGAATAGAAGTACACTCCCTAACCCTTTTTCCTTATCGCACTTTGACCTTCGCCACCAGAAAGTCTCTCTTCTTTCTTCTCTTTTACCCGCTCGAAACTTTTCGTTCTGGTGGATTTCCTTTTCCCTCTAGGGCTCTTCTTAGTATATCCCGTATATTTTTTCTCGTAGGGCTACTCCTTTTTCCCCCCCGCGAAGACGCTTGTTACTTCGTTCATGAAACTTTTTCCCCTTTAATGAACGTTTGCCTGGTTTTCGCCTGCATTCCCTCTCCCCCCCCCCTCGTATGTTGAAAAGGGTCCGTCTCTTTTTTATCTCGAGTAAATAGTGAAGTCCCTCCTCCCTCGGGTTTTCTTTTCAAGGGCGTCTGGTGCCTTATTCCCCTCCGAGTCCCCCCTCCCTCTTTCGGGCCCCATGGCAATTCGTCCTCAAATGGGGCATCTCCCCCCTTGCTCCTCCCTCTCGTGCTGTTGATCCGCTGATATCCTTTCTTTGATCAGGTAGATTCGCTTTGTCAGGAACTCTCTTGTACTCCAAGAAGAAAGACCGCGACCGCTTCTTTATTAGTAGAAACAGTTTGACTTCTTCCCCTTTGGGGCAAAACCCAACAACTCCCCTTTTTTCGACTCATAATCAATTTTCTCCCCCTACTGACAATGGTTATTTTCTCTCTTTAAAGGACACCACCAATCCCCCCCCCCCCACCCCCCCCCCCCCCCCCCCCCCCAACTTTTTTTTCTTTGAAATGAGTTCTCCCTTTTCCATCGCGATGGGCTTTGCATCCCATTTCCCCCATCTCCCCTGATTATCTATCTTTTCCCCCCCCCTTTCCCCTTTTTTGGATCGTCTCGCTTACTTGCTCCGCGCTGCAATGAGCCTTCTCATTTCCATAGAAGCCCTTCGCCGCGTGGCCGTGCAGCTCCCTCGCTCCCATTTCTTATTAGATTTGTCTTGGCCGTGTCTTTCTACTCCCCTCCTTGTATAATTTGGGGTTTCCCCTCTTCTTTCTCTGCCAAAACTGGGCCGATCCTCTTCCTCGGCTTTGTCTTGCGTGGGAGTACAATCCATTTCTTCCCCTGATCCCTTTCCCAGAAAGAAGCTTCCTTCTCCCAACTGACCTCTTACTCTTTGGATCACCAGGTTTTTTCGATGACAAATGCTCCCCCCTTTTTTTACATGGGGTTCTCTCCCCCGAAGCCGTGAAGTTCTTTTTCCTTTCCTGGCCATCAGAATTGACACCTTTTTTTTCTCCTGGAGCTTTCCTCTTTTCCTTTATGCGAAGGCCGCCTGTTTTCATACGCTGTTGAAAATGATTTTTTCTGTTTTTCTCGGCGAACAACCAGGGCGGCCACTTCCCCCTCTTCTAAGTGTCGAGGAACGGAATCCCTTCGTCAGTCGTCCCCAGCGTTTCTTCTCCCTCCTTCAACACTAGGAGCCCTACTATCCTTTCTTCGTACCGACACGGCTATGACCTTTTTCTCCTCACAAGAACCTAACACCTTTTTTCCTCTCTTCATCGCCGATCTCCCTCCCCCTATGGTAGCTAATCACATGCGAAATTCCTTCCTTTCCCTTTTAGGGTTGCAATGGGGATCACCCTGATTCATCTGGCCTTTCAATACCACGTCGTTCCTTACCCGAGTTAACCTCCTTTCTTCTCTACGACTTTACAAGCAGTCCCATTTTCGATGATCGTTATTTACCTTTTTTCCTTGCCCTGGAGAGTCTTCCTTCCTCCCATCTTCGTGTACGTTAGAAGTCCATTACTCAAAGCACCTTTTCCCTTGTTCTCAATCTCCCCTCACGCTTTTCCGGCGCAGTCCTGCTTTGCAGGGACATCTTTTTCTCCCCGGAGGCATTTCCTCTTTTTTAGGGTTTCCATCCATCGAATTACCCCTCCTTTCACGACGAAAATTTTCCTCTGATTGAGCACTACCCCGAGGGATGCGTCCCCTTTTTCGTCACCCCATTTTGGTATGCATTTTTTTCTTCAGATGTAATGTCTCTCTTTCCTCTCAATTGACGAGCAGTTCGGTCCTCTGCCCTTGTCTGTAAGATCCGATGCCATCACCTCTAGAAGCCCTACTAAAAATCTTTTCCCCCAGATACAGACTTATGAAGTATCTTCCCCCTTCCCTGCCAGGCTCCCCCTTTCTCTCGCAATCTCTCCTTTCGGCGCGATAGTCCTCGTTGAAGCCATGGGCCTTTCTTTTCTTTTTTTGTAGGATAAAGACCACTCTCCCCTCCTATCGATGACAAGAATGGGTGCTTTCCTCCGATCGATATAAGAAGCTTTTCCCCCCCTCTCCAACGAGACAATATCTCTCCTCCTTTTTTTGTGTTTCTCTTCGTCGAGGGGCTTTCTTTCTTTTTTTTCCCTCTATGCACTATCGCGCACCCCACTTTTTTTTTCTCGTAAGGAGGGCTTCCTCCCCCCCCTTTTCTTTTCTAGCCATAAGGTCGCCCATCCTCCCTTTTCCAGCAGCCTCTCTCTTTCTTCCTCCCCTCCTAATTGACGAAGAGAATCGCTTTTTGTTTTGAGACTGTCCTTTTCTGTTTTCCTTCTCCCAATAAATCTTGGATGAAGGCCCATTTCTTCTTTCTCTAGTAGGGCTTGTCCTACTACGCCCCTCTCCGTACCAAACTGCTCTCCACTTTAATCGTCCCTGGCGTACAGTCCATTTTATCTTCTTGTAAAAATGGCATCACAAGCGTGTCTGTCCCTGGACGCATCCCTCTCCCTTCTCACTCCATCGTACCGTGGGGGAACTGTTTTTTCCGGTGGGGATCGTCATTGCTTTTTCCTCCTTGTGATGGTGTAAAACAGGGAAAATGATAAGAACCCTTGCCGCCCTCCTATTAGATGCCTTCGATTGAGAAGGACGGCCCACGCATTCCTCTTTTCCTAGTTTTACAAGCGGAGGGCATGTTCTCTTTACTGCCCAGCGCAAGACTTCAAGTATTGTTGTTCTCCCCCCTCTCAAATACGGGAAAGGACCTCTTCCCCTATCCTAGATGCCCTTTCTTTTTTTTCCAGGTAGTACGATTACTTCCCTTTTTTCCTTTCCGTGGTAGAAGTGTCCTCCCTCCCCTCTTGATGATGGTTCTAAATGAACCACCCTGAATATGAATCTCCGCAACGGACCTTTTTTCCCGTTTTTTTTTTGCGGAGTCTCTAGCTGAGCTTCTTCTTTTCCTTTCGATTATATCGTCACAACTTTTTGCGGTGATTTGTCTACCCGCCTAGGTCATTCTTTTCCTATTTCAATGTATAGTCCCTTCTTTCCTATTTTTTTATTTCTCGTGAACCACATCGAGACTACACTCTTTTTTTTCCTCTGTCTTAACGGACCTATTTTGAAAATAATGAATTCCTTTTTGGGTTTCGCCCCTTTTCCTCAGCCCCCATAGCCCCCCATTTCCCTTTTTCCCATCCCGGAGTCTGACTCCCTTTTTTTCCCTAGTGCACCATGTCTTTCCCCTTTTTTCCAATGTTTATGTTGCCTCATCCCTATGTCCACACCTCCTTTGATTCTTTCGAGCTCTCCCCTTCCCGAGCAGACTGTTCTCGAGCACTCACCGTTCTCATGTTACCAGCTACCCATTTTTGGGTGGAGATACCAATTTCCCTTTTTTTAGGGAATTCAGTTAGTGATTCTCCGTATGTAAGAGACGTTGACCTACCCCCCTCACGCAGAGACTTTCCCCCATTGACTAGTTTCCACCAAATCCTGTTCATGGCTCTTACCTAATAAGCATTCCCCTTCTTCCTTTCTCGTCTCGGTTGCAAGGACACGCGGTCCTCCCTTGCTAAACGGCTAAGAAAGCGCTCTTTTCTTTTCCCCTCCTCGACGATTCACCTTCTCTCTTTTCCCGCCTCGTTGTTGTTTTTTATCTCTTCCTCGATTATTATGCAGCCCTTGATTTTAGCACGCTTTCCTCCCCTTCTCCCCTAGTGGACTTCCGCTGTTCTTCCACATGGACGATTTGTTTCGGCGTTATGAGGTTATGACTGGTGCCCCCGCCCCTTCCCCCGTTGGCGACTACTCACCCCTTCTCCCTTTTAGTTTACAGTCATCGGCTCGTACCTCCTCCTCTAAATGAGCCCGAACAAGTGTCTCCCCCTGAGAATCGTATAACAGCCCCTAGCTGAATTCTCTTTTAGCAGAGTCTCCTTGCCATTTTGCTTTTTCTTCCACTGGGGGTAAGCGAATTTTCAGCCGTTCCGTTCTTCTCCTTTCTTCACCCTAAGATTGACAGCAACCCCTCTGAGATGGAAAGATCCCTTACTTAGTGACTTCCCTTCCATACGCATGGTATGTCAGGGGCGCTGAGAACGGTCCTCTCCCCCCTAACGGAGCGCACGTCATTATGTTTGCCCTTCTCATCCTGTTTTCGAGAACTCATTTTCCCCTCTCCCTTTTTCCAAGCGTTCTTTCTCGCCTGGAGAGACTAGAGAAGGGGCTTCCTCCCCGCTATGACACTGGCGGTCCTTCTCCCCCCACCGAAACAAATTTGCTTTCCTCGCTATCCGCCCTTTCCCCCATTAGTGACTGGAAAAGGTCCGTGCTTTTTTTACGTGGGATCAACACCTTTTTTCCCTCACAAGTCGTTGCAGGACTTCCCGGCAGTTACCCGCCTGCTTTTCGACCGCAATTAACACGCATTATTTTTCCCTCTGATCAGGTGTCCTCCCGGTCAGTGAAGGAGCCTCTTGGCCTCCCCAACAAGACTTCCCTTCTCTTTTTTTGGCGAAAAAGTCTGTTTAAAAGAGACTCCCGGAAAGCGCAGTTCTTCTTTCCTTCTGCGCGACTTCCTTCTTTCTAGCGGGCGGCATTTCTTTCCAGAAAGTAGTGAGAGCCTTTCCCCCCTACAGATCACTCGAACCTTTTTTTTCTCTTTACTCCGATATACAAGATCTGCTCCCCCCCTTCTCTGCGGTTTTATGCCATTTTGCCTTCTTTAACGCCTCCTGACGATTCACTTCTCCTTTTTCCATCGACACTTCTTTTTTACTGCTCCTAAGATGTCCCTCTTTTAAATCCAGAAAATATGCCTTCATCTGAGCGTCCACCCTCTTTCTTCCCCCCTACGGATTCCATGATTATCTTCTACTTACTGAACGAAGATCTTTTTCAAGGCGATGGCTCTTTTACTGTGAGGGCTTTGCGCCTCTTTCTCCCTCCCATCAGGGCTCTAACTACCTTCTTCTAAAGCGGGTTAGTTTATTTTCTCTAGATCTACGAGATTTCCACCCCCTTCAAACAAGACACCGAGTATTTCTCTTCCTTTCTCCTACAGAAGTGTGTTGTTTCTCTCTCTTATTCGCCGGTTCCTTTTCAGTGAATTGACATTCCTTTCTCTTTTCTCCCTGTAGGCCGTTCCCTCCCCTCTTTTTCGTAGCTTCGGAGCCTGAGTTTCTTCCAAAGCCAGGAAGCTTCCCATTCCTGGATGAGGCGGGACTCCTTACCCCTCCCCCATCGAATTTCGCCGATTACCCTTCCTCTAGAGTAAAGTTCTTGTTCCGCCCTTTTTTTCCTTTGAAGGAAATATTTTATTCGCTTTTCCTTATCTTGCCTTATGAGGCTTCCTTAAACGCTCCCTTTCCTCCTCTTGAATTGATCGTCCAGTCGTTTCCTCAGAGTTGCGTGTCCCCCAGCCCTTCGTGACGACCCTCCCTATCCTTTTTCAATCTAGTACGACGATTTTTTTGTTGTTATGAATGGCTTACGCTCTTTCTCTTCAACCCCAAATGCTCCCCGAAGATGCCCGATGAAGGAGAGTGCTTTCCCTGCCTCCCCCTGGGCTCGGGTCTTCAACGAGGGCTTCTTTTTCGCGATTAGACGTCCCCTCCATGGAAGGAGGGTTGTTTTCCCTTTACGCTCCTCCCCTCCCTCTGGGTCCATCCTCTCCGCTGCCCGTATGCCTCTTCTTTTATTTTCTTCGGTGACATTCCACTCGATGTCTTTTTTTTTTTTGAAGTGCAAGTCCTTTCCTGTGTTCTTGGTTTTCTCTCAGATTATCGGGATGCCCTTGCAAACCCTGCCTCTCCCCCCCCCTCGACCATTTTCTTCTCGCATGTGCCTTCAGCTACCGCGTCGAGGAGGATTTCTTCCTTTTCATAAACTTTGTTGATCTTTTTTTTTGATGCCGGCTCCTATTTTTTCATAGCCGGTTGTGTTCTCTCCTCCTTCTTTAGGGCTCTCCGTTTTCAAAAACATCGAGACGATTTTTGAAGACTGCCATGCTTCGCCTCCCTCTCCCCCGGATACCACCTTTTTCCCCCGTAACATGGTGTTTTCTCTCCTTTGTGTCAGACACCAAGCGCCCCCCCCCCCCCCCCTGTTATGAGCTTAACCGGTCCGTCTCTCCTCCTCTTACTTCGTTGAGATCCTTTTCTTCTCTCCCCTTTTTTTTTTTGTGTCAGACTATGCACTCCGTCCCAAGAACGCCCTTCTATCCCTCTAGCTGAACCCCCGTTTTCCCCCGCGCGCACTTCTGACGAACCATAACGGTGCTTCCTTCGAGACTCCAGCTCTTTCTTCTCAAAGTGGTGAGGATCTTTTCTTTCTTCGACCCCTCTCCTTTTTTCCACGAAGGGTACATCCCAGCCATCACCTTTCTTTTGAGGAGGAGCACAGTTTGTTCCCTTTTCCCCCCCCAAATTAGACAGTTATTTCTCCCTCCCCTTTCCACGCAGCTCTCCACCCTTTCCTTCGTCGTCAGCGGCCCCTGGTTAGACGGGATTCCGAGGTTCCTCCCCATTCTCATGAAAGCCCTTTTCCATGTTTCACTCGTCAGCGACGATTCCCTGATTTCCTGTTGAGAGAGTAAGGGTAATCGTCGATTACATTCTTTTTTTATGAGCATTTTAGCACGTTGACTCGCCCCCCTTTTTCCGGCCGATGCCTATCCCCCCCATCACCATTCCTTTTTTTTTTTTGTGAGTTAGGTAAGCGCTTTTTGCAACAGCGGAATTTCCCCCGGGCGACTACGAACACTTTCTCCTTTTGCTTGGCGGGTTCTCCCCCCTTCGTACCTCAACTTTCCCCTGAGCCCGAAAAGAGTTCTCCCTTCTCAGCACAGAGCTGGATCTTCCGTGTTCTTTCGTGCTTGTGATTGCCATTTTCTTGTAAATGGGTTCCTCCCCCTCTTTCCCTTTTTCAGCAGTGACGTTGCTTTTCTCGTATTTGGCAACGCATTGAAATTCCCTTTCTTTTTCCCGGAGCATGCACGAGGGACTCTCGTCGACGGGACGCCGGTGTCCTTTTCCCTTCTGGTTTTTTTGGAGGCATTCTTAAAACAGGGCTCCTTTTGCACAACCCTTTTCTCCGTTTAGCTTCTCCAGCCGAGCAGTCGTCCCCTTTTATGTGTTCGCCCCCACACGGAGGATCCCCTTCCCTCTCCTTCCAGTTCGTATACGAACCTAAATAGGAGGGTCCTTTTTTCCTCCATCCACCATCACTCCCCCCCTTGGGTCTGACGATTTTGCCGTTTCCGCTCTTCGCTGACTTTTCTTTTCTCTTGAAAATTTCCCTTTCTTTTCAGGTTGTTTGATTGATAAAATCTGGATCTTCCATAGAACATTTTTAAGGGAATTGCCCAAACGGCTCCACGCAATTTTTCCTTCCCTTTAACGACCTTCTTCAAACGCTCGCATCTTTCGATATTTTTGACCGCTTTCTTTTCCGGAGCGTATCTTTGCTAAACAACAAGCCTTCGAGTAGAAGTCGTTCCCTTTTTTCCGGCCCGCTTTTCCCCCCTCCCTTCCTAAGGGGGACGTCCTGCAGCGCGTGCGCAGCGGTTTTTCCGGGTGATAACTTTTAAGTTCCAGTCACGAGCGTAAGCATTTCCCACCAATGACGATCACGCGCCCACCCTTTTTCGTGAGCGACGATCTTTTTTTTCCCCCTTTTGCGGGTTTCACGCTTTCTTGACATTTGACACCCCTTTCCCTCTGTCATGGAACGCTCCTCTTTATCAATAGACGCGTCTTTTGTCCGCTCGCACTTGATCTTTCTTGCAAGAAGGCCCGTCCTATAATCGAAGAAAAAATATTGGTCCCCCCCTTTGCGCGAGCGGAACAAGCACCTTTTCAACGAAGGAGATTCGTCCCTCCTCGTCGAAATCGGATGTGAGAGGAACGCCCCCAAAGGCGGCTGGATGGGCAGCCTTTTTTTCTTTGCTAAGAACATCAGGTCTTCTTTTCGTCCTTTCCCCGATAGGGTGCGGGCGATCGTTTCCTACGAAGGAATCCGTAAACAATCCGCCCCTTTTCTC
>Ga0179593_1559603_pt1 | contig 17847 bp, 24 predicted proteins | sample CZODoug2_1_08_16_FD_185931 | JGI IMG/M metagenome (GOLD analysis project Ga0179593, IMG submission 185931) | Vadose zone soil fungal communities from Angelo Coast Range Reserve, California, USA - CZODoug2_1_08_16fungal (PacBio error correction) | ecosystem: Environmental > Terrestrial > Soil >... | reverse complement strand
CGCTGGAGCGCTTTTCCCCTCTTCTCGATTTTAGTGGTCTTTGATCTCCCCCTCCCTCTTCAGTTAAAAACAGCGCCCCTCCTTTTCAGTTCCGGAATCACTAGCAAAAACGGCTAAAGACTTCCTTTTAGACCTGTGTTTTTTTAATTGAAGCATGCCCCTCGTTTTTTCCCCTCCCGGGAGCATCTATAGACCCCCTTCGGACCTTCCCTCCCCCCCCTCGGTTTTTCCCCGAAACTCCCCCCTCCAACGTTCAACTCCCCTTCCTTCTTAACAAGGACCTTCATCCGAGCTCTTTCACTCCGAGAACCGGCTGTTCCCCCTTGGAACGTACCCTCCCCCTCCCTCCGGTGGCCTCTTCGTAATGTTTCAAGGGTTCCCCCAGCACCAAGCCTTTCCCTGTTCAGCAGTTTCCCCTAATACAAGCTTCTTCACCGCAGACTCCGCAGAGCAGCTCCCTTCTCCCTTTTATGACTTCCCTTCCTGGCAATTCTCTCTCGTAAATAATGGGGCGCGTTTCGCCTCCTGCAAGCCTTACTCTTTTTCCGAAAGGGAGAGCTCGCTTAGAGACACGGGCCCCAGACGCGCACCACTTCCGAAGACCCGACGGCTTCCCCAGACGAATGGACTTCTGGGTGATCAGGTGCGAAGAAACGTTTTTTCCCTCCAAATCGTTTTTTCAGGTTTCCCCCCCCCTCGCCTCCCTCTTTACTCTTTTGAAAAGGAAGCCCCTCTCACCTGCTGCCGACCTTTTTCCCTCTTATCCCAAATTTCCGGCGACACACCCCCCCCCTCCATGTAGCCAGGAGCTCTCCCCCGGGTAGCCCCCTCTTTTCATAAGATCCAGATCGATCCTAGCCTGAGTTAATCCCTTTTCTCCACAGATTTTTTGCGGCACTCCTTCCCTTTCTCGGTGTTGGGAGCGGTGGAAGTCTCTCTAACTAGTTACCCTTCACTTCTTACAAGAGTTGAAGCCCCCCTTTGATCATCACCAGCCCCTTTAACCCTCATCGCCCTCCCCCTTGAAGGGTAGACGCGCCGGCTCTCCTCCCCATCCTCCCTCTGATCCAGGAAGAAGATAGTCACGCCCTAGCATTATCTGCCCGGCCCCCCCTTCTTTTTTCTTCCCAAACTTTTCCCAGATTCCTCTGAGCATGAAAATGCAGGCCCGCCCTCCAGTTAAAGAATCCCTTCCCATCCAGAACCTTTTTCGCGACTTTACGGATTTCCTCTTTCAACGTTCCTTCAGAAGAACTTGCCCCCCCCCCGTCATCACTTTCACAGATTGCCCGAGCCCCCCTTGTTTCCCCATTCCTCCTCTCCGTAGGGATTCGTTCTTCCCTGTCAGAAGACCGTCCCCCGATTTCCTTCCAAGTAGAAGCTTGCCCGTTGTCCGCTCCCCCTTTCCTCATCTTTTTTTCTTTCTTGACTTCTTGCCTTCCCCCTTGAAACAGAAGATCTCCTCCCCCCTGCCTCTCCGCTGCTCTCTTTCTGAAACGACCCGCGACTTTTGCCACCATTCACAGCCGATCCGCCTCCTTTTTGCGAGTTCTACGCCGATCTCCTAAGCATCTCCCCCTCTAACGTCAGTTCTCCCTCTGAAGCAGGCGTTTTTTAACGGATTGAAAGACAGCCCCCTCCCTTTTTACCCCCTATTGACTTCCCCCCCCCCCTTTCTATCGCACCCGGCCGTCCTATCCGCCTCCATAAAAAAAAGCACGGCTTCCCACCCTTAGCCCCTCTCCCTCTCTTTAGCTGGTTCCTTGGGTCCTTGATGCGCTTTCGCGTAGAGATCCCCCCCACGATCGAGGCTACTTTTCCTTCCAAGAAGCTCGTCGTTCCCCTGCGACACAATTGTCTGTCCGCATTCGCCTGGCGCTCCCCTCGAAAAGGGCAGATCCCCCTATTCTTCCAAACAGGTTTTTCCTCAGATCTCCCTTCCGTATCCGCCCTCGCAAAAAAAACACATCGTTCTGCTTCTCCCCTTGCTTCATCTATTCCGTCCCCCTCTTTCCCATGGCTAGCGTGGTAGTCGCCCCCCTCTTTTAGAGACAACGGCCTTTTTCTCTTACAGCTGGGGATGCCCTTTTTTCTTTGGAATGGCCGGCTTAGTTTCCTTGAATGAAATTTTAGTCGCCCACCGGACAAATCGAGGCCTTCCACTCTACTCAGGGTTCAGGGATTGTCCAACTTCTAAACCTGGACGAAACACTCAGGGAGTACCCTCCCCCCTCCTTTTTCCTCACTGAACGCCTTTTGTCATTTTTTTCCCCCCCTCACTTTTTCTCAAGCGAGGATAGATCCCCCCTCATATACTTCTCTTGAAGTTCGCTCTTCCCCAATGGTGCATAGACGATTTTCCCTCTTACGAGAGGGCTTCCCCTTCCCACCTCCCAAAAAACCTTCTGGTACTTTCCTTTATAAATAATAAGATTGTTTTGTTTTCTCCCCCGTCCTATGATTTTTTTTTCCTCTTTTCTTAGTGAACGCGCTCCGAGGGAGAATCGGCCCAAGTTCGGAGCTTCTATAATTCCATCTTCCCTATCTAGAATGAGAGTGTCCCTTCAGTACCGCTCACCCGGTGCGCCTCCCCCACCCAGGAGGTTAAGGTAGATTCCCTTCGGGTTTCGGTGTACGGCTTTTGTCTAGGTCATTTCTTTTTTTTCTCCCCAATTAAAAAGGCTGAACTTCCTTTAGCTTTGGTTCCTTCCCTTCTGGTTAAAAATCGACGGAAAACGTTATGTCTTTTCTCACTACGCCGGCCCCTTCCCTTTCCTTGTTGAATTTTCTCTTCCTCCCCTCCTCCCCCCCTCTTAACGCGTGGTGTGCTGATCCTTCTCAGGTTCAGGAGTCCGGGAAGGGAGGGACCCTCCCCCCTCACTAAAAAGATGCATTTTCTCTCCCCTTTTTTTTTTTTGCTACCTCCATCTCCTTGATCCTCCTCTTTAGATGAGAATCTTCTAGATCTCCCCCCTGTTTGGCGACCTGTCTCTAAGGATAGCCTCTAAATGTTCACGCCCCATGTACAATTGGTTCTCAACTGTAGAACCTCTTTACCGATGTTTAAGGACTCGCTTCTTTTATAAGATTTCCTTCATCCCCCTTCCAAAAAGAGCCTTTGAAAACTCCTAACTTGATCTGTCTTTAGGTTCCCCTTTTCTGGTGCTCTGTCCCTCCTACAATGTTCGGCCGGGTGCTACAACTGTTATTAATCGCCCCTTCTTGATTCGATCCCTTTCCCCCACCCCCCGCAGGAGGAGCTCTTCTGGCTTTGCTTTTCCCAGGTTTGATCGGATTTTGGTCTCTGCTTTCCGATCAATGACACGTATCCCCAACTGCGTAGTTTGATGTTAGGATTTTCTCCTGTTTGGAAGACGGAGTCGTTTCTTTTATCGGCCGGTCTGTCGCAGTTGGACTGTTCCTTTTCTTCTGGTCGGTCCCCCGGCACGTCTGGAGATTTCGGTAGCTTTCCCTTGTTGTAGCCCGGGCAGTCTTTTCTGTGGAAGAGGGACAAGTAGGGGTTCCTCCCTGACTTTCTTCTTGACTGGCCTTCCCTTCCTTCCCCTTCCGCCCTACCCTTTTTAAACACCCTTGGGCCCTTTTGCAACCGGGTGTCGACTCTTCTTTTTTATGATCCCCAAGTTGGAGCCTCCTTAGGGGACATAGCCTTTTTTCTCGGGCTGGTGCAACCTTCTTCTTTTCATCGGTTACGAGCGGATGACTTTCTTCTCCCCCATAATTTTCACTGTTCCCCTTTTTTACAGATTTGAGGTCCCACCCTTTTTTTGGGTCATGTGCCGATGGCCCCTCGTTTTTCAGGTACGCGGCGGGATCTTTTCTTACCGCGTCGTCTTCTCTCCCCGTTTTGACGGTCCCGGTTTGTTCGTTTTCTTTGATGCTCCGTGTGGGTCCTCAACCTCCCTCTTGATGGTGGTCATAAACCCCCCTTTTTTTCCCCGGCGGCCTTCTCTCCAAAACCTCTTCCTCTTCCTTTCTGGGAATGAAGAAAAGAGAGTGCTTCTGTGTGCTAGCCGTCTTAAGCCTTCCCCCGATGGGAGATTCTTTATCCCCTTATGATTAATTTTGGATGGCACAACCTTTCTTCTGATGAGCTAAGTCTTTTTGTCTGGTGAAAGATTTTTCTACCTTGCCGAAGGTATTCCTTCCCTTCCCCTGATCAGAAGTCTCTTCTCCTCTTCGGGTTGAAATGAAACTTCGTCCCCCCCAGATGTGCTTGAATTCAAGACGTTCTTACAAGCCCCAGACTTTTCAGTCCTTTTTGTTAGCTTGGAGCGTCTCATTGGTGATAGGAATACTCTCTTTCGTCTCTTTTCCCCTTGGTCTCTGGAGCCCCCCCCCTTCCTTTCATAAGCGTCAGTTACCTTTTCTTTTAGATCCCTCGCCCAGGATGGACGTTTTTTTCCGAGTGACTGACGTTGTTCGGCTCTCGTCCTCTTCTGAACTTTGGCGTCGTTTCACAGCCTGCGGAGGGGCCCGTTCCCAATGTAAGATGGGATTTCTTCAGGTTAACCCAGGTGCACCCTCCTTATGGGTTAGGGTCCCCCCCCCTTCTCGCAATAGAGAATGTGTCCCTCCCCCCCCTCCTGAGGATTCTGTTGACGCCTCCTTTTTGAAAGGACCTGCTGTTACTGCTGGTTGAATCTTCCCTTAGTGTGCCGCGGTTGCTTTTGTTTCTTTTTTGCTAACACCCCCCCAGCTCCCTTGCTCCCCCCCTTTTGGTGAGAGAGAGCGACCTTTTTTACAAGGTGCCAGAGTTCCCCTTTTCGGAAGCAAAACACTCGGCCCTTCTTGAGCCGGTGGTTGCTCAGCTCCTTCTCTACCCCGCAACCGCCGTCCCTTTTCGGCATGGCGGAAATTCCCTTCTCTTCCAGCGTCCTCCCCCCTCTAAAAGTCACACCCCAGTTCAATCCCAGATCTCTTCTTCCTTTGAGAGAGATCGTGGAGCGTTCTCTCCTAGAGTGGACGTGTCCCCTTCCCTTCCAGAGGTCCTTTCCCGTTCTTTCCACCTTGCCCAGGGCAGGAGGGTTGAAGGTGCTTTCCTTATGCCCGAGAGCCCCCCTTCTCAAGACCTTCATGGAGGACCGGTTCGTGACGAGCAGTTCTTTTTCCCCACCTCGAACACAACACACCCACCCGGAATCTCCCCTATCTCCACAAGGCGGACAGGATTATGGAGGATTTTTTTCTAAAAAACAGCAACGCAACCCCTTCTCTCTCCCTGAACAGGCATCTTCCCATGAACTCAGAGACGCATCCGGTAACAATCCTGATTCCCAACGGGCCCTTTTCACCCTCTTAGAAGACAGAAGTCTTAACCACCGCGGGAAGATCCCCCTTTCCTCAAAACACCCGTTTAAACTGGGTGAAATCCTTTAAACCCCCGACCCCCCCCCCCCTCTTCCCCCGAAGAATCCGCCGACGCCTCCGCCCTAACCCTCTTCCCTTTCCACGCCTCTTTAAAGCTTTCCCCCTTTTTTTTTTATAATGATGGCAACTCTTCCTAGACCGTTGTACGTGGGGGCCCCCCTCTTAGGAGTAGAGACAGGGTTCCTCGAGCGATCAGGTCTCCCCCATACCAACGCCCACCCTTCCTTCTCTTAAAGGAGGGGTGATACTTTTCTTTTCCCTCGCCGGTCATCCATTGACGACGAGAATTTGAATCCCCCTCCGGCTCCGCTACGGCACCTTACACTTCCCGCCTAAAAGGATTAAGCCCTTTTGAAACTCTGGCCACGTCCCTCCCCACATGCTAATGTAGACCCCGTCTCCCTCCTCTTAGTGTCAAAGTGTTTTCCACTTTCCTCAGAGCTTCCATGACGAGCCTTTTGCCTCAAGTGGAGAGAAAAAAACCTCCGAGTCCCCCCCCTTGGGCGGAGGAAAAATCTCTCTCCCTCCTGGTTTTTTGGGCCCTGATGCCGACTACCCCTCTCCCTGAACACCAGAATCCTCCGATTTTTTGACCTCCCTTTCTTATCACAAGCGCCTCCTCACGACACCGCCCCCTTTTCCTGAAACTCGATCCTCCTCTGTCCTGATAAAGAAAGCGTTTCCTTCTTGAACCCCCCTCCGTCCCAGAATGGAGATGCTCCCCCAACGCAGTGACTTCCATCTTTTTCCCTTCAACGTTCCCAGATGATGATTGAACTTCTCTCAGACCGATGCCCCTCCTACGGAGAGGTTGCCCCCCTCCAAGATTTTCTCCCCCTCCCGGCGGTCCTCGGATGCTCCCTTATGAAGCCAGAACCCCCTTCCAGAAGATTCCGAACCCTCTCCCTCAACCAAGGGGTTTTTCCTTCCGTTTCTTTTGAATCTCAGTATTTTTTTCCCCCTTTCCCGTGTCCCGGCCTCCCTTTTTTGCAGAAAAGAAGGTAACTCCGTCGACTTGCCTCGAAAGAAAAGTTCCTTCCTCTCCCTGCAAGCTCCCTTTGACAAGTTCTCCGCCGACCCAGAAGCTCTTCAGTTACCAACACCACAAAAACAATGTCTCTTTCCGATCAGAAGTCCTCTTCAACAAAGCGAACGGGCCACCCTTCCTTTAGCATCCCGCGCGGTTGGCGTTCCCTCTTCCTTTTTTACGGATTTTCCCTCTTCCCCCCCCCTAGAATTTTTCCTGATCCCCTCCTGACGATCAGCCCTTCCGAGTTCGGTTTCCTCTCCAGAAAGAGCGATCTCCTCTCCTTGTGAAACTTTCCCTCCCCTTTGTAGACCCGACCATTTTGAGAAGGAGAAAGCACAGGCGTCCCCCCAATTTCTCCGACAGAATAAATCTTTTTCTTTCAGTGGAATGGCTTTTGCCCTTTCAGCTTATCAGAGAGAATCCCCCACCTATTTAATTAATGTTCTCCTCCGTCGTGCCCCCCCCCCCTTTCGTGCTACAACCCCTTTTTTACCGGTGGTAGTGGTCCCTTCCCTAGCCGTTTCCAGAGAAGGCTCTCGGCCAAACCGTTTTTTCCCTAGATCTACCCCTCGCTTTACTTATCCGCCCAGATTTAGGAGCAACCTTAGCCTCAAAGCCTTCCTTTTTTAGGTATGATAGTAAATCAGTTCCACTCTCCTCCCCCCCTCGTATAGCGTGGGAGGATTCTGGTAGCGAAACATAGGTCCATCTTTGCGGTCCTAAATTGAAACTCCTTTAATTTGTATCTTCCTAAATGAATGAATTTTCTTTCAAACTAAATCGGCGTTCCCCCAAATATACCGCGTCCTTTTTCCCCGTTCCGCTTTTCCTTTTCACGTTCTTATACGACACCTTTCTCCTCCCCCAGACGTGGTAATAGACCTGACCTGGAGCCGCTTCCCCGGCTTCTCCTTGCTCTAACCAACGAAGAGCTCCCCCTCTTCCTGCTTTTTTTTTTGTTTTTTCTTTTTTCGTCACCGCAGAATTCCCCGAGATTTACGTTTTGAGTCTCCTCAACATTTTTGGTCCCCTGCGCCCTTTTAAAGCGAAATCAAAAACCTGAGAGGCGAGCGATTTTTTCTTTTTACTTTTGAGAGAGTATGATTTCCTATAAGGGATGGTTGTTTCTCATGACCGCGGGCCCCTCTGCCCATAGTAGCGAAAACCCTTCTTCTGCGAACCCTCCCTTTCTCTTCCTTCCATATATTCTTCTTCCTAGTGAGAGACTGCATTTTTTAGAAGCAGCAGGGTTCTCTCTTCCGGCGATCAGGTCATTGAACCCGTCGCGGGTAGTTGAATGTTTCGTTTTACTTCCCGGTGGGAAAGTTAAGTCCAAGGCTTCCCTTCCAGTAGATTTAGATTTTTGTTTGCTCCCCCTCTCTTGGGCAGGCAAGTTCCTTTCATAAGCCCTTCCTGTTCCTGGTCGCCCAACTCAGTCCCGCACTCTTTTCTAGATAAAGAGTTGTTTTACGACTACCAAGATAGTCCTTTTTGACGATCGGCCCGGGAAAGGGATTCCCACGAATTGCACACAGATGCTCTTTCCTCTAAAGTATTTTCCCCTCCTCTCCCTGGCCCTTTAGGATGTACTCTTGCCTCTGAAGAACCCCTTGCGAATGCCTCTTTTTTCTCGTCGAGAAGGCTCGCCCTTTCTATGGACCACCCCCCTGTTTAGACAATGTCCCTTGTGCACTCTCTTCCCATTAATGCCTCCTTGTTGACTTTTTGCTTCCAGCTTCTCGCATGAAACACTGGCCCCTTAAAAGTTACGCTCCGCTCGGATGATGACTTCCCATGGTGAGTTCCGTGATGGTGGTTCTGTTATCTTTAAATGTTTAGGCTTCTCGGCTTAAAACCTCTTCTTTTTCGTCGACGGCTTCGCCCCGCTTCCGTTAGATACCTGTTTCCCCCCCTCGCCGGAGTTTTTGATTCTTCTTTCTTGATTAAAGGGGAATCTCTTTTTGTATTTTCTCCTTGTTAGTTATGAGGCCATCCTGACGAAGTTCCGTCAAAAAATTTTGCACTCCGGTGTGAACCTCTCCGTAGTTTTCCTTCTGATGAGAGGAGGCTTTTGGTTGGTCGCGCTATTCTTCGTCGGAGGCAGGTTCTTTCCTCCTGGTGTCACGACCCTTTCGTTGACTTTAGTACCCTTCCCAGAATGGGAGGGAATTCCCTTATTTGCGCTTCCTTCCTGGCATACACCTTCATCAAGAAAAACTTCTTGTCCATGGTGCGGTCGGGTCGGGACTTTTTATTCTCTTTTTTGATGATAATCCTCCCCCTCCCGTTGAGCAGCCGTTTCAGCCACCTCGCAGTCTCTTCTTGTAATCGTCGGCAGAGGCTCTCAGTTTCATTGCTCACTTTTTTGATATGGCTTCCTTTGCCCGTTTCAAAGATTTGATCTCTTGCGATCCATGACTGCCGTTCCTCTCTTCTTTGTGGAAGGTAAGATGCCTTCCTTCGTCTGAAAGATTATGACTCCGGAATGTCTCCTCTGAGGGTTGTCGTCTTTCATTCACGGGACTTTTTTCCTTACTTTCCTTCTATGATGGTGTTAATAAAAAAGGTTTTCCTTCGAGCCCAACACCCTCTTTAGGCAGTTGAATGAATCTTTGTGATGGTCCTTGTTCTCTCCAAAGACCTCGATCGTGATCTTCATCGCTGATGATTCTCACAAGCGGATTTCTCTCTCTTTTAAAGGAGGAAAGTTTTTGTCGGCTCACTTTCTCTTCGAATTCTTTCTCTTCAGACTCCTAGTCTTCCTTTTCTCCAACCCCCTCCCTTTGAGTGATAGAGCCTCTGTTCCCCCTGCAACTTGCAGATTTTTAAGGAAAGACTTTCTGAAAACCAATCCTTTCCCTTTTTTTTTTCTTAGAAGGAGGATCGGTGATTTTTCGCACTGATTTCCCCCCCAGACCTACTCTCCCCTGGAGGAAGAAAATAGGCTCTTATTGTTGCCCGCGACCGGCGCCAAGGGATGGGAAGCTGTCCCCCTGGACCTGAAGTTTTCCTGATTTGCCGGTTTTTTTGCGTCGGCTTATTTCTGAGGTTCCCTCGATGTCTTTCTCGTTCCCGTCGTTTGTTCACTTTGCCTTTGGTTCTGCTCCGAGATCCTGCGCATTTTAAGAAAAAGGGGTCGTTCTTTTTTCTTGTTTGGTTTTCCCTGTTGACTCGCCTTTCGGAGTTGACAGTCCTTTGAATGTTTTTTCTTGGTCTTGTTCTTTTTGTCCTTTTGCGTTTGCTTTCTGTTTGAGGCAAAACCTTCGCATTCGCGGGCCTTGAAGGGAACTCTTCGTCAAGGGTGTGGTTTCTCCTCCGTCGGGCGGAACGTCCCCAACTTTTGGCAGGCCCACCCCCTCTTCAATGAAAGGTCTTGAGCCTTATATGCTTAGCACGTGCTTCTGCACCGTCAACCTCTTCTTTTTTTCGTCCTCTTTTTTTTTTTGTGCTCCCTCCGGCCGATCACCCCTATAGAAAGGTCACATCTTTTCTTCATGACACCAGCGCCTCCAGCGCTTTCTTCCTACTCCGACGTTGTTTTTCTTTTCTTTGAGATCGTTGAGCGCTTTTTTCCCACGGTAGATTCCCTGCGAATCGATTCCCCAGTTAGTTAAACACTGACTTTTTGTCTGACTGACGAGGGAATCTCTCTGCTCTGAGAGCAAAACGGCTCAAGGACCCATTGAGAACGATCCTTCCTTTTTGCAGATGCTTCCCTCCTTTTGTGTTTACGTTGCATCTATTCCCCCCCTTAGGGGACGGAGATGTTCCCCATGCGAGAGGTTTCAGCCCCTTCCGAAAAAGAAACGATCGCTTGGAACCGGCATCCAATTTTCTTCGCAGCAGCGGCCGGTTCGAAAGAGAAATTTTTGTAACCCCTTTATTAACCCAGCACTCTTCCCCGAAGGTGGCGTAACACTCCATTTTCTGTCTTTTCCATCACAATTTGGGTTAACTCCCCTTTAGAAAAAGAAGACTTGAACCTTCCCCTCGTACGCGCTTCCCCCTCCTTTATGATCGGTAGCTAGTCCCGGCAGTAAGATGCTATCCAACGCTTCCATTTTTTCGAGTAGTAAATGATGGAAACTCAGTTAACCTTACGCTTATTCCTTCTTTTCCAGCGAGACCCTTTGAAAATCGATTGTCGGCGATCATCATCACAGCCGCCCCTTTTTCACCCCCCCACGAACATTTTGATAAGTTTTTTAGAAACGTCTTGCCGCCATAGGAATTTGACGGCCGTCTTTTTTTGCAGCCCCCCTCCTGCTCTCGGCCCCCCTTTTGAATCCCCCAGGAAACTCCCGGCTCTCCTCTTCAGCTCCCACATCGTGCGTCCTTTTTCCAAACCTCTCATTCCCCTTTGGGCAGCCCAATTCTCCCCCCAGACGAGAAAGAATTTCCGCAATTGAAGAGCCTTCGTTTTCCCTACTCGCACACCCGAATCCACCTCTCTTTGCTCCCTGGACCTCCTCTTTGGGCTCTTTTCCCCGCTTCCCGAAGAAGAGAAAGTTTATTTTTCCCCCCCCCCCCCACCTTTCGAACTACATCCCCGGGATAATAACAGAGAGACCGACAAAACGCCTTCAACTTTTCCCTTTTTTTTTCTGAAGCGGCCAGCGAATACAGCCAGCTTTTTTTTCAAAGTTTCCTATATTCCCTCTGTATCTTCCCGAAAAAAAGGCTTTCCTTTTAGCAGTGCCATTCAAGCTTCCCCGCGATGAGCAGAACTTTTCCCATAGGACGCCTTTCCAGCCAGTCCGCTAGGTTTCCCCCCCCTAGATATCTGAAAAATTTCTTGGCTTCCTGATGAAGCCCTCTCAACGGGAAGAACCCGAAACTCTTGCCCCGCTCCAATGGGTTTCCCAACAGGTGGTTTCCCTCCTTGGGTTAAGTCTTCTTCAGAACGGTCAGGCCCCCTTCCGGAGGTAACTCTTCCGCCCCCCAGTCAGAGATTGCCCTTCGAAAGCACCTCCTTAAGCAGATATAGTTCTTCCTACCGCACGCCTCCCCAAAGAAGATCGCTTCCATCCCCCACTTGACCAGTCACGCCGATAAGAAGGACTGTAAATCCCCCAGCGACCAGAGTCCCTCGTTTTTTTTGGCGGGTCTAGGTAAGGATCGTCTCCGGACCCATCATCATATCCCCTCCCGATACAATGGAGTCCCTCCGATTCTCGCCCTCTTTGGTTGGGAACGGATAGAAAGACAGTCTGCCGCCCTCGGCGTAGAAAACGTCTTAGCCCAGGTGTAGATCCCCTGCGAACCCCCGACCCTTCCCCCCCCTCCCCCGTCACCACCATTTTTCTCCCAAAGAGAAGGTAGCTGCCCTTTGCACCTTGTTGGCCGATGCCGTCGTTTGATAGCAGGACTGAGAGATCTCCCTAATGATCCTCCTCCCAGCGTCGTGTTCGACCTTTCCCACGTGGACATCCTTTTTCCTTGCGTCAACTACCCGGCGCCCGTTCGCCGTATAGCCTCATGATCGGCGTGGTTTCCCCTTTCCCTTCCGATCTCATTCTTCATATATTAGCTTACGTTTCCCTTCTCTTCGTGCACAAACCCTTAGCCCACAGCATGTGGTTCTTATCCCTCCTCCTCTAGCTTTTTTTTTTTTTCCCCCTTGAGGAGCGCCTCGTGAGAGAGAGGAAAGCTGGGGCTTCTCCTTATGAAAGACCGGGTAATTGCCCCTGGCTTCTCGCAGAAACTTTTCCTTTTCCGGGATTTGTCCCTCTTTCCCCCCGCAGCACCCCCTTCCCAGAGAAGTGGGTGCCCCCCTCCTGTGTACCTTTCCAACGGCGACCAACCTATACGACCTGGCCTATGTTTTTTTTTTTCCTCTCCGGGCTGCGCTGCCGTCCCTTCTTAAGTGAGCGCTCCACCCCCCACTGCGACGCGACCGTCCCTTGAGATCCCCCCTTTAAGAGATGGCTTTCCGCGCGCATGGTGCTCTCCCCTCTTACCGCGGCGCCCCCGGTCATCCCGGACAATCCCCCCAACTACCTGAGTCTCGAGCCGCTTTATCATAGAATATTTTCTTTTGTTTGAGAGCCCCCATCCCCCTTCCTTGGGATTTTTGGCAGGTATTCCCGCGCTCACCTGCGGTTTTCCCTCCTCCCCTTCTTTCCCCCCATTCACGCGCCCGTCCCGTGAATGACATACTTCTTTTGCCATCTAGCCTGTGTTGTCCTCTTTTTCAGCGATCACTGTCCTCTGTAGAAGCGGCTCCCGGCCGGTCAGGTCGATACATTACGGCAGTCTGTGCGTCCTCTATCCCATGTTCAGTTTGGCAACCGGCGGAAAGGCACCCCTCTTCATCTTGGTCTTTGGCCCGCGATTTTTCCGGTGGAAAAATCGGACTTCCCCTCCTTCTGCTCTCCCTACCCCCCCTAGTTTCATACGGTCTGACCCTCCTCTCAGCGCATCGGTTTTCGATCCCGGTGGTTTTTACCACGCTAGTTTGAAGGGGTCTCCCCCTCGTGACTTGCTTTCAATACGAATGCCCACCTTGCTTGTCAGCCTAACGTAGTTTTTTTCGAACTCGCATTGGATACGTCTCGATGATGATGACTTCCCCCCCCAGGTTGTGGCAAGACGACTCTACCTGTCGAGGAAGGCGCCCAGGAGCCGGTCCCTTCCCCGAAAAAACTTTTAGACTCTCCCTACGCTGGCACTCTTGAGACAATTGAATGCCTCGCTTTTTTGATCTCTCCTGCTTCTTCCGGCGGCCGCCTGAACCCCAATGGCGCTTCCCCTTTCAGGACCTTCACCTTTTTTTTTCCCCGGCCGTGCTGGTGGTGCTGTTTTTTTTTCTAGGAGAAATTGTTAGGAAGGGTTGATCTTCCCCATTGGTTTTATAGTTTTAACCCCCTGGGACCTCTTCTCTCTTTCGTTCCCCTTGAGTCTCCCCTCCTTGCTGATAGTGCTGTCTTGCTCAGGGGATACGTTCTATTTTGATTCAGGTATTAGGAGATCATGACCTTTATTTTCCCCTCCCAACCAGAGAGGTCTTGAACATTTTTTTTTCGTTCCTCTTCTTCTTCCGGAGTAGGCTGTCGCGTGGACTGGCGCGCGTCCCCTTTTCTGCGGGCGGTCGCATACTTTTCGGTCGTTTCCTCAGTCCCTTTCCCCCTTTCGAATGGGGCGGGCTGACCTAGGGGGAGGCCTGACCCGTTATTATGAATGGCATCACTCCTTCCAGCCCTAAGGCTCCCCCCCCGATGTTGAAACTCTGGTTTTCCTTTTTTTCTTCTTTTTCGTGTGGAGTTTCTTCCGAACTGCACGTTGAGCAAGAAGCTGATTTCCCTCCTCATGTCGCTCCTAACATCGTTCGGGATTTCCCCTCGGTGCGGGATGCTGTCATTCCTTGGCCCCCTCCCTCATATGGTTTCCATTTTTATTAAGTGCACGTCTCCCAATCACCTAGTTTGTGGGCGGGATCTGAAATCCTTCCTTCTTCCTGGTTTGGGATCTTTCCTTTTTTCTTCGGCGCGCGACCCTTCACCTTTTGATGGCTCTGATGCGGTGTCGTTCTCTTTGATTCATGGTGGACTTCAATTACGTTCTCTCTTCTTTTGTTCCTAACCAGTATAGCTCCCGGTCCAACCCCTTCTCTTTCGTAGGTGTGTCCTTCGCCCCATGGTTGCGGCGTCGGTTTCTCGACCCGTTCTTTCCCCTTCTCTTGTCGATCTTTCCGATCATTGTTCTTTCCCACCCCTGCGATGAGCTCCGGTCTATTTCAGGTTGTTTCTTCTTCTGGCCGCACGATTTTTTCCCTGCAGCTTCTCTTCGCGGCTTTCCCTTTTCCGATCACGAGCTCTCGCTCCCGTCGTGGCCCTTCACTCGTCAATGCCTGATTGTTTGTGGCAAGTCCTTTTCTTGATCACCAAGCGTTTCCGGGTCTGGTGTGGTGTCGCGCGGCGGCGGGTGATGATGGTGTCGCCCTGCTCTTCTGTTTTCTTACGACTCCTCGCCTTTTCCTCGAAAACGACCCAATAGTCAGTTCCTTGAGTGACTCCTTCACGACCGGCGGCCCCGTCTCCTCTTTGGAGCGCAGAGTTTCTGGTGACACGCTCAGAACTTTTTTTTTTCTTCTTAGTATGGCTGGAACGTTTGTCCAAGGTAAGGCTGGGATATTCTTCGTGTTCGAATCGCCCTCTCTTTCACCCAGGTGAAACAAGTTTTTCCCTTGGTATTTCCTCCCCCTTGAACAGTGACGAGTCCCTCTCGATGTTGGTTAAGAAACATGAGTCTGCGATTATTGTTTTACGGGCACTCTTTGACGAAGGTGATATGCTTTTTTTTTTCCTTGCGAGATCTCTCTCATGCCTCATTTTCGTTTTCGAGGGAGTTTTTGGATGCGGTGCGCAAAAGAAGATCTCCTTCTTTGCCAAGATAATTTTTTTTTTTGCGATCTTTCTTTCTCCTTCCCGACCGTCCACACTCCTTTTCAGATGAATCTTTCCCACCCACTAGGTACCCATGAATTCACTCGACGGTGGTCCCTCTCCCGCATAAGATTCCTACCCGCCTTTTATTGTTTTCGTGAAACGGTGTGTCCTCTATCGCAGATGCAGCGGCGCCCCCGGAATCGACAACGTCAATTTTGCCATCCGAACCAGCGCCCCTTTCTCTTTTCATCCTGTTGAGAGGATCTCTTTCTTCTCTTGCCGAGATGTGACGTGTCGCCCTTTTCTCTTCCCCTTTGCATCTGAGATAGCTCCACACCGTTTTTCACCCTGCAGAACCAATGGCCGGCGGGTTTCCCCTTTTTTTTTCCTCTAGCGTGCTACTGCATCTTCCCCCCCCGGAACTTTCTAGTGACGCGCAGCTTGCCTTCTTCCCAATCGTGGGGAAGTAGAAGACTCTCTCTCTCGAAACCCCACACAGGCCGTCCTTGTTCCCGCAGATGCGGCGTGCGTTTCCCTCCACCCCCGCAAGCCCCTCCACGCCCCTCTGATTACCCCTGTCGGAACAAGAATACTCCCCCCCCTCCGCGGCCGGTCAAATGACGAGCACCGGACGCGTCCGGGCCGTAACCAAGGAAATAGTTGGTCCTCAGGATGCTCGTCCTGTTTCCCCTTACCAAGCCCTTCCCTTTTTTGCCCCTGGGTGACCGAACCGTCTCCCCAAACGATCCAGATGACTGGGGCACCCCTCTCAGCTCCCTCCGCTCCAGTCTCGGTTCCTGCAGGGCACGCTTTCTTAACGCGTCCATCCTGGCTTCCGTCTATGCTGCAAAGCAAGCAACTACCTTAGGCCTCGTTCCCCTTCTCCCATGCGCGTTTCTGTTGTTGAACATCTACTCCTCCGAGCAACCACTCCTGCCGCCTGGAGAAAACCCCGAACCAGAACCCTCCCCCCCCTTTTTCCGGTTCTCACTTTCCTTTCCCCCATCGGCATTGACTTTTGACGTTGCAGGGCACCCCTGCCGGATCCCGCTCGGCGATCGTCACTCCCAAGTCCGGCTCCTCCCTCCGTGACACATTTTTCAGGCCGCGACACACCCTTATGTAGAACGCAGACAGCGCGGCACTTTTGGGGTCACCCTCCTCCTCCCTTCGAAGATCCCGCTCCTCATGAAGAGGTTTGGACATGTTAACGTGTACCAGGAACAGCGCTTGGAGGCAGGCACCCTCTACTTATCGCCTCGTTTGCGCGTGAAGATGACGCCCTCTTCCCTTCCCGTTGAGAACAACGACCTTTTCTTTTCCGTCCACCGGGATAATCCCCTGACGAACGGACACCGCCACCTCTCCTTCCTGAAACGGTGCGGTAGCGCCTCAAGGGTTCTCCCGGCGATACGCCGCCACCCAGGCGCTTCGGAATTTCAACAGGCGTGGATCACTGCTTTTTTGAAACGGAAGCCAGATGACCCTCCCCCTCTATGTTGCATGAAATGACGCCGCATAGGTCGACGAAAGCAGCACGTTGTCTTCCCATCCCGCCGAGGTCTCGCTGTCCCTCCTCTTCTTTTTTTAAGTTCGATGAAATCATTCCTCAAAGAGAAGAAGACTTTTTCCCCTCATGACACTAGCCCCCCCAATTGGTTTACAAATCCGGTTTTTCTTCCGTATTTGAATCCTTTTCCTTCCCCCCATCAGAACGTCATCCCAGAAGTCCCCCCTCTCCCGAACAGTAGAGCCTTCCCGGGTCCTCACGCACCACCCTCATCCAGACCTTTTTCCAAGATCGTTTCCCTTTTCTAACGGAAGAAGACCATCCGCTCGCCAGTACAACTTCTCTTACGATAGAAGGCCTGCTGTAACCACTCTAATGCCTTTTAACGCGAGCTCCCCCCTCTCTGGTTGGCGGGGCCCTCTTTCAGGATCTCGCTCCATAAGGCTAGAACCTCAAACTTTAGCACGCCCAGACGATCAGCCCCTCCTTAGATTTGATTTCCGAAAGACCTCTCTCTAGAAGCGACGTTTACCGATGTCAAGACAAGGTTGTTTTTACGACAATGTCGTCGCCGGCAGAACATCTCCCCTTTGCACGTCCCCCCCCCCCCCCTTCCTCACCAGGTAGATGACTTTCTTGGCTCCAGTGGTTCTTCCCCCTCTTTTCAGAGGCGATAAGTCATCTATATCAACCCCCTTTGAGGCATCCTTTTCAGCGAGTGCCCATCTTCGTGTTAGAAATGCGACCCACTTGTCCCTCGTGGTCCCTGAGAGGCGCCGTCTTTCGCAGTCCGACACCCTTTCCGGCCCCCCCTTCTTTTTCCATCTCTCTCTCATTCTCGAGTAAGTATAACAATTTCCTGGAGACCAAAAAAATAAGTTAGTCATTATTTGGGAAAGTAGTTCCCCTTTTTCCCCGCCCCGTTCCCGCGGCGCCTTTCCCTGTAGAGTTCCCCCCTTCGCGCACACCTAGTGCGCTTAGGAAAGATGAGGGAGTCGTCTATTAACCTGCCCGGGTATGCGGCTTATTCTGCCTTTTCTCGATTTGTCCACCGTCCCCATCTCGGGGCAGCAACCCCCTCCGTGGTGCTATTTGTCCAACGGCGTTGAAATATACGCCCACCCGTTTCCCCTTACATTGTAATAGAACTTCCGAATTTCCCGCTGCGCCCTTTTCCTCGATTAACCGAGCGCGCACGCGAAGGCTTTCCAAAGCCGAGATTCTCTCTAGTGAATGTCGATCTTTTTCCACGGTGAGTCCTTTCGGCCGGGCTTCAATCAAAACCACGAGCGAGCCGGATGTATCCATATCTTTCCCCTTTTGTTGAGAGATCTGTCACTCGGTCGCCTCGTGAGGTTTGCCTCCGCGCGGGCCCTTCCCTCGTCGCGCACCCCTGCGCACCCCTCCCTCTGCGCTTTTTATCGGCGCGTATTTCTTCCGTTTTGCTGCAGTTGGGTTCTGATAAAGGACGACCTCGGGGAGAAGAGGCCCCCACAACTCCCCTCCCCCCCCCCAACCTACCCCCCCCCCCC
>Ga0179593_1499214_pt1 | contig 17848 bp, 18 predicted proteins | sample CZODoug2_1_08_16_FD_185931 | JGI IMG/M metagenome (GOLD analysis project Ga0179593, IMG submission 185931) | Vadose zone soil fungal communities from Angelo Coast Range Reserve, California, USA - CZODoug2_1_08_16fungal (PacBio error correction) | ecosystem: Environmental > Terrestrial > Soil >... | reverse complement strand
CTTTCCTTTGACCTTGTATTCCCAAGCATCCACCCTTTTTGCTGTCCCAATTGATGGTTTTTCTACCCTTGGAGGGCACCCTCGTTTTCGCCCAAATGTGCGCATTGTTTCGCGGGTGTGTTGATTATGTGTCACCTTTTGCAGCCCGCATCTATGAGTTGGCGGATCCCCTTAGCGGCTTTCTCCTATTCCGTGCGTTCCACGCGTTTTCAGAAGCCGTTTTATGATGTTATTACTCTCTTCACATAGCGTTACGGTTCCCCTTCCCTTCCCTGAGCTCGTTATCTTCCTGCGGAAGTTTTTTCCTCTCTTGACTCCGGCAGGAATTGCTTACGTCGATTTTTGGGTTTCCTCATCTGACTCCTGGTCGTCATAGAGGACCTTCGATTGAGCTCTTCTCCCAGCACCCCCGGCTGTCTTTTCCCTCGCGTGTTTCAGTTAGGTTCTGAATTTGCTGTTGGGCTCCGTACTTTCCTTTTTTAACTCCCTTCGCCTGCCTTCCCAATTAGCGGTCCCCATCCCGTGCTATATGCAGAAATTCCCGATTCTCATGCTTTCTTGATTCATTTTCCTACTTGGTTTTGGTCGGGCTTTGTCCCCCTCCCTTCCATCTCTATTTCGCGTCCCGTCTTTTTTTTCCCTGTTCTTCGAAATCCATTCTCAGGGGCCCCTTTCCTGGAGGCTCCCACTCTGCAAAAACAACCCCCGAGCCCCAACCCAAACCCGCCCCCCCCCACCCCCCAAAACAAATTTTTGGTCCTTCTTCCCTCTTTCTTTCTTAGAACTTGATGAGCTTGTGTCAAAGGTCATTCATCGCTTTCTTCCCCAGTCTTGACCGTACCCTTTGTCCACGTAGCTCGCTGATGCTGGGTTTCCCTTTCCGTCCCTCCCCTTTCTCTTGTCTACACTCTTCCCGCATCGATTTCCCGGCCCTTTGGTGTTTCCTCGAAGCCCGGCCCTTCCCCAAGGATTTGGTCACTTTTTCTTATCTCAGGGACCTTCCTTTCCCTATTTACCCTCTTTGACCCATCGCTTGAGTTGAACCCACCAATAATAGGATATCATTATTGTCGCCGTTCTTTTGTCTCATTTTCTGGGGTTGGCGGTCCATTAGTCCCCCAACTTTAACCAACTTCGCCTCTTCTGTTGCGGTCTAGTCGCGTTAGAGTTTAGAACGAAGAGTTTCGCCTCCCTTTGGTCCTCATTATCGCTTCGGCTCCTTATGTTTTTCCCCCCGCTCACCGTCCGATCAGGCATTTCAAGCACGGGTCCGAAGCCCCTTTTGACTTTTTGGACCTTTTTATTTGCATGCCTATGCTCCCTTGAAAGTCTTCCACTCGGGCAGGTCCCGTCGAAGAAGTTTCGGTTCTGTCCCGCTCGGGCTAAGAAGATCTTTCTCGTATGCGAACTTCGGCACGTCCGATTTAGTGGCAGACTTACTCATTGGACCCCTAGTCCTCTTTGGGGCTCCGCTTGTGTTGCTCGGCCCCCTGGGCCCCTCTGGCGGCGACGCAGGTTACTTTTGACGTGAATGCACCCCTTTTGCTTTCGCTGCGATTTTCGTTCACCTCCCCCCGTCCCTTCTCTTGCTCGGATCCCTCCTTCCCCCGATCTCTTACTTATAAGGGGACGGTTCTGGGTGAGCGACAGCGCATCGATTACCCCACTGAACCTACCTGACTGCACGTTTGTGTCCCCTTTCTTTTTTTCTCCTTCGAGAAGCACTTCCCCTTCCTCTGGTGCACCCGGCCAACCCCCCGTCGTCCTCCTTGTCCCCTTTGTGAGAATTTAGCGCCGTACTTCCTCCCGGCTCCTTTTCCATCTCGATCAAAAAAATCGTTGTACCACTGCGCTACCAGCACCCTCAGTCCGGAGGCAGCTTAAATTTTGCTTCCATGTCTTAGTTCTTAATCTGTGCCCCTTCAATTCCCTGTGAGCCAAACCCCCCAGATCCATCTCCAGCTTTCCCCTTTCGGTCTGTGCCTCTGCGCATTTTTTCACTCGATCTCAGCGTCTACGTGAGCCTTCTCCTTTTGCGCAAATCTTCCGTTTTCCTGTTTTTTCCACTAGGACTACCGCGGCTGCGCCGCCCCGCATATCGCAGGCCCCCTTTTACTCTGTTATTGTATTCCCCCGCCCTTGTGCCCTTGAGTTTACAGCCTGGCTTCCGATGATTTGTTTTTTCAACTCGCGTCATGGTTCATTGTCCACGGCCCCTTTCCTTTTTTGCGCGATCTATGATACATGACCACTCCTCGGTCAGGTTTTCCCTGATTTTCCTGCAAGCTCTCGGCCCACTCTTGTGCACGGTACCGTTTTGCATGTGGGCCGTTTTCCCCCCTCTGTCGTTTTGTTTTTCTTTCCCCCCCTCCCCCTTTTCGCGTAGCCCCTTTTTCAAAGGCGAGTTTTTGCTGGTCTTTACACACGCTCGACCCAAGAGAAGGAAGGTACGTCCAAGATACGAGACCAAGAGCTCCCCCCTAATGACCGTTTTCGCGCAGCACGCTTTGTTCTACGCCAGTCGTGTCCCAAGCGGCAGGACGGTCTGCTTTTATTACCTCCCGAATCCCCCCTTTGGCCCCGTCCGCGGGCCCCTTATCGACTTACGCACCCGCCGACGCCCCCGTGTCGGAGTCTCCAGGCCCACGTTTCAAGCCAGCCAGAAGTGGAATGGCCCCTTGTTTTCTCTTCTCCTGTTCCCTTTGCTTCTCTTTCCCCCCGCTCGCCGGGCCGAGCGAACTTGCATGCGCCCTTCTTCCAGTTTCAACAGGTACAGTCGTCGATTCCCGACCACCATCTCCCTCCGCCCGGTAGTCGTGAAGAAACCCCGGTCGCCGGTTTGAGAGGTCGTTTTGTTCCCGAGTCCCCTCAGGTGTGTCCCGCCAAAGAGCGCGCTCTTCACCCCGCCGCGCATGCTGCTCCCCCCCGACCCCTGTCACCCGTATCAGTCACGCCAACGTCTCGACTCTCTTCGTGAGCCCCCCCCCGTTCTTGCCGAGAGCGATTCCAGTAGCTTAGACACGCCCTCGGATTCGCGTAGCAGGATTAAGTGACTATGGTCCCGAGATAGGAGTCGCCATTTGCGACCTCATGCGTACCCTGACGTCTTGCTTCCTCGTGTCCACTTCCTTGCCGACCCTGGATGCGCTTTCACCGTTGATCACTACTTTCGGGACCCTCCCTCTCTGAGCCTTCGTCCATTGTTTGCCCCTCGGCAGTAGCACGGCAGAGACCCACCCCTGTCGTCCTGGTTTTCGGTTTGCTCTTGATTGTAGCCATAGAGACTGCCCTCATCCTTTCCTCACCTCTCCCTTCGAGGGCTGGAACTTCCTGACTTTGTGAAAGATGGTATCGACGGCCACAATTCATTTTTCTTGCGCACTTCCCCCTCTTTTCTCTTTCTCTCTCATGCTTCCTCTTATTTTTTGTTGAATTTAGCTTCTTGTTCCCCCCCCATTCACGCCACGGTTCCGTATGACGCATTGACGGGACGAGGTTGTCGTGTGACTTATCCCCTTTCTCCCGTGTCCGTTCCCCTTTGATGTAGACAATTCTGGACCTCCCCCCGCCCACCCAGTCACCCGAGTTCTTTCTTCTGGGGGTGTGATACGACCTGCCCACACCGATGCTCTTGGGCCTCTGGTTATGGATCTCTTTTCGATTCTTTCCCTCCTGAATCCCCTTTTCTTACTCTCTTCTTCGCCAGAGAGAAGGCATATTAGCTGATTCCTCTCCTCTATGTACTACGCGTTTCCACCAGGCCCTTGCAACAATTTCCCGGCTTGTTCATCAAAATGGGGCTGCTTAGTGACATCTGCAGTCCGCCCCTGTCTGTTCTGTCTTATAGCTGTATGTTCCCCCGCCCTTTCCATACATTTCATCGCAGTCGAGACCGCCACTCTCTCGACCGATTGACGCTGAGCCTTTCGGTTTCTCCCATAACTCGGCGACCGTGCCCCGGGGCCGCGCTGACAATCATATTTATGAGACCCAGACCTACCTGGCCAGTGTAAAGAGAGATAACCGGACGAGCTTTTTTCCCGCTACATGCGCCCCGACATGGGGGCACTCCGAACCGTCCTTCATCTCTTCATTTTTTCTCTGCATCAAGTTTTTAAGATTGACTCTCGGAGCGGAGCGACTTCGGTAACTCCGTTCTCCTCCGGCGCCGCTGACTCTTTCATCTCCTTTGTGGCCAACAACGGCATTTTCGGTGGCAACCTAACGGTAGCGCTTCAGTTTTTCTTTTCTTCATGGCTCTGCTGTCAGCCGGCTATCTTTATCCGCGTGTATTCCCCTGTTAGACCGGTTCCCCCAGGTTTTCGAGGACTCAGAGCATCGGTCCCCCTCTGCCGGCGCAACCCTTTGTTTGTCGACAACGCTCCGTCAGGACCGCCTTGGATGGAGGTCCTTCCCTGCCGCTTTTTGCTCTCCTATCACAATAGAAGACCCATCTTGGCGTAGCTCTTTTTTTCTTCGGCTGCTGAACCCTAAACCCCCTTTTGCGTGCGAACCTCCGTCCCCTCGCTTTCCTAGGTGAATGCCTCTTGTTAGCCCTCGGCACCCTTGGCCGCGCGAACTCTTCCCACTCGCCTCCCGGTTTCGCAACAGGCGTGAAGTCTTTCTTCCCCGTGCCTCATCTCATCACTCTCTCTCTAAGTTGTCCAGTAGAAGCGCAAAGCAACCCGTCGTGTCACCCTCGTGTTGCGTTCGTGATTTTCGTAATTCCCGTGATGACGTGTATTGAAGATGCTTAGTCACCTTTCCTTCACTTCTTCGGCCCGCGCTCCTCCCGAAAGCCGATCGTGTAGACCATGATATCGCGTCATTCTCCATCTAAAGTGACCCTCGTGTTCCCGTGCGATCCCCCGAAATCATAGGGGTCGAGTTTAGTATGTTCGCTTCCTTCTCTTCATCCCCCCCCTGCACTGGCGGCACCTCATCTTGCTTTTTTGTAGCTCTCTTTCTCCCCTCGTTTTTTTTTTATGAGTTATTTTGATTCCATGATCGACACCTTTGGCGTCTTCTTTCTTCAAGAGTTGTGAAGAAGGAGGGGACTAAGCCCTGAGCCTTCGCTGAAGTCCGCGGGCTTTTGTCTTCTCCCGTCCACTGAGTTTCCGTTTAAGGGCGCGAATTTTTCAGGGGTTTCTTCGTAGGACACGCTCCCTCTCTTCTTGGCCGCGCTTTTCCGTTGTTATGTGGGCTCTCAACACACTTTCCGTCTTCTCCTTTCCCCTTTCGCGACTCACGACAGACCTTTAGACGTTTTTTGTTCCGCATGCGCGGTTTCCTTTTTGGCTCCCGCTCGTTATTCTGTGGCATAAATAAAATCGTGCGTCTCTCTTGGTACTTCCGGGCTCGTTTTTCCGTCCCGCGCGGCCTGTGTTAAATGTCCTCCCAATGATCTTTCCGCCGTTTGAGGCGTGTTCCGCCACGCTCCGGGTTGGTAAGGGATCTTCCTGATCTTATCTTTACCCTACCAAATCTGCTTTTGGTTTCGCCTTTTTGTGGTGAGTTCTTTCCCCCAGAGGCGGGTCTCTCTCTGGACCGGCTTTTTTCTTGGTACCCCCTTGCGGTTTACGCCGTTTGATGTCACAGGCAATTTTGCCCGGAGTTCTTTAGTAAGTGCGGTGCGCGACTCGCTCCTGATTACTTTCGGATGACTGACGGCTACTATCTTACCCGTCCGCCTTTTTCCCATGTCTCGTGACCGAAGAGTTTCGGCCGTTTTTTCTTGCCACCGGAGTATCGTCTCAGCCTGCCGTGGGTTCTCCCCAATGCTTGCCCGTCGTAGGGGAGTCGTCTTGAACGGTTTCCGCTCTGCCGTTCCCTTGGTCAGACGAGTAGACATTCTCCCCCCAATATTATGTCCTATGCCACTGCTCGCTTTGCATGCTTTCTTTTCCTTTCGCCCGCAGTCGATTTGCGAGTTGTCGTGCTCTCTATGCTGTCCCTTTTTCATCCTTGTCGCCCGGCTTTTCTGGTCGTGTGCGGCCTGCTCCCTTTCTGATTCTCGCCTGTTGGAGTTGCCTTTCCGAGGATGATGGTCTAAGGTGAGCAGTCCTTCACGGTTTCCTTCTTTCTCGTTGGCGGGTAGCTTTTTTATGCGATTTTTCTGACCTCGGTTTTTTTCGATCTCTTCTCAATCCGGCCGCCGCACGCTCTTATTTTTCCGAGCTGCAGAATCCCCTTGGATTTGTCCCCCTTCTTTTCCTCCTTGCCTCCTTGAATCGTTTTCTCTCTCTCGGTCATCTTTCTACTCCGAACGGGTCTGAGGGATCGAATTCCTGCAGTTTCCCCTTTGTGATTCTGTCGTGCTCGGTTCCCTTCGTTTTCTCAGCAAATTGACCTATATGCCTATTCGCTCCCCCCAAGCCCTTACTTCGTCGACTTGACGCTTCCTGCAAGTGGGAAACAGAGGATTCTCTTCAAGCCTCCGTCTCCATCCTCTACAGCACGGTGGTCTGTTGCCCCTACATTGGAACGCTCAATGATTCCTTCTCCATCTGCGAGCATTCAGAGTAGGTACGTCTGTTTCTGCCGTCTCGCTGCCACGGGAAATTGTATTTCCCCGGTGTCGATTGATTCTGTCTATTCCTCATTTTTCCCAGTTTCAGGAGAACCCCACAAGCTATCAAAACCCTGGGATTGCGCCCCGGTGTGATTCAGTCGGCCACTGTCTCAGCCCCCCCCTACTACTATGCGTTGTCGGAGCCTCTCAATTTTTGAACGCTCGCTTCCGAGTTTTTTCAGCGGTACCTCATTAAGGTGGGTCTTGTCGCTCGGGCTACCAAAATCGAGCGTAAAAGGATCAGCCCTTCACCGATTTTTTCTCGTTTGCCGCAAACCCCCTCCCCTTTCCGTTTGCCGATTTGAAAGTTCGGCATTCCTCAGTTACTTGTTATGCGGGAAGAGCGGTCTTTCATTCACTCCCTATTCCCTTTTCATCTCGTGTTGCGGTTTCTTTATACCACCACAACCCTGCGGTTTCTTCGTTTTTGGCCCAAAATTGTTTCGAATAATGCTAGATCTGTTGGGACTTTCCTTTCCGTTTTTTTGACCTTCACTTGAAACGGGCGGTCCTTCATCTTTCTCTATCCCTTTTATTTATTTTCTTGCCCGATCCCGAAATGAGTGCTGGATAGGAACTCTTCCTACTTTGTTTCTTTGCTTTGGGTCCCTGTTTCCTCCCGCGATACTTTAACTTTGATGCTTCGTTGCTCTTTCCGGTTGTGCAATGGTATTAGTCTTCTCCTCCATGTGGCCGCCGGACGGTCCAAGAGGTATGTTGTGGCTCCGGCAGCTCCTCCTTCGAGTCCCCGGATTCGAAGCGTCAGATTTTTCTGCGCTTGTGAAAAAGCACTGTTGAACTTGACACCCCCCGATTTTTTTTTTTCCCGACCCTGTAGGTCTTCTGATGTGGCCCGGTCGGAAATGCCCCTCCTTCCCTTCCATTTGTAAGTTTTTGAGCCTCATTCAGCTCGCGCTCCCGGTCCCCCAAATCTGTGGTGCACTTTGATTGAAGCAGGAAATGTCCCAGGAGTTGTCATTGCTTCATCGAACTTGGATGACCTCGTGAATTTTCCCATCGTACTCCCTTCGGGGCGTTGAACCAAACCATCGGATAGCCTTGCTTTTTCAGTCTCTTATGGGATTTTGTAGGGCGCGCAATCACTTCTCCCTCACGACGATATCTGGGTCTCCGTTTCGGGGCCCGCCGTTTTATCACCTGCCCCACTTGCCTGCATGAAATCGATTCTTGCGCCTGAGCGCTAAGTCCCTCTTGCGCTTCTATCGCTTTGTACTAAGGGTCCGCAGCCGTGACTTTTTACTGCCACGGCACCTCTTGCTATTCCTCCGTACTCCATGGCAGCTCGGCCAGGGGACGTCGCCGTCTTCCTGTTTCTCTTCTTGCCACCGCCTCGTTTTTCTCGAGGGTCCGGCTCGTACGGAATAGGCGTCTCCCGCATTGGACACGACGTCCGCCGTGGTGTGATAATTTTTTGCGGAGTTAATTCTTCTTCTCGGAGTGTGTCTTCTTCATATACCACAACCTCCCTTTTATATACCTTCCACTCCCGCAGTCTACACCCCCCCCTCCCTCGTTCCTCACTTCCATCCCCCTAACCCTCCCCCCTATCCCTTTCACTCCTCTCCGCTCTTCCAGAAGAGCTCCCCCCCGGAATTGAGGCAGGTTCTCCCCCACATTGTGAATTTGGCGCTGTCGCTCACCTCTTATTTTGAATATACTTTTTCTCCTCCGGTTGTTTGTTGATATCTCTTTCTTCTCCCATGGCCGTCGGTTTCACCGTCGCAGCCTTCACTGCCCCCTCGCGACTCCCTCGTTTGTCATAGGCAGATGCCTCGGCCCCTGCACCGATCCCCCTGTCGGACTCTGGGTACAATTGGGGGGTTGGGTCTTTTGTCGCAATTCTTCCAGTCGTCGTTCAGCCCCTCCCTCGGAAAAAACTTCGTGGTGCCCCCAAGCAGCGCGCTTACCCTACCTCTCCCCTCGTGTACCTATCCCTTTCCCGAGTGCCGTCCCCATGTATTGGCGTCATAGAATGCAATCACCTTTGCGCCAACCAATTAAGCAGATCTGCCTTCTTACTTGCCTCTTCTTCGCTTTCCCTTTCTCTTCCTCTAGCGTTCAGCTCTGCTCATGCGCCCTCATCCTCTTCGACGAAAATTCTTCTGGTAGGCCCACGGTGTCTCCCCCGCTCACTCAGCGCCGCCCTCGCCCTACTACTCGTTGTAGTTGAGAATGGATGGGCCTTCTCTCCTATCTTCGACCCGACTGCTAGTCCGATTTATTTGTCAAGCCCTCTGACCGGTTCCCCGATTTGGACTCTTTCCTCCTCTTCTCCTCTCATCGCTAAAATGGCACTCCTTTTCAGGTTGTGCCTTTTGCAAAGATTGCCCCCCCCCCCAGCTTGCCGGGTATGATTCTTGCAGTATTCGGGTGGTTTCCCCCGTTCCCGATGAAGAAGTTTCTCATGGCCACCGCCACATCGACGCCCTTCCTTTCAGGCATCAACCCGCGTCGTTTTGTCGTGGCCCACTCTGAACTCCCTTGTTCCATCTCATCTTTCTTGCGCTTCTCACGCCTCACCGGCCTCAGGCAATGGTCAGTTCCACTTTTTTTTGTCTCTTGGTACTTCCCACTCCCTCGTTTCCCGTCCCTCGGCATGGATTTATATCACACCCGACCCCCCCTCCGCGCATCAGCTATTCAGGTGCGACTTACAACTGTTTCCGAAAGCCATGTACGTTTTATATCCGCATGTCTCTCTGGCCTTTTTTCATTGCATCCCCCTTTTCCTCCTGCCTGCCTGAAAATTGCTCACCGATCGGCGTGAAGTTAAAAGCTTCCAGTACCTGACCCCCCTTTTTCCTCGCAGCTTCGCGAAACACTTTTCTCCGGAACGCGGTTTCTTTTTTTTTCCTATTTAAAAGATTTTTTTTCTCTGCCCCGCGCGCGATGCCGACGTTTATTATGAATCAATCTCCTTCCTGTACTTCTTCATTCCGACTTTCCGATCGTAAACGTTACGGTACTAGACGTGATAAGCCCTCTCGTCCTAGTCCGGTCTTTAGACCTCTATTTTTCCGAGCTCACCCCCCTAGATTCGCAGCCAAATGACTGGTACCCATTTAACCTCATTCATTCTATTTTTTGCGGCGGCCTCATGCCGTGCCCCTCAGTATTCGGTCTTCGCCGTTGGCCCCATTACAGCGCCGGCTACATTGGTCTCCTTTTTTTTTGCCTCTTGGTGGTTTAGAAGATTCCCCGCCTGAAATCTTTTGGCCTTGGGGGATTCCCTTTGACTAGCCATTTGTAGGTCCTCTTTGTAAACGAGACCCCGCGTATTTCTCCCTCCATCAGCTCGTGGTTCCTGTTTGGTTTTGGCCGATGCGGGTGTTCCCGTTCTGTCAGCGCTTGAGGTTCGTGGCCTTCATCCTCATGCGCTGTTTTTCAAATCCGACCTCTCTTCTCATTTCCTCCTTTCTTTGTCTTTGGTGTCTGCATATGGGGAACCCGATCTTTGGGCAGAGTTGTGCTTCCCCCTGGCTGCGCCCTGGAAGCCGCCTCCCACTTGCTTTTGTTTCTGGTCCGTAAGGTCCGTTCCGGCTCTTGACGCTGCTTTTCTATTCTCTTAGTACGCGTTCATGCGGCCGGGGCTTCAAAATTTCACGTTCTGCCTTCTTGGTCCTAATTGTCCGCTCCTCGTGCACTTTTCGGCCGCTTCTGTCTCTTCTTAGCTGTGACGGCCAAGAAAATCAAACACGCTTTTCATCAAGCTCCTGTGAATTCGCAGCTTCACTATCTCGCAAGTTTCCTTTTTTTTTACACTTGCGCCCTCTCCGGACCGTTTCAATTAGGGAAGAGGCCCAGCCTGTTCTTTCCTCCGCACGACCAGGCCGCGCGCGCAGATGCATTTTTCCCCCCGCCGGCTCTCCCAGGACCCGGATGCCAAATGACTATTCTCTCCCTGCCTAACCGCGTCTGATCCTCGGCTTTTTAGTGCACCAGCTTATTTTTTTTTGTCATGACCTACTCTGTCCTTTCGCGAGTGTTTTAAGTTTCTTCCTCTTCCTTTTCCGTTCTTGCAGACCCGGGCCCTGATTCATTTTTTCTCCCCTTCCGGTGCCGATCTCCCCTTCCTCCCTGTTCATCATGCCTCGCCTTTCTGCTCTGTGACCCAGTGACGCTAGTAGCCGCTTCCCTTTTCCTTAAACCAGTTTTTCCGAGTCCCTTTCGTTGCGTCTCACCCTGCGGAGCTGCAATTTGCATCTGTTTTTTTTCCTTTTACCCCCTGAGCGCGTTCTTAGGTCCCCACTCGAACGTCGCCAGGGAAACAGCCAGCCCTATTACCCACGTCGACCAGGCTGGGAGCGTTGCAAGTATCCTCCCCTTTATTCAAACTCTCCGCACGCACACTGCGTGTAACTTCCCCCAACGATATTCACCCTAGCAGTATTGTCTCATTTCCTTCCTGAAAGGACAGTCCTTCTTCACACAAACATGCAGCACAAAGTAGACACCAAGCGTACGAACACATAAGTTATGTCCCGGTAGGCCCTTTTCCCTTTAGTGACCCTATCACGTGAGGAAATATTCAAAAATTTTTATGGCTCCCACGAGAAGAGATCCCTTGCTGGACACAGGAATGCCCCGATCGCGTGCGGATACAGGGCCAGACGTAAGATTACCACTTGTCCTCCTCCACTTTTACAGCTAAGCCACCACCGGCGCCCCATGGAATTGCCTCCACACTCCTTTTCTGCTCAAATCTTCCAGCCGCATCTTTTACTATACAACGCATCCCATAATTTACCCACCCGAGACCAATCCTACCGACCTGCAACTACACAGGTTTTCGTCTCTTTTAATTCGTACCTCACTTCCCTTGTCGAGACCCTGACGGTATAGTGAACTGGTCTATCCACGTCCCTTTCCTTCCTGAGCTCCGAGCGCGACAGTTTTTGCCCGAATACCATTAGAAAGTGCACGCAGTGGGTATTTTGCATCCAGTCCCCCCCTTTTCTGCGTGCTTGATAGAGATGAGTAATGGCTAATGCCCGATCACGGCTCGGCACGCCTTGTGCCCCAGAATTCCGCGTCACTTTTGGTCAGATCCACTCTAATTCACCCTCTTAACTCCTAAACTCAAAGTGATGGCTTGAGTTCTAAGTGTTCTCTTTTTCCCTTTCCTTCTGAGGTCGGTGCGCCGCGGCTTGCAGCCAACGGCCGGTGGTCGGGCTTTACGCACAATAGAGACTGGCCGCTGAACGTTTTTTTTTTCGTGGTGGATTTTTTCTCGTTCCCCTCGTTCACTTTCGAATGCGAGAATATAAGTTGGTATTCGGTCCTGACGGCTTTGGCGCTTTTTCAGAATTCCGTATGTTTCTCAGTCCCTACCACGTCCCCTCTCTTACTCCTGTATTGAGATCACCCCCACGATGTTTCTGACCTTCTCCTTTTTGCGAATGTGCGTGGCAATGACCTTCTCTTTCTTTTTTTTTTTTTGTTTGGGGTTTTCTCTGTATGAGAGCGCAATCTTTTTTGCACTTTACCGGGTTTTTTCTTTCTAGTTCGCGCGCTGTGTGGGATTGATTACAAGGTTTTTCTTTTTTTTTCCCGATCTTTCTCATTTCATAACCGCTCACTGGTTTTAGGTTATCAAGACTTAGGCAACGCCCAGCTCTATTTTTTTTCCCTATTGGGTTGGTATCGGCGGTTTTTGCCTTGCCTCGCTCTTTCTTTTCGCGAAGGCGGTTTTCAGGTGAGCAATGGCTTATTCCTCTTTTCTTGGCCCGGAAAGGTTCGCGCGGAGATTTGTACGTTTGGTGCGCTCTCCTTCTTCAACCCCTTGTTTCCGGCTCCTTTTGATTTTTTCCCTCCCTTCGCAAATGTGTATGCTTTTTCTCTTCCTCATGCGACCTTATGCCTCTCCGTATACTTTGCATTTCAGGAGTGATCGAGCACTGACGTTTTTCGCACCCTTTCTCTCCCCTGGTTATGTGGCGTCCGTTTGAGGCAAGGCTTGTACTCGCCCTTTTTTTTCCTTCCCCCCCTTCCGCCTTAGTCGTAATTGCCCAATTTTGTTGATTTCTGAACAATGGTCGGGTAGGGTCCTGCCTTTATCCCGCCCTTCTGTCAGTTGGCTGCGCGGTGCGGAGATTTGATCAGGCGGCAGCCTTTTCTCTTCGCGGCGCTTTTTGGCCTGTTTTGTGATGCTTTTGATCATGCGCCCTTTCTTCTTCCTTCGAGGGAGGGCAACCTTTGATATTCGATGGTCGCACCTTTTTCTGCTCGTTTCCCGTCCACGGTTCGCCGTTTTTTCTTCTCTATTCCCCGATGCGATTTTCGGGGCTGGGCGGCCGTTCGATGCTTCTCAAGACTACCTTCCCGTACCTCGTCTTTTTTCTTTCCTCGCATTCTTCGGGGTATTCTTTTCAATTTTTGCAGCCGGCCCGCATTTTCCCTCTTTCTGTTTTAATCGCGTCCGTTTCGTACTTCGCTCTTTCTCAGGCCGCCTGAACGTGGTTTCCCGTTTTTGGAGGTCGCCCGCTTGCTCGTCATAACCCCGCTTATTTCCTTCTCGGTTTTTAGAAAAAGAACGCCCAAGTCCCTTCTTCCTCTTTTTTCAGATTACCTGCTTTCCCGTATTCAAACGCAGCTCAGGTCCAGCATTCTTCCCTCTCACGTTTTCCAGCGCTACCCCCTACCTGTGTTTCCGGTCCACCCGACGGGAAAGCATCACCTATCAAGATGACTTCTGCCTGCACCTGTGTTTCTTCGTGGATCCTTAGGCCTGTCCCCCTTCTTTGCCTGACACCCTGCAGCTCTGCCGGTCTGTTTCTACCGGCGCGTCTCAAAACATTACGAAATTGAGCCTTGCTCGCTGTTGTCTTCTTCTGGCACCTGGCGAATGACCCTATGCCCCCGTGGCCTTAGAAAGCTCCACCTATGCCTCTTTCCGCCCCTGTACGCCGCCGTGTAGGGTCTGTAGATGAAAAATTAGCTTTCCTCCGGCCCTTGACTCCTTCCTGGTTTTGAATACGTCGTCTATGCCGGAATGTCCCAGTTACCCTTCCCTCCGTTACGGACTGTCTTTTTTCTCCGGGCGTAATCATTTGATACTTTTTTTTTTGCGTCATATGAGCGGGCTAGGAGCTATTTTATTCCCCCCCCCACTTCTTCTCCTTGTTTATTATAACGACGCTGCTTCTTTTTCCTCTTCTGACCGATGTTCCCCGTCACGTTTAAGGGAGGCATTTCCATTTCGCGGGCCCCTCTACTGTTTATATTGCAGCCATTTTGAAGTCCTTGGATTGCTTATCCTTTGTATGTTGGTTTTTCAGGTGGCAGGAGATTCGGCTTCTATTTTTCGGCTTTTCTTTTTGGATCGAAACCATTGTCAAGCCTTTTGCCCCTCGGTCTTTGGTTCTCTCCCACTTCGGATTTCCCTTCTCGGCCTCTGAGTTCTTCTCCGGCCACGTGAGTGTTCATTGGACCACAGTGTCATTTCATCGTTTTGTCCAAGGAAAGACCCGGTTTGCCCGACCCCCCCTGTGGCGCTCTCATTGGGTGGTTTGCAATGAACTCCATCTTTCATGAATCCCCCCGAATTCCTGCAAATGAGCGATTCCCGGCCAACCTTTTGTTTGAATTGCTTGCAAAGTGCCATGCAAACTTGTTCATTTTATTTCACTATAAGTTGCTCTATCGCGTCTAGTTACTTGCCCCCATTTCTTCGCCCCCAAATCCATCGTCACTTTCCGCAATGCTCTAGCCTATTATGAGTTCTCGGGGCGCCGCCAAATTAGCCCTACCCGATAGTCTGGCGGCAGACCTTCGCCTCCGTTTTCTACAAGACCTCTGGTGAAAAGAGGCGGGAGCTAGTACTTTTTCCGCTTTGTCGAGGCAACATCGCTACGGGCTCCGGGCTGCAATGGGTGTGCACCTTTGAATATGTCAGCCGAATCAATGGACGCCCTCGTACTGTTTCCCCCTCTTGGCGTGTCTTTCGATTGTTTCCCCGCCTAGTTTTTTTCTCGCTTACTTATCCGGCGTAGTCTTCGTCGTTTGTTCCTGATCCCTCCTTGGGTTTATAGTTTTTCTGCTTTAGGATCCTGTGCCTTTTTCTTCTTTCCGGAGACAGGTCCAACGTGGGTTTCAATGTGAATTCCGCTTTCCTTCTCCCCTCCCTTCATTGTAATGATCCCTCTGTTCTTCAGTTTCTTCTCTTTTTTCTATCACTTGGATGGAGGTGAGCGACAGCTCCTGCAAATTACTTACCCAACCTGCGCTAGCCCGTCTCCTTTCCTAGTTTCTCCTCCTCCACGAAATAGTCCTCCGCCCACTTGATCCCCCCTTGAGCACTCTTTTTCCATGCCGGATACTTCCCCTGATGTTCCGTTAAGACAGGACGCGTGAGCCAAATCTTTGTTTGGTGCCCCTCCTCGCTATACGCCAAACGCGATGAGCCTCCCTAATAGGTTCCCTTTTTTTTAGGTTCATCGTCCAAATGCAATCCCTGTGCAGTCCATTTTTTCTTGATATCGGAAGTTTCTACATGGAAGGACTCTTTTGTCGCAACCGATGCGTTCTTTTGCCTCTCTATTTCTCCCTATATATTTTTTTTTCCCGCCATCGGGTAGTCCCCCTTTTCGCAGCGCCTAGCTACCGCTCATTTTTCTTTCTATCTTTTTGTAGGTGTGTTGGAAAACCTCCACGAGCAGCTACCGTGCCATTACCAATGGGATTTTTCTTTACCCGCAGTCGAATGGGGTCACGCTGGTCATCCCGGCGGTATCTTAGCCTACCTGATTCCCATTCCCCTATGGGTACTTCCCTGACTTACTTTCTGCCAACCCAGCTTTTGTCGGTACCCGCTCCAGCCGCCTTAGGATGAGAATCTTGAAGCAGTGCTTTTCATTTCATAACCATTTCCCGCTTCATCCACTGGGTTCGGTCACTGTTTTCTGTGCAAACTGATGACTCTTGAAAGAACCTTTTTTTCCAAGACTATCTTCCCTGTCCTCCCGGAAGGTCCTACCTGCCATCGTGCAGTCGGCAGAGTGGAGCGTCCTCCTACCTTCTTTTCAGGTCCTTCTCCCACCTGGATTTCGTAATAACAGTTCCCCCCCCCAGCGACCTGAATACCCTGCTTGTCCCCTTCAGCCGGTCAAATTTCCCCCTACGCACATCCAAGTAAGGGAAATTCCTTTTACCGCAGTTCGAATCGGTCCTGAAACACCTGCTCGAGGGGGCCTCCCTCCGCAAACTGCTTGTATGGTCGGCTGCCCCAGCGCCAAGCTAGGCCACACAGCGCCATCGTTTCCTTTCTCGAAACCCGTTTTCTTCAACCGCTCGGGGTGTCTGACTTAACCCTCTATTCCCCTTGAGTCGGATCCGTCGTTTGATGAGACTACCGTTTGCATCTTTTCGTTTCAAAGCGCCCCTCTTTTTCAGATCCGAAAACCCTTCCTTCCAGAGACGCGATCAGAAGTCTCCGCTTAAGGTAAGTAGAACTTGTTGAATTTCCTACATCGATGCTGCCGAAATGCGCGTACTGCAACTTATAGATGATGGGTTGCATTGTCTTCTCTCCTGGAAACCGTCACTGTTTCTTCGCATCGGCCCGCCTTTCCCACAAGAGAACAACTCAATGGTTTTTGCTCTTTTTCTATGGCGCGATTCTCTTAAGTAAAGGTCTCCTCCCTCCCTCCTTCACGGGTCTACTGGGCCTACCTTTCGGTCAGGCCGCGTTCTCCAAGCGAAAACGCGATGTCCTCGCAAAGAATGCGCAGTTGTATTTTCCAATCTGGCCCTGCTATGGTCCAATGCCCACTGCACTGCTTCTCCTGCCCGGCTGGTCCGTCCGTCGAGCTTCGTTTCCACATCGCAATAGTATCATCTCCTCTGGCTTTGGCCTAGAATTATTTTCCAAAACCCTCTTCCAGGGTGTTGTGCTGACTCGCCGTCTGCCCTCGTCAATTTCCGACTCCACGTGATGCGTCTTGCGCCCCGCGCGCGGCCTTCTGTATACTCTATTAGATTAGAGAAGTTTCCGGTTTTTCCAAAAACCTCCGGTCTTCCTGAATCCCCGTTCGCCGAATTGATGAAGCAATCTGGTGAAATAGCTTCCCCCCGTGCCCTGTCTTTGATCTAGATCTTACCCCTTCCGGCCTTGCCCACCCCGCTCATTCCAGTCTCTAATCGCCTCGACTCCCCCTCCGCGCGCCCTAATTGAAGTGGCTGTCATTCCACCTCGCCCCATCAATCCTTCGGCAACTTTCCCAGTTTTTGAGAGGAACAGACTCCTACCGGCTCATGCTCCAGTACGACCAGGCCCATCTCCGCTTTTCCGGGAAAAGGAAGACTCACTCTCCTCCCTACCTCGCGCCCTGACGATGGAGTTTCCCCTCGTCGCCTTCAGATCGAAGTAACGCATCCAAGATTTGGCGTCCAATTCTTTCCTAATAGGCTGGCCTGAGCGACTCCCCGTTCGTTTTCCCAGCTCTCCTCGCCGCCATCCTTTTTTCAACCCGGTATCATTCTTTTCCTGTGCTCTGATCTGTTCAAATACCCAGTCTCCCTTCGCTGACTTTTCTTCTTCTGTTTGCAATGATATCACAGTATCCTCTTCTTCGGAACCCCGGTAGCCTTAACCCAGGTTAATGGACTTGACTCTCCTTAAAGGACACCCCGTCTTTGTCGAATTCTTTGAGCCTTCACTCTTCATATCAGGGCTTGGCGTCCGGACTTCGCCGCGTGTTTCTCTTCCGTCCCCCATTGCTGGTCCGCCTCTATTCCCAATCGCAGAAAACTGGGGTCGTTTTGTATCTCGGAGGAAACCTTTCCCCACGTTTATCTTTCTTAACATCCCCCTCCCTCTCGGTCAGGATCTCCCTGACCAAACGCTTTAAGAGACTCCAACGGCAGGCAACACCTGTAGAGACAGAATCTTAAACACACGGTTAGTGAACCCGGCCGGAAATTTTTCTATTTACGGGCCGCCGAGTAGATAGAGAAGAACACGTCATCTGCCACCCCCCTTTTTCGCCGTCTAACATGTGTTTTTTTTTTGCTTCAGTGAGTAGAGCTCCACCCCTTGGACTTGCGCGTTATTGCAATTCTTTCTCGCCACATACTTTTTAGGTCACGGTCTCTCCGAAGAGTCTTGCTCAAGCTCTTCTCCCTCCCCTTCGAATTTCCTTTGTGGGACTTGCGATCAGCCATCCTCAGCGTGCTATTAAAGGCGGATGAATGGCGCAACCGGACCGGCGCATCTTCCCTCGGGGTGCGGCACGCCTCTCGGAAAGTGTCATTTTTTGC
>Ga0179593_1547379_pt1 | contig 17849 bp, 27 predicted proteins | sample CZODoug2_1_08_16_FD_185931 | JGI IMG/M metagenome (GOLD analysis project Ga0179593, IMG submission 185931) | Vadose zone soil fungal communities from Angelo Coast Range Reserve, California, USA - CZODoug2_1_08_16fungal (PacBio error correction) | ecosystem: Environmental > Terrestrial > Soil >... | reverse complement strand
CCACCCCTCGTGTGGGGCCGTAGGGAAGGTGCCCTTCTTTCTGCGGTTCCTCCATTCCGTTTATGTGGGTACGCGGGCTGCCGCCACCCGCACCTTCCCCCCTCTTGGTTGGCTTTTTTTTACAGTCTACGACCTTTTTTCGTGAACCCCTCGGGTCCCTTCTGATTGTTTTTCTGAGAAGATGAGGCTACTTTGCAAAGTTCCCAGCAGGTTGACCAGCCAATCCCCCTGGAGGCTCGGACGGCCCGCTTCCCAAAAACCCCCTTCCCCCCCCCTTTCCTCCCCCTTCCAACGGTGTGGCATACCCCCCCTACCTATCCTTGTGCCGCCCGGTTTTGTGGTTCCGTTTCCTTTCCACTTCTTGTCGTCCACTCTTTTGACACGCCAACTCACCCACTTGCCCTTTGTCCTGACATCATGAGGGATCTTCGTTTTTTTGAAAATCCTAAACATCTCAGGACGCTCCGTGATCCTTTTTGCCACGTTCCGGACAATTGCCCTTCTTTTCCACCAATCCACAGGGTGAACGACGGTGGTTCCCCAGAAGAACCTTTCCCCATCTCTGTAGCCCGGACTCACTTTTCCCCTTCCCAGAACAGGGATTTCACTCTGGTTCCTCCTTCACGGCCGGTAGTGGTACCCCCGTTGGAGCCCAGAGCATGGATTTTTGATAAAACACGCACCTCGTAATCGGTCTTGTCTTTGAGATCCTCCATTTTCTCCCGCCGCGGCCCCATGGGCCTTTTCTTATGAGGGCACTACATCAGTGGGTTTCCCTTTTCGTGACGTTTGTCCCATTTGGAACTGGTCGCCTGTAGCAAACTGTGTACTCCCCCGTTGCCCCCCGGCGAAGAAAGAATGAATGGTCCCGCCAAGCGTCCTGCGCCGTCCCCCACGACAACCGTCCAAGCGCTCATTGTTCAGGCCCCAACAGTTTTCGTGTAGGCCCAGAACGCTCGTATTTCCCCCCCTGTCTGGACCCTTTTCTTCGGTTTGGTCCCCCCTAAAGGACGTCTTTTATGCTCTACCAACCTACACCCCCCCCTAGCCCATGGATTGTTTTAATGAAAAAGTCATCAGCCCCTGATACTCCTTTTCGGCGCACACCTCCCCCGCCCCGTCTGCATGGGTAAAGTTGGCAAAGAGCACACTGTTACCGTTCGTTGGACGTTTCTTCTGCTTTTGCCCTAAACCATGTCAATTGCTTGGTCTGATCTGCCCCTTGTTGGCGGACACGTATTCAAATCCAAATATCTCCGTGAAAATACATGGTTTTTTTTCTCCTTTCATAAATTTGCCATCCTGCCGGGGTGCTTTCCCCCGACACATTTGGTCTGCCTTGCCTTCCATCCCGTTTCGTGGGTTGTAAAAAACGGCCGCGGTGGTGTTTCTTCCTCCTCGATGAACCCCTTTTAATTCTCTTTTTGGCATAATGACCTGATCGTTTTTGGAAATTTTTTTGTCGATGGGGAGGCAGTCCCGAATGAAGGGACCCCCCCAACCCTCGGACCCCTCCGAATTTTTTTCTCAGGCCGACGTTTTTTTTCCGTTCATGTTTCTTTCGATTTTGCCCCCAAACGGCGACCTCGCCCGGCCCCCAACCTGAGGGTCAACCCGGGCGCTCTCTGTTAGCGGCGATTTTCTTGTCCTTGGCCTCCCCCAGCTTTGTGCAACTTGATTTTTTCAGTTTAGTTCAACCCCTGATGACTCGGTTTTTTTACCTCTTTTCACCGCCAACGGTGTTCCCAATGTACACGCGGGTGCCCGATCAAGGTGTTTCGTCAGGTTGCGCTTAGCGGCCTATTTGACCCTCCTCCTTTTTTAAAGTTACACGGAGTGTCCTCCAGCGTTTTTGGGCCTGGTTCTTTTTAATTTTTTTCCTCAAGGGACTAATTTTTTTTGTTTTTTTCCACATTGAGGAGTTTTGACAGTCCATCGTGCTGGACCCTCACCCAGCCGGTCACTTTTGGTAACACTTCTGCTCAATGGATTTATTTTGTGAAACCCCCCCGGTGAAATATCTTTCCATACTCGTCACAACACTACCGTTGTTTACGTTGAGAGGCTTTTTTTTTTTTCTGTTTTTGTGCGAAAACCTTTCCAGGATTTTGGCTCCTTCCCCCCGACGCAACCGTCCTCCATCTACCTTCGTCAGCATGCAAACAAGCACCGTTATCGTTACGGAACGGCCCTTTTTCTTCTCCAAGTGAGAGCGACTTAGTTTTCTTTTCCTAGCCAAACCGACTCTGGCGGAGTGACCACGATGAAGTAACGCGTCGGTCGAGTTGGCACATGCAGTGGGAACAGGTGGGATTCTGATTCCGTCCGAGCGGCATTTCCCGCTCTGTTTGAGTCTACAGCAGCCAGCGGTGGTTGTTGGAATTTTGCGATTTTTTTTTTTTGGATGCCACCGCGGTGCCCCAGCACATCGTCTACCACCCATGGTCGTTCTAGTCTATGTTGACTTGACCGGATTTTTGGCCCCCTCCCTTCCACCGTACCGTTTTTTCCCGGTGTTTTTTGAAGAGTCCCCTTTGCTATAATCCCTTTCTGGCTCTTTTTTTCTTTCCCCAGGCTAGTTTGTATGGTTTTAGAGCTTTAGTGGTAGTCCGAGGGAACCAGTCATTTGTTGTGTACGTTTACCCAGTATTTCGTGTGAATTAAGACGTTTTTGTTACTTCCTCTGTGCTTTGCCTTTGTACGTCAAGCCTTTTATTGTCCCACTGCTTTTCAGAAAACCAGTTTTTCGACTTCCCTTCGTTCAGCAGTTATTCGACCCTCCCCGCTTCTGTTTTTTTTTCAACCGGACTTGCTGTTTTCCACCCGCCAAACAACCGTAACTTTTGTTGTGAGTTTTTCCGCTACAGCGAGTTCTAACCCTTTTTGTCCGTTTTGTGCCCCTCACCCCCTTTGTCCGTTGACGCTTTCCAGATGCCCTTCGTTCGGCCTACATTTTTTGTTTGGCCCAAGAGACGGTTTTGAACACGGGTCCCCCGGACCATAGCACAGCGTAAAGGTGTTCGTGGAACGCCTAACCCCCCGGCCACCCCCCCGTTTTTCTGCTACATCATACACAGATCGGGGTAATCTTTTGTGGGGGTGTGATTTTTGGCCCCCCAGTCATTCGGGTCCACTCCCCAACCAGTCAGATTTCGAGCCTTAAGACTCTTCAGTATGTCCGGTCCGGATTAGTCTCCCACACCCACGCCCAGGCTCCCTCTTCTGCATATTTCGGAAAGACGAGCTTCGCTCCTGTGTAACGTTTTTTGGTTTAGGCTGCCGTACGCGTAGTAGTTATGACCTTTTTTCTACGTTAGTTGGCGCACCCACTAGTGGCGCCCCCTGGCTCTCCCAACCCCCCAGAATGCACCCCCCCCACGTTCCCTCCCGCCGGTCGTTCCTCCCCTTGATCGCAGGTGGTGCGGGTGAATTTCCTGCATTTGCAGAGAGTTAGGTGCGGAGTTCTCTGATCAACCGCCCCCAACCACGGGGGGTACCGGGCTATTTACACCCCTTCCCCGCCCTGTCTTTTTGCCCCAGATCCCCCCCTTTTTTTGGACATTTTGGCTCACTTGACAAGGCGGCTTCCTTTGGCCAAAGCTCCGTACGTATCTCCGACGCCATTGCTTTTCCCCCCCCCCAGTTCTGTTTCTGAGTCTTTCAGAAAACCCCGTTTTTTTCCCACAGTAACCAGCCTAACGTGATTGCGTTCTAGATTGACGTACTTCATTCTGCATCGACCCAAGGTTATACCGGTAGTGCGCATTTTTTTTCCCTTTGCTTCTCGCCAAAATGCGTTGTCTTTGCCCTTCAACCCCCAGGGACAGGCCTATCGTCCCCGACACAATTTCACTTCACCTGATGTTTGCGATGGTTCTCGTCTCCCCTTGGGGAACTAGATTTTTGTTTTTTTTTTACTTTTTTTTGATGGAACCTGTTTTGCCCCGCCGCTTTGTAATTTTGTTACCCCGTTTTGTCCCGGTTTGCCGTGGCTGGGTCTTGTTGCTTTTTGCCAGTAGCCCTCCGTTCTCCCTTTCCCGGATCTTCCTGTTCTTCGGGAGTCCCCAAACGCATTTTTTTTTTTTTTTGCCCAACGCATCTTGCCGGACACCTTCTCGACTACCAGAGGTACTTTTTTTAAGGCCTCACCTGTGAGCTTTTGTTAAATCCTGCCCCATTGCCCGATTCCCCGGGGTCCGTTGCGTATGGCTTACCAAAATGCGCACACTGCTTTTTGACGCCGTACCCCTTTTCCTGCTTACCTGCCGGTTCCATTCGATTCATTTCCCTATCACTCATAGTCCACGGAACCAACAACCAACCTGGTTTGACCGCTAGCCCCTGCTATCTTGTAGTCGCCCCCTCTCCCTCCCCCTCGTTAGCCCTCCTTTCGGCCTCAACCTCCTCGCCTATTCCCCTCCCACGAATCCCTAGGCCGGCAGCATCCCTGCCTGTTGTCTTTCCCCTTTGTTTCCAGCCTTTTTTCAACACACACTTCAGCTTTTGCCCCCTTCCAGCGGTTTTGCGCCCCATTTCGCCGTCAACCCCCTGGTTATGCCCCTTATTCGCAAGTTTCTCTCACCGGAACACGTCAGTCAGGTTTTATCCGTTTCTTTCCTTTTTCCCTACACCAACCCCCGCGGTCCTTCCCTCGTTTTTTTTGCTTGCCGTATCATGTAGAAGAGGTTGGGTTTTTTTTTCCATGTGCCCTAAAACCTAAACTCCTTTGAGGTTGAACGAGGAAAGACCGAACCTTTTTTAGGGCAGCGCTCGGGGGGAAGACCTTCCCATTTGTTGTGTTGATAGTCTGGGTGGCATTTTATTCGAAAACTTTTCTTGCTTTGAAGTCCGTGTGATTTTATTGATCTGGGCCCTCCGCTCTTTCCCCTCAACCCCCCACACCTATTTCTGTGGCTCAGCGACACTGACCCGTTCAACCGAGAGGTTGGTAAAGCCCGATTTTTCGTTCGGAACTTTTCTTTAATTCACCTCTTAAGTACCAACGTCGGAAGACCTGTTGGCTCTCGCCGTGCTCGCTTCGATTATTACAAATCTATTCGTAAGAGACTTCTCTCCTTTACGCTGTTAGGAATGGTATCTGCCCCCTCTCCCCCTCACTCTCTCTACACACCTCCTCCCCTGACCCATTTCCTTTTCTTCGAGTCCTCCTCCCGTCCTCTGCTTATCCATCAGTCATTCCCCCCCCCCCCCTCCCCATTTCTTTCGTCTGTTTCCCTCCTTTTCCTTTTACACTTTCGTCTCCATCCGCCTCCCCCCGTATACTTACTCTCCCCCCCCCCCTACCCTTCTCCCCCGCTTCGTTTTCTCTCTCTTTTCCTTCTTCCCGCTCCTCTTTTGCCCTGCCCTATTATTCTAGATCCCAGCCCGTACTTTCCCTGAATACCGTTATTCCCCTCCCTGTTACGCTGTGCCCGCTTTAAGCGGGCCTCCCTCCTCTTCACGGGCCTCGCCGACCGGGGTGACCGTTCCCCTCATGAGTTTGTAGTGGCATCCTGGCCAAAACAGCTCGATGCCGAACGGCCCCTCACTTGCCCCCCTGCTTCTCCAGACCCAGCCTAGTCGCTCCCATCGCCGGGTGGGTACCTCGTTTCACATGGTCCGCTTCTCTTCTTATTACCCCCCCTATCCACCTTGATTGTTGTTTGCCTGTGCATATCTCCTGATGTATGTTTGCTCCCTGCCTCTTCTCCTTTTGCCCATTCTCCCCCCCCCGTGCCCCCCACTGCAGAACTTCTTCAACCCCTCACCCTCCCCCCGCAAGATCCTCTTTCCCGTTTATAGCCCCCCCTTCATCCATCCTCCCACCACGCTTGCATGCCTCAGGCCCCCACCACTCTCCAAGCGGGCGTTCCCACCGCCAGCATTCCCCTCTAGCGCGGCGGCCCACTTAATGCATCCACCCCTTCCCCTACGCCCAGCGTCCACTCCATACTCTCGCGCAGTTATCCTCCTTCCTGTACTCTATTCCCTCTCTCCCCCCGATGTACTCTACTCTTACATTGGTCAAACCTCCTAGCCCCATCCACTCCCCCTCCTCTAGCAGATGACACTTGTGTGCGTGGTGTTTGCCCCCTGTACGCCTCGTGTTTCCACTCCCCCCCCCCCCCCCCTTGACCTTCTTTCTCCTGCCACGTCTACTTCTGTATTCACCGTTTACCGCCTTCTTTCAACCCTCCAAATGTTCTGCCCCTTATTTCCTAGCAAGCTACCCACACCTCCCCACTCCTCGCGCTTGGTTCTGCTTACTCCCATCCTTAAACTCGCTTACTGCTGTCCTCCCTCGCCGGTTGTGGTGTTGTGTGTGCCCCCCCACACCCCCTTCCTTCTGCATCTTTAGACGATTCCTGGCGATATTGCCCCCCCTATCCACGTCTTCTCTCTTATTTCTTTCCCTTCCTCTCTCCCTTCCCTCTCCCCCTTTCCCCCTCTTTCTTGTCCCCCCCCAATTCCTCTGCCCACCACTGCTGTGGTACTTTAGCTCCACTCCCGTTTCCCGCTGCACCCTTCTACATCCCGCAACCTTTTCCCAAAGCCCCTCCCCCCCCACTCCCCCCCCTCCACGTCCCTCTTCCCATCCCCGCTTCTCCGGCTCCTCTCCATACTCGCCCCGTCCCCCCCCCCTCCCCCGCCCTCACTTCTTCCTCTCATACCCCTCTCTTTCACCCACTCCTCGCTCTCCACCCCCCTGTTTTCTCACCCCACCACCCCCTACCTCTAACCTCCCATCTTTGCGCCTCTTCCCCCTCCCTCCCATCCGTCTCTCCTTCCCCCCCTCCTCGGAGGATTGAGGCCTCAGCGAACCTCCTCCTATGAGTCCTCACTACATCTCCGACTGGGTTCAAACGTACTTTGGACGATCGTTTTTTTTTTTTAGGAAATTTTTTTACTGATTGGATTTATAATGCCAGCCACAATGCAAAGTGTGAATTTGAGTCCCTGGTTTTGATGAAACCCCCCACATCTCGAGGCGGTCTTTCACACGGTTTTTTTGGTCACCTTGGGAGGATTGTGTCAGCGTCGAGCGATTCTGTCTGTTGGGTTGCGGTCACGGGACTTTGACCGCGCTTCGAACGATTCTGACCCCCTACATGATGCGTCTAGCCCGATTACCACCGGGTCAGCATTCCCCACCTTTTTTTCTTCTTCCCCAAACCGCAATCAGGTATTTTTTCTTTGGAAACCGGGCAAGGATGCCATTTTTAGTTCCCACCGGTTTTGACCATTTCCTTTCTTTCGTTTTTTTCAAGTTCTTGTTTCGGCCCAATAGTTCCCCCCTTCCCTGTGCGATTGTCTGTTCCAAGACTTTTTTGCTTTTCTTTTTCTGATCGGCTGTTTTTTTTGCTCAGGCCTATACCAAGGTTTTTTCTCCCTCCCCTTTGAACTTTAATGGTTTCTATGCCGCCAGGGGCTCTAGTTTTTGAACGGGTAGGCTACTATTACGGCTTTTTTTGTTTTCCGTGATCGTTCCCTTTTTTTTTTATTTTTTTCTCAAGCAAAGGTTCTTTTTGTTCCATGGCGCCGGTTCTTTCCTCCCACCCAGTGGCCGTACTGTTTTTTCTTTTCCCCCCCTTTTTTCTGTGCGAAACATTCCCCTTTCCCCCCGCCGCTGCTGGATGTGAGCTTTCTTGCCCGCGTCACTTCATCGTGTATTCTGTTTCCGGTCTTGACGTTAGGTGCCTGCTCTCAATCTTGTTGACCCGTGTGGAGCATCCCACTTACCCCCCCCTCGGACCCTTTGGCAGCTGGTCCCTGCCCCCCGGACACCGGGATCCCCCCTATGTTCCTTTGCTACCTTTTCGATTTGTTGGCCACCGGTTCTTTTCCCCTCCCTACGCTGAAATTTTTCCCCCATTTTTGAACCACCTGGTTTTGAGGGCCACCACACCCCCACCAGTACCCACCCTAAAGCCGGTGGTATGTTTTTTGCCACGATTTTGGTGAATTTGATTTTGGGGTTGGAGGTGATAGCTGTCCCCACTCCTTTTCACCCCCCTTCTCTCCTTTGAGTGCTCTATTTCACCCAGCCACCGCCCTCCCTACCCTTTATATCCTTTTTCGTCGGCTGAGTGCGCCGTGATCGTGCCCTCCTTCCACGCGGATTTCTTAGCATTTTCCCTGCTTTCCACCTGCCGATGGCCCACGGTCCTTTTCTTTTCGACCACAGGTTGTTCCTGTTAAACTCACAGTTCCCCTTTCCCTCCCGAACCCACTAGTTTTTGAAACCAGGCACTGCGGCCGTATGGGCATGTAAAACTCCCCCCCCCCCTTCCGGTTTTTTGATAGGGCCGGTCCCCAATTTTTTACTCAACTATTCAATCATATGGATGACTATTTCCTTTCTTGGTTTTCTTGTTTTTGAGCAAGCTTTGCTTTCCCCCACCCTTCTTCCAAACGCTTCGGGGCTTTTTTCCCGATTAGGAGCACCCTCGGCCTTTCTTTGCCCTGTCGATCTTTTTCGCGACCATTTGCAACCCGTCTTTAGGAAACCCCGTTACGCGGTCGGCCGTCCACGTCTTTTCTCTTTCCCCCCCCCCACATTGGCCCGCCCTGTCCCCCCTCGAGCGGTGGCTTTGCCTCAAACGTTTTGCGGGTGACATTCCTTTTCGTTCTGGTCGTCTTCTGTTTTGACTCCGCGTCCCTTCCAGGTCTGTCCCACCGTTTCCAGCCGGGTCTTGTTTTTTTTGCCCCCATTGAGTAACCTGTCCCACAAAATTCTTTGTCCCGCATTGTCCCTGCGCTTCCATTGCCTTTCGTGTCCTTTTTTCATCTTCTGGGAGGTTTCGTGTCCGTCGTTAATGGTTTTGGCAACTTTTTCCCCGACCATGTTTTGCATTCCTCACGGGACGATTTTAACGGCGGAAACCAGCTTTTCTGCGTTGTGGTCTTTCTCCCCCGGGGTTCAATTTTTTTCCAATCGCGTACCCTTCCTTTTCCTTTTACCCCCCATTTTTTTTGAGGCCAGGCCCCCGGCTCCCTTTTTCTGACAACCTTTTTGGGGCTCCCTTCTTTTTTTCGTGCCCCATTTGGATCCCCACTGATTCCAGCTTTGCCTCTGATTTTTTGTACCATTCCGCCTCTTTTTGGCCTGTTTTTTTGTAGAGGCGGAGAACGTCTCATTCTTTGGAAACCCCGCAGCATCTTTGGGTTTTGCGTTGGCTTTGAACGTTATTTTTTTTTTCTTTCCCCGTGGGTCGTTCGAGCTAAAAATCGTTTCTTTTTCGTTTTTCTCGGCGGCTGTTTTTTTTGTGGAGTATTTACTTATCGATTTTCGGTAGGTTAACCCCCACCCCCCCATGCCAACAGCTTTTTGGAAGGTTCCCCCTTGCCTTTCTTCTCAAGGTTCACGCCACGCTCCTAAATTTCATCTTTCGTTTCACCGCCCCGGCCGCGTTTCCCCAATTTGCCCCGCTTTTATTCCCTTTTTTGTTCTGGTGGCCTGGGGACCTTTGACCTCTTTTTTTTGTTCTGAGATTCTGTCGTGTTTCTTTTCACGTTTTTCCCCTTTTTCCCCTATTTTTTCAATTTACACTTTCAGTGCCCCCCCGTTTCTAGTTACACTCCTCGGAAGCTGGTTCCAACCCCTTTTCCTTTCCACACGCCTTTTCCGGACGTTCACCATTCAGGCGTCTGCTCATTGCGTTTTTCCCCCTTCACCCCCCGTTGCTTCTTACCTTTTTCGTGGCTTTTATTGTGTTTTTCTTTCTTTGTTCTTTGGTGATGCTTTTGGTGTTTTTTCGGTCCTGCCTCTATCATTCACACTGCAATACTTTTTTTCTTTTTTTTTTTTTCTGCCTATTTTAATTTTTTAAGAACTTTGTCTTGCGTTTTGGTGTTCCGGTCATGTTTTTCCGTTTTTGGTTTGATTTTTTCCCTTTCCTGGTCTGTCGCGGATTTTTTTTTTTCAGGACGATGTGCCCCTTCCCCCACCATTTGGCCTCTTCCCTTTTACGTTGATTTTTTGACTGTTTATATTCCGCAGCTCAATCGTTTGATTTTTCCCCTTGCCCAGTTCCCCCTTTTTTCGATTCCCCCCACCCATCCCCCGTTGCCCAATTCTCGGAACTTGCTGCTTTCCGCCCCCAGGTGTGGAGGTTTTTTTTTCCCGTTACCGTCCCCTTTCCTTGCCGCATGACTGGTTCCCCTTCTTTTACCCTCGCCTTTTTTTCTTTTTTCTGGCTCATTTACGATGCTCTTTTTTTCTTGCCTCCTGTTTCTTTGTTCCTGTTTTTTCGGGTTTGGTCCCCCCCTAGATTTCCGGCTTGCGCGGGATGCATGCATTAGCCTTTTCCCCCCTTACTGGTAGTTGCCATGGGCGTGGGGTTTTTTTTGTTACCTTGCGCCTTTTCCTTTTTTCCAAGACCATCAACGGCGGCACACCGCCGAGATGTTGTTTTTTTTTCTGATGTTCTTTTCTCCTTTGTTTTCAGACGTGTGGGTTGTTTTTTTTTTCCCCTTTCCTTAAGAGTTTTGCCCCTCGGATGCTGGCCCCCTGTCCCTTTGGGCCTTCTCTCCTCCCCCTACTATTTTTCATTCCTTGAGTGACGCTTTGTTTACCCCCCCCTTTCATGTCTTGACTTGGTTTTTTTCGGCAGGGACGTTCGGACCATACCCCTTTTCCCCCCTTGATCTCTTTTTTTTGGCCTCTCCTGCCATTCCTCCCGTTTTGTGTTCTTTCGTTCGACACTTTTTTGATGGAAGAGTGATGCCCCCTTTCTGTCATGATTTCTGTCGCAGTACCCGGTCTTCTTCCAAAAAGAAGATCCCAGTCCCGGATTGACTGGCCGGTTTTTACGTTGTTTTTGTTACCTTCGTCTTATTTTTTTGTCCCGACCCTTGGTTCGGTTTTTCCTCCTCAGTCGATCTGGTGGGAATTGCAGTTTTTTTTTAAAAGAAGTACTTTCCCCTCGGGACGGCCGGGGAACCACCCCAACACCCCCCCCCCCAAACCCCAGTCACGTCAGGCCCGTAAACTTTTTTGGGGTTCTTTTTGTTCTACCCATTTTCCCGCCATATAGGTTCCGCCCCTTTTCTTTTTTTTATAATTTTGTAGGCAGGTTTCTCAGAACCCCTTTCCCCCCCCTTGACCATGGAACGACCCCTAATGAGTTTCCGACAACCCCAGAATCCCTTGTTTTGCCTTTTCATCACTTGCGGCCAGCTAAAATATTCGGCCAGAAGGAACATCCCCCCTTCGAAATTTTTTTTTTTTTAACCCCCCCGTGTCGTCCCCTGAGTCCTTTTTTGCACCGCCCGTACCGCCCGCAGCCCCGTTGTTTGTTCAACCTTTTTGGGCTCGTGGCATGTCCCTTTCCGTTTAATGGGCCCGCCCGCCAGGACTTCCCGTTTTGTTCTTTTTTAAAAATCCGCCGTCGAGGCTGTCTGTTACGATTACCCTCCCCCATTGATCTCAGTTTCACGTCGACCCCTTCTCTTCTTAACTGGGAGCTTACCAGGGTCCGTTTTTATTGCTCATATCACCAGTTCGTTGAAATTCCCCCCCCCCTCCTTTCTTCACTGAGACCCCGTAAGAGACATTTTTTTGTTAAGGAAACAGCGCGCACCCGCGGAACACCGTCCCCCACTTTTAACCACACTTCCCAAGTCGGCTTTCCTTTGATTACCCCTCAGTGGATAGGGGTCATCACTCTCTTCTCTTTTAGTTAACGTTTTATGCACTGTTTCCCCTCCCCTTTTTTTTGAACTTGCATTTCCGTCGGCTCTCCCCCTCCATCACCCAAGCTCCTGCTTGTTTCCCAAAGGCCCCCGTGCACTCCTTCACACGCATTCAAGGCCAGGACAGTTCACCTTTTTTTCTTCCTTTTTGTGGTTTTTGACGGGAAACTTTTGGACTATAACTGCCCGCGCCCTGGAACGCATCTGATTTTCCCTTTTTTGAGTGACCCTAATTCCCCCATTCCTGAGTTCTTCTTTTTTTTTTTTTCGACCAAATGGTTTGAGTTAGGGAACTTTCCGCTCCTCCTTCCTTTTTTCGTTTGAACGCTTTGCTAAATCCCAGAACCCCCCCCCTCCTTGTCCCCCTTAGAGAGATTTTCTGGCCCACCACGAACGTACTGTGAACGCATTTTTTCTGCATTTAAACCTGGCCTCCGCTCTGTCCATCCCCTCGGTGGCCGGAGTGTCTATTCCCCCTTTCACCTTGGGTCCCTTTCCCCCTTTGGCGGGGCCGAATTCTTTTCTCTTTCATTTGATTTCCCCAGCCATGTCCACTTGCCTCGCCCCCCCCTTTTTATCGCGTTTCTCTGGCTCCTTTCCCCTCAAGACCCCCAGTGTCACCCCCCCAATCGCCGGCCATGCCCAGGCAGTTGACCCTTTTTTTTTGCTTACTAGTCGGTTCTTTCTTTGGCCCGCCCTTTTTTCTTTGTTCGGCAATTCTCCGGTCCACCCTTTTTTTCTCCTCTGGCCGTTTTATTCCCGCTTCCCCGACCCCAACGAAATTACGTTCCCTGGACCCCGCGCGTTGTAGACAATTCCTTTTCCTGTGCCGGGTGGGTTTATGATGAGTTACTTTTATTGTTTCATTAGAAGTGTTCCCTTCCTGGACCCAAACAGGGTCGAGCCGGTGCACGGCTTCCTTTTTTTCTGTACTTTTTACCCCTCTGTCCTTGGTCTTGCCGCAACCATTTCGGCGAGTGTTTTTTTACTCCTTTTCCCGCTCCCCCGGTTCCCCCCCTTTAAAGAGAGAGGTCACCGTGGCAGAACTTCAGTTTTCTCTCTCCTTATTGCCTCTAAAAACCTGCCATTTGGTTTCCCCCCCTATCACCTTCCCTCATCACCATTCCCCTTGCGCTTCCCCAGTTTGTTTTTTTCCCTGCTGGGAAGTTTTTTTGGTTGATTTTTTTCATCCCGTCGCACGACGCAGGCTCAACCTCCCGGAAACTTTTTCTGTTCTGTCTCTGACAGTTTTTTTTTACAAGGTGTGAGCGCTTTGTGTTTTTTCCCCTGAGTTTTGCCCTCTGAACTTTTCCTTGTTTCCTCGACCCGGACCCTTATCAAAATGGGCAGGACATTGACGTGAAAGCTTTGCCTCAGTTCTCTGTTTTTTAGCCTTCCTCTAGATAGAAGTCCCCCAGCAAGGGGCGGGGTTTCCCTCCTTTTTTGGTTAGTCCCCTTATACCACACCTCTTTTTACCCCCATTCCTTCTTTTTTGTTAACTTCACGCGATCGTTTTTTTTTTTTCTTTTGATGGGATTTGTGGTCCCCCCCCCCCCTCCGAAATTTACCGTGGCGGTTCGAAAGCACCTTCCCCTTTGATGGTTTTTTCTTTCTTTGTTCCTCTTGGATTGGAAAGTAGACCGTTGCAACAGTTTTTTTTTGTTTCGAAGAAAGGCGGGTTTCCCTGATCTTCGTTTCTCTGATCGGTTGTCGTCCGCAGCCGGCCGCTTTTCTGCTTTTTCTTTTTTTGAGACCTGCGCGCCAAGGGCATCGCGCGAACGCAACGCCTAGCCTTTTTTTTTCCCTCTCTTGTGGAGTTTTGGGTTTTGGTCCCCAATTAGACAAAAAAAATCCCATAACCTCAACGTAAACGTTTTTTTGTCTTTTTCTGTACCTTGTTTTTTTTTTTTTTCCCCAATTTGATTTTTGCTTGGCCCCCTCACCTGTTACTGACTTTTCATCTCTTATTGCACGGAACCCGGGGTTTCTTTCACCCATTGTTCCCATCCCTCGACTGGATTGTCACTTTTGTTTAGATGTCAAGTCTACCCAGGCGTGTTCCGGGTGCCAGCGTGAGCCGGGGCCGCATTTTTAACGCGTTGTCGCCTTCGTCCCCCATCTCTGCCCTTTATTCCTTACTTGCCCCCCGTTTTGGATCCACGACGTTTCATCGGCGTCTTTTGCGCCCTTTTTCCCCTTCTGCCCCCCTCCCCCCGACTGCCAGGTACGGGCTTGGTGCCTTTATATTGGCCAGGCAGCGGTGATTTTTCCCTTTCACCTTTGGGTGACCTTTCCTTCTTTGGCTGCTGAGGCCATTCCGCACCTTCGAGAACCCATTCCGTCCCTGCCTCGATCTCTAGAATGAACTTCCAACAGCCTGGTATGCGGTGATCGTTCTTTCCCTTTTAACCTATTAATTCTCGTTACCCCCTGTTTGGAGTCTTCCAGCCCTCCCATGACTCCATCCTTCCTCCCAAGCCTTCTTTGCTGAATCGCCCAGGCCGGAAAAGCTTTTCACGCCAGTAATTTAAATTCTTTCTCGTTATTGCATTTCCTTATGTCTTGTCACACGTTGTTACCTTTTTACCTTTTTAGGTACCCTAGTGGGGAAGGGTTTCACGCCGCCTTTGGTCCTTGTTTCCTGGGTTACTTTTTTTCGTTCCGCTCTTCTGCTTTTTTTTTCCATGAAGCCCCTTTTCCCCGTACCCTCAGAACCCCCCCGCCCTCGCCGTCGCTGATTTGAAATATCTTTTCCCCTGCCCTTTTTTCCTTCGGCATTTTCTCCTGTCGTCAGTTTTCGTTCTGACGATTTCCGTAAACCAAGCTGCAAAATGGCCTAACTTGTTTTTTTTCCCAAGACCCCCCCGCGCTCCCCTTTTTCACTTAGCCCAATCCCGCCACCCACAACGTTTGTTTTTTTGTGTTCCAGCGGGATTTCTCCCCCGTGCTTTTCCTTCGCTGGGTTACTTCTGCCGATGAACCCCACCTTCGATTTCCTGCCGGAACCTTTCCCCCTCCACGTGCGGTTTGCTTCCCGCCCTAGCCTGTTCCCACCCCCTTGCTGACTATTACTAGTCTTGCCTCCTGCGCTCTCAACTGCCCGGTGGAGACGGCTGACCTTGTCTTGCTTCCCAAACGGTCCTCAACCCCGTTTTTTGGTTTTTTGGTCACCGCTTTTCCTCTCTGGTTTCTCCTTTTTTTTCTCTCCACCCTGCGCCGTAAAAACTTCACCGCCCTCCCGGTTCTCGTCATTTACTTTCCTCATTTTTTTTTTTGAGTTAGAGATGTTCCTCCGTTTTGTTTGTTCCCCTTCTTTTGTCTTTGCTCTTTTCCCAGCCTTGGAATCCCGGGCTTTACCCTCTCCTTCCCAAGCCCCCGAAGGGGACAAGCCGTTGTGTTTTCTTTAGGACTTTTTGCCCTTTATCCCGGTTCCTCACTCGTCCCCTTTCTTCAGGATCTTTTTGGTCGTCAGTCCCTTTTTAATACCTAGCCGTTTGCTTGTCTTTTTTGGAAGCAACCCTTGGTACGGTCTTTCCCCGTAGCTTCAATTTTTCCTTTTTTGTCTTCGCCCCAAAACCCGCACCTTTCCTCCACTGGCTATTGCAAGGGGGGGACGTTTTTTTTTTTCGGTCTGACCCCCCCTTGGGCGCGCCTTCCTCTTTTCGGGCTCGCATTTTGGTTGGCGTTGGTTTTCCCTTCTACCCATGTCTTTGGCCAGGTTTTTTTTTTTTTCCCGTTGAATATAAGGCATCTTTTTACAGGTCCCCCCCCTGTCCCTTTTTTTAAATTCGTTTTTCCTTTGACCCATAAGTTAACCCAATTTGGGGGAGGTTTGGGTCGATGGTCAAGCTCGAGCGATTCGGCGGCTGGTTGCGGCTTCTGTACTTCTTTTTTTGATTCCTTTTAGAACTTCCGCTTCTCCTTCCAAGGTCCCACGTATGGGCCTCCACCTCAACCCCCGTTTGACCCAAACCCTTCCACTGTTCTACCTGACCATCCATGCATCGTTCCTCGTGCCCCCCGGTTTTTTTCTTTTTTATGAAACATTCCCCTCCGGTTCTTTAATGTTCCCATTTCCTGGCATTCTCCCCCTCGACGGCGTGACCGGGTCGCTCCCCCAACGAATGGGCATGTGCGTGAGTTTCCTTTGCTTTAGTGGCCTTGTTCTCCCAGTGCTCGATTTGACAATTTTTTTTTACTGCGCTACTGATCCCCCCCGCACGGAGGGCTGATTTTTTGTTGGGCGGTACGACCGCTTTTTCTTTTCCTGCCTTGCCTGCAAGTTTTTCTCGACGGTCTTCCAGCCAAGAGATCAGGGCGCCGACTTGCGGCGCTCCCACTTTTTTTTCCTGTTTCTTCCCCCACAGTTTTTCTCACTCCCCCCCCCCCTTGCCCCCACTCAATGTGATGTGATCGACTTGTCTTGAATGGCAGCCCTCCTATGACCCTTATTCCTTTCCTTGACCGTGGCTCTTTTGCATTCTTCTTCCTCTTTTCGCGAAATAGGCGATTGGACTGCTGCCAACCTTCCTGATGGCCCCCCTGGGACAATCTTGTTTTCTCTCCTACCCACGGGGCCCCGGCTTCCATTATTTCCCGTTCTATTTTTTCGGGCCCCCCTGTGATGCGCCCAGAGAGGCCTGAAACGTTCCAATGGACCCCCCGTTTTTTTTTACTTTCATCCCTCTAGGGTTTTCAGTTTTCCTTTTGTTAGTAGATTTTCTTCTCCCCCCCCCAACGGCGTTCCACGGTTTTGGGCTTTCACACCACGCCACCGCGACCCTGTTTGCGTTCTAGCGTTCTGTTTTTCTTCTCGCTTTCTCCTCATTTTTTTCTGCCCCCAGCAGGACAAAGCGGCCGCTTCGTTGACGATGCAAAGCGCTCCAATGCTCCTTCCCCCCCGTTTTTTTTGTCAGACTGGTTCCCCTTTTCTACACCGCCCCCCCTCTCCAACTCCGACCCAAGTGCGGAACACATTGGCCCAACAGGAGCCGTGGCTTTTTAACCGCTTACACTTTGAGTTTACCCCCCCCTTCGTCTTTTTTTTTTTTCATCTTATTATGTGCGATCTTTTTCCTCCGTTTTTTTTTTTGTGGATTGTGTCTGGCCAAATCTAATTTTCGCAAACTCCTTTTCGTCCCCGGGTTTTAGTCCCCTTGCAGTCGCTCGCTTCAACCTCCTCTCCCCCTTTTCGCTGACCTTGACCCCGGTCATGACAATGATGGGTTTTCATCTGCAGTTTTTTTCAAAATGCCCTTTTTTTTTCTCTTTTTTCGGCACCGGCTGCCCTTTTTCCCCCCCCTTCCCTTTTTTCCGTTGGAAAGTAAATTGAAACAGTTTTTGGGCGTGTATGACTCCCCAATGTGAGGTTCAGTTTCCTTTTTTAGTTTTTATTTGATGTAAGATGGGTTTTCCCCTCCCATAATTCCCCCGGACTGAAGGGTGTCGAGGTTCCCCATCCTTCAGGTTTTCCCCCCATCAATAGGCTTTCTTTCCCCTGTGAAGGTGTTTTTACCACTTTGCAGGGCCGAAATGTTGTGCCCCCATGCTGTTCCTCCACAAGTTCCCGTTTCCCCCCATCTAAGTGTTTTTTTTTTCCCTTGCTCCCTGTTTTCCGATACAATTCGAGGATTCCCTGTCCGTTTAGCGCCCCTTGCCGGCCAAGTTCTTTTCTTTCTTTTTTCGTACCCAGCACGGGTTTGATACATCTTTCGTGTAGTGCCATCGTTTTCGCCCGCTTGTGGCCATCTTTTACGTGACATTGACCTTCGCGTTGCCGTTTAGGGCGGGGCCCCCCAAAGACTTATCTCCTGCGACTTGATTCGGGTTCACGCGGCATTTTCGTTCCCCCCCTGGTTCCATTTGAGCGTAAAATTCTCCTAGATCCACCCCCACCCCCGGGTCTCCGAGACTTTTTTTTGTTGTCTATCAATCTTTGGAAGTCCTTCCTGTTACATGGTTCCCTCACTCAATTTAGGGGTTAAGGATCCCCCCTCTCTTTTTTCTTTAGATTCCTTATTACCGTGCTTTTTTTTTTACGGCCGGCCCGAGCTTCAGTGTGTTTTTTCTTTGGGGACCCGAGTTCTCAGGGCTTTGGTCTTCCGTATGGTCGCCTCCAGTTCTTTTTTCCCCTATCTTCGTTCTTTTTTGACCC
>Ga0179593_1446556_pt1 | contig 17850 bp, 18 predicted proteins | sample CZODoug2_1_08_16_FD_185931 | JGI IMG/M metagenome (GOLD analysis project Ga0179593, IMG submission 185931) | Vadose zone soil fungal communities from Angelo Coast Range Reserve, California, USA - CZODoug2_1_08_16fungal (PacBio error correction) | ecosystem: Environmental > Terrestrial > Soil >... | reverse complement strand
GCTTTTTGAGCGGCGGCGGTTTTTCACCTGCCCCTTCTTTCCCGTCCTTGAAACGGCGGACTTAGTCTTCGGCTTTGGCCTCTAATCTCTCCTCCCAGTTGAAGCAGCGTATCTCGTCTGGTCCATTGCTTTGCAGTCATTGCGTCGATCGTCGTATCCTCTTAGTACAACCCTTTTTCTTTCCTTTCACATGAGGGAGATAGGTGTCCCTTGAATGATGAGTTCTCTTGTGGTTTTCCCTTCCTCTTACAGTCAATTTTTTCTGCCTTGGATAGTGCTGTCCTAGGGGGCGTACTCTTGTAGCTTCTCAAGTTCGATCCGAATATTTCTTAAGTGTGGTCCGATTAAGACTTACCTCGAGGCGATTTCTCCTCTTTCCCCCCCTTCGGTTCCTCGATTCTGGTCTCTCCTGCTCGAAAACCTTTGCAGCGCCAGGCGTTCGATTTTCCTTCTTAGCATTTCCCCTTTTCTCCGGTCGCCGGGTAATAGATCACTGGCGAGATGTAATTGAATACTCCTTCCCTTCTTTCGCTCTTTTTTTGACCCTTTCGTTTCAGCTCTTCGAGTCGTCGCGATTCTCGAGACCTCTTTTTATCGTCCAATCCTGCCTCATCGATTTCTTCCTATCGCCGTTTAATAGTTTGTCGGCCTTCTTTCCCCCCGCCTTCTACCACCATCCGAGCCGGCCGTCTCTTGATCTTTCCCCCCTGACCAGCGTCCCTACCGTCACCAGCCCCCAGAAGAGTATCTCCCCCGGAACGAGAGGGTACGAATTAAGATGTTCTCCTCCCTTCCGATAGCTTAGTCTCTCGAACGGGCCGGTGCATTCTTTCTTTCAGTTTCTGCCTGTCAGTAAGAATCGTCGTAGCACCCCTTACCCTCCAGCTCCATCCGTTGTCGTGCTCATTTTTAGATCTGCGCCGTCTTCCTGACATTCTGTCACTCAGAACTTGCCCCCTCCTTCCTTTCTTGCAGAGTCAGGAACCCGCCAGGGCGTTTCGCAATACTCCTCCCCCCCCCTCCTCCTTATAGCATGGGATCTTCGCGGCGACCATCTTTCGATTTGCAGAGCACAGCGTTCCTCCCGAGCAAGTATGGATACTCCGGTATTTTAACCTATGTCCGACGATCTTTTCTTTTCCCCCACATCATCCCGTGGATATTTTGACCTTGTTCCCTTTCTTCCTCAGGGTTTGAGTGGTTGTCATCATGGCTGGGATCTCGACGGCCCGCTCAGTTTTGATTCCCCCCTCTCTCTTCTTTCTTTCCGTGTCTTTAGGAAAGATGCAGGTTAGGTCAACTCTAGCACACTTTTCCTTCCGTCCTAGTTTTCCGCCCAGTGCTGTACGTCCGTCCCTTTCGGCGCGCTAGTGTCTCTTCACCCTTTATCCATTGTGCTGACATGAGAACCTTGTCCCCGCGATTATTCCTAAAATGCCCGTCCGTATCGCTCTCTCCTTATTCTTTGAGAGGGCTTTTGCCTCGCCCCCCTTCTGGCCCTGAAAACATGTGTTGTGCACGGCCTTTCTCTTCTTCGGACGAACTTTCCTTCAGCACACACTGGTCGGGCTGGACCCTTCCCTTGAATACGGCTTGCGCTCTCCGCCCCCCCATAGTTCACCAGCACCACGCGCTTCGGGCGCTTTGTTTCCAAGAAAAGTGTTAACGGTTTTGCCTTCCCCCTCCTTGATACTTGCGGTCGCTGCTCGCTTCCCCCCACCTATTGAAGGCGTCGGCTCGCTCGCTTTCCCTCCCCGATTGGATTCCAGACCGATTTTTTCATTTCAAGCGTAAGGCGTCCCCCGCCCGTGACCAGCCATGGCTCCCTTTCCCTTTGCTGCAAGAAGTGGTCGCGGCACTTTTCCAATCCGCCCGCCGTTACCCCTCTCTTCTCGTAGGAGGAGGAATCATCCATGTCTCGCCGTGCTCCCGATCTCGACGTTCGAGGTCTTCTTTTCCCCCATGAAGACGGCAATTCTTGACGTACGGGTAGTCTTTTCCTATTTCATTCAAAGAGAGAAGAGTCTCGCCGATGCCTTTCCTCTTTTTTTTGAGTTGCCATAATTTTTCATAGAGATGATTCCTTCTCTCAGCTATGAGATAGGTATCTCGAGTTTCCGTTTTGGACGCCCCACCCTTCTTTTCTTTTTCCCCACGACTAGTATCTCACCCCAACAATCCGGGCAAGATTTTTCTCCCAGCCGAGCTTTCTCTCGAAGTTAGTGGCACCGGCTTTTTGTACCCGGTGATAGTCCCTCGTCCCAGTACCTCTATTCCTTTCTTTTTCAGGCTCTCCTATAGTGCGAATGCCGCGCGGGAAGGCCGGAAGTACATCTTAGGCCGAGAACCTTATTTCCGTCTTGGCATCTCCTCCTTGCCCCCCCCCCCCCACCCCCCACACCCCCCACCCACCCCCATTTTCTTTAACCCGGAGATAGAGTAAAGGCCTTTATTCCCCTTGGACTGTCGCCGGGCCTTACACTTGTGACTTCTTTTCTCGCATGTCTCTTTAGAGGATTGAAGGAAAGTCTTCTTAAGTCTTTTGTCAGCCGTGCTTTCCTATCTCTTGTCGGAAGGGCATCTCCTGCCCCTTAAGCCGTTTTTTCTGGTGTTAATTCCCACGCTGTTGGACCGCCCAGCGGAGACGCCCTGCTTAGGCTACGTCCCCTTTTCAGCGGTGGAATGACTTCACATAGTCTTTTCAATGTGACCAGCACGCGCCTTTTCCCCCCGCATAAGCTCGCGACCCGGACTTCAGTCCGCTTTAGCCTCCTTTCTTTTCCTTAGAGCTTCTTACTTCCCCCCCTTCTTATGTTATCTCCCTGGTAGCGAGGGGACAATCTTTTTCCCGGGCGGTGTCTGGTTATCGCTGCCGCCTCAGTGTCCTTGCCCATCCCCCTGCCACTATCAAGCTTTTTTGAGGCGGACCCTCTTTCCTCCCTGACTTGGGGTTTGTGAGAGGTTTCATCCCCCTATCTTTTGATCCGGGATTGTTTCTTTTCTGTTCGCATATTACGCAGATTCGTCACCTTATACTCACCCATGCCCCGTTTTGGACCTACGGTGATGATGTCACAAAACATCCACCGCCTTCGCCGCTCTTTTGACCAAAACTTTCTCCCTAGCTGTGGAAGTCCATCTTTCGTCTGATCGGTTCTTCCCTCTTTGTCCCTTTCCTCAAATATGTAAGCATTCCGCCATCCGGCGGACTTATGAAATGGGGTCGGTCTCAAGAATCCCGCCCGCTCGCGCGCGGTCGCCCAGAAAGAGTGCTACCTCTCTCTTTCCTCCCCCTATAATGCCCGTGGTCAGGCGAGAGACCCCCTTCCCTGTCTAAAAGGCACGGACGATCCCCCTCTCTTTTTTCATTCCCGAGTACTCTCGCCATCGAGCATGGCAGTTTATGAGAACTGCTTCCCTTCCCCCCTTGCTCGAATAATCTCTACCCTTTTATTCGCCCTCTGCGCGTGAAGACAGGTTTTGAATCTTTCGGCATTATCATTGGCAATTTCTCCTTTCCCCTCCTCTGGCATGAGCCTGAGGCGTGCATTCGCCCCCTCTTTTCTGAGCCACTTTTACGGCCCGAGGCCGATCCGGCCTCTCCCCCCCAAGTCTGTTTTCCGAAAGAAAGGTCGAGTTGATCACGCAGACCTCCCCTCTCTCTCGCCAGACTTTACGTGTGTGGTTGTGGTTTGATTGTCTTCGTTCGGAGAAGGCTGCGAGGGTGCGGCCATTCCCCCCCTTCCGCCTTACAGTCGTGAGAATTTTTCCCCTGGAGTTGCGCCGCGCCCCCCAGCTAGCCGATTCCCAATATTTGCAATCTATTGCATTCGGGCCTGTTCGCGTTTGAAATCCTTCTGTCTATGGAGTGGCCTTTTCTACGAGATCCTCCCAGGTTTTCCATCTTTTTTCCCATTTTAGTCGGGTGACAGCCACCTCCCTTTCCTAATTCCGCGGGCATACGTTACTTTGATGCTCAGACAATCCTCGACGTGAGTCTGTATCCTTCCAGAGAGGCGATTTCCGTTTTCCCTTTCAAAGACTGCACGAACGTGCAGGGAGCCTCTGGGTGATCTTCCCGCCGTTCTTTTGTAAGTTCGCCCTGTAGTGGTATCGCAATCGATGCGGATTTCCCCTATAGAAGGAGCGGCCTTCCAGGACTGTGACCCGCTAGACTCGACCTGACGATCAGGAGTTGCCTCTATTTTGTTCGGCTGCAATCTGTGTCCCTCTCCGCTCCTCGCGGTCGGTGTTTTCCTCGGTGTGACGTTTGCAGCATCGTATTTACGCCAGTGATCCCCGACCGACCCCGTGTTGGCGGATTTTTCATGGTTACTGTCACGCGCTCCTCCCTGGCCTTTCCACCCCTGGGTGTATGCAGAACGGTTGCCCAGGCCGGACCCCTTCCCTTTTCTAAAGCAGCTTGATTGCTCCCTGCACTCCTTTTTATAATCGGCGCGGTTTCAGACTTAGACATGTACCATCCCCATGGGATTTAAAGGTTTCGAGCTATTAACCTAGGAGCGCCAGTCCTCCCCCCTTGGTCCAGTCATTGTTCATTTTTGAACAGTGACACGCGTTCTTCCTGCCCAACTTTTGCTTCGAGTCTTGTCCTCACGCCCCCGCCGTCGTTAATTACCTTGCGTCCCCCCCTTTTTCTTAGCTAACACTCGAAGAATTTGCGTCTCATCTCCGCCCCTGCATGGACAGGCAAACCCGCCAACCGCTGATCTCTTTTTTTAGACCGGATCGCCACGCCCGTCTCTTTTACGCACGAATCGTCTCCGTCTTGGAGAAGTCTCTTCTCGGTGCATCGACCCTTGACTGCTCTTCTCATTTTGTCTCCGGCGACGATCCGACTGTAAGGGCTGGCCCTCGATTGTTAGGTGGATGTTGATGGGTCTTCACCTCGCCTGGCGTTTTTTTGAAGTGCTTCTCCTCTCCTTTATTGATGGCATTCCGGCGTAAGGAGCGTCGTCAACATCTCCCCTAACACGAGAATCCGCCGGAACATTTTGCCCCTTTGCGCTCGTCTTCTGCGAAGAAATGATGCTCGGTAGAGCTTTTTTCTTTTTCCTCTGCTCAGCCTTTTCAGACAGCCGGCTTTGATCACTCCTTACTTCGTCCCTCTTTTTCCTTTCGATTTCCCCCCATTGGACGGAGGACGGGCTGTGTCGACCTTACCTTTTTTTTTTTTTTTATCGAGTGGGCCTCTTGGGATTTAGCTTTCTTTAGTCCCCCCTTCCCCTACTCCAAATGCCCCTTTTCGCGGCGCTACGCTCGAGTCGGCCCCTAGCGTTTATACTCCTGATGTTCTTTTTTCTATCAATTCGAAGCACAGCTCGAAGAGCATCTCCCAAGCTGGTCCCCTTCCCCCTGGCTCCTAATTAATTTGCCGGCACGGACAGCGCGATGACGTGCTTTTTCGTTTTGGGGTCCCTTGATTTCCTGGTCTAGGATGGTCACTTTGCGGGCCGTCCCCTCGAAGGGCTTCCTCTTTTTTTGAGGTCTCTCTGAGACAAGATAGCTCCCCCCTCCTTTCCCTCTTGCAACGCGCGGCATTTGTTGTAATGCATATCTCTTTGCCGAGCCTCTTTCGGCTCGTCGTGCATTTCTTTGTCCTCCCCCCCTACCCCTTGGACAAATCCTCCGAGAAGATCGTCGTTCCTGTTCAGTTTTGCCCCCCTCCTACGCACGCATCCTTCCCCCGTTTTTTCTTATACCTGAAACTTTCCCCCCTGCCCTGCCTCTTTTTAGACAGACGTTTTCTTGTTTCCTCCTCCCTTCTTTGAGAACGATTGACGGCAACTGCAAGCTTCCGACTCGTGAATCCTCGGCTCTTTGCGGTTTCGCTCTAGTTGATGCGCTTGTCGTCCGCCTAAGCCCTTTTCTCTTTCAAGGGTAGCGGAGCCATTGCCTCGGCCTAGAATCGCCAGCCCGCCCAGCGCGTTTGTGGAGCCATCTCACAACCCTTTTTTTCTCGATGATGCTCGCGCTGGTTCCTGCGGCGTTTTTACTTTGATGGATGCTAAGTCTCCTAAATTCGGGGTTTTTTTTGCCGGCCGTCTCTTCCTCTTTCCTCTATACAACGCGGGGACGCAATTCGCGCGACTATGGTCCCCATTACTTGTCCGTTTTCCTAGTGATGTCGCCATACATGCCCTCACAACAAAAGTATGCTGTAACTCTTTTCCTTCCCTTGGCGGTCTTTTGTCATTCTTCCGTGCGTCGTTTCTTTTTTCGTGACGTAGGACGCCGACGGCGCTACGATCTCTTTTTGGTGTCTGGGTTGACGATCCCCGCGCAGCATGAGTTTCTTCCTAATCTTACGGATTCTCGGCATCTCCCCTCTTCACAACCACTACGGGTCCTACCAGTCGAAGGCGCGAGTCTCATATCATTTTCCTTAGATCCGCCTCTTAACGCGTCCGCCCGTTTCGTCTATTTTGCTTGAAATCCCGATCAGCTTAGATTTTAGATTTGACCGATCAGAGCCGTTCCTGCCTAATCCGGCCCTGATGGCGCAGCCTCTTTTTACAATCTTTGCCGTCGTTTTTCTCTGGGTTTTATTTGTCTCTCCTCTGGCGATCTCCGCCTTTTTTAGCCTTTTTCCTTTACTGAGCAGGGCATGAGAAGTCTTTCCTTCATGCATTCGCCTTCTTCTTCCTCCCATCTTGGCACGTAGATGGGGGTCTCTCCAGCCTTCCCACTTCACCATGACGAAGCGCGCGCCCGGGCCCTAGTATCCGGGTCATCCTTTTCTCAGCGGCACCCGGTATTCCTTCTCGTTTCTTAACTAGTTGCCGGTTCAGCGACGCCACAGGCCTTGTCCGTAGCTTCCTAGCGCCTGCTCCAAACGAATTGCGCGGCCCATTGGCTGTCTCCTTTTTAGAGGGTCTCTCTCGGACAGGCCGAGAACTCCCCCCAGCCTGTGTCTTAGTTGAGAAGACAGGCATATTTTTCTCCGAGAGGTATGCGTTCTCCAAGACCCTTCGAGGTCACTATTATTGCTTCATCGTCGCGGACGAACAGATTTCTGTCGATCTTTTGGACAGCTTGCGAGAGCCGTCTTATAGGAACCGGTAGAAAAGTAGTCTCCTCTTTTCTGAACCCCCGTTGATGACGCTCGTTTTTTTATTCTTGATCAGCCCTGTTTTTTTTCTATCTTTTCTCCGACGGCACGTAGAGTTGTACTGCTTTTTTCTGGCGTTGTTCCTTCTTCCCATAGTTCTTTTTAGCGTAAATCTTCAACTTTGGAGGAGGAACTTTTTTTTTTTCTTCCTGTGCACATTAGGGTAGCCTTTTCGGCTTCTGGTATTACCTGTACGAACCTTTAATTTTTTCTTACTTCTACCCTTCTGTGCTCCCGATTATACAATTTGTACGGTTTTGATCCACGGATTCCCCCTATGCTTCCTTTTTGCTTTTGCTCGTTTTTCCCCCCTGCGTCCCCAAAACAGGCTTTGTGCACGCCCGCGTGAGGAGTTCGTTCTACCTTCTTGCAAACAGGGGCGGGCTGGTTAAAGGAGTCCTCGGAATTTGTTTCTTCTACTGACCCGTACATCGCCCTGTCTTCCTCTGCCACAAGGGCCGCCCCTGAAACCTCCTCCCTAGTCCCCCCTTTCTCTTCGTCTGTCACCATTGAAGTGCTCTGTGTCTTTTTTCATAGACGAGCGTAGTTTCAATCCTTAGAGGCGGGCCTGCACTGCTTCTATCCACTTTGAATCCTTTCTTTCCCCTTTCACGCGGCGCTGCAGAAAGGTTGGTCGAGTCAGCTCCCCTAGCAAGCAGAGTCCGTTCCGACCCCAGTAGAACTTCCATTTTTTCTCTTCCTACCAACAAGGTATCGCCCTTTCTTCTTCATATATTCTGTCGAGGGCTTAGGAGGCCCATTCAGTTCAATTCGTGTCCTGTACCTTTCGTTTAGTTGTCACATTGCCCCCGTGTGTGTTAGCAGAGTCCGTCGAAGATTTCACAGCCTCTCCATTCATGTCTCCCCCGAGATTCAAATACTTGGATCTTTGGCCCTTTTTTTTGTTCGAATGTTGACTTTTTTAGCAATGCTTTAGCATGATATTCCGGTTTAATTTTTTCCGACCCTCGAGTCGCCTCTTCAGCCTTTTTTCCTCCGACAACCCCCCACCCCATCCCGGCCAGCTTCTCCCCGCCCAGATTCTTGAGAGCCGTCTTTTGCCCAACTCTTCCGCATGGGCGCTCGTTTGATCTTCGAGGACGGTCTTCCCTGAGGTACCGGCTGCATGCCTCCTCTTTAAAGGGCATGCACTCGCTGCAGTCCTTTTTTTTTGCTGGCGGACGGTTAATTTTGTTTTCGTCCGGTCCTTCCTTAGGATATACCTTCCTCTTCATTTTTCTTGCCTGAGAGGGCCGTGGAACACTTTTTTCTCCGAGAAATGTCGCCGCTGGGGGCGTTGGAATGCAAGCGATCATAGCCTTGCGTTTTTTATTCCGACTTTTGCTTCTTGGCCGGGCATCGTCTGCGGCAGTCGCGGCGAGGTGCATTCCCTGGGTCTTTCCGCCGCGCGGAGGCGCTTAGGGCTTTTTCCCACGATTTTTTTTGATGGTCCTACCGATGGCGAATGGAACACGATAGACGCACTCAGCTCCCCATTTAGCTCCATGGCCCCTCCATTCTCGTTCTGTTTTCAGCCCTGAGCGAGCTCTCTTGTTGAGTCCCATGCGTTTGGACGTCCCTCTCCCCCTTGTTAGAGTACGGTTGAGGGGTCTTTTTCTGCTTTGACCTCCGCTTCCTCCCCCTTCCCCCGACCTCTCCCGACAAGGTAGAGTTGATCTCTCTATTTTCACCCCCATCTCCCCTTTTTTTTTTTGTTCGAGACCTCCCGGCGTTGTGGGGGTCTCTGAAGCTTTCTTTTTTTTGGATGAAGCCCTTATTACGCGCCCTGCACGATCCCTAACTTTCCCAATCGACCCCACATTCGATGTGTTGACCTCCTCTCTTTTTCATTTTTTGATTCACACATCCACACCCCCGCCTCATCGCCTCGCTTTCCAAACCGCAGCCTTTTTTTTGGTGACTGCCCTTTCTCGAGGTGACGTGTGTTTCTTTTTTTTTTGTGGGGTCCGCCATGTAGGCTTCCCCTCTTCAGGCTGGACCCACGGAACACCCATAGGGTATTAGTTTTGTCCCTTTTGATATCGAGCAGTGCTAGCTTTGACGCCCCCAGCGTGCACTGTATCCGCGGAAGCCCTTTCCTCTTAAGGTCGTTCTGCCGATTTCCTCCCATCAGGCGAATTTGAAAAAGGGAGGCTTATACCGAGTTTTCCTTCCCATCGTACTCTTGTCATTGGCGCGAGTTCAGAGCCGAGAACCTTTTTCCATTGTCGGCACGGCCCAGTCTTTTTCCCCGCCTCTGCCATTCGGTTCCTCAAGCCGCAGATGAAGTTCGGAAAAGGCCCGTTTCAGTTCTGCCATCTCCCCCCGCAAGCCGGCGCAATGTGTGACAGTCTTTGTGATTCATCCGTCATTAGAATTTCTCGCGGAAACTTAGAAATCGACTTCTTCGATCGTAACTACTTTTCCTTCCGTGCTTGAACGAGCTTCCCCCCCCTGCGGTACCCTGGTGGAAAAGAACGGCTTTTCAGCGCGTCTTCGTAGCATCATTCGGTTTTTCTTGGGTTGGCGATGGAAGAGGCTTTCGCCGTCGTTTTAGGAATTCGGGGCTTCATTCAACCCTTCACCTCAGGGAACGGGACGTTCGCATAGCCCCGGCTCTCGTCTCCCCTTAGGGTTCAAGCTCGAGCCTTGTCGTTTTTCCGAGTTGTTTATAGTCCCCCCCTTCCTTTTCTCTGGGTGGCCTGGACCTGATGATTTCGGCCCCCCGGTACCGGTCACGACTGAAATGCCTCGTCTTTTCTTACCCCGAATCCCCGACACCCTAGTAGATCATTTCCCGGCACATTTTCATGTCCCCGCACGACAACCGCCGCGAAGGAACTCTGTTTACGGCAAAGGTCCGCTAGATCTGCGGCGAATTTCTGAGTCCAACAGTTTCAAGGGAAATAGCTGACGGTGATAGCCGCCTTTCAGATAAATGTACCTGTTTTTTTTTAGTAGCAAATATCCCTGATTTCTCTTCCGATCGCCCGATAGAGTTTCAGATCTTTGGTTACCTGCTTTGACAGAGACAGATTAAGGATGTGTATTTTGGTTTTTTTTTTTCATCTTGGATTCTTTTTTCTTCCGCCTAGGTAGGTGAGGTTTTAGCAGAGGTTCCTCTTTGAAGTCATCAGCTTTTCCTGCCGTTGCTAAAGCCATCCCTTTACCCGGTTGCGCAGGAAGGGCGGGCATTTGTTCCGGTGGAAGTCCCCCCCCCCCCACACATGCGGTTAAGTTTCTTCCAAGATCCCTAGGAATATTGAGAAGCCGGGCTCGGCGCTTCCTTCTCCCATTTTCTCCTCGGCGGCCGAAGGTTTAATGTTGCACCCCAAGGGTCGTAGTTGACCCTATCGCGCACACCTCTTTTAGTCGAAGTTTTTCGTTTCCCGGCAGCCGCCGGCGTCACGCCTTTGGCTCTCGTTGCCTCGCAGCCGCTTTTCCTATTGCGGGTCCCAACGTCCGCTTAGCGATTCCCTTTGCGGCTGGGACGGGCATTTCTCGCTCCTCTGATGAGAAAACCCCGCAACCTCTTATCCGGCTGCCAAGTCAGCGCAGAGATTTTCTCTTTTTTTCCGGTGTTTCTGACTGGCGCTGACGTATTTCTCGTGCGATTTTTTTCTGCAGGATATTGCCAGACTCCCTCCTTGTCAGCTCCCCTTAATGGCTGAACTCGAGGCGGATTTTTTTTTTTTTTGAAATACCTCGGTTTTTTTTTTTTCCTCCCGATTTCTTTTCGTGAACGGGTTTATTTTGATGTTGTCTTCGGATTGTTGAGGAGACGCGGCTACCCATAGACTACCATGCGTCCCCCCGGCAAGAGCGTGACGAGCTTTTTTTTCATGCCTTTTTCTTGCTGCTTGACTTCACTCTTGTCTGCTCTTCCCTTCATCGTGCTAGCGCCGAAGAAGAATCGGCCTGTTCAGTCCCACCCCCTAATCGCCGGGCCGGTCGCGCGTGTCGTCATTTTTTCGGTGGCCAGGGTTGTTCGACCACGACTCATTTTTGAAGTTTTTTTCGCTGCCGGCGCACTATCTCGACGGCACCATATCAATGCCCTGCTCTTCTTACCCGCCACGTTTACCAGGCGCCCTCGCCGTTCGTGAGTTCTGTCAGAGAACTCGGCCCTTCCTCCCGACGAGAGGTGATTTTTTAGCTTTACGGACCCTGGCTCGCCATATGGCCTTTTGCGTTTGGAAAAGCTTCTTCTGACGTGCGGGCCAGGTGAAGTTTTTCCGAGGATTCACGGAGTATTACCTCGTAAGTCCTTGATGACTTCTTTTTTTTCTTTTCTTCCCTTGAGAAAAAGACGATGCTCCTCTTTCGAACCCGACGCGAGGGAGCCGCTTCACTGGTCTCGAGCTCCTTCGGAGCGGGAATCTAGATTCTCGTCGCCCCCTTCCCCGACATCCGCGATGAAGACTTCGTCTCCTTAGGATTTCATCGGGCCCTTTTCCGTACCGCCTTACAAACTAGCAAGCATTTAATTAAGCTGTTTCCGAACGCAAAGTCGGCTCCTACCCTTTTTAGAAAGTGACTTCGGACTTGTGTCTTCTCTACATTGATGGCCGACAGCTTCCGGTCCTGGCAGTTGCGATATGCGCTGCGACTGTTGCTTGTTAGATAGATTTATTGACTGCTCTTTTTTCGAAGCCTAAGATTCAAGGAACACTTTTGATCCCTGCCTTTTCAGTCTCTCTCCCTCTCCCCCAGAATCTCCAAGGGCGACTTCTTTTCCTCTCCTTTTTTTTTTCTTTGATGCGTTTTTTTGGGCGAGGAGGCCTTTATGTTCGCCGTTCCATGGCGCGGCTCAGTTGTCTTTTTCCTCGGATTCTTCGGCCTTCTCTGCAGCGGCGCCCTAGATCGAACCTTTTCTTCTACCCCGACTGGCGTCGGTCCCCACCTGCCTTTGCCGTCCGTGCTTTTTAACTCTCCCCCTCCGATCCAAAAATTCTCTTGTTCTACCCCTTCAGGGGCCGATCACAGTTTTCATGTCTACTCGACCTCGGTAATGATGCTTTTTTTTTTTCTTCTTCGTTTGGTTTCGCTTTGGCGCGACGATCTTTTTCTCGGCTTGTTCGACTGCACTTCCTTCTTCCTTTTTTTTCCAGGTCACGTTGTCACCCCCGGTGGTTTTGGTGGGGGCCGAATAGCGTCTTCCTTCTCACGCTATAGGTGCACCACCTCGCCGGCGCGGGTCGAAGCAGTTTTTTTTTGAGTAAGCCCAGCTTCTTTTCTACTTCTGAGGATATCAACTTTTCCGCATACGTTACGAGGTCTCAATCTCCCCCCTTTCACTCCTCGAGCAGCTTCGCCTGGCGCTTTTAGAAAGAGATCTGTCCTTGCCGATTAAGAATTTGGCGGCGTAACTATTACCCCTCTTTTCCTGTATCGCTCGTCGAGCTGGTCCTGATGCTATCCCCTAGGCGATGAGACGTGCATCCTCGAGAGTTCCCTGACGTCCCTTTTCCTTTTAGTCTCGTTCCGGACGATGCATCAGTTCGTCCGTCCTCCCTAGAAAGCTTGCACGTCGATCTTGATGCTTGTTATCTCCACTTCTTACTCAGTCCCCCATACTTTTTTTCACAAGCGCGCTAAATGCCCTCGCTTTTGCCCGAATTCGATTGCGTCAGCGGACGATCAGGTCTTCGGCTCCTCTCCCGTATGACGTTCTTCCCCTTCTTTAAAGGCTTTTCTTTTTTAATCGTTTTTTCTTTATTTTAGAGACTTTTCTCCGCTTTTTTGATTGAATTCTGTCGAGTTTAGACGCTTCCTCCGACCTGACCCTAACGACCTCCATTCATTTTTACGAAGCTGGCTTTTCTTTTTTATACGGTCCTGGTTTGCACTTTCTCGGACGATGATGTGGCGCCATAAGTTCTCCTATTTCCCCCCGAGGTCAGCCATGACCGTGTATGATTCTGTCGCCTGCGAAAGATTGGCCGAGCTTTCCCTCGCCCCTTTTTGCGAGAGAGATCTCCCTTTTCTGTCGCCACCCTAGGAAGGATTATTTCCTTCCCCAATCTCGCGGATGCGATACGTGTAGAGGCTTCATCAGCGTTTGCTTGTGGGTCCTCATGTTCGCTGTTTGATCTCACGGACCGTCGTCTTCCTGGGCTCTGCGTCGGGGCTGTATTGTATGACCTCTTCTGCTTGCGAGTCACCCTTTCCTCCCCCCATTGTTTGGGGTGTGGGCCGGCCAGGCTGCTTTTTTCCATAAACACGGCTTTTTTCGACGTTTGAGTCTTCTCGGTTTCTCGACGAAACATTGTACAATTTTTTCCGATACCTTTTTTTCGCCGATGATCAAATCTCTTCAGTGTATCGTTATCTGCCCCGGATTCACCCATATGCAGAGTGGGATATTGACAAGTAAACAGTTCGTCTACAAACATTGTGTTTCTACTTCCCCTCTAGAGGTCTTCGGCCCCACTCCTTCAAAAACTTTATCGGCGGACTGTGTCATCCCCTTATTTCTGCATTGCGCGACACTTAACCGTCCCCCACTGCCCCCCGAGGCCTGCTTCCCGTTTCAGCAAGAGTTCCCACCCCGGAAATTCACCCTATTATAGTTCGCCTCTGCTCGCCTTGTCACAGATCTGCCAGGCTCTCTGCGATCAGTTAGCCCCCGCCCTGACGGATTCTCCAGTGCAGTTTCTTGTACGGGACGTTTGTTCGATAACACGGAGACTCTCTAAGTTACTCTGCGATTGAGAAGCTTGTCTTCCCTCCCTGTTCAGCCGCGGCTGCCGCGAGACTCCTTTGCGGGTTGTGCGTTGAAACCCCCTAACAGGTTATCTCCCTTTCTAGATCTCCGTCGAGTCGGTTTTTCCCTGAAGACGCTTTTCGTGAGTTTCCCATTTACCGTCTGCATAGAGGTCACAAACCCTCCTCTCCCTCGTTCCGTCTTCTGAGGCACGCTTCATCAGTTCAGAGATTGATTGGCCCATAAGGGTTTCGTTGATCGAGTCTTCCCTGCGCAGCGTCCCTTTGACGCCGGTTCTTTTCTGCTCCAGGATTTTTTCCTTCACCCCCGCGCCTTCCAGTGCATTTCATTCCAACGCAAGTCCAAAATCTATTGCTCAGATCGCTTTGATCTTTGGCCACCTCCTTGTCGCCGGTTTCTTTTTACATAGCTTTCTTTTTTTAGTGGCGCGCCCTGTTCCGACTCCCTGCTCCACAGTGCCATGCAGCGCTTGAATCGTGGACCTGAGTTTCCCTATTTTCCTTCCTTCCGTCCTGGTCGTCGGAGCTTCGTTCGATTACTCTGCTCATCGGCGCCGGGAAGGAAGCTTCCACTATTCTATCTTTCAGCATGAGAAGGTCCTCTTCTTCTCTTTAGTCCAAGTCATTTCTTTCCTTCGACGCGCCTTTTTCCTTAGGTGATGGTACGAATTTGTCCGATTCGGAATTCGTTGGGAGTTTCCGTCTGGCTAGGTTCCTGGCACGCGGTATTGCAGTCAGAGGGCGAGGATTCTTTTACGACCGATGTTCCGGTTCTTTACCGGAATGCGGAAAGAGTTATCATTCCCCCGACGAGCAAGCCCGCACCTCCACCTTCCCTATCCCCTGCGGCTGTCGGGTTCTTGTTTTTTCGTCTCAGAGAGAGAGGCGTTTCTTTTTACCCTCCATTGCGGTCTAGGACTTTCCCCAACGATTGTTTGCCGGTGAGTGGTTTGCGACTTCTTCATACTGCGTTTCAGCCCCCTCCCCCGACATCTACGCCCCCTTTTGTTTTTAGCTTTGGAACCTTCTCTCTCCTTCCCCCCGTTTGGGGGTACTCCCTATCATCACATTCTCCTTTCGGTTTTCTGGTGTTTGTTGAGGGTTTTTTAAGACTATACTCCTGCTGCGTCAAATGTCCCCCCCTTCCCTTCCCCTGCAAAGGCTTTATTGTTACCTCTACCTCCAATTTGTGTCGCGGGTCCATCCCACTTAATAATTTTCTGGCTCGCTCGGCTGTGAACACCCCCCTCGCGCGAGCTCGGAAGTATGTTTCCTTTTTTTTTTCTTATTTTCCCTTCTGTCCTTGGGGTTTAAATTCTCCAATATGTAATCATTCCTCCACCCGGACGGAGGAAACATTGTTGTCCATCCCCCCCAGAAGATCATCGGCTTTTTCCCTTCCCAAATCTTGTCCACATGCACCTCTCAGCTGTTAAAGCCTCCAGATGAGTCTGTCCCATTGAGCGCCATAACGGTTGCCCATGCACCCAAGGCGATTCGACCCTCTCCAGGAAAAGCCCTCTTTCGCTCATGACGAGAGCTCTTCTCTTTCTCTTTCCCCCGGTCCAACGTAATCGAGACCCTTCGTTATTCCGCCGAGCGGTGGGGATAACCGACCAATGGGCCGGACATTTTCACGAGAGGCCCTCGCTTCAGACCTTTGTCTGAGACCTGAGACTCGGTCCCTCGCAAAGGAGCCGCCGTTTTTTTCCCTCCCTTCATGCCGTTTCGAGCGCCAGGCGGCAGTCGGTCGGATCCCCTCGCATCATTACTTCGTCTCTCGCTTGCTATGCGTGGGGTGTGGTATTTTTTTGGATCTTGACGCAGGCGTGTCAGTCGGCTATGGCGCGGCTTTTTCTGTCAGGTCCAGCCCATGCTTGAGATCGCAGGCGATGCGCCCACAGCGTCAGGCCGATCCTAGTACCTCTCTTCTCCCTTTGGCTAAGAGTTGGGATGGAGCGGCCCTTCCATCTATCCGGCTTTTTGTCCATGTTTGATCTTCTCGCCCTGTAAGCTTGTCCCTCAAGTCAATTGTCGCATGGGACTGAAGTCCCTCCCTCTACATACTTTCTCTCTGCTCTCGATTACCTATGTGAAGCACGCCCCTGACTTACGGAGTCGGTCAGGGAAGCCCAGCTCGCGATGGCTGAAGTTCCCAGATTATGACCGCTCCCCTTTGAAAGTTTCATACTCTCGTTTTCACCCGCCCGGCCGAGTTAAAGCTGACTTTATTTACTTAGAACTCTGATATCTGAGCCTTTCGCCCCTCGAGCAGTATTAACTTTCCCCTAGCCCGACTCTGTACCGGAACGATATTCGTTTTTACTTTAATGTTTCCCCAGGACTTTGATTGACCTCTAGACTCATCTCGTCTTCGTCTCTTTGTGAGAGATTCTCTTGAATGTTTCCGTCTCGTTCTCCGTTTAACTCCCCCTGTTTGCGCAGTTACACGAGCTCATAGAAGATGGACGGCACAAAACAGGGTTTTTCTCTGAAGGGGTTTTTTCCCTCGGCAATTTTGAGAAGCCGGGTCTTCAGAGACAGGACGGCTGTCACCGCTTCCCGACTGTCGCATAACCTCATGATTCCATTTTAGTTAGGCTCCTAGATCGCTGACCCTCCTGCTCCCTGCAGGGTTGCTCGTCCCGGATCCCTGAAGCCGGTTCCGGAACGACATTTTTTCGCTTGACGCTCCCTCGGCCGGTTTTCCTAACATGGCGGCCACTCCAAGACCCGTTCTATCTCCGCGCGCGACGGGGCTGTCGAGATCCCGGACTTATGCGGCCCCCGCACAACGCTGTCATCAGCTAGTCTGGCATTAGCCGCGAGATTAAGACAGATTGTCGACTCTCTGTTTGCGACCGGCGATGCCGCTCGGCTCCCTCCTGACTCTTTCTCTCCTTTCGGACCTGTGCCGGTTACGATAAGCACTTTTTTTTACTTTTGACCCATGAGGCATGGCTTTTGCTTTCTTTTTCGAAGAACTCGTTTTCTCCCAACCCGATGCTGGTCTACGGACTCTTAGGAGTATTATGGATTCCTTATTCAGCCTTCGGAGGCCGGAGAGGCCCGGCCCCCCTTTAAGCCCCCAACCGCCGCCGGCCAGTGGCTTGTCCCTCCTCTCGAGGCCGATGTGTTAGCGCTTTAGCCTGAACAGGACAGTTCTTTTCCCTCCTCCTATCCACGCTAGCGCCCCTACTGCCGGCACAGTAATTCGCCTCTCGGCCCTTCGGTCGCCCTTTTCTTGGTCCTGTTGTCTGGTCGAGGGAAGACCAACCGCATCATAGAGTGACGTTTCTCTCCTCCTTGCAAGGATCTCGGCTTCCCTTCTCTTCCAAACCTTCTCGTTTTTCCCGTTTTTTTTTACCTCCCGAGGTTCCCCTGCTTCCTCGTCGCGCTTATTTTTCGAGCGCAACTCCTCCCCCCTCTCGACGAGTGCCGGACGGATGGCCCCCGACCGGGCTCCTCCATGCGCGTTCCAAGGACCCCAGAGCGCTTTATCTTGGCGCGGCCAGGCGAAGCGATATCTTGTGTCCTTCTCTTTCCGCCTCGCTGCTCTTCCTTTTCGCGCCTCTCCCCCTGGACGCTCCGGCCCTCTTGAACCCAGGTTCTCGGTTTTTCTCCTATATCGCCGAGAACTCCGCTATGCGGAGCGTCGGGCTGCTTTTTTCTCACAGGCACTACCTCTAGGATAGCGGCGACCCCTCTCGTCATTTCCGTCCCCGCCTCCCCCCATAGACGCACATTCGATGGTCGATTATCCGCCCCCTTTTTCTCGGCGCTCCCGGTGTTTTTCTCAAGACTGAGATTGTGGTCCGACCGCCAGGACGGTAGGCAAGTTCGAAGAGTTTCCTACTCTGGCGGGGAAGCGGCGGTTGGAGAGAGGAGCGGCTTCTCTGCCGCCTTCCCCCCTCCTCGCCAGCTTCCATTTGCGTCTGTCTCGAACTTTTCTATCGGGAGAAATCCCGCCCTCCTCCCTACACAGCGTCAGC
>Ga0179593_1381509_pt1 | contig 17850 bp, 18 predicted proteins | sample CZODoug2_1_08_16_FD_185931 | JGI IMG/M metagenome (GOLD analysis project Ga0179593, IMG submission 185931) | Vadose zone soil fungal communities from Angelo Coast Range Reserve, California, USA - CZODoug2_1_08_16fungal (PacBio error correction) | ecosystem: Environmental > Terrestrial > Soil >... | reverse complement strand
CGGTGGCGGCTTTGTCGTACCTCTTCTACGCGACGGCTACTAAGCAATCTTTGCGGGACCGTTGCTCATGACCGCGCTGTCGGACTTTTTTTGACCCTTCATTGCTAGTTCTCTTCCCTTTGACCTTTTCGTGCCAGGGAGTGGTGTTCCTTTTTTTCCCCACGGCCTGATTTCACGACGAAAGAAGGTGATTTTTGTGTCGGAAATGACGTCGCCGTCCTTCGTCACGGCTATCTTTCGGCGTTTCTTCTCGATCCGCGCTTAGTCTTTCACTTTTCCCTCTCGCCCTTTTCTTTCTCTTTTTCTTTCGTTGACTTGGTTTGTTAGAGTGGAGGATCTGACCTTCTTTGCCGAGGCCTTGACACCTCCTGGCGCCCCTTTTCCAACTTTTTGCACATCTTCGGCTGTCGGTTATCGCAATTTTTTTTCTCGTGGAAAAAATTCGTGCGAGTTCTGTTTGGCGATGCAGACTCCAGTCATTTTCTTTGGAAGCTCTTCTTCTCTCGCTATTTTTTTTCGCTTTGGCGAACCCGCTCCCCTCATGGTTTATGCATGTGCTCGATGGTCTTGACGGCGTATTTCTTGTCCGGCTCTGACAGTGGTTCATTCTTTTTTTAGTTAGTTTCATTCTATATCTCGATTTGTTACTCGTTTTTTTCTTCTGGTGCTGGACGACCCTCGGCCTTTTTCTTTGTCCTCCTTTTTTTTTTTTTGGCCCGATTGTGCTTGAGTCTTACGAGGGGAATACCCCCGCTTTTTTGTTTTAGTTCTCAGGCATTTTATTTGATATGGTAGATCAGTTGTGGGATTTGCAGGGCTTTCCCGTTCTGTTTAACCACCCCTCTTGTTTAATCGCGCCACATTCATCAACCTTCATCTAGCCTTTTGTCCCATCCCCGCTTCCCGGCGGCTTCCTAGTTTGGAGAAGTTTCGTGTCGCTTTTTTCTGCTTTTTTCGTCCTTTTTTCTTATGATTTTTTCCCCCGAGACGTCCTTTGCCGTGTTTTCTTTTTTCCCGTGCTCCCAACTGCGCCCTGTAGGAGCTTCTTATGATACAATCTATTTTAAGCTGCGTTTTCCCAAGTCATCATCCCCTTCCGTGAAGTCGGATCGGGTGAGGAGATCACTCAACCCGCGCAGACCTTTTTCTTTTTTTTTCGTCCAGTGAAATTTTCGACGCGCAAAGTTAGTCAGTTTTGAGTGCCTTCCCCCCCTGTCCTTTTTTCGTCTCCTGTTTTCTCCTTTCTCCTGTACTTTTCGTTTTCTGAATGTGCAGAAGAAAGTCTCTTTTGCGTTCTCTTCCTTTCCTCTCCCCTTGATTTCCGCCTTCTTGCATTGGGGGATTTCCCTCCTGGCCTTTTCTTCGACCCTTTTTTTCTAGCTTGTAACACTCCTCCCCTCGTTCCTGTCTGACGAGCCTGGAGTTAATTGCCTTGATTCCGTAGACAGGTCAAGCGTTTGTTGCCTGCTTCCCTGTGCCCCCTTTTTTCGCTTTTTCCCGTTTTTAGGGCTATCTCAACCTTAACTTCTCTCGTAATTAGACTCTCTCTCGTTCTTTCCTCCGACGCGTGGTCGTAGTAGTGCGTTTCGGGATTTTTTTCTTGTGCAGAGAAGATACGCGTAAAGCCGACTATCTTTGATTTGCTTTCACGGCTCAGTGCGCGTCCCCCTTCTTCGTGTTGATGCGCGGCCGGCCCGTGTGCTGAGATACGTTCCTTCTCCTCGCGGTCATGCGCACGTTTTGACCTGGTAAGTCCACCAGTTTGGGTTGTGTGTTGGGAAGGAGGAGGAAATTCTAGAATTGCTTTGTCCCGAGTTCCTTAGCCGGACCCCCGCCGTTTGAAGGCCCTTGAGAGTTTGCCGTCCGGTGAATGGAGCTAGACTTCCCCGGCGGTGCTCTGGCTTTTTTTTTTTTTGTTTTTTTTTTTTTTTTTTTTTTTTTTTTTTTTTTTTTTTTTTTTTTCTTTTTTTTTCTACGGGTGTCAATGCTGCACTTTGGTGTTGGCTGTCGAGGCTTTCCCCTAGTGTTCCCTTTCTTCCGGCAGGTGTTTTTCCGCACTTTCCGTGGCTGAGACCCTTCGCCTTGTGACGCCCTCTTTGTTTTTCCCTTCAGAGATGCCGGTATTTACCATTCGGATCCGTTTCCACCCTTGTGCGTCCCCACATGGATGCAACCTTGCCGGCAGTACTCTTGTCCTTGGTTGATCGCGCTTTGCGTCGCCGCGTGGCCTTTCACGCCGATATCACCCGAAGAAACGTACTGCGTGTTTTCGGGACTGCTTTGCTTTTACGCTGTTCCTGACAATTAATTTTATCTGTCTTTCCCCCGTCATGCGGAAGTGACTTTAAGATAGTAGACATTTGGCCGCTTCTGTGTGTATCCCCCCACTCCCAGTGATCTCCAGCGTTGTAATTGTTTTCGTTTGACCGCCCGTCGATTGGTGTTTCTCGGGTTTTGCGCCGAGTAGATTCGGTGATGCTAGCTGGCATACTTGTTTTTATTATCTGGTTCCACCCGTCCACTTTTCATTGGCTTCCGACATTTTCTTTTTCTTATCTTTTTTCCCCTACCTTCGTGGTGTTATGCTTCTTTTTTTTTCGACCTCAACGTTGTGATAAATTCACCCTTTCACCCCCCTGCCCCTTGTCCCCCCCTTTTCCCCACGATACGAGTCCCCGGCCGCTCCCGCATCCCTTTTTCCCCAGTCCTCCTGCGGCTCCACAACGACACAGAGAACTACCTTTGAGCCTCTTTCCGCTCTTCGATGTTATTAGCACTTGATCTGCAATTGCTAGCCCGTCCAGTAAAGGACTCAGTACCGCAGTTAGTCGGCCTCTGTTTTTAATGTGCTTCCCCCCCCCAGCTGCGGTCTTGCATACGGCATTCAGCCCCCAATCTCAGTTTTCTCTATGTCTGAAGGACCTTGTGGACGTTGCCACAGTTGGACCTCGGGTGCGAGTCCCCCCCAGCGAGCTTGCTGCCACCCGCCTGACTGTTACCCACCCCCAAGATCTGCCTTTCGGTTGTGAAGGCTTACGCAGCCAGTTGGAATGAGCGCTCCATCCCGGTATTCCCCCCCTCTCTCTTCCAGCCTAAGTCTCCAAGTTCGGGTCCGCTAGGTTCGAAGACTTCTGCTTCTGCCAGTTTTTCAATTGAGGACACCCTGCAGGCCTTCGTGCACTTTCTTCCCCCGATGCCTTACCGCTCCACCCCCTGTTGCTTGTCCCCTCCCAGTTCACAAGTTCTTCATTGCCATGAAGAAGTCGATGTCTTCATTTAAAAGGACGGATAATTTTCCCCTGCCTTCACTTTTTACTCCTCACCACGTTTCGATTTTTTCCTTTGTTTTCGCATTTTCTGTACCCCAAGCCTTCGATGTATCTTTTTTCGTTCGGACCCCCCCTGAATCCCCAATGTTCCAGTAACTGGTCAAGTGGTCCCATAATCCCGTCTTTGAGTTTTATAGCGCTTACCCGTAAGAAGAATACTTCCGGACCGCTCTACCTTTTCCTTGTCCCCTCATTCTTGCTCCGTAGCCGCCACAAGCCCGTAGGGCGCTTGAGGGATGGGCCCCCCCGGTCTCTAAAACTTCGCCCCCCGGCCGCCAGCCCCACCACTCCGACCACGTCCGTCGACGGATTCTCCTCCAGTCGGATATCGACATTCCTCAGCTACCTTCTTTAATCGACGAGTTAAACGACCTGTTCAAGACCATGCGCGCAAGAGTCTCTGCTTTTGTAGCAGGCCCTCCCAGACTTTGTTTTTTCCGTGTCGGCCTCGGAGTCCTGCCCCCGGTGGCATGCTAGCGCCGTCAAGACTCGTTTTTGCGGTGACCCCTAGCTCGCGCCCCTTCTTTCGAGGTTCTCTTTCCCCGCTTCCAAATGCGCGCAAGGAGTCCTTTTCCGTTTTCCTTCCGGCACGGAATCGACCCACAAATACCTAAGTGCTCGTTCAGGTCCGAGCAAGCTTCCTCCCCCGGCCCAGTCTCCTGCGCAACATGCCCTTCCTTTTGACCAGTCCAGCATTTCTTACCATTTCCTCCCTTCTGCGCGTTATGAAATGTATGGCAAGTGCCTCCCGCGCCCTTTCCTGCGCCTGCTTTCCCTGTTCTGCCTCACCTAGCCCCTTTTCCTTTCTTTCCGGCGTCTGTACTTGCCCCTATTGCTTTTGAGGAAAGAGTCAGTCTTTCCCTTCCGCCGTGGGAACGCTTTTCACTTGTCCGGCCTGCTCTGTCCCCCTGGTCAGGTTCTACGCACCCGCGCAGGCCTTCCCTTATTGCGCAAGCGACCCGAACAGCCACTTCGTTTTCCTCTTCCCGCCGCCGTTCCAAGAGATCTGTCAGGCGCGGCTTCTCTATCCCTGTTTCGGATGTTTTTTGCGGAGTAATCTTTTTCTCTTACGGTTTTTCACGCCCTTCACCCCCAAACTGGTCCGCTACCATTCAAGACTCACATCCTTCTCCAGACGAAAAACACCAAGGTCCTGATTCCTTTCTGAGATTTCTCTAACACCTTGTCCCCCATTTTTTCACACCGAACGTCTTTTTAGCCCCCCCCCCCCTTTTCAATGGCCGCTTTGGGTGTAGTCCGTGTCCCCCCTACCCCCCCCCACGAGGAGACACAAATGACTGGAGAGAAGCGGAACACGAACTAGGGATTTTGCATGTTCCCTTTCCCTGCGAGCCTGCACTTCGGGACCCCGGCCGGCGGAAACCCTGAATTTCTTTCCCCCGTGACTCCCCGGCCAGCTGAAAATCTTTACGCTCCCACGTTTGCCGCCTTTTTCGCTGGCTTTGTTTTTCGCCCCAACCGAGCGGACTTCTCCGAGGTGTGAAAAAGTCATTTTTCCCAGTCACAGGGCCTCCCTCCGCCCCCCTCACAGCCAGCCCTCTTGCCCCTGCACCCTTTTTTTTTCGGAATGTTGAAGGCAGATTTGCTCCTGGGTCAGCTCCCCGCTGCAACCCGACCCTATTGCTTTCAACGATTTTTTAGACGGACGAAATGGGAAAAGTTTTGGCTCTATAAGGGACCGTGACTCGACGCGCGCGGTTACCTCGAGAGTCCCCCCTCCCCTCCTTTCTCCCCCGTTACCAGAATGTCCTTCTTAGCGGCAGGGCCTCACAAAATCCCTGCCGGCTCCCGTAGTGAGCATTCCCCCCCTAGGCCGTAGTTTGCAGTTCCTTCCAACGCCCCTTTCCCCCAGATCCCCCATCCCCTTATAGGACCGTATTTTTTTCCTACATTCAGCCAGGATCTAAAGCACGGTCTTCTCCCCTTTCCCGACAGCTCTCGCTTCTTCCGGTGCATCGACTGGGACAACTTGCAGACGACCCGCAGCCCCAACGTACTTTGTAATCCTCCGAAGTGTGTTTGTTGTTATCGAGAGTAGTGCTCGTCGTCGCACCCCCCAAATTTTTTCCTTCTGTCCATTCGCCGGCTATCAGCCACTTCTGTGTTTCCCTTTGTTCGTATTTCAATCGCTTGTCGTCACGGATGTCCTGTCCTTGACCTAGGGGTGGTTTTTTTTTTTTCAACCCCCCGACCCCTTTGCCGGTGACTTGTTCCCGTTCAGTTTTGTTTTCCCCTCGGCTCTGATTTGATGAATTATCACTATCAATCTGCTTACTTTTTTGATTCCGGCCGCTCGCTCTTCGGTCCCGGTATATCGGCGGTGAGAGAGATTCCTTTTTCGAGGACCGGGGCCTTATCTCTCAAGGTCCCCCATTCCCCCTTTTTTCCTTTTACTTCATCGTTGGACCCGTTTTCGGCTCAGTGGAGTTTTCTCTGTATCCGGTCTGAGAAAGATGCATCCAACATTCCGGACGACCATTTTCACGGTGCACCCATTGCGTACTTTCTTTTTTTCTTCTCCCTTGTCTTGTCTAGTTTGACAACTTTTTCTCAAGTCAGATCCTTTGTTTTGGGCGTCTCTTTCCCTCACCGCATTTCGGAGAAGGCTTTGCCTAAGTAGCATGTTGTTTTGTCCTTTTTTTTTAATTTTCCGATGAAGTTCTCCACCTTCCCTTCCCTTTTTGCCGCAAGTTCTCCTGATTCTTTTGGACGGCGGATGCATGGATGCCGTCAAAGTTTAATGTAGAGCAGATTAGGGTATGTCTAGTCATCTTTCTTTGTCACCTCGTTTTTCTTTTTTTGTACTGATGTTGTATGGACGCAACCATGGTTGCTTTTAGGTCCTTTTGATTTGAATATTTTTGATAGTTAGTCTTCCAATGTTTTGTTTTAGGCAGCAGAAGGTTGATCGTGTCTGTGTTATAAGTTGGTTGCAGGGGATGGACCCCGCCGCTCTTCAACCCAAAAGTAGGATCTGTTGCGCAAAATATAAACTGTATAGATCTCGACGAGAGTCCAAGGATTGAGGATCATTTTAGGAGACTTTTCCCTAAGGAGTTCGTGAGATGGGTTTTGTGAGTGGTTGTATTGTTTTTGTTTGTTTGTTGTTTTTTTTCTTTTTTTTTTTTTTTCTTTATTTTTTTTTTTTTTTTCTTTTTTTTTTTGCAGTATTTTTTTATTCCGTCGTCGTGCCCGTTCGCGGGAGTAGTCTGCCCTGTGAAGCCCCTGTGTGGTGGACAAGGTGATACCGGTCCCAACGGCGTCCCCCGGCACTTTTTCCTCACGCTTTCTGTGTTTCTCGCTTTCAAAGTCAGTCCCGCCTTCACTTTCAATCGTGTCGGTCTTAGCCCCTGCCCCGGGCGAATGGATGACCTTTGCGAGGGATTGTGGTGTGCCTCCCTTCATCCTCTCCTCCTTTTCTTGAAATTTTGAGTTGAGTGCCTTTACCCCCCTGTCTTTCCTGGTTGCTGGTGAGAGGAGCTTTTGCCATTTTATTGCGTCTTGCCCTTTCACGCGCCACTTCTTCTTTTTTCTCTTCCTTTTGCCGGAGTCCAAGTTCGGTCCCCCCTGCCTTGCCGAAGGTGGAAGCGTCGGACTTTCTCCTGAATCGCTCCCCCTAGTCGCTTTTGCCAGAGAAACCGTGATTATGCTTTCTGTACCGCGCATCCGCCGAGGTTATCGCCCCTAGGGCCGACCGTTTTTGACGGTCCCACTTTCTTTTCCAGGCCGTGCTTTCACAACGCCTCGTCCCCGAGCGCAGGTCTTGCCTTAGCTTTCCTAGTAGAGCACGTCATGGCGCTCTTTCCTGTCGCTCTCACGACCAGATTCGTGTGCCTGTCCTTTTTTTCCCGTATTTCGAATTGGCTCCGACGTCTATTGTTGAGATCCGTCACTACGCGCGTACAAGGAATCCGATCTTGTTTTTTTCGTTGGCGGCTTTAATGCTTCTGACACCTAGGTCTCCCTCTGACGTCCTTCAATGCTTCCTCCTCTCGTAGTACTCTCCTGGATATGGACAAATTTCGTCCTTCCAGGTGGGTTGGGTGTGGTCCAGCTTTCGTCCCTTTCCCCACGCCGTACCTTTCAGTCCTTTCCTCTGTTCAAATCCTACGTGATGTGAAGGCCTTCTCCTTTTTTTCTCGTAACGGTGCATGTAGAAATAGAAATCCTTCCCTTTTCCTCGATTTGACGGATTCCCGCCACCTTCTTTTTTTTTCGGCCCTCTTCTTTATACCCCGTGCACTAAGGCAGGTCCTGGTTGTTTTTCCGCAACCTGCCCCGGGCTGAGACCCTTAGCTCGGCGCGGAACCCCTTTTTTTCCGTTTTTTTTCAATCGATGCTGCCCCCCCCGCTCCTCAAGACCATGCTGTTCTTCTTTCCCCTGCGCGTCCCCTTCTAACCGCAGGCAGGCCCCTTCTCCACAACTCCCTTTTACCCCATTCCCAATTTTCCTCTTTAACTTGCTTGAGACGACTCGACAGCTGTCGCACCTCTGCCGTTTGAACACCTTCCCCGCTATACAGTTTGTCTCCTCTCTCTCCACCCCGTCGTTTGTTTGGCTCCTCTTGTTTTTGCACATACCCGAGCGGTTTAAGCAAACCTCCTTGCTGCTTTGACGAGGGCATTCCCCCTTGTCTTTCGTCTATAGATTCCTCCGGGCGAGCCACCCTGCCGAGCGCGGATCATTTCCTTTTTCTTTTCGCGTTGTGTGCGAATTGTTAGTGCGGTTCTGCGCTTGGCTCGGTCCGCTGGAAGATCTCTTTCCTTCTGACGAACCCGGCAGGTTCATTGATTCATTACCCGTATTGATCTCATTTCCCTTCTCAGTTGTGTTGTTTCTCTCTCTCCCCCATTGAATTTATCCCAAGTAAAACCCAATTACCCCCCCACTGCAAGGTCCTGCAACAAGTCTAAGCCTTCCAGCATCCTCCTTTTAATCATCCTCGGCGCAAACCGGCACCCCTTCGACCCCCCTCCCTCGAGCAAGTCTTCCGATATTCTATTGAGAGCACATGATCTTTCCATCTGCGAGTTATCAGTAACAGTTTCCTCCTCGTCCCGCACTCACCCCCTCCCCTTCCCCATTCTGAAAACCGGCTGACCCGACACGGATCCACCCAGCGACTTTTCTTCAGGTGAAGGATCTCTTTGGCCCCGAGACGCGTGGCTCACCCGGTCTTTATTCTGCTGCCATACCCCCCCTCCAATCGGCTTCCTCCCCCCCGGGTGGGAAGGTGACGGTTCCGCCTTTTTGGTTACCCTGATAACCCGGTTCGTTTTGTTTCCCTTCCCTCTCGAAGTGCCCCACTTCGTTGCTCCGAGGAGAAATGGTTCGCCACTTTTCCACAGCCTGTGCAACCCACTCTGTTTCTTCGGGCCCTTGCTCAATGCCCCTTGACGCGAAACCCCAAAACTTTGTTTGCTTGATGGCCTACGTCCCCCCCCGCCTTCACGCCCTCATTTCTATGGCCTCCCAATTAACCTTACGCACCCTCAAAACACCTTTCCCGCTCAGGCCCCTTTTCCCTCACCCCCCCAGATTTGCCTTCCCCCCGCCATTAGTCCCCCCCCAATCCTGTCCCGATCCGTTCGCCTACGTTACCCCCACCGGGAAAGAAAAAACTTGTTCAGTACGCAACGTTGGTCCCTATCCCTTCCGCTGAGCTCGCGCACTTAGATCCCTCCGAGGGCCGTTTGCCGTATCTCGCGTTGTCCGTTCCTGAGGCCCGGCGCGAAAAGAACCTCCTCTCTTTTTGCGGCCTGACTGCGTTCTTTATCGACACACCCCTCACTTCTTGCCCGCTTTAAATTCTCCTCCCGCGTCGAAGGCCTCCTGATCTAGGTGGAGATCGACTTGAAGAGTCGCCCCCTTTGCTCGAGATTCCCCCTCCTTCACTTCCCCGTCTCCTCCTCTCGTCGTTGTCCTCCTTCCTCCCAGCTTAGAACCGTGTCGGTCCTCTTCGAGCGGCGGCAGGCTCGTCGAGCAGAAGAAGGCGGTGCGCGGGTTCCCACGCGCGCGCTCTCTTCTCTCTGCCGGCGATCCAATGATGCACACTTTCTTCCTTCAGTCTTTTGCGCAGTAACTCGTGAATAGCCACCAACACTCACGAATTGAGGCGTTCAAGTGTCCGACCCCCACCCAGACTCACGAGTCCACATCCTCAGCCCTCCCCCCCCCAAGGCCACCCGCTTAACCGGGCGCACTCTACAACTTGCCGAACAGTACCTTCTTCGTACCTGTTAGGCAAGGACTTTGACCTTCCCAAGCCCAAGCTCCCCCTATTTCAATGCCCTCCATTCTCTTTGGTGTGATCTCTCACCTCGAACCCCCCGCTCCCCCCCGTTCCGGCACCGTTGGGAAGTTTGTTTCAAGCCGCTTTTATCCTTATCTGAGCAGTGTCGCCGGCTCCGTGAGTCCCTCTCCCCGTCACAGTCCTGTTCTGCGCGGTCCTTTCTCCCCTCCCTCGACGCTTTTCACGACTCTCCCCCCGTGCACACGAACGCATTCTCCCCCCGCCCTCCTGCCCTACTGAGCGATCTTTTTTGGCCATGAGCTTTCCCTTATTCCGGTGAGTCTGTGTAGTGAGTCCCTCTGATGACGAGAAGGCCCCCTCATTTCCACCTGATTTGCCCCCCCCCGGTCTCCCCCCCCCCGAGCAGCCCCCCCCCCATTACTTCCGCCCGCCCCCCAAACCCCCCGTCGTTATTACGAGAGCCCCTTTTCTCTCCCTCGGGCAAAAAGAACACCCTCCCCCGCCCCTTTACTGCCAGAACGGGCAGAGCGTTTTCTTCCCCTACCTTGACACCACCACGTTTTTTTAGAAGAACCACCCTCGAAATGAGACATCCACGACCCTGCGCTTATGAACCCCCCGTCCAGCGCCCTTTTCTTTTGCCATCGCCGTTGCAGGCACCATCGAGCACGTCGACGCCATACGATGAGATGGCGGCTTTGCTCACCCCGTCTAGCACTCTTCTTTTTCTGCCAGGTCTTCTGCCTTCTCCGCTTTTTCCGCTGCACTCTCCACCAACCCGAGCGTCCTTTTCCGAGGTTTGTGAACTCTCCCCTTCCACCCAGGTTTTTTTCCAGCCCTTCCGTCAGCACGTCTTTGTCCCCCCCCCTTGTTTGCACCCCCCCCCCTGGGTTGAATGTTGCAAGGAATCTTTTTTCCGACGTTCAGGCTTCGCCACCTCTTGACCTCCCCCCCTTTTAAAGATGAAGACGAAAATCTTTGCCCCCTTTCGAGTAAAGTTCCGTACTCGCCGTCGGGTTGGTTTTTTTGTTAATCGATGCTTACACGCCGTATGTCGCGTTTACCATGAGGACTTCCGCTTCATTGACCCCCCCCCCCCCAATTAGAGTCCGTGGATTTTTGAGTGGAGACTCCGCCGTAGGCGAATTTTTTCGTTCCCCCACGTCCCCCCCCTGTTCACCCGAGTCCCCCTCACGGAGAGACCCCTGTGCAGGCCCCTCTGCGTGTGTGTGTTGTTTTTTTTAATTTTCATGCTTTTTTTTTTTTTTTTTTTTGCCTTTTTGACGTTCCAATGCACATAGCGTCAGTGCCGTGCGCGACCTTTGCTTTTGCCCCCATACATCTCTCAATAACCAAAGCCATCTTCTTCCTTTTTTTCCCTTTTCTCACTCCCGGTGGTTGTTGTGATTAGCTCGTTGGTTCGTAGTCGCAATTCTAAGAGACTTTTCAAGTCCTATTGTGGTAACGTTTTGCCCTCCCTCACCTCCTCCCTTGTCAGGTTCATCGTTTTCCCCTTTTGCTTCCTGCTTCTTCTTTTTCAAGTGTCTCCTTTCCCCCCTTCGTGTTTTTCGCACTCGGCTTCTCAAGGTCGGAGTTTTCTTCCACGTGACGAAAGCAGGCTTGAACTTTGAGGGCCCTGCCGATATTTCTCTGTCGGATCCTAGGAGTGTATATCGACTTCCCTTCGCTTCGTTAGTCACGGGGTAAATCTCCTCCCATGGTCAACATTTGCTTTAGGTTTCATATTCCACCCTTTTTGGTTCGAGTGTCTTTACTTCTATTTTGCGCCCCCTCTTCGTACCCCCAAAGTAGGGACCCCTGGCGCACCCTTTTTTTTCACATGTACTGGCATGTGCCCCTTGCCTCTTTCGCCCCTTGTGCTGTGCGTTTAACCCCTCCTTTTTTTTTTTTACATAGAAGTCCGAATCTTTGGAGACACTTCCTCAAGCCCCCTTAAGGCGCAGGGCAGTATGACTCCGTCATCTTTTTCCCTCTCTTGTTTTTTTTTTTCCAAGCCTCCCATTTTTCCTGACGTGCACGATTTCCCTTTCCCTGCGGTATTGCAGGATCTGATGTCACGGGTTCATTGTACCCCACCGCAGAGTTCGTTGTTCTTTCTCTCTTCGCTGTGTTTTCTCATTTTTTTCTTGATTTGTTTTTTTTTCCTCACACTCGGACCGTTGCTTTTCCCGCTTGTTTGTGGGCTTTGCCCGTCGGCGCGCACAGTCCTTCGTAATAAGCCTTTCCCAAATTTTTGTTTCTGGCGCCGGACTGTGCATTTCTTTTTCTACGTTTTTTGGGATTCCCTTCTTTGTCTGCTTTTACAACCTCGTCCCTCCCTCCTCCTGATCCGAGCTTTTCGCGCTGGCCCCAATATCGCGGGATACGGAGGCGGCCTCGGCGATGTTTTTCCTGTTTTGTTTGGCTTTTTCTTTTCGTCTTGGTCGTAGGAACGACTCTCCTCCTGCCGTGTGACCCCCCCACTTTGATCTTGTCCACAAAGGAGTCCCGTTCAGACGGACGATGCTCACCCACTCTCTCTGGACCCCAGTCCTGACTCCGGAACGTTACCTTGTTTCTCTTTTGTGAGTGAGATCATCCCACTGCCCCAAGCCGGAGACCATGCACTGTCTGGCTGGTCTTGCCTCCTTCAGACTTCTCCATCTTTCGGCATTTAGAAAAGCTTCTTACCAATGTCCGCCTTTGCCTTTTCCGCTGCGCATGGCGGGGCTCTTCCGGCGGAAAATGGCCCGCTTCCCCCCCTTCTTTCTTTGCTCCTTTCCGGGCCGGAGACAAGAGGCCCCCTCCTCATTGCCCTATTTGGATCGCGGCTTGATCGACCCTCGCCACACTCCGCTTCGTCTCGTTTTTTTTTGTTTTTTTTCCCACTCGCCAGTCTTTTTGCCCTTGTCTAGTTTCCCTGAGCCTGCCTCCGGGATAGACCCCCTTGAGGCACGACACGGGTACCCTCGGTGGCCTGCTCACCCACGCTCTCTGCGTGTTCTGCCCCCCTATTTTCTTTCCCCCGTCTTTTTTGTGCGCACCTCCTGTCCGACTATCATGTCTGCCTCCCCCCCCTCACGAGTAGTCGTCTCGAACTTTTTCTCGTCTTCCGCTGCCCTCGCCTGATTTGCTGAGCCGACTCCCCTCTCTTTCCATTCCCCGCCTAAGTTGGTTTTGCCCGTTTCCAGCGTTCTTCTTCTTCGTCCCACACCACCTCCCCTCTCGGAAGGCCCCTCTCTTCTTCCTCACTTAGTCTTTTTTTTAAGGTGGTCTTTTATGACCAACTTGCCACTATTCCCTGTTGAACATTTTTTTGATTTTTTTTTCGAACGGTTCCTCCCCTCAGCGTGATTTTTTTACCCGAATGTGAGAAGGACCCTCCCCTCCCGTTTGATGAATGCCTTTTCGCTGCTTTCTTAGTCCTTTTGAATGGATCCTCCCCCAGACTCTGCTTGAATCGATTGTCCTGATATCCACTCCTTTTGTTGGAGAGTCTCTGATTGATAATCGGTGTCACCTTACTCGGCAGTTTTTCCCCCCCTAACATTTGAAAGTGGAGGTCACCTCAGTCTAGTTGCGCGCCCCCCTGCCGTGGAGTAACTTTCTCTTTACCGGTATCCGATCCCATTTCGGCTCCTTCAACACGGATGAGCTCCCCCCGTTTCTTTCACACGCGGCCAGGAATCTTGTCAGGGGGTGAGCCTGCCCCCCCATAGTCCGCGCCCCTTCCCGCCCCCCGAGTCCCCTATTGGCCAGGACCTCTAAGTCTTCCGAACCCCCTTTGATGGGTTTGGATCCCCTTTCCTTTTGCCTACGAGCTTTTCCGACCCCCACTTTTCCCTTCTTTGACTGCGCGTTTTACTATTTCCTGACTTAATGTACGTCCTCCCGTCTCATCTTCCCGATTTCCTGTTGTCCCTATGCCCGAGCGCGGCTACGTTTGCCCTTTCAGGTTCTTCTTTTATAGTGTTTTTGGTGGGCAGGGTGTTCCTCCGCGGAGCTTCGGTTACGCCCTTGGCAGACGATTACTTGGTGACTACCCGGCCCTGTGGTGACTTGATGTCATTGATCATTCGTGCGTCCCCTCTATATTTTACCTCCTCCTCCGTTTTTTTTTTTCGTCTTTTCTTCCAGACCTCCCCCCAAGTCCAGAAAGGACACCCTTCCCCCCCTGGTAGGCCCACAATTTAAGAGTTTTTTCACTTTTTTTTTCCTTTTTCCCACGTCCGTACGAGGATCCCCCCCCCCCCTTTTTTTTCCTCCCACACAACGCCGACTCCTCCCTCTCTACGTAAGCGCCGCTCGGCGCTTTTTTTCTGTGCACCTAGATTCCCCCCCCCCTTCACCCGAGACAGTAACCTTCCTTCCCCTCGTCCGTAGCGCTTACAGTTGAGGCCCTTCCGCTTCCCCCGAAGGACCGTCCAACCCACCCCGCTTGTTTCTCTTTTCGAGGAGACTTCTCATCGGGCCGTTTTTCCACTCGGGCAAGTTAAGAAAGCGATTTCTTCAACACACTGCCCAATCTTACATGCGCCCCGGTGTGTAATAATTTGGACGAGCCGCTGCACCGCGCTCATCCGGTTACATATCCTTCCCATCTTCTTGAAGTCAGCCCCAGGCGGTTTTACCTCCTCCCGCGGAGTAAGGTTATAGCACAGGTCAATTTCCCCTCAAACCCCCGAACCGTCCTACTCCTCTTGATCAAGCCTTGCCCTCCTCTCCCCCACTGTGCTGGTCCTCGTACACCCGATGCGCAAACGCCAGAAGTCCCCCGATGGGGGATCATCACCGCACTAACCACCCTTTTTCCTTTTTTCTTCCCCAATCAACGTCATTTTCCTTCGCATTCGTGACCAATCAATTCGATCGGTTTCGACGTCCCCTTGACCACACGCAGTTGTGTGACCCCTCCCCCCGGGCCTGTTGGGTGTCGCCTCATTCCCACTTTGTACCTATCCCTCCCTCTCTGATTTGAGCCCTTCCGAAAGTAGCTCCAGACCTCGTTTAAGGAAGCTTTTTCGCTGTCTTCAGCCTTCCTCTAAGGCCAAGAACGCACCGCCCCCCGCATCAGGATCACCCGACCCCCCACCCCGTTATATGAAGTCGGGATCCCTTCCACTGCGTCCAACACCGCCTTCCCGCCACTGCCCCGCAATAAGTAGACCAGGGATCGGGAAGCCCTTCTCGTTTCTCCTCAACTGGTTTTTCTGGTTGTCCCTGAGTAGACCTTTTAGATGACCTCCTACCGAATTCCCCCAGACAAGTCGCGAGCTTCCGCGTTTCAGCCAGTTCAGCCTGATTCATTGAGGCCCTCGTCCTCTCCACCGGCCGCACAAGTCTTTCTCTTACCGAGAAGACAGTCTCCTGCGGGCGCTTTGTCCCAGCTTGCCGTCTCATCTCTTTCTATACTCAGAGATACCCCCCATGAGGACAATTAGGAGGCCCCTTGTATACGGACGGTAACGCCAAACCCCCCCCTCACCTTCCCTTTGTTTTTCGCTTTAAAGTTCCGCCCCCCCCTCCGCCCCTCCCCCTAGCCAAGCGATGAAACAGGCCAAGGTTCCTTCCATCCCAACGCATTCAGAAAGGATGCCGAGTTTTTTTCCCGGTTAAGTGCCATCCCACTCACGCGAACATTTCATGAGAATTTTGCTTTTCCTGTGATATACCTCAAATCGAACGCAGTCCTTCTTTCTGGACATTCCCTCCACGTATGACAGAGTCTTGACCTTTGACTTATTCTATTCCAAGGTAGGAAGGGTTCCCGATTAACAATTGTCAACCCCCTTCTGTGGCTTTCCCCGGAATGTACCGAAAGCTTGACTTCTCCTCCGAATCCGCCAAAATGACTCCCCCAAGAAAGCCTTCGGCCCCCCTTATTCTTGACGAAGGCGCCCTCCCTCTATGTGGTTTTTTTTCCCCCCCTCGAATTCCCCTCGTATCCCGATCTTCGGTTGAGGATGTTTTGGCGCGTCTCCCACTGCATTTCGCCCCTGTCTCCTTCCGAAGACATGTTTTTCCCCCCCCCCCCCCCGTAGCCACCCAGGATTTCACGTGAGCAACAGTTCCGCGTTTTCCACCAACCGGCGTATTCCGCGCGACTTGTCTCAACCTCGTGTTACCCCCCTAAAAACAGAACTCCTGTTCCCTCCCCGGGCGAGTGGTGCGTCCACTGAAAATTTTCTCCCCCCCACCCCACCCACAAGAGGAGCCCAAACCCCCAAACATAGACTGCTTATCCCCGTGCCAAGAACTGATTCTGCTGCCCAGGTAGCGCACTCCTTTCCATAAGCAGTCCCCCCAATCCCAAGCAGAGCACTTTCTCCCCCTCCGTTTTTTGCCAATGAGGGATTGCCCTGTGCGAACCGGCAAGAGTCACACACCTTCCCCCGATGCTACTGAGTCCTGGCGCCCTCTGCTTAGCCTGTCAATCTCCCAACACCTCTCTTCCTTAGAACTAAGTTGTTGACCCCTTCAAAAGAACAATTGTCTCATCCTAAAACGTTTCCAGCCCCATTTACAGCTGTTTCCCCTTTCCCCCCCTTGCCCCGACTTTGTTTGGTCCCTGCCGCCTTGCGTAGCCAGTTTCCTGATCCAGCACTCCCCTCCCAACTCCCCCTTTTCCAACTATGAAGCGACCTGCACTGACTTGTCCCCTGAGATAAGGGACCTTTGACTCGACTGCGCTTGACTGTTTACCGCATTATCGCCCCGTGACCCCAGTCACTTCCGTCTGCAGGCAGTTGATCACAAAAATTCAATCCTTCCCCTTTTTTTTTTCGTGAGAATTAAACTCCGTTTAGCTCCTCTTTTCCCTAACCCCCCGCCCCCCCTGGCCCACCTCCCCCCCATTTAAACCGAGAGAAGAGCAGCACTTTTCCCCCCCCCTCCCGAGCCTTCCCCACAATTCTCTGTCTCCTCCCCACCGTTCACCTCCCCCACACTCGGCTTAGGAGACACCGGGCGAGAAGAGCAAAATTTTCATCCGAAAGCCAAACGATCCCCCTCCCCAATAATCGTGTCTCTGTTTCTCAGAGACTTTTTTGGCTTTTCGCCCTTGTCCCTCCCGAGGACGGTCACCCTTGCATCATGATGGGCAACCTTCGGCTCCTCCCATAGATTGTCGACATCGGCTGACTGGTTCTGCTCGTTATCGTTTTTAAGTGTGCGTACAGGTTCGGGTGTATTTCAATCCGGTGCTACGCGTTCTTAATGTATCATACGTTCCCCCCTCAGATGGAAGTTTTGGGCTGCTGCAGCGCGACGGTCTGTTGTTTCCGTCGAGCAGGTCGGGTCGTCCGAGAGTAAAGCTTTTGCTTCCCTTTTAGAAATTTTCCCCATTTCTTCGGCTTCTCTTTTCAAGACCAGGGGTAGAGAGCGATGGCGGTCTCTTGACCGGAGGCGCCCCACGACGGCTTCCCCACCACCATTTCCGTTTCTCCTTTTTGAACTGCAACGTCGTTCATGGCTTGCCCTTTTTTTACCGTTGCTTTTGTGCGCCCAAACCTTCTTTCGAAGTCCTCCTTTCTTTTGTCTCTTAAGTTTTACTGCGAAGGCGGCCCCTCGTATTTTGCCTCGGCCAAGGTGAGATGCGTTTTTCTGTCAAAAGAAGCATTCCATTTTTCCTCCGTTTGCTTTTCTTTTCGGAGGATTGTTCCTTTCCGGCTGCTGAAAGTTTTCCTACCTCTCACTCGTTCGTTCCTTTCGTATCATTTCTCTGTGTTGCTCCTCGTGGTGGTTTTCGAGGTTCTGGTCCTAACCTCGGCCCTTTGGTTCCTCTTTCGTAGGTGCTTTGGCCCGATGTGCTCGCCTTTTCCTGCGGAATACCGCACTTTGGTTTTTTTGTTTTTTTTTTTTGTTTTACGGCTGGCAGGACTGTTGATCGTGCTCTTGGGAGGCTCGGGTGTTTCTTGCCTGGGCTCTTTCCCGTTTCTTCACAAAAGGGCCTTCGCCACTACCTCCCCCAGTCATTCTCGCGATAGCGATGGTAAAACTATGGAGTAAGGCGCATTAATCGTGGCCCCCCCCCATAAGTCTTTTTCTTTTTCTCCGTTTGGCTTCCTTTCGTCCTTCTCGCGTTTTCTTGAAATGCCCCTGCCTCAGCCTTGGCAAAGTTTTTACGCCCCTTTTTCCCGGCAAGCCTTACGTTCTCCCTCTCCTTACAGCGGCTTTTCATTTCCATACAGTTACGGTCAATCGTTGATGTTAGGAGATCACCCCCCCTTCACCTTTAGAAGGAAAGT
>Ga0179593_1323913_pt1 | contig 17850 bp, 13 predicted proteins | sample CZODoug2_1_08_16_FD_185931 | JGI IMG/M metagenome (GOLD analysis project Ga0179593, IMG submission 185931) | Vadose zone soil fungal communities from Angelo Coast Range Reserve, California, USA - CZODoug2_1_08_16fungal (PacBio error correction) | ecosystem: Environmental > Terrestrial > Soil >... | reverse complement strand
GAGGGGTTCTGCTCGCCATTTATCCCCCCCGATGTCTCCCTGTCAGAACGTTTGCGAGCGCCCACACCCCGAGGCTCCTCAACCTTTCCTGGTTTCGGACACCTCAGATAGTTCTTCCCCACCCATCGGACTGTATCAGAGTTCCGCGTTAAAGATGACCCCCCCCCTTTTCAACCCAACTTTTAGTGATTGGCCGCGGGCATGGACCTTACTTGCTTTCCTTTCGTTTTTTATGATGGTCGTCACTTGGCGACAGGTCTCCCGGCCCAAGTGGATTGTGAGCTGCTCAGCGGCACTGGCCCTTATGAGGCTAGTCTCGTCCCCGGTTCAGCGTTGTGAAAACGGAAATCAAAAGGTCTCCATCCTTTTGTCAGCCCGGCCAACCTCTACTTGCTTTTCGGAATGCCGCCCCACGAACTAGCGATGGCGGTCGAACTCGGACAAGCTAGCGCGCTCGCTCAAATTCTCTCGTTTTGATGCATCGAATAATCCAGAACTGGATCGTGGCTATTGACCTTCCTGACTTGTAAATTTATGATCATCCCTAGGCTAAATTGAATGGATCGACGAAAGTATTGCCCGGTCACCATTCGGGGTCTGATTTAACCAGGAGGCATTTACCCTAGTTCCCCCATGCCCAAGAAGAAATAATCAGACGACCCCGCTCTTTTTTTACCTCTCACTTGGCGAAATGTTACGGTCCTCTAAACCGCCGGTTGCTCCACCCCACAAAACATGGTGAGTATTTTACCCCCTCAGGCACGGTTTTTTACTTTCCTTTGGCGGGATTCCCGTCACCCCGTTCTAAGTTAGGTTCATTGTCTGTCCAACAGGACGGTCTCCGTTTCCGGGCTCCGTCAGTGACACAGATCTTTTCTGGTAGCCCGCCGGCGCACGAGCAAACGGCGGGCCGTGGATTTTTTTCTGGTGCTGGTTATTCTCGTGTATACATCGGTGAACTATTCCCTTTTCGGATTTTCCCCAGGCGCGCTAACCAGTTGGTTCTTCGCGTCCTGCTGATGCTCCGGTAGTTTGACTGACTTTTCCATGTTTATTCCGGGCTGTGTCCTTTCCGTCTCAAGCCTGCTCGACCACGGCTGTCCTTTTTTGCAGTCGGACGGGCAGAACCGGCCTTGGTAGGCGTCCGGCTTGCCGTGACCCTTTACCTTCTTCCGAAAACGTCTCCTTTCTTTGCAGTGAGTTTCGATACTTTCATAGGAGTTCCCCTTACTGGCTCCCTCCCGTAATGGCAGGTCTGAGAGCCTGAGCGCGTCCCCTTTCGTGTGGTAGTATTTCGGCGTTGGAGGTAGTATTGAGTCTTTACTCGCCGAGGGCATTGAAGTCCACTTTTTGCGTTCGGTCAGGTCAACTGTTGACGTTTTTTTCTTTCTTTAAATGATTGAGATTCCGACGTCTGTCACCTCGCTCAGTCTTTCCTTCCTTGATCGGTGAGTAATCTTGAAACCGCGCGTTTCGCGAGTCTAGGTTTGGAGATGCTTCCCCTGCGAATACCGCGCCACGGACTTTAGCCTTCCCGCTCCTATGTGCGGGGAGTCTTTTTCTTGTAGTGTCGGTTCACGGCCCCTGCCTAACTTTACAACCCATTTGAGGTGCCGCTTTTCCCCCACCCCATGGTGAGTTCGTCGCCCCGATGTTTTTTATCGCGCTTGCGCAAGGCGGTGCCCTTGGTCTGCTTTCGTAGGCCTGTACAGCCAGAGGACGTTCTCCACGGTCTCCTCGGCCAGAGTCTTCCCTCCTCCCTCCCCTGGCTCGCCAGCGAACGACCTCGGTCGGCATCGTATGAGTTTTACCCGCTTTAGGGTCCCCTTTTCCTCTTTTCTTTTCAATTTCTCGCTTGTACTGCTTGTATGCTTTTTGGAGTAGTTGCGGATCGTGATTCCCGGTCGTAGGTGAAACCGTTGCGGCCCATCCGCTCCCCCACGGCGGAGTCCCGACATAGCGATTTTTTGCCTTTGTTCTCTCTTTCCGGAGTGCGTTCAGGTTCAGTTGGAATCTTTATAAAATAGGTCTGGCTTGCGGGTGATCCGTCAACCCGCCCTGCGTCGTTGCGACGGCTGTTGTTCCAAGCGGTTGCAGACGAGATTCGGAAGGCAGGGCCCTTCTTCTCCGTGGAGGTTGGCCACCACCCCTGTATCTCCTCCTTCCTTTTGTTTGTAGTCGATTACTTTTGGGGGTCGCGCGTCTCATACTTAGCCTGGACGGCTTCCCTCCCGGTCGCTCACAGATTGGACGGACCCCCTCCCTCGCCACGCCCCTCGTGGTGGTGACGGGAGACTCCGGCCCATTCTACTTCCAAATTCAATGCGCGCGTCAACTCCCTGGACGCTCGAACTCGTTCTCTTTACACCTCAATCTTTTCTCACTCCGCCGGTGGTTTCTCTGGAGGGTGACGCGGTTTCCTTTACTCCTCTCCCTTCTCCTCTTCCCTCTCCCAATACCGACTCTGACCCTCAGAGAAGATGGTCCTGAACAGCGAGTGGACCTGTTCCCGGCCCGCTTCACGAGCTGACGCCTGCAGTTCCGTTAGCGGGTTCAGCATGGGTTCCCCCTACTCTCCAACCGGCCGACCGTATGCTTTGCTCATACCACCTTCCGAGGTTTCACCCGCGCTCAAAGGCTCCTCGACGATTCACTCCCTGTCGAAGGACACACTGCCCGTATTTTTTCGTTTGCTTCCTTCTTCCGTCGGTTGCAAGTTCGGCTAGCCGTCCGTCCCTCCCCCCCACGTGACCGCGCCTTCGTCCCTTTTCAGATGCGGCGCCACAATGGTCTTTTTCCCCCGGCCTTGCGTATTTTGTTGCGCAATCCTCATTTTGAAAACCAGACCTCGGATGTCGGTGATTACTCCCCTGACCGGCCGACTGCCTCTTCCCCAGGGCGGAGTCATCTCACACCTGTACAGATACGATTCCATCCGCTGCAATCTTTACCGTTTTTGACCGACCGCTGGGGACTCCCCTGCCCCCACCCGGGCTTGCTCATTTGAACCCACTACCTCCGACCCCCCGCCAAAAGCCGGCGGTTGCTTCCCGTCTCGGGCGGTCGTACCAGTTCCCTTCTGGTTCTTTTCCGATATCCCGATTTTGAAGCAGCCGACCCTGATCGATGCCCTGGTCCTTTTGTGTCGAATCGTCCCCTCACTATCTCAGCTTTCTTACCCTTCACTTTTTCTTTGGTTCCGACGACCGCCCTCCGTAGCCGATTTTTTCTACGCCAGCAGCGCAACTCCCCGGAATACCCATGGTCAGGGCCTTGTCCTTCCCTATCCTCCACGGACCACCCTGGGTAGCCACACTGGTGCTCGCCTGCTCCGATGCCCATATGGCTCATCTTCCTTGACGCCGTCACCCTCCGACCCCATCCCGATTCCCTTTTGCTTCCCGGCGTTTCTTGACCTTCCAACGTCTTATCGGCGCCCCTCCCTGTATTTTCGACTTCCGGTTGCCACCAATGCAAAAGATCGCTCGACGGCTGTTACCTACAACGCCCCCTTCGTTTTCACGAACCTTCAAACCGCTTACCCCTGAAGGGCTGCTCTCAACTTTGTTGGTGGGTTTTTTTGAATCAACCCGGTTGTTCTCTTTCTCTTCTCACACGGGAATAAATCTTTAGGAGTTTGTGCATCCAAATTTCAGGAGTTTTTCTGCCTTCCCTTTGTCTTTTCAGGTCCCCCTTCGCTGCAGCAATACCCTTTCCGAACCTCTAAGTGGGACCAGGCCCTCGTTGCTCCAGTTCCTGTCTTCCTTTCCGTGAAGAGATTCTTCCTTCAAAATCCGCGCCCGTTATCTTCAGGGAGATACCTCCGTGGACCAGGTGTCCATGTTTTTGCGCTGGCTGAGACCTACTCGCGAGCTTGGCCCGAATATCTCCCACCCGGTCCAAGCTCGGTAAGCCAGTGCCTTCATGTTTACCGGTTCCTTTCTCTACCAGTGGCACTTTATACGTCGCCCGCGTTGCCGTTTTTGCCGACGTGCTTTTTCGCCTGTGATGGGATCCTTACACGCTGCTCCCCTGGAGCAGAGCCACTTCGCCCCCTTCGTTTCCTCGCGCTAGAATCCACGATGGCTCCCTGGCGGCACCAGCCTTTACGAATCCCTTCGTTGCGCCTCCTCCCATCCGCCGTGCCCCGCGTTCTCCACGCTGTGTTGTTTGTTTGACCTGTTCGGTACCTCCCGCGCTTTTTTCTTGTGGTATGACTCCCTTTGGGCTACCATGCCCATTTATAGTGACTATCGATCGCTCGCTGCCCATTATATGCAGAGCGAACCCCGATCTTCCTTGACTTCCCTTTCTCTTGCCTCATCCCCCCCCTCTCTCTCTTCCCTCGTTGTGTCATAGAGATGTGTTCTGCGCAAGCTCTCAATCACGCTTTTTCTTTCTTCTGTTTGCTTCTGGTCAAGTAGAACTCTTATAAAATCGAGCATGTGCTGGACTAAGAATATGTCCCAAACAAGCCCCCCCAACTTTCTTTTTCCTTTTTTTCCTCTCCCTTCACTACACAATCCACCCTTTAGCTTCCCTTAGTTACTTAAAGTGATGACCCTGGTCGACTTCCTCTCGGTAATTGGTCCTTCCCGTGCGACTCGTGGATGTCTCGCGCGAGGCTTCCCAGCCTCTGGGCTCCGGCGCTTGATTCGGTTGCCGCAGAGTGATTCTATTCCCATCCCTGGCGTTTTAAAAGTTGTTTTTTCATCCCTTCCCTGGTTTTAGATTTGCGACGATATCCTTCTTCTATTTAACGGCCCCTGAGCGCTTTGACCCGACGCTTTTGTGGTTAAGTTGGCCACTCTCTTTTTTCCCCCAAGCTTTATGCTTTCATTTCTCCTGACACGAATTTTCCTCCCTCATTTCCATGGATCGGTTGAGACGTTCTCCCTGAGCTGTTGGCGCGCGTGCTCTTCCTTCTGCCCTGAGGAGTTCCGCCATTCCTTGAGAAGACGAAAGTTTTACTTCCTTTGTAGCCTGTCTTCTCCCCCACCTGGAGCCGGTCTTTTGACGAGTTCTGCATGAAGGCAACCCACAGAGCAACATTCTTGGGATTCCCACTATCTGGATTCCTCCCTTTCCGGGTCCATTTCTTTTGCTTCCCAAACCCACCCCAGGGTGAGACGCAAATCCCCTTCCCCCGGGTCAACGTTTGTTTCCCTTCGTTGCTACGGTTAGGCGACCGCTTTCAGTCCTCTTTCTGTGTTCCCAAATTTTTCCGGTTTATCTTTTATTCCTCTTCGGGGCGCCGAAGTGAGACTTGCGGGTCAAACGCTCTCCTGCCACTAGGTGAATCCTGGTGTCGTTGTTCCTGGCCCCACATTCCCTCGTGACCATTCGATTGAAATCTGGCCCAGGGGCTCCCCCCCTGTTGCTCTTGCTGTTTGGTTGAAGGAGGGAGAAACGGGTACGGCCGTTGGCCAGGTTAGTTTACTCCTGCCTTTCCTTTCTTTTGAGAGGGCCAGACCTACCCTTCACATTCGCAGTGAAGTTCGCTTCGGCGCTTCCAGCAGCCGTCCTTGTATTCCCAAGGTCAACGATTCCCTGGTACTTGCGACACGCCTCACCAGCCACCCTAGTAGGGTCTTTCCTTCGTTCCTCCCGTTTGCACTCTTTCGGTCTTTGCCATCAGTACTTCGCTTCTTTTCTTTTCTGACACCGACTGATTTTCCCTTCTCCGTTGGTTGCGAGGTCGTTTTCCCTTCATTTTTTATTGCTTCCTTGGAATGTGAGTTTCCAGCGTTTCGGTCCGTTCCACGGTGGTTCCGTTTTTAGCGTACTTTCCTTGTTTTGAGTCTGTCCAAAGATAAGGCGTAGGCCGGATCGTAGGAGCCAGACAACCCTTTGTTCGTCTTTTTGTTTCTGGAGATCCCTCGTTTAATTCCCGTATTTCCTCCTCCTTGTGTTTAGAACGAAGGATTGACGGGCGCGAAGGCGTAGGTCGGGTCGGTTCCTTTCCATTGCCCCCCCCCTGAGGGGCTTCAGGACAGTCCCCCACATTTGGAGGTTGTCGGCGTTACTGTCGGACGGTGTTGACCGCAAGGCTTTGGAACTGTTGTTTCCTTTTTCCCCTTCATCCCCTCTTTCCATTTGAGGGTGCTCCCCCCCCCCTTAGGTGTACGGCGAATCCCCGCAGAGCAAGAGACTGACTCAGGCGGGCGAGTAGAACGATGTTCTTTCCAATTTCCTTTTTTTCTTGCAGAGCCCAGCTTTTCTGATGCCGCGCCGTCTGGATGTTTTACTCCTGCGATGGCCGGCGTCGTAGGTGCCTTTCTCGAAAAAGCGCACCACCGGCTTCGTTCGGATACCTAGTTCTCCGGGTTCTTCTGTCACATGCTTTCGCTCCGTTGTCCGTGGCTGATCCGCGCTTTTTCCTTTGGAAAGGCCAAAAGGATGGTCTGGACTCGACCTGGTATGCTCCCCCGTCAGGTTCGTCGTTGGCTAGGTTTTCGTCCCTTTTTTTCTTTCCGTCTTCTTTGGAAGTCTCTTCGAAGTTTTTGATCCCCTTTTTTCAGGACAGCACCCTTTATCCTTTTTAATCCCCTCGTTGTTGATGTCTCTCTTCCAGGGGGCCAGTTCAGCATTCGCCACAGAAGCACCGGCTTCCTCCAGAGTCGCGCGCCGACAACCGCCCGCCAATCTCTCCTTCTTTGCTCAGAAATTTGCCATAACTCCTCCGTCCCCCTTCAACATGGCTCCCCGACGGACTTCCACCTAGTGAGTCACACTTGGAGACGACCCATCGCGTAACTCCAGGTGGTGGTCGCGGATTTTCCTCTCCCTTCCTACCCGCCCTCCGTTTCCCGACAGGAGTACCATCGGCGTGCAATCAGACGAATCTTTCCTTCCTAATCACGAGTGGCCTGGGTACCACGGACAGGTTCCCCCTCTTGCCCTGGTTACTTTGGGTGAGCTCCAGGTTCTTTCTCTCTTACTAATCCACATGCGAGATCCCAATCGCGAAATGGATGCGTCTCGATGGCATTAAAAGTCTGACCCCATCCCCCCCCCCCTTGCCCCCGCCTTTTTAACCGGCGCCGTCGATCCCATTAATGCGACGCCGAAACTGGTAAAGGTGGGCGGTCCCTTCGGAGCTCAATGTTTTTTTCTCCTCTCTGCCCGACGCCCCCTTGAAGCATTCCTTCTGACACCGAGTCAGCTCTGTCGCTCCAACCCAAATGGTAGCGTTACCGGCCGTGCTTTTTTTCGGGACTCTGGGAGATCCAGCCCTCCCCCCCCCTGACTCGTTTTTTTTTTTCCTACGTTCCCCAAGGAAGGAAGACGAGGTCGCCCGGACGGCGTTTCCTAAGTTAAAAGGTCACCACACGATCATAACGTCCACTTTTCCCTGACTACCCCTCTTGTTCCTCCTTCCTTTTCTCTCGATTTTTTCCAGTAATCATCGATCACTCCAAGTCGGGGTGAGAAAGTAGGATGGCGGACGACCACGGCTTACCATAGGGGCTGCACTAAACCGGAGTTTCCCTCCCGTTTTAATCCCCTGATTCCTTTTTTTGTGGCATCGTACCAATTCTCTTCTGCCTTTCTCTCGGGATGAGGCGGCCGCTCCCGAGCTGTAACTTCGAGATTTGTCAACCGCTCCTTCCCCTCCCCGGCTCCCCATTTTGACACTTTTTTTCCCCCTTGCGCATGCTTTTTTTGCAGAAAAAGTAGCCCTCTCTGGTTCGGCATTTTTCTCCCCTTTCCCCTCTTTTCATTGCCCCCGATTCATTTTTCCGCTCCCTCCTCCCCCTCCCGCTTCCGTGCTTAAATGCGGCCTTACGCCCAAGGATTGGTAAGCTTTTCTTCTTACTTTACCGAGACCGTTTTGAACCACTTTAGCTCCTTCGGTGAAGGACCCAAACGCCTAGGCGCCGCCCCCAAATTTACCTGAAGGGCTTGTCTAACCTGTGGTTGTTTGAAGCCCCCCCCCTTTTTTTTTCCTGTCTCCTCATTCAGGTGAATCCAAAAGCTTTTCTTAGGTGGCAATCTGCCTCGGAGGGCTGCGGCGTTGCAGAACAATTAGTAAGGGCCCCCGTTTTTCCTCCTTCCCCTTCATACCTCCCCTTTCCATTTCGGCTTCTAAATGACGTCCTCCCCCTGGTCGCCCAGAGGAATGATTAAAACATCTCGCCCGTTCCGTAAGGGCTCCTCCCCTTTTTGTCGCCGAACAGATTTTTTGAGATTCGCGATGCGCTTCTAGAGATTTCCATTGATCGTCTCGCGTTGTGCCCGATAGGCTCTGCCCCCTTCCCTCTCCCCAGCGCCCCTCGTTTCTTTTTTTTTTTTATAGACAGGCACTGGTATTCGGCTCTGACCACCTCCCAGGTAGAAGCGCGTGTTCGGGAATCTCTACACGCTGCGAAGGGCTCGTCGCCTCTTTCCTTCTTGGCTTTTTTGCTCGCCCTGTGCTCCCGGAGGCGAGGAAAAGCTTTGCCGCATACAAATTCGAATTGCTCTCACACCTGCAATGACTTTCCCTTCCCTTCTTCCCAGGTTTTTCTGGTTCGTTTTTTCCGAGTTCTGACTTCCCTTTCCCGTCCTTGGTTTTTAGCGGGGGTGTAGACTCATATGAGAGGCCATCTCTCCTCCAGTTTCGCCGGGGCCTCTTTTTTTTTCCCTTCTCCAAGAGCGAACGTTAAATTTTGACCCACTGGCGCTTGCGCCTTCCCCACTCTCTCTCCCCCTTTTTGTGGCGCTCTCGGTCTTTTCTTCCCAGCTCCTTCCTCAACTATTTGTCGTTGCTCGTTCTTCGGGCAGGCGCCTCGATCTGTTGACAAATTTTCTTTCCCTTTTTGCCATTCGTCCCCCCCCCTGCCCAAGGATGTTCCTTTTCCCGGTATCCCGATATCACGATCAAAGACAATCACCCCCACCAGCTTTTTCGTCTTTCCCTTTTTCACCTTCCTGCTCCTTTCGTCTCGCATTAGAAGTATCGAAAGGGTCGCCGCCAGGTCCGCAGAACTTATGGTCATTCTCTCTTCCGCTCAATTGCCGAGCCTGACTAGGCGTCCCCATGGCCTGATCTGCTCCTTTATAGGTGACGGATATTCAAGCAATGCGAATCCTACTCCGTTGGTTTGAAGCGGGGGCAAGCCTCCCATTCCCAAATGTCTCCTACCCGGACCCTCTTCGTTTACGCCTAAGACTCTTTGGCGAACTGGCCAGATAGCGACGATTTAATCCCCCCCCCCTTTTCCTCTTTAGCATAATCTTTTCAGCACTGGTCTTCCCTCCGGCTACTATAATTTAGCGCCTGGAACCCCGGGCGCGATGTTCCTGATCCATATGGCTCTCAATAGGGAGGACCATGACGACTTCCCTCACTTATTGGTCCCACTCTTTTATTACTAGTCTGGCGCACAGCGCTTTGCCAATTTCCAAAGATTGCACCCTCCCAGGCAGCCGCCGCCCTGCTTTGGATTTTAACCTCATATTTTTTTTCTTCCCCCTCCCTTCATTGTCCTTGCCTTTCAAACTACCCTTTTTTTCAAACAACACCCACGGAGAGTAAGCAAAGCCTTCGTCTCATTTTTTACGGTTTTTTTCTTTCCCTCTTTCTTCTTGGGTTCCCGTCACCTCCGTCGAGGATTTTTTCTTTGTGGTTCCATCCGGTTATTCTTTCCTCTCTGGAGAAGACCAGAGCCTCGGGTCTAGAGCATTGCCCCCCCAAACTTTTCCCCTCTTTCGTGGTGACTCTGGCACCAATTCATTTGTTATTAGCTGTGCCCCAATTGCCGTGGCGATGTCGTCCCCCCCGGCGCGCTACCCGGTGTGGCAGCTCTCCTTTCTTTTTTACCCTCGACCCTTATTCCGGATGTTGCGCGGCTTTTATTTTAGACGACGAGGCTGAAAAAAGGGAGCGGCAGTTAGCTCGGCGATCTGGTACTGACAGTAGGTTATACCATGTCCCTCTCTTTCATTGCCTACCCTCCTTCTTTTCCTCGGCGGTGTTTGTTACTTAAGGGGTCACTCCGGTGCTATGTCAAAGACCATAGTGGGAAGCCGTGGTCAAGCCGCCTTGAGCAATTTTCCTTGGCCTTTTTCCTTCTAGGTGGTTCCTTGGCTGCGATCTGTCCCCCCGTTCTTCGAATTTTGACATGGCGGAGCTGATTTCTTTTTTGTTCAACCTTGTTGCCGTTTTCTTTTGATTTCTATGTAAAATGGATCTCCCTCAGTCTGTTAAACCTCGATTAAGGGTCCGGGCTCGCTTCTTTCCTCCCCAAACCATTGTTGTCTTCCTAGCCTCGTTTTCTGGCGATGAGACAGGCAATCCGCGTGTACCCTTCCTAGCGGACGAATTGTTTCTCCTCCTCCTCTCTTCTTTTCGCTCCTGTCTTCCGGTGTTGGATTTACCTTTCTACAAAGGGTGACCCACTTCTCAACCCACTTTTGGCTAAGAGGAAATGACTTTCGCCCACCTGGCGGAAGGTTGATTTTTTCGTAACTTCTTTTGCTCTTATCGTCTCATCCCCAGGACGGTTTGTGGACCGGTGTAGTGTTTCCTTGGTCACAGATTCGAGGAGACTTCAATGTTCGAGGCCTTATTCTCCTCATCTCTTTCTTCCCTGATCTGGCTTTCGCAAAGTCTTCCCTTTTTCCGGGGTTTTTTTTCGATGAGTTAGGCTTTGTCAAAGGTCACTCGGCTGATGCCGGCCTGACGCAGCGTCGTGACATGTCCCTCCTCCCTGTCTTTCTTCGACTGGAATTCCGGTTTGCTTTGTTGAAAAGGGTTTTCTCCCCCGGCTCCCTCGCACAGTTTCTTTAGTTAGAACTGTCGCGCGGGTGTAAGTCCTTGTGTTCGAGACCTCGGTTTTTTGTGATCTCTAGGTTGGTTGTCCTTGTAGTTTGCAAAACGGATGGTTGGCCGCCGACAGGTATGGAATACGCCCGCCAGGTCGTCGTTGGCGACTTTCATTCCCATCTTCCGGACTTTTTGATTAGGCCTTTCCCCTTCCCTTTTTCTTTCAGTCCTTAGACGCCCTGCCCTTTCTCTCTACTTTTCCTCCCACGTTTGTCTCTCTCCAAGTTTTGCTCCGCGCGTCTCAGCCTACTATGAGAAGGAAGGCATCCGCGTCGCCGACCCGCTTGGAGTTCAGCAAGAGCGCCGGGCTTTTCCTTCTCCTCCTTCCCCCTTTCCTTGCAGACCCCCTTTTCTCGATTCCACGGCACCCTTTTTCTTGCTTACCACTTGTCTCCCGCCCACGGTTAGAGTACACGCGACGAGTCGGCCTTTACCCCTCGCTTGGGGCTCGTTCCTTTTTCCCCTGCTCCCCTTTCCTCTACTTCATCCCAGACCTCTCTGACCCATCCTTCCGGTGGCGCGGTACAATTTAGGAGAATTGCTGTTTGACCCTCCCCTCCAGCGAGTGGAAAAGCAGCCTAATCATCTTCCCTTTTTTCCAGGTTCATCGCTGGTTGCAGTCTCTCCAGGGTGCTTTTCGCTGGACTGGTTTTTTTTAATAAGTGGCGAGATCCTTTGCCCTTTTTCTCCTCCGTAGATGAATATTTCCCCTTCCCCCCTCCTCCTTCCATCCTGCGTCCCTCCCCTGCGCCCTATTTATCAATCTTTACACGCCGACACCCCTCCAGCTTAAAGGTCTTTCGGGCCTCTTTCCGCGGCACTCAAAGTGTGATCCCCCTTTACCCCTTTCTCCGTTCCCTCCCGCCCTTTTCCTAAGCATCGGCGCACTGGTAATCTGCGTGCCCTATCATGGGATGAGTAATCTTAGAGCTTTCCAGTGATTTCCTTTTTTCCTTCCCCTCCCCAACGTCTCCTCTCTTCCGCCGCAAGAGGTTTTTTCCGCACACTCCTCTCTAAGTTGAAGGAGCCTTAGAGGAGTGTGCCAGGGACGGCGTTCTAAATCTCCTCCCTTTCCTCTTACACGCAACCTACCGGTCCGACTCCTTGGGAATTTCCCCCTGCCTGTCCCCCCTTCCTCGAATCAGCATGAAATAAAGAAAAGGGATTTAGACCCCCCCTCCCCCCCACTCTTTTTGTTCCAGTCCTTTTGTCCCCTTCCCTGACCAGGTGCCCATTTATGAGGGGTGGGTCCTACGCGTGACCCCTCTGAGTACTCAATGACTACCTTCCCCCCCCGATAATGATGCTTTTCTTCCTTCCCATTGTTTCGGCCTTTTTTCTCCCGTAATGGGGCGATCTTAGCTCACGAGTCGGCGAAGGTCCGAAGATTTTAGTCTCCGACACGCAGCTGTCCCATATGAATACAGTTTTGGCTTTTCTCGTGCATCTTTCACTTTTAGGTACACCTAAAGGCTACTTACACATGTTTTTTTCGTCCTGGTGTAGTACCTTCCCTCCCTTCCCCAAATGCCAGTAATGGTATCACTTACGTGGGCCGTGTCCCTCGTCCGCCAATCCGCGTTCCTCCGGCTTTTTTTTTTTTTCCCGCGCGGGTGTCTTTCCTCTTACAAACTGCTCTTTCACTTCGGCGTCCTCTGCGTTTCCCCCCAGAACCGGAGTGGACCCTGTCCCTCTTCCTTCTTCTCCTTTGTTTGACTGTCCCTTCAAAGCCTCCTTCGCCCTAACCTGGTCAAAAACGTCCGGAAGGTTTTTCTTATGTAAACCCTGTGTGGTTTGCAAGCACCACGTTTCTTTTCTTTTTTGCGATGACTCCCTTTCCTGGGGATCCATGCTGTGTGGGGACCCCAGGGTGGAGGCAGGGCTTGAATTTTCTTTTTTTCCCCTTTTCCGGCTGTTTCCTGCAGACCTTTCAACGTCCCCATTGGGACCAGGTCAGTTAGGATTTAATTACTGCGGCTCACCAGTTTTCGTGACCTCAGAGAACTGGCCTTCCCCCCCTCCGGAGTCCGTCCCGTTAGAAGCTGTTCCCTCCCTCTGCTATAATGAGGCTATCGCTTCGAGATCTGATTTGATCGCCTTTCCCTTCTCCTCAATGGCCCATTCTCGGTGTGCGTCCTCATGCCGTTTGAAGATACGTGAAAGGACTCGCTGACCGCTTTTAAGGATGACCATACTTCTCTCCTCGGGGAATATACTTTACCCCCCCTTTTACAACCCCTGGAGCATCAAGAGCCCGAGGGGAACGTGGATATTCCTCACTCTTTTCTCTCTACCCGGCGTTCTCCCCTGGAGAACTTTGCGGCGTGACCCCCAGCTTTTACGATACCCCAATTCAGAAGTGAAGTCTTCTTACTCCCCGCAATGACTGTCTGCCTTCTTTCCCCCCCTCTCCGCGTTTGTGTCTTTTTCCTCTTTTCCTGGAACGTCAAAGTCCTATTTTGTTCTTTTGGGGGGGTAATATTCGGAGGAATGACGAAATGCCTTTCTTTCCCTTCTTTCTCCTCTGTCCCCGTAGAGCCCTTTTCTCTCAACCAAGCGAGAACTCAACCCGTGATGAATTCCCTTCGTTCTCAAGAAAAACGTATACTCTCTTTGCCTTACTCATTTTTTTTTTTTACTCTTTCTTTATGCGAGCGCCCCTCCCTTTTTTCCCTTCAAAAGATTTTCTTTCTATCTGTGATCCTTGGCAGCTCGAAACTAGTATTACAAGCCTGACTGTTTGGCGGATGGTCCTCCCCTCCTTCTTAGTCTTCCCCCCCCCTCTCCCCAATCCTTTGACTTATCCGAGAACGGTCCCTAAACCTGACAATAAACCCTTTGATTGCTTTTTGCCCTTGTCCTTCTGTTCTCGCTGCCCATTTGTAAGGTATTCCCCCTTTCCACAGCTGTTCCCTCACCGTTCTCAAGAGACTCGTGGACCGTCTCGTCTCTCGTCTGAAGTCCCCTCCTCGGCAGTAGACGCGCCGTTGTCTTTAAAGGTTTGCTTACGCTTTTAACGGACAGCCCTTTCTCCTCCTTTGTTTCCTTTTCCCCACTCTTTCCTGAGCGACTTATAATTGAATTTAGCTCCGCATTGTTGCCCCTCCTCGAGTTGGTCGGGGAAATTCCTTAAGCTCTATCTCTCCTTTCCCCTTCTTTCATCGCCGAATTTTTTTTTCTCCCGCCCCATATAGGCGAACTTGGAAGGATCCTCCTATCTTTCTGAACGGGCCGCTCTTTTCAAGAATGTCAGGGCTTAACTTCCAATTTTCTTCATACATTTCCTTGCTCTCCCCGACCTTCTGGCATTTCCCCTTCTTTGGTCGTTGCCTTTCTTCGCACCGGCCCGTAGCCGGGCCAAGATCTGTTCCCAGCGGCAGACCGCAACATTTCTTTGTTTCCCCTCCTACTTTTGGCTCAAGTGCCTTCCCCCTTTTCCCTCGCGCCCCTATTTGCTTCCAACCCCCCCGTTGTTGCCTAGCCAAAGCCTTGGGGTAAAATTTTTTGCTGGTTCCTCTTTTTTTCCTCTTTCTTTTTTTTTCCTCCCCTACCTCCCTTTTCCGCCTCCTATTTCTCCTGTTTTGTCAACCGGTCCCCGTTCGCCGTATCATCGCGTTTTACTCAAAAGAGAAGTTCTTGTTATATCTCCCTCCGGCGTCGCCAACCGGCTGGCCAGAGGGCTTTGTTTTTGTGACGAGGCAACCCTCTCGTGACCATTACGTGAATCTGGCCTTTTCTATTTTTCCCCTTACAAGGGCCTTGTCCACAGGTTACGGCTCTTGATCATTTAGTTGAGCACTTCCCTTGACCTTTATGTGGATTTGTCTCTGGGCGGTTCAACTACTGAGGAAACCGGCGAATTTTCCTTTTTAAGCTCATCCCCTTTCCCCTCTTAGCCCTTTTCTTTTCTATTCCCTTATTTCACCTATATTTCCTGTAACTGATTCCTAAGCCGATACCAATTATCAGGTATCCTCCTTTTTCTTTTTGAGGTTCACTCCCTGTTTTCGCCTGCCCTTTCCCAGCCTTTCTTCCCTTTGTTATTCAAGCAGAAGCCTAACGCTCGACGTTGGTTTTGTAGTTCTTACTGTTCTTGTTCCCCCGTCCTTTCCATTCTCTCCTTTCGCTTCAGAGTTGTGCAGTCCCCCTGCTGTCATCGCGTAGGTTACAACTGTTGCTTTGATTACTTTTCGCACGTCTTCCTTGCGGCCCCCCCCCCCCTCCAGTTTTGCCCTCCGGCCGGTCGTAGGTGATTTTCCTTCTAAACCCCAGAGTGGTTTAATCCCGAGAGTATTTTCTCTTGATGATGCTCCCCCCTCTCCTCCCCGTACCGGCCTTTTTCCTTTCTCTACATGTGTGACTAGCAAGTTTTGCCATGATTTCCCTGGGTCCTAAGTGTTCTTCTGGTTTTTCTCTTTCACGGAGCAGTTGGTTGTAACTGTTGATTCAACCCCCCTTATTTGCTCAGTTCTTTCTTCTCCCTTCCCCCCCTGTCCTTTAATTTTTTGTCTGCGTGTCTTGTTGATCTGATAGGAGCGTTAGAGAAAGGGTGGACTTGTGGGCATGTGTAAGATGCAGAAGTGAGTCCGCTTTCAGGTTCTCCTCTTTCTTCTTCTCTTCGGGATCTTTTAAAAGCCGCAATCCCCTGTCAGAGGGCCATTCCATGTCCGGCGGAATTCTTTTTTTTTTGACCTGCTTGTCCCCTTTTTACCCAATACGGCTGTCTTCTTCGCCTTAAATTATCTTTTCCCTTGCAATGCGTAGGGATGTTGAGATCCTCGGTGTTAGGTGAATTTTTTCCTGCACCCTCGCGCACAAACTTCTTCTTTTACGACGTTTGACCCCTATCTCTGACGGTTTTACTCTAAGCTTTTGTAGATCAGTCCTGGGCTTGTTTGAATTGCCTTTTTGAAGTTGGATGTGGCACTCTTTTTTCCTGTGTCCAGGGTTTTCTTTTTTCCCAAGACCCTGAGTCGTCGTTTTTAAGGCTTTTGTCCTTCATGTTTCCCTTTCCCCAGTGAGAGATCCGCACGTGCACGTAGGCAAAGGATGTATCGAGGTGGCCAGACCCTGTCACTCTTCTCTTTTTCCTCCTCCCCTTTTTTTTTTTAGATACAGGGGGGTCCCTCCTCTTTTCTCCCCGAACGCCGTCGTTCCTTCATCTCCCTAGTCTCCGACCTCTTGGTTACGGACCGACTCTGCCCCTTCCCCGCTGATTTTTAAGGGAGAAGCCCGGTCGTTTTAGTCAAATCGTTTTGCCTCCGATTCCACCCTCCCCCTCTGCGCACCACCGCGGGATCGTCTCGCCCCTTTTTTTCCCTTTAAACGCGAGATTTCGCTCTTAACTCAGCCGGGTTTCAGAGGAGGGTGCGACCCGTTTAACTACGAGGACCGGAATCACTCCTGTCGCCCATTCCCTCTTTTTCGCTTTCCCAACCTCCTAAGTGGCTGTTTACGTCTGACGGCCAGGCCCCTCCGTTCCTCGCATAAGAGCCGGATGTTCAGTTGTCTGCGAGCCATGTTCTTTTTTCCCCCTTTTCCCCCGATGGCTTCGATCCTCACCCTTTGATATTTGAGCGGTCTTTCGCTGGTCATAGTGACCCTTCTCCGACATTTCCCCTTGTCCCCTAATTTTTCACGGTTTACGATCTCCTTACAGTTTTCCCCTTCCCCTTCTTTTTGGGTTATCGTCCTTACTCTTCTCCCGACCAACATTGGTTGATCACAGGTCTCAATGGGCTCCGTTTAAGAGACCATCCCCTGAAGAATTCTTGCTCGCACATTCTTAGCCAAAATTTTTTTTTTCCCCTCGTCCTTCGTGTAAAGCGGTCTCATCGGGGGCGTGCATCCTCCCTCCACTATCTAGAGGATCATCCTCGCGGTTTTCGATATCCTAGGTTATCCAGGCACGATCTCTAGAGGTCTCCCCCTTTCCCCCCCCCCCAACCCCACCCCAATTATGAGTTCGACATATAATATACGATCTCCTTCCCCTTTTCAATCCGAATCTTCTTACTCTCCCTGACCGTGCCGGTTTCCCGGATCAGCTTCTCCAGTACGACCAGCCCCTAAGAATCGACAACGCGAGTGATAAAGTATTTGCCTTGACCTGTTTTTCCTTTCCCCTTTCCTCGTTTTTTTTTTGCATCCCTCACCTGTTATTTTCCCCTCTTCTCTCCCCCTCGATCGGCATCCTTCTCATGCCCTGGGATATTAGAGTTACTGACCAATTTTCACCTTGTCAGTCTTTCTTTCCCCCTTCTTTCTGTATTTCTCCTTGAGATTCACCGTACTCCAGTGGTAATTCGTTATACGCCCGCGGCACTTCCCCCGGATCCATTTTCCCTTTCTTCCTTTTTCATTCTTTTTTCTTCTCGCCCATGGGAGAACGCGCCCCTGTTGTCTTCTACATCGCCCGGGGCCCGGTCGCCTTGCTTCCCTTCTCTTGCCGCGTCACCCCCCCCCCCCCTTCTCACCCCAAAATCTTTTCCAGCCGTGTTTGCGCGTCTGTCTCATGAACCTACTTCCTTTTTGTGGACCTGAGTGGCGTATGACACTTGTAGGGGGGACACAAGCCACCCGGGCTTCTACGCCCCTGTTCAATTTCCCACATGCCTAGTCGGCAACTACCCTGATTTACCACAACGTTTAAAATTTCGGCTTTTCTTTTCCACAGGTTGGGAAGAACAAGGTTTTGTGCGCGGAGACGGAAGGGAATGTTCCACTTCCTTTTTATCCTCCTCTTCGGTGAGGGGGAATCCTCTGCCTTTCTTGTTGTAGGTCTTCCGTAACATTCTTCAAGGTTGTCCTTTAGGGCCCCCGGGTTAAGCAGCACTTTCCAACCCCCCTTAGTGTGACCAGTTCAAATTCTGAGTCTTCTCAGTCAATTCTTTGACCCCCAGGGGCTTTCCTCCTATTTTGTCCAGGCAGGCAAACCTCTGCATCCGTTCCGGATTCTAAGGGCGCCTGTTCGTAGCCCTATCCCTTTGGTATTTTTCATGAGGCTCTTTGACTTCCGAGAGAGTATGATCCTTATTCGC
>Ga0179593_1670947_pt1 | contig 17851 bp, 20 predicted proteins | sample CZODoug2_1_08_16_FD_185931 | JGI IMG/M metagenome (GOLD analysis project Ga0179593, IMG submission 185931) | Vadose zone soil fungal communities from Angelo Coast Range Reserve, California, USA - CZODoug2_1_08_16fungal (PacBio error correction) | ecosystem: Environmental > Terrestrial > Soil >... | reverse complement strand
ACAGGCCCTGCCCCCTTCCTTGAGTCTTAGATCTTTACCGGAGCCTTTTAGCCCCCCCTTTGGTCCCCAGTAGACCCTTTTTGCTCTTCGGAGTCAGAGGCGACCCCCTCGGTCTGCCCTCGATTCCAGCGCGTACGTTTGCTCCTGGAGATGAATGAGGTCGGCCAGTCAGCTTTTCCCTTCTCCGCCACCGGCGCTTCCTTTTGTCGTTAAATCTTAGGGGCGCGTCAAAAAGTTTTTCCCGGCCCCTGAAGACTCCATCCCAGTCGGTTCGGTAAGTACGGCGTAAAGGCCATTGAGTTTGTCCCGGTCCCTTCGTTTGAACTCTGAGTTTTCTCCCGAATGATATTCTTCACAGTACGCAGGTAGGGTGAACTCCTTGGTGTATTCTCATTTCCTTTTGCATTTAGGACAGTGTCTTCTTTCGGTTTCCTCTTGGCCCATTCCTGGTTCGAGATGACTTTCCCCACTTTATTCAACGGTTTTCCTGATTAGGTTGCCATATTATATCTTTGGTCTGTTTTTCTAAATAAGCCTCAGATAACTTGACATTACCCCTCAGTCCGCCGCCTTAAGATTTTTCATGGCTCTTCGCCTTCCCTTTTCCTTTCCATCGCGTCTCATGCGACGTTTTTGTGGTGTGTCCCTCCGCTGCGTTTACCCCCTTCTCCTTACTTTTTTGAGGGCGGCCAGTTCCGCGTAGCAACTCGACGGTATGCGTCAGTGTCCCTTTTTTCCAGACCTCAAAGTTCCCTTCCCTGCGCAAGAGTGGGGCTCTTTGAGCGGCCTCAAGTCAGGCGACTTCCCCGTTCCTCATTTCCCTTGGTGCGTCAGGTTTTCAGCTCTTTTGTTACCCCCTGGGCCTGAGCACTCCTTCTACAAAGGCCTTATAACAGCGGCAGCCCGGAGTCGCCCCCGCACACTTCCTCCTTCCTTTTTTCGACGTCCTCCCCTTTCCACCCCAGCACTTTTTCAGGTCCCCCCCTCTGCCTGTACGACCGATTTTTTTTCTTTAGAACAATGGGTACCGCGTTCACGGGATTTCGTCCAGTGCCACCTCATTAACCGACTCTGAGAGTGGGTCTCCATTTCTTTGCTCGGATTTTAAACCGTGCGGGCGGTTTTTTTTTTAGTAATCGCTTTTCTTGCACGGGTTCTCGTGATTCGGCAGGCGCTTGAGAGGCCGTTTGACGTTTTTGTTTCCGTTTGAGGGGTTGGCCGGTGGGATTCGTTTCCCTTAGAACTTCCTTTTTCTGGCGGTCCTTGCTCCCTTGAGGGATCATGTGCGATTTTTGGATCCAGAGGGTTTTTGCGTGCGGGGGATTCTTTTCTGGCATGGGCAGGTTCCCTTTTCGGGCTTTTCTTTTCGACTATGCGTGGGTAGTTTCGTGTTTGGCCCGATTATGTCTTCGATGACGGAGCCACGGCGAGGCTTTTGATTACGCTTTCCGTGACACGCTTTGGTAGGTCCTTTTTTTCCTAAGGCCCTTTCCTAATTTACCAAACGGTAGCAGGCTTGACCATCACTACCATACCCAAGAGATACTTCCCCTTCCCTACCTCGGCTTTTCCTCTCATTGTTTCGGTCTGATCCTCCTCCGCAACTCGAGTTTTTCTCTTCCCTTCTGGTCCTGAGATTGGAACACGCTGGACCAAGAAACTGGAGCGTAGTGACATGGTTTCACTGCATGATACTTTGTAGTTCCCCACCCCCGAGTTCACCCTACCCCTTGCTGTGGCTTCCTCCTCTTAATCGGTACTGATGGGTTCTTTCTTGCGTTGGCTTATTTGCTGCCCAAGGCACGTCGCAATTCCGCGTGATTTGTAGCATGCGCAACTATCTTTCCGCCTGGTAGCCCCTTCAGGTCTATATCTCCCTTTTTTGTTGTGAGTCTTCTCCCTTCGATTCCCTTGTGATGAACCCTTGAGAATAGGCCGTTCTATGCTACAACAGAGCCCCTCCCTTTTTTTTTCCATTTCTCCGCACATTTCCTCCGGCGAAAGCGTGCCCCTCCCCTCGTCACTCGACCGGTACACCCCCTTTTTGGCCTCTCTGGTCGCCGTAACCTCGTTCTTTTTTTTTGCCTCCAACTAATGTGTCGACTCTCGAGTTGCCCCCTTCCGTGTGTTCCTTGAATTTCCCTTCTTTCAAACTTTTGAGTTCGCGGCGATGCAGGCAGAGATTTTTCCATCCTTAGCCGCTGGTTTTCGATGGTCTCTTTCCCTTTCTGCAGCCGTTGGATTTTTCCTGGGGTGTGTTGCTCCCCTACGACACATGGAATCAGCTGGCAAGCCTGGCACGTCTCTCGATAAGAGCGTTAGCAAAACCCTCTTCGTCCACTTAAATGGAACCACCGGACCGTTTAACATTCCCACTAAAGACATCCCCTTTCAAACCCCCCGACCATTACCTGAACTAAAGTCCCCCCGGACCATCCACCCTATTTTTATGTAGCAACTTCCTTGAGAATCCGTTGCCGACAACTTTTTCGTCCCCCCCTCAATGCAGCCTTTACCTCCATCCACGGCCCGCCCCCAAGGACCACACGGTCCCCCCACATTCCTTGGGTTTTTCCATTCCCAAGCAAGGGCCGCGTTTTGCCCAATCCATCTTTTCCTGGTCCCACTCGTCTTTACACCCATCCTCCCCAATCGGCGCAACGGTCAGAGAGACGGGGAATTCCGTTTCTCACGTATTCCTTTCTTCTTCGGGGGCGTTCATCTGCTCCTTTCCTGACAGTGTCTCCTCCCTTTTTGTGCTGTATTTTTCTTAGCGACGCTCCCCAACAGCCGAGGTTGGACACAGATTTTTGCGACGAGGCTTGCGGGTGAGACTTGGATACTTCGTTGTACAGAGTCACAGCGATTTCTCTTTTCCCCCCCCCGGGTTTCCCCCCCCACTTCCCCTCTGCCGCGGGTTGCAATTTACGTGGCCGGGCTCACCGCCCTACGTTCGTCGTCGTCGTGCCGCCTCACCTTCATCGAGTTCTACGGGCGCTTGCGCCGAGTACACGCATTCTGCCCGGGCGGTTCCGCCCTCCCGCTCCTGCCGTAGTTTCTTCCCCGGCATCCTCGTTCCCCCCCCCCTAGCAGGAGGATCCGCTTGAACTTTTATCGAGAGCCCTTTCTGAAGGAGCTTCGGCTGACTCTTTTTTTGTTGTACTGGCGTTCTGGTCCGACTTTTCTTGATGCCCAGACCTTTCGAAAACGTGGCCACCCTGACTGGCAGTTGCCCGTTCCCGCCAACTTTATTTTTATTGACGTTATCGAAACATCGTACTTGCACCCCCCTTCCTCCGCTTGTACGACATTTTCCCCCAGTCCCTTAAAACCCCCCTTCTTCAAGGAGCATCCGACAGGGGCGGTTAGAAGGATCTCACGGTCGGTGATGACCGCTCTGACCTTTGACTTCCTTACGTGTTCATCCCTTGCCACAGGAGGGTTTTGTACCGCCACAGACGACTTCCCCCCCAGCGGCGGTTTCTGGGCGGCACACCTTTAGCTCCCCCCCCGACCACCTAGATTTGGGACTGCTTCCGATCAAGTCCTACGTCCCCCTCCTGGGCCGACCTCTTTCTCTTTCAACGTCAGCGCTGACCTTATGGCTCAAGACCTTCCTTTTTCGGCTTTATTTTTCTGGGATTCTATTTTAAAGTGGCTTGGGACCCAAGCGGTAATTTCCGGGAGAGAAGAAGTTTTTCAGTCTGGGGCTGATATACGTCAACCCTCCCCCCCTTGCCAGCCGAACGTTTATAAAGGACACGATCGCGGCCTTTTTGATCCTTTTTCGCGCGATGGACCATGAACGACGTTCGGAGTCGTTTTTTCGCTTCATACTAAGGCTCCCCACTTCTGACAAGTTTGCCCCACGGGCCGGCTCGATCTTGGGGGAGGGGCCGAAGTTCAGACTTTCGTATCCCTTTAGGAGTTTCGGCCCCAGTCCTGAGGCCCACTCCACGACTTTAGACCTTCCCCTCCCCTTTTTAATCCTTACGCTTTAATGAACACATCGCCCGTCGCGAGCATCAGTGTCTGACTTGAGTAGGCGCCACTTTAGGCGTCCCGACCTCTTTTTTTTACTCCTCCCTTTTTTTAGAGAGATGCATGGATTTTTTCTTTGTCTTGTAGTCATCAGGAAATTTTTTTTCTAATGCGTCCCCTTCTTCTCCACTTGATTTTTTTCAGCCGGGCCTCTTGTCAGTCGGTTTTTTCTTCCCCTTTGTGTTCTTTTTGGTTGAGTCTCTTTTCCCCCTCCCCCTGCCCGTGCGGAAGGTTCTCCATGACATCTTTCCTCTCTATTCCCCAGGGCTCCGCCCCCTAGGACTAGTCAGGCGACCGTGGTTCTGGCCGAAGGTGTTCCTGATTTTTTTACATTAGTCTTTCTGAGTCGGGACCCTTTTGTATCCCCCTCTTCCTGTTTTGGGGTTAGGGTGACGTTTAGCCCCATCGACACCTGCCTGAGTTTTCTCTCAACTTTGTCCCCCCCCTTTTCCGTAGTCCCCAGACTCATCCGTTTACGTCCTTGGACTCCCGAAAACTTCCTGGTCTAAGCCCTATTCCAGCGCGAAGTTGCCCTGAGGATCATGCGGTCAGTATCCAATTCCTTCTGACTCCCCCCCCTTGCAGTATGTGCTTTTTCCCTTTTTAGGGAAAGTGTTTTTAGCTCAATTGATGTTGGACTTTTCCCCGCCGCCTCCTGGCCTCTTCGAGTCGGTAACGCGGCGACTTTGCCCCCATAGTCTTACCAAACTTTAGTGGGCCTCGGAAACCTTTTTTTTTTGTTCACCCCCCTCTCTGAGATCATTAGTCCCCTTAGGTACTTTGGCCTTTTCCCCATACAGTGGTTTTTTATCCTGTCCATGGGCTCTCAGGTGGGGACCTCCATTTCTTTTTGTAGTTAGAGACCTCCTCCGCAGTGTGAGTCTGGTGCCTTTTTCCCTAGTTCTCTCCTTTCTTTATGTGGGTCGCCGAAAAGATGAAGTATACCCCCCCCACTTTCTTTGCCCGTACCGCGTGCTATTTTTTTCGATCAATCTTCTTTTCTTTTCCATATCGCCTCTTAGCAGGTTTTTTTGACCAGACTCCTTTGATGCGGGGAACAGGTAGATAATTTCCGTAGACGGCGCTCTGGCCGGGTCCTTCCTGCTTTGCCCCGCTCCCTTTCCTACTATTCGGTTCATGCGTCACCCTGCTGCCCTCCCTTCCCGATGAACAAGTTCGTGCGCTCTAGGGGGCTCGGTGCCTTGCCCGGCCACGCTCCTGTCTCCTTCGTTTTACTTTTAGTGGGTGTCCCCTCGCTAGGTGCGGTCTCTTTTTTTTGAGGCAACCAGCCCCGCGACGAGGCGAAGAAGGTCCGATCAGTGCAGATTCCGAGCCCTCGCTACCTTGCAACGTCCCCCCTTCTTTTTTTTAGAGTCGTCCCTCCCGAGGCACACACTACAGAACCCCCAGGTGCAAGCTCGGAGGCAGACCCCCTCCTAGTTTCCTTTACCATTCGTGTAATAGCCCCTCCCCGTGATTTGTCCCCAGTGGCGCTTCCTCGCCTTTTTGCGTGGGATGGTTCCTCCCCTTCCCCCGGCGGTTTCTTTTTTGGTTTGACTGGACAGTCTCTTTTTTTTGCCGGTTTTCTTCCTTTTCGGCGCGCCTGTGCTCGGCCCTGCCGAGAGTTCCGAGTGGAGGTTTGGTTTGGCGGCTTGATGTCTGGCCTTTCGACAATTATTTTTGCCGAGTGTACTTCTCTTGGATCATGGGTCCTTTCAGTTGTTTCCCCCCGAGGGTTTTTTCTTTTTGAGGGGCTGTTGAGTGATTCTGGGGACGTCTCGCCTGGAAGGTTCCTCGAGCTCTTTTTTGTCTTTTTTAGAGTCAGTTTGGCCCGATTTTCCTCTAGTCCGTGCTCTTTGCCGGCGCGTGTTGAATATTCTATGAGCGAGATGTTTCCAGCTGACCCCTTTTAGGCCCGGTTCTTGATGCTCATCAAACGTTTCTTTCTAGCAAACTCAACAAGTTTCCTGAAATCAAGTCTTTCTGTACTCTTTTTTTTGAGTGGGTGAGCATCCTCAGAGACCCTCGAGTTGACGCGGCGGCTTCTTTTCGGAACCCGATGATCAATTTTATCGCTTACATTGGCGAACTGGCATGATTTTTGGTCGTCACCACCTAGCTCCTCTTTATTTCAGATCCCAACCCCCCTGCCGCGAGGAACTTGCCTTATGGTGCCAACACGATTCAGTGCTTCGGGTTTGTGTCGTTTCACAGCCCCCCCTGCACGTCGGCAAGGTTACGCTGTTTTCTTACTCTTTTCTCAAGCCGTACGATTCTATGTGGCACCTCTTTTCCTTCCTCGTTGTTTTGTTTCTCTCGATTTCAACATCTTTAGTCGTGATACTGATGCCCTTAGCTCCCGGCCAAGCGCCCCCCGAGACTACACTCTCTGCAACAGCGTCCTCTTTGCAACTTTCCCGCCCCATTCAGCCGAATCGTGTTCCCCTAAGGCCTCTTCATCGCGCAGGTTAACCCCCTCCGTGGGTGGCCGGGTCGCAGCCAAGAGGCTTCCCGTTGGTTACTTACCCCCGATACCACTTTTCCCCTTGTACAGAATTTCTGGTCCTTCGTGGGGGTTCTTTCCTTTCCCAGCCGCGCAGTCTTTGCGTTTCTGGCGGCAGAGCCTTGAGCACCCATGACATCCTGCGACGTATCCCTTAAATGATCGTTGTTGCTTTGTTAGTTCGGTTTGCGCCGTTTTCTGGTAATCGTTTGCCTTTGTCCCGTCGGCTCCCACTCGACCAATTGTTCCGAAGTCTCATCTGTAGTCAACACGACTCTCCCCGTGGTTCGGGCGCGAAATACTACGGCACAATCGTACGCTAAAAGTCTGCCCTAGTGAATCAATGCTGCCTCGCATCCCTCAATCTCCTGTTCACTAATTTCCCAGTCCCCCCCTCTGGCCAACAGGACACCAGAGCAATCTTTCATCCGGTCCGCGGCGAAAGCAACACCTAGCTTTGGCTTCTCTCCCAGTCCCCAAACCACCTCCGGAACTCGCGGAAGGACTCCCCCTCCTTCCCGATCAAAGTCCCGAACTGACTTACCATTTCCGGTACTTCCCCCCCCCATCCCGCCGCCTTGACCCCCACCCTAGGGTTCTAGCGTCAAAATTTCCCCTTTTTCTCCACAACTTTTTTTGGACGCGGACTCCGCAATCCGGCCTTTTCTTACGAAGGGGATGGCGAATTTTTTCATTTCGGCCTGTCTTCAGGTCAGAGAAGGCTGGTGCTGGATTACGCTCGCTCCGCGATGCGTGCCTCTGGGTGTCGACGGGCCCCGTCCTGAGGTTGATAATAGGTTTTGTATAGGCCCTGCCCCCGCGCTCCTCGTCGCCAATTTCTGGTCAAATTCTCCCCTCTGCTTCCTCTTTTCTATCGAGCCCCCCCCCCTGCACTGTCGTTTGAGATCGCCCGACGGTCCGAGGCTCAACCGAGACCCACCTCGCGACCTTTTCTGCATTTTGGCGTTCCGCGTCTACCTAAATCGATTTGCGATGCGCCTCTCCTGCATAACCTTTCCGGCGCCGTCCCGACGCAGTAGTCAGGTTGTCCCTGAATCCCGAGTTCTTTCCAAACCCTTTGGTCTTCCTCTCTTTGGGGAAACTTCTCCTTCCGGGATCCGAAGGAAGCCATGAAAAGCTGGAGCCTTCGGCGGTTTTTGTTACTTGTCGTTTTGAATGTGTGCTGATGTCTTTAAACCACATTACCACCTCCAGAGCAGATGCAACATGACCTCCAGTCCACTTTTCACCTCGAACCTCCCTATTTTTTCACAATCAGAACCTCACTATTATGTTTAATATCCAATGTCAGCTTCAACTACACCCCCGGAGTTTAAAGAGCCTATTTTTCTTCGGTGTTCTCTATCCGTCTCTTGACCTTCTTGTGGACGCGACTTCGCGACTCGGACAAGTTGCGCCTTTCTGGCCCATCAAGACTCCCCGGGCGGATCCTGCCAACCGCGTTTTTTTCTCCCCCCCTCAAGATGGACCCCTCCGCCCCTCTCACAGGCGAGCCCTGTCTTTGTGGCCGATCAAGTTCAGCCTCTTACGGAGGAATCTTTATTTCCCTTCGTTTGAAAAGCTTTTTTTGTGATCGATGGTTTTTAAGACCTGGTGACGGTTGGACTTCTGGGAGGCCGTATGAGGTCTTCTACCTGGCTCCGAGTTAAACTTTTTTGACCCCCTTTACGGTTCTATCTCCTTGATACGGAACTTTCAGATTTCTTCTCTACGCGCGGCCCGAACTGACATAAATGAACCGATCGCGGCGGCCGGTATATTCGACTTCCTTTCCTTTCAGACCCTTTCTCTTGGCCAAATTCGGTACTACCCCTGCTCCGGCCTCGAGTCCTCTTTTTCCTGCGTTTTTTGAGTCAAGGTATTGGTGGAGGCGCACCTTCAGCCGGGGCATGTTCCCTTTTTTTACGCTGATCCCTAATGGCCCCGCCTAGCATACTACTTACTGAACCCATGTCCCTCTCTTTTAACTTTACATAGCACGGTTTATCAGTTGAGACCGCCGAAGGGGGGCGAAGGAGCCCTTACGGTTCCGGAGCCCCTAAAAGAACAAGCTGTACTTGGAAATTTTTCTTTGTTGCGTCTGCGATTTTTTGTCGTTGGTCCCCCTTAAACGTCCCCTTTTAACCTTAGGTCTCACTGTTATGAGCGCCAGCCTTTCTGTCTCCCACGCTTTCTTCTGAAAAGGTTTTTCCTTAGTTGCCTCCTTTTGGGTCCCTTTGTTTGAGTCCATGACGAAGTTTACTCCAGCACCTAAATTATAATTTTGAGGCCCCTTCGGGCTCAGCCCAAGCCCTTGGCCGGCGCAGTGGTGCCGAAGGTGTGGTCCCGCGGCCATCCCTTTATTTCCGCAGGAAACTTTTTTGGGATATCTTAGGGTACTTTCGTTCTCTTTCCTTTCGGGTGAAGTTTATCCTCCCAATGACTTTAGCGGCGGATTTCTCGAGATCCCTGTCATGAGTCCCGTTCTGGAACCCAGAATTGTACTCCGGAGCACAGTATCCCTCAGGATCCCCGGCCCCTTTTTCTGACCAATTTATCCTCTATTCATTTCACGTTTCCAGGATTTTCCGGCCCAGGAAGAGCTCCTTGCCGTACTTTCTGTGATCGCAACCGTCTGGATGCTCCCTTCCCTGTTCTTGTTGAGGGCGCTTTTCCCCCCTCTTGGCCGGTCCCCTCCCTCCGCCGTGGCGATTCTGTAACGACCGGCCCCTTTGCTGTGCAAGGTCTATTAACACGGCCGAAGTGCCTTTTCAAAATCTTCGGACACCGCCGTGATCTCTTACCGCCGTACCGGTAGAGGCTCCTCACTCCTTGGTTAGTTGCGTTTGCCCATGTGATTCGGGGCTCTTTCTGGGCTCGTCCCTAGATGACGGCTCCCCCCTTTTGCGTGAAGGGCACTGCTTCTTTTTCCATTCTACTTTGGTTTTTATTAGCTACTTCATCCCCATTCGGACCAGGGTCCCCTCCCTCCCACCATTAGACGACGGCTTCCTTTTATTTCCCCCTTCATTTTCATATCTCCTTAGACTTTTTTTTCCCCCTACTTGTCGTGGACCCGGCCCGCTACGGCGGCGGACTCTCGCGGCCCGCACGGGTTCCTTCCTGCGGCAGGCTGCATCCAATTTCCCCCTCCTGTCTTCTTTCATACGCAAACTTTTTTCACCAGGGAGATCTGTTTTTTTAGGGTCGCGCCCGGGCGTCGGCGCCTTGCGACGAGGCAGAAGTTGACTTTGTGCTCGTTTCCCTTTCGAAGCTCTTTTTTCTCTTTCCTATCAACAATGTTTTGCGATAGGCCTCCTTTTTTTCTCCCGAGTTAACCCGCGGAGCTTTTCGAACCCACTTTGCACGGCCTAGGCTTTTTTCCATCCGATCCTCCCCATCACAACAGGAGCTCCCTTTAAATCGGGGTCCGACTTGCCTCCGCCGCCCCGGTCTTGTCCGCGCTTAACCTTCTTTTTGTCAAGTGGCACTGGAATTCCCCTTTTGCATTTTTAGTAATTGCTCCTGAAAAAGTCCCTTTTAGCAGTTGATTTCCTCCCTCGGCCTGGGGACGTGTTCTGCCGGTGATCGGTGCAAGGGCTCTTGAGCTTCCTTTTCAGAGTAGTTACTTTTTCCGGACCGTGTGGTCGTGTTCTTTTTAGGGCTTCTCTGGGTCCCCTCTGATTTTCTTCGGAGTTTAGGCGCTGAGGATCATGTGCGGTGAGGATACATCTGGAGTCCCCTTGTTTTTTTGAGGTCTTTTGAGGTCCATTTTTCGATTGAGCGGTTTGATGTCGTGACTATTCTTTGTCCGAGTTGGCCGATTATGTAGAGAGCCCCCCCCCCCCCCCCCCCTGATTTTTTTTGATGCGACGATCTTTTCTCTCCAGCTTCCCACCCCTTGTGGGGGGAGCCTTAAGGGCCCGACCCGTCGCAATCATCATTTTAAACTGCGAACTTTCAATACAATTCCTTCTATCCTTCTGCCATCCCCTACCTGGCCTGTGCTTTGACACCTAGGTTTTCCCCTGTTTTCTACTTTTTCTTCACCACCGAGTTCCGAGAGGCACAGGCGAGGAACCCCCCCCGCTGTTTTGTCCCACAATGCGGAGCGTCGGGCACTTGTGCAACCTCGTAGTCTCAAACCACACGCCCCCGACGCTGCTGCTGACAGTTACCCTGGTACCTGCGCTAGAACCTTTTTCCTGATGGGAACACGCTTCGGCTGAGGATCTCTTGCTTCTTTCCTTCCCCTTGCCCTCTCTCTTGTTTGGCTGCGATGGCTCTCTCCCCAATTTAGGTACCGTCTACTCCTGATAGGATGGGAATTTCGCCTCCTCGTGGTTTTTAGAGAGATGTTGCCCAAGCCAATTCTCCTTTCAGTGATAGTCCAATTTTTCCTCGATGCTCGCTCGTTTAATTTCCTCATTTCTTTTCAGCATCCCGTCCCATGGAGAAGCAGCCGTCAAGCGTGTTCCCTCCTTGCTGCTGTATAGAATCTTGGTACAAAACCTTTTGGTGGTTTAGATCCCTCTGATCCAAATAGTCCTTTTTCGTTTGTCCCAGTTCCTGACTCTCCCCGTTGCGTTAAGATTTCGCCCCCTTGAACCCCCTCTCCACTAGAGTTCGCTGAGGGTCCCGATTTTCCCCTCATAGTCCGTCAATGCTTTTTCCTTACTGGAATCCTTTCTTTTTAGTGACTATTGAAGCCTTTGATGCTGGTGAATCGTTCCCTTTCTCTCCAAGGTCTTGACCCAAGGGTAATTTTTACGTCCCGTTGAAACTATCCCCTCTGTATGACGCAGATTTTTAGGCTCCTGACGTCGACACATCGGCCACACTCGGACTTACAAGCGCATCGCTGACCCCCCTCAACGCCCTCGCGCGCTCCCCCTCCCCCAGTCCCTTCCCCCTTTTCACACTCACGCCAGACCCTCCCCCTTTTTGGGAGCAGGAAAAGCGCCCACTCTCATTCTCTTTCTTTGACCCTCGACGGAGCCCTTTCCCAAACCCCCCGCCCCCGCCAGACCACACGGCCTCCGTAACTAAGGCCCCGGCCGCTAACAGGGCTCTCATATCAACTTTTTCTGCATCGCTTTGACCCACTGCGATTCCCCCTCAGTTAGATCGCACCCCAGCCCGAATCTCTGCGAACCCGGCGCGCGAGGCGGGTCTTCCCAATGGTGCAAGTTTTAATATTTCCCTTCTAAACTCGGCGGCGGCCTTCTTTTCCTTCGTCAGCTCCGGGTGCCCGCCGTGGTGCGGGCGGTTTAGGGGTCTCTTCACCCCAACGACGAGGACGGACCCCTATTTGAGCCTCTTCTGCTCTTTTCCGGCACTTGTTAAAACTCTCTTTGCAGGGTCTTCAAAGCTTCCCGCCCTCCCAAGAGTCTAACGAAACCGAGCTCCCCAAACAATTAACCCCCTGTCTGAGGTTCCTCCTTTTTGAATCTCCTGTGAGCCGGGTTGGTATTTAGGTCGTCGCGTGAAGCCTTCCCACAGAGTTGCTAAGGGAGTTACACCAAAAAACCCACCAATACCAAAACCCAAAAACCACAACAAACACCCCCAACCCCCCCCCAAACCCCACCCAACAAAACAAACCACAAACCGGGGGGGGGGGGTGGGGGGTTTTCACTTCTCATGACTTTCTTTGTCGTGCAGATTCCGACGTTGGTAACCTCTCTTCCCAGTTAACCCCCAAATTCCGCCCATTAGGATTCTCTTGAGAATCTCTTGAAGGATCCTGAAAGAGCACCCTCTGCCTTACGACGGAGACGGTTGTTTTTAGGCCTGTTTCCTCATTTTTTTTCAAGTACTTTTTTCCCCACAGACCGAGAGATGGGACCCGAACTCCCATTTTTCCCGTTCCGCACACGTTTTCCCTTCGTTAATATCTCCCGAGGGAATGGTGGAACACCCCAATCAAGATGATTCCCCCTTTTTCCCCCCTTTTCCCCCTCCCAAACCTACGCCTTTTTTCTCCTGGATCTACGCTTTATGACAATATTCTTGTGTCCTATTTCCTTCCAAATAAGGGAGTTTTGTTACATCGAATGGCCTTTTCCAGATTCCTTCCCGCCGTCCGATTTGCGGGTCAGGCCAAAACTCTTAGAAATAAAATTTGGCCGACTTTTCCCTCCCCGACAATTCTGAGCCTCCTGATGTGGAAGATCACCTCTTTTGAAGTACGGCCTTACTCTGTCTTTTCCCCTCCTCTGGCAAAAGTAGTTTTCGATGGCTTTTCAACCTTCTGTTCCTGCGGTGCGTTCCTCCTGAGAGGTCCTTTTCTCCCAGAGGTAAAAGTGGCGGGGACACTCCGGTTTTCGTTCCCCCCCCCCGGTGTCCGGATCTTTTTCCTCCCTTTGCGTCCCCTTTTTTTTCATATATTTTCCCTTCACGCTTTTCCACTCCAGCCGATCCTCTTCCAGTTATTCTATCGCGGAGCTTTTAGACGCTGTCAACGAATGATTTAGACGGTGGCCTGCTCTCCTACCGGCGCCCACTTCGGGCCCGAAAAACTTGAAGGCACGCCCATATGGGGGGCGGAGCATTTTTTTTCAAGCCTCCGAGGATCACTTTCTTGAGATTTTTTTCTTTTTCCGTGACTTTCTCCCTGGCCCCCCCCCCTCCCCCCCCGTTTGACTACACTCACCACCGTTATTTCTCTTGAACTGACATGAGGGCGCGACTAATGGAGAACGACCTCAGGCGCCTCCTTTTTCTCTTTTTTTCTCCCCTTTCTTTAACGCTTTTTTTTTTCTCAGAATAATTTTTGAGAGAGATTGTTCCGCGCGTGTGGGTTTCGTGGGACCCTCTAACCCGTTCCTTCCGCTGAGGAAACCACTTCGGTCACCATATGAGACGAAGCCGGGTCTTGTAATTTTCCACTTTCTTTCAACTTTTCTCTTTTTTCTTTCTACTTCAGGCCCTCCCTTGACTGTGTATATGTACGGCACCCCTTTGCTCTCACTCCCAGCCATTTTGAATAGAGTTCTTAACCTTCGGGATAAGAACCACATAGATTTTAATTGCGACGTGGGTTCTTGCCTACTTGCAGCGCTTCTCACCCCTCTGCGTCATTTTTCTCTCTGATCTCCCTTTCCGCCGCGGGTTGGATTTGTGTCCTTTTCGTCTTCTTCTATCCAGTCCACTGAAAGGAGCCGATTTTCTCTATGAAGGCCCCACCGGTCACTGCCCCCGCGTGGCCCCTTCGGACCTAATCCGCTCCCAGACCGTTTACGTCGGCGCACCGACGGTCTTGCAAAGCCCTGACGAACGTTGCCTCGAGGATAAGGATTTTTTCCAGGCTCTCTTCCTGCTTCCTTTCTGTTTCTTCCCCCATTTCGCGCCTTTTAGGGCCCTTTTTTTTCTTTTCGCCCCTGAAACGCTGTGGCCGGCCAACTCAGCCTTTTCCTCCCGTGCGTCATTTCTACCCTGCGCTGTGAAAGGCTGTGGATGCAACTTTCCTTTTGGTGCAGGCCCCTTGGAATGCGAGTCGTTTCATTTCTCTTCACCGCCCTTCCCCTCGTCTTGAAAAACCACTGTTTGTGTGAAAGTAATTGACCATTTGCTTTCACTTTCCTCCCCCTTCTGCTCTCGAGATGTCTCTTTCTGTGACGGCACTTTGCTTCTTTTTCCCCATCTTCTTTTCGGACCCCCGTAATCCAATTCGGACCCTGGCCGACCCCCTGCAGTTCGCCGACAGGGCCTTAAGTTCCTCTTTCGCCCCTAATATCCTCTCTTTTTGGTGGTGACGACCTTTCTGTTTACCTTTAGTAGGATTACTGGCTCGCGGACAGAAAGGGGAAATTCTGGCAGGAGGAGCAGTGTCCCCTGAATCCCCTTCTTTATTTCTTCCCCCCCCCTTAACTCTCCCAAAGGTTTTTTTGCTGGGCGCTGACCGCAAAGTAGTTGATCCCCCCCTACGGTGAATGGTGGTGCTCGCTCAGGTTTGTACAGAAAGAGTGTTGTAGGTTCCCCTTTTTCCCCTGGTCTTTCCGGCCACACAGTGCCTTCAATGCAGGACCTCTGGTGCCCTTCTTCTTTTTTGTGAGCGATAGACATCGCGGTGTGAAAAATCCCGCTCCAACAGAGAGGGGACACTGTTGGTGCTTCCTCCTAGCTTTTTCAAATTTGTACTAAGGAGCTTCGTAAAGTCCATTTCCTCCCTGAATCAATCCCTTTTGGGCGATTAATTGAGTGTTTCTGGTGCGCTAGTACCCCCTTCATTTAATTCTTGTTTTCTTATACCCCTTAGCACGAAGCCAGTAATGTCTGTTTTTTCTTCCTGTGATAGAGTCTGAAGCTTGAGAGGAATGCAGCTCCGAGGGGGAGGCCCGTGTGTTCTGGCTCGTTTTTCTTTCCTGGTCCCCTTCCCTCCGGTGGTTTCTTCTTCTTTTCTCGCCAGGATAATGTCTTTTTTTTTTCTCCCTCTTTTCCCTTTTTTGGATGTTGGAGTGATGGAGACTTTAAGTTAGTGCAGGGAAGGGCTCTCTTCTTGGTTTCCCTCTCTGTAGAGTTTTTTTCGTATGTCCGATGCTCGACCACTTTCTTTTTTTGCCTCTTGGAGAGATTACCATTCTTCCGATGATTCCCCCACTTGAAGTGGGATCGATCAACTCCCCTCCCCATTTAGCTCTCACTCCCATTCCCACAATTTCCCGACTTAACCCCTACCTTCCTTCTCTTGACGTTCCTCTGATGTGTCATGTCTACACACCCACAAGATGAATACAGCAGCTGACGAGTTTTCCTCTCTTCTTTTTTCTTTGCGATCCCCCTCTGGCCTTCCCGTTTAGAGTCGGGACATTGGAGAAATGATTCACCCCAACTCGATGGGATAACCGCCCCCCCCCCCCCCCCCCCACGCTTTTACCTGCGCGATGAACTCTATGATGGGTCTTTCGTCCCCCCTTGGAGTTTTTCTCCGAACCGTGACGTCGGCAACCCCCCCAAAACCCCCAACAACAAAAAAACAAAAAACAAACCCAACTGTCCCTCCTGTTTTCCTTATTGCTGGATCTCAAGGTAGTTCGTTCACCCGCCTCTTTTAGGCACCTCTCCTATTTAAAATAGTGGTGTTTTGATTGCGTCTTTTTCCCCCCCCTTCTCCCCTCTCTTCTGATTCGGCACTGACGATGCCCCCTTGCGCACAGTTTTGCCGACGTTTGCACTGTGAAGTTTTTAAGAAAAGCCCCGGTCCCTCCTTTTTCAGCTCTCCGCATTGGGTTCCTGGTTTTTTTCCTCGCCCCCTGTAGGATTTTTTTGTTGAGACCCTCGATCATGCAAGTTCTCCATGGCCCTCCCTTTTATGCTCCAGCGGTTTCCCCCCTCCCTGACTACTTCAACTCGTCTTTCGCGGGAGGATGGTCCTCTCTTTTTTGACCACCTTCCCTAACTTAAACGTGGAGTACAGTCCAATGTATTGGGGGGGGGGGTGGCCTTCTTTGATTTTTTTTTTCGGCTCCTCTGATGTTGATTCATCTTCTCTCATTAGGATTTTCGTAATAACCAGGTTTTCCTGCAGATGGACCTGGCAAAGATCTCGGCTGAGTCGTAGTTCGCGTCCCCCCCTCGGATCCTTCTCGGCGAAATAATAGGAAACAATTGCACCCTTTTCCCTCTAGTAGCTCTCCTCCTGAGCCCCTCTCTCTCCCTCACTCCAGTAATTCCATTTCCCTCCCCTTTCTTCGACCCCCCGCTGGCTTAAAGCGCCCCCATGACCTTTTCCCTCGTCGCCCGCCTCGCAAACTCAGCTTGCCACCCCCCCCCACCGTCCGGACCCGACATCCCACTCCCCCCCCCCCTCAAACTTTTAACGCGGCATCCGTGTCCGCCTCATTCCGTAACCCGACATGGACGCTTTTGCCCACTCCGCCGCCCTCTCCACCCTCTTTTTTGTTTCCCCGAGCGTCACATCCCCCAATGTTCCCCACCCGGTTTCTTGGGGTCCTCCCAGTCCTTAAGAATCCGGAGGCTCTGACAAACGACCGTTTGGATCCCCTTTTCTTGCCCAGGCCGCGCCGGTTTTTTTGTGTTTTTCTGTGGGCCTCTCACAACACTCGAGGCCAAGTTTCCAGATGGTGTCTCCCCTTCTTCGCGGCCTGCCCTCGTAGCCCTTTGTTGTTTTTCGGTCCCTTTTTTTCCATTTCTCCCTGCAACCTCGGAGCAGCACCACTTCACCTGTTGGCTGCTCTTCCCGATCCGATGCCTGTGAGCTTTTTGTCTTCCTTTCCTTTGACGCATCCTTGAGTTCTACGGCGCTGACGCCTGCCGTCAGGGAAGGAAGGGCCCCGGGCGTTTTCCGAGCTCGTAAGCCCCGCTTTTTGGTCTTCACCCACAAAAGGACGTACTTCTTCCCCTCTTTGACTCCTGACCACCCCCTTCCGGACGACGTCAGGAGACTGCGCTTAATGTCTCTCCTTTGCGCTGATCCACACGACCCCAAGACGAAAAGATGGCCCTCCCCGTCCCCCTTTTACTCTCTCCCGAGCATTTTTTCCAATCAGTGAACCTCAAAGATTTTTCTCACCTGTCCTACGCATTCCCAAGGAGTTGTGGACGTTGAAGGATCTCTTTGAAGCCTGGTTTAAGGACAACGACGGCCCAATAAGGACCGTTCCGAGCATGGCTGGACCCCTTCTACGATTTGGTTTTTTTTTGGCGCTTTGGCTTTTTTCTTTTTTTTTTTGGTTTTCCCCCAGCGTTCGCTTCACCCAACAGTTTTCCGACAAACGGGTTCCTTCCTCGACAAGGTCGTTTTTCTGTTTTTTTTTTTCCGATCCTCTTTTAGTTGGCCGGACGTTTTCATTTGGTTTTCTTCCTCGTTTCCCCGTTTGATGGAATCTATGGCTTAAAGTCCGTTCGCCGGCGGGACGTCGTCCCGTCCTGGAGTCTTTTCTACCTTCACTTTTCCAAGTTCCAAGTCCTTTCTCGTTCGGAATCCCTGCGCGTTCAGATTTGCTGGGCTCTTCAAACGCAAGGCTTCCCTCAACCTCCAGACGCTCGTTCTTTTTATATCTTTCGCGCTGGCATATTCCCAGAGGAGAGGTGTCCCTCATCGCCGGCCACCTCTCCCCCCCGGACTTTCGCTCCTCAGGGGTGCAGCTAGTTTCTGCAAATGAGGAGTCCTTTCATGGGACTGTGGACGCGCTTCCAGCGGCCTGGATGTTTCCCCCGGACCACCACGTCCCCAACTCAAATCCTCCTTTTTTTTCCAAGCCCTGAGGGATCGAACTCTTCCAAGGGGGCCCGGCACGGTTGTTTTCAGTTTCCCAAGCGTCAAGAAGGCCGGAAACCTTCCCC
>Ga0179593_1467227_pt1 | contig 17851 bp, 17 predicted proteins | sample CZODoug2_1_08_16_FD_185931 | JGI IMG/M metagenome (GOLD analysis project Ga0179593, IMG submission 185931) | Vadose zone soil fungal communities from Angelo Coast Range Reserve, California, USA - CZODoug2_1_08_16fungal (PacBio error correction) | ecosystem: Environmental > Terrestrial > Soil >... | reverse complement strand
GGCCCTTTCCTCATTAGGAAAAACCCTCCCAGACCTTTGTTAAGAAGATGTTATCGGTTGTCGCTTTTATTTGTGAGATCGTCGTACTTTTCTGACCATTTCACTTTAGTTGGGAGATTCAGTAAAAACCTGCCTTTCTCTTCTTTTTTCTTTTCCTCTCCCTTTTGGGTATCTTTTCGTTTTCGAGTTTTTATTCTATTCCTTTTTTTCCTCCAACACGTCCCCCACCCATGAAGGAGTTGGATCCGTTGACCGTGCAGTCACGGTCTTCTTGTTTGAACTATTCTTCCTTCCGAGCACTAATTTTGTCTCCGTCCTTTTTTCCTTTCCTCTCTTTGCACTGTTCCCCTAATACCAGCCCTCGACCCTTCTACACTCACCGGTGCTCGTGCTCTCTGACGCTCTTCACATTGATCTCGTCGGAAGTGCAGACCCAAATTGACTTCCAAAAACAATCACCCTTCCCCCTTCCTTCACGAGCGCACCAGCAGTCTACGTAAGGGACTCGTGATGGTTCCCTCTTGATTCAAACGAACTTATTTTCCACTTTGAACCAGCCTCCCTGAGGTCCGATGATGCCTCCTACCCCCTCTTTTTTCCTATGCCCCCCCCTCTGTTTGTTTCTCTCTCCCTCCTGGCAATGTTCCTGAGATATAGCAGCCTCCGATCATGACGATCTCAGTCAACTTTTTGCGTTGATTTCTGTTTGTCCTGTCCCCTTGACTGGTCCTTTGAAGGCGTTGATGCTCGTTGGCGGATAGGTAAGGTCGGGGAGTCGCTTGGCATCCGCTATAGAAATTAAAATCCTCTTTGCCAACATCTGCGATTACCTTATTCGGTTGGCCTTCTTCTCTCGCCCCATGGTTTCGCCGACTAATCTCTGACGGCGTAAGAATTGCAAGACACCTTGACGTAACTTTGCAAGTCGTCCCTTCCAAACCCCGCATAATTCAGAGTGGACTACCGATTTCTTTCTTCATTTATTTTTTTGTCTCGTGATTTCTTTTCCCGGCATGGTAATGGTCGTTAATCGTAGCCGTTTTGCCCCGTCCTTGAAGCCGTTCCGCCTTAGATGACTTCGTCCTAGAGGCCGTTCTAGCCCTGGCTCCTGTTGAAATAAGGCCCGTCGAGAAATCACTCCCCCCTTTTAACCTTCCTTTCACCTGTCAATTTATTTGCATTGACTTCCTTTCTCTTTTCCCCTCCAAGGTCTTCTTCTCCCGTTTTCGGCTTGGCGCCCCCCCCTCGGCTTTGTTTTTCAGGGACGATATCGTCCGGGTCCCTTCACCCGACTTCCCACCACGAGAGATCCCTCTGCGTCGCGAGGATCAATTCCTTTTCTGGCTTCTCCCTTACCGGTCGCCTCCCCCTTTTTCCTGTCGTTCCCTAGTGAATTTCAGAAGTTCGAGGGGAGGGTCTCCTAGTCCGAATCAAGCTTTCCATGCAGAGATGCTTTCCCCCCTCACCCTTTATCATGAGACACCCCTCTCCCCGTCGCCGATCTTTCTTAAGGGCGTTTCTGAAGAACTTTCTCCTCCCCCATCTAGCTCATTGACCTTTGAAGTGACCCCCACCCCCCTTAAAATTCGGCCAGCCGGCCGGACACCCGCGTCCATCTCACTCCCCTCTTCTGGCGCTCCGTCGCGGATGATTTTTTTCAGGTGATCCCTCTCGGTTGCCCAATGATGTACTAGCAGCGTTTAGAGCCCCCCACTACTCCCTCCGAACTATCCTTTCACGGATCTCTGAAACTTTTCCTGCTGTCTGATAGGTTTTACTGTGGGTATTATTTCACAACTCCTGCATGGGTCAGTAATTCCTCACCCACCTTACAGCTGATGTGCTTTTTTATGACCCAATTTCGCAAGGTCTTATTTTCTTTATCTTTCTTCCTTTTCCCCCGACCTTCTCCCCTCACAAAAAAGGATTTTTTTTTTGCCTTTTCCCTCCCAATTGATGAGGAATAGATTTTGCTTGGGGAGAAGTTGTTAAAGACCACCGCGAGTAGGTCTTCCGAACGCCCTTTTCCCCTCCCTTCCCCCCTTGTTCCCCTCTCTCGAGAGTAAACCCCCTCATTTTTTCCTTTTTTTCTCTTCAAGTCCGTCTGGTATCTACTGCTTTTTTTCGAATCCTTATTAACTCCTCCCCCGTATGTTGAGTGCTGATCGCTTATCTTCTTTTTTTCTGACTATCCTTTTTCTTCTTACTGATTTTAGCCCCCCCCATTGCCGATTCTAGATCCCCAACGAGAACAATCCTCGTCTCTTAGGAATTGTTTGGTGGTGTTTTTGGGGAAACCGATTCCCCTCCCTCCTTTCTTTTTATGTTCCCTTTTCATTGCTGTTCACCATGCCAGATTCATGATGTTGGTCTCCCGTTATCTGGTTTCCCTAAGCATTGCTCAGGCACTGACTTCCAGTCCCCCCCTTTTCCCTTCAAAAACTTTGCGGAACATTCTCTCTAATTTGTTCATCCCCCTCCCTGTGAAAGGAGCTGTTTTTCGCTCTCTGGCTTTTCAGTCAGAAAAACGGTACGAGGCCAGACGTTTCCTTTTCCACTCCTACCTTTTTTTTCCAACTCCTTTCCAGGGCACGAGCTGCTAATGGAACTCCTAGTCGCTCGATTGTTTCTGTACAATTTGACCGCATCTCGTTGGTTTGATGAGAACCGAACTTTCGCTACCAGTTGCCCCTTTCTTCTCCGCTCCAATAATAGAGGCTTTTGACCACCCTTGCTCCGGGTGCAGGCTTTTCGTAGTTTTTTTTATCCTCCCTTGACAGTATACGTTTTACCACCACAGGCGCATTGCCGAAGGAGAAGTCTTAGTCTCCCCCGCCTTTTGATGAGCGAATTATTGCTTTGGGTGAAACTGGAAATTCGCTTCCGCGGGAGAGAACTTATTAACCCTCCTCCCCCCTTTTTGTATTGAGGCGAACCTTTAAGCGCATTCCACTCCAGATCTCCTCTACTCTCTACTTTTTTTTTTTTTCTGACTCTCTCCCTTCTTCCGTCCCCGAGCAGTCGCCTCCCCAAATTTCAGATGGAAGACGGCGCGTTTTTTTAGAGGATATTTGACCTTCATATGGAACCCCCCCCATCCCTAATCCTAGTTATTTTCCCTCGCGCTGAGAAGTATAGGATTTTTTCTTAGACTTTTCCCTTCCTTGCACCCGGTAGGGATCGCCTTTACTCCCTGTGCCGTAAAAAGGTCTCCCAATGTGTTTGCCCCTCTACTCTATTTCCTTTTGAGTTGTGACGATGTACGTTTCGGAATTTCCTTCCCTGCTTGATCCTTGTTTTGAATGGCCCTGTCCGAGGTGCTTACCTCACAGTTCTCCTCCTTTCCCCTGGACCCTCCCTTCCCTCTCTAAAAGGCTCTGCATCATCTGCCCGTTTTTCCTTTTGGCCCTTTTGCGAATTTTTTTGGAGATTTCCTCGCCGTTGTTCGTGACTGCGATGCAGGAAGAACACTCTCCCACATGTCCCCTGGTCTGGGGATTTCCTCACAGTCTCTTTCCCCGGATTTTTCCCCTCGGTTTTTTTCTTTTTCCTCTTTTACTTCCGCTCCACATTAATTTCGTCCCCCTATTCCAGTTTCTTTTCATCCGAGCCTTGCCAGTTGACTTTTTCCTGAAATGTTCATCTAAGATTTCTTTTCTGTCTCTCAGGCCAGTAGCGAGGAGGAAGTTTTTTCTCGTTTTTGATCCGACATCGGCACCAGTCTTCTGCCTCTCCCTATCACATGGAAGATCTATAATTTCCTTTTCGTAATTCTAGAATGTCCGGGTCGGCCCTGGACCCTTCCTTGCTGCAGGCCCCCGACCCTGCGATTCCGCAAGAAGTGCCTACGAGAAGATCCCCCGTCTGAACTTTTCGCTTCCGCTATCGCGGCCCCCGCTTCCTCTGCACCTTTTTTTCACTTTAGTTTTTGCCCCCCCTACTTTCTCGTTTCTTCCTTTTCCGCCGACCGGCCATATAACATTCTCTTCCTCCTCTCCCCCCCACCCCGCCTTTCTTCTGGTCTTAGAATTTTCTGAGCCCCCCTGTCCTAACGGATCACACGCCTTCTCCCATTGAATTGACGACCCATCACGCCGGCGTCTGCGGGTTTGTTTTTTGAATTGAAGTTAGTGAAATTTCATTTTTTATTTCACCCCCCGTTTGAACCCCTATCTTCCGAAGCCATACTGTTTTTCGCGACTCCCTTTGCGCGTTCTTGCTCTGTACGTCGTTTTTTGCGATTAGACGCTGCTCAGCTGAAAGTCTTGTTAACCAAGCATCGCCTCCACCTGCATCGCTCCTCTCTTTTTCCCTCAGCCCGAGGAAGGCCCCCTGAGGATTTACTTTTGAGAAGCGAATTTGCTGGTAGGTTTTCCCCGTGTGGTCATTTTTTTTTTTGGTTTTTCCTCGCTGTTGCATTACTACGTTCTCACGTCCCCTTCCCCACTCGGCATAGGCAAGAAGGGCTCTTTGGGTTCAGAGTCTCTTTGGAGGAGTCCAAGGCGCGCGGACCTTAGCAGGTGCTTGATCCGGAGAATCCGCCTAATCTGAACGCTTACCTTGCTCTCCCGGTTGCCCCCCCCCTACCGTCTCCTTGCATTTAAATTGTAAGTTAGAGTCCCCCTCCCGCCTGCTCGGTCTCGAACTCAGCTTGTCGATAGATGGATCGTGACGCATTGAGCCCCCCTTGTTCCCCTCTCTGGCCTCCCTCACCCAACTTGTTTGCGGCCCCCCGCTAGCTCCCCCCTGGAGCCTTTCCCTCGCCCTGCTTATTGAAGCTAAGAATCGGCCTGGACTACAAGGGCACGTTCTTGCCCGTTGGTCATGGATTCGCCCGCTGATTTCCCCCCCTTCCCCTTTTCCCTCAGAAAAAGAACGAAAAACTTCTTCTTCTGACCCCGCGCCTTCATTAGACGGCACTCTTTCGTCCTTCGGCTCTTACCCCACTTGATCAGTCTTACTCCGACCCTGAAAAGACGGGCCCCCCTACTCCTTCGTGACCCCCCCCCTCTAAACTGCCAGAAAAATCGCGCCAACGATGGGTCTCTTTGGTTTGCCTCCCTAACTCGTCCTTTTCTTCCCTTCCCTCACATGCTGGTCCGATTCCTCCAGTTATAGCTTGGCTTAGGCGAACCTCCTCTTTTTCTCTCTCGTCAGGTCCCTCCCCCTCCTCTCTGGTTCTCTGCTTTCCCTTGTTTCAGCTCTTATGAGGTGATTCTCCCTCATCACCGCCCCAAAGAGAAGCCCTCTTCCCTACCCAAATCGAACTTTCACCCCCCAGGAGCCCATTTCAGCCCGTTCTCAATCACACGCAACCCCCTTCTGGCTTTTCCTTCTCCCTTCTTACTTCTCAGATGGCCCCTTCCTTTTCTCTGATACGCTCGGCCTTCGGATTTGGGCCCCCAACAGCGCTTTAGTCATCGATACTAATGATTGCCGGCCTCTCTTCTCCTAGATCCCCTTTTTGCGTTCCTCCATTCTTCCCTTAACTCGTTGACCCTTCTGAGTCTCTGCTGTTGGATTCTTTTCCAGCCTCTGCGCGTAAGTTTCTTTTAAACTTGGTCTTGGCCCCCGGCAGAGAGAATTTCCCGCTGTGGCGCGTCTTGCTCTCGACACCCTTTAGTTTTTTCTTTGGCTTTTCTTCTTCTGGGATACGCCTCTCGGGCCCGTTCAAAGGCTCCCCTAGTTTGTCTAGAAGCTACTGGCTTTTCACTAAACCCCTGAGACAGGGCGTACATGCTGGTTACACCTGCTTCCATAACCCAATCCGGATTTCTTCGGTTTTCCACTCTTTTGCTCGCATCGTCGCGCGATACCCCCCATTCCTAGGACCGCAACTCCGCGAAATGGGAAGACAATAGTCCGAAGATCGGCTGCCCTGGGCATATCGACTAGGTTCTATACCAGCGTTCTGAAGCGGCCTGAAGCCGCTTACATCCGTCCCCAACACTGGTTCGGTGGGAGTTTTGTTCTCCGAAGGCATCCCCTGCTATAGTTTTTCCCCCGGGTAACCAGGATCTCTATCTACTAATACCCTACGTTTGTTTCAGAGAGATTTGTGATGTGCACATACGTTTCAGGACCTGCTGATGCCTTCTTCTCCCCCCCCCACCGACCAGGTGTTTTCCGCCTGGTATTTCACTTCCATGGCCCTCTTCTACCGCTTTTCTCGCGATACGAGATGGAGGAAAGTCAGCCAGACTCTTCTGGTGCGAGGCGGCCATTCCACCTTTTTGTTCCCTTTTTTCTGGTTCTCGAAGACATGTGTCTTTTTTGATTTTCGAGCAGCGCCCTGCTGGACTCCCCTTCCCCCTGCCCTTCTTTTCGAAGGGGATGAACTCCCCCCGGTTTTTAGAGTGCTCTGTGCTTGCCCCGCCCGTAGTTCTAGACGAAAAGATATTTTTTTTTTTATGTTCCCTTTAATTGCCGGCGTAACTAGTCCCCGAGCCAAGGATAAACGACTTTTCCCTTTCTGCTCTCTTCCCACTCCGCGGCACCGCTTAATATTCCCGAGGGAAGTGTCCACCGAAAAAATTGACGCCCCTTGACTTTCTAGGTCCGATCGGCACCAGCAGCTCTCTTTCCTGTGCCTTTCTGGCTGCTTGATGCCCCTGCCCGCAGGGATTCTCTGTCCCATCTCGACCGTAATCATTGAGAGATCAAGATCTGGGACCGACCAGTGTCATTTTTCCTATTCGCCCTTCCGCTCGATTTCCTCCTGCACGTTCCTTTGTTTTTCCTCCTTTCAAGTATCATTCCCCTCAGGTCCCCCTGTAAATGTTTCCTTTTCTTTTCTTGCCTGGGTAATGAAGGGAGCCGGGGAATGCTGTGCTCTGTTTTTGGGGTTTTGGGATAGGGTCCGCGTTTCCGGTCGCTTGGCTTGATTCGATCTTCTCTTCTCTTTTCTTCAAAATCCCGGCCCTCCTGAAATTCTTTCTTTTTTCGCGGCCTTAAGGATATCGAAACCTTTTTTAGCCTTTTCCCTTCACGTCGGCCCCTTCGTCCGCATTCCGATCGTGAATTTCATATGTAGTTCCCTACGATTTATTTCCCTTTGCACACCGCCACCTGCCGAGTGGGCCCTGTTCCCACTTTTTTTTCTTGGGGTTTCTTTTCGTTTCCTTTTTGTTTCTTCGTAAGTCGGGGCATGGCCTTCTTTTCGCAAAATAGTCTCCTGGGTGCCTTCTACGAATTCTCAATCTCTTCGCTGACGGCTCCCTTTATATATTTTCTTAGCGAAGGCGAGGTGGCCCCCTCTTCTCTACATCTTTTCAAATCGTGTCCCGCGTCAATTTCAATGTCCACTGTTACGTCCAATTGCCCTTTTCTTCTCTTCCCCCCCCCCAAGCGTTATCTCTCGGCCCGGCCGTTCTCTCGCTGCGCAAAAAGGGCTTTGGGTTCTGGCGTCCTGTTCCGTTGTGTTTTCTCATTCCCCATTTACCTTTTAGCTCCCCTTTCCCCTCTCTTCTTTTCCCCATTAACTGCTTTCTTGCTCGAATGTTACGGTCTCTCCCATTTCGCCTGTTGGGAACTAGTAATTTTTCTTTTTTATTAGTTTTTTGTCGCCCCTATTCAGCCGCGCCTGTTCCCCGCCTTGCCGACGCAGGCGCGCGTCCCACCCCCCTCGCCATTTTTTTTTTTCTGAGGAAGGGCGAGTTCCCGCACCCATTCTCCCTTCTCCCAGGCCCCTTCCCTCATCCGTTTTTCCCAACCCATTTCAACGTCCTTTTACAAGGTCCGGCCCAGTTTTTGCCCACTTGGAAATGCCATTCCGTTTTTTTTTTTTCTTCGGTTTCGCAGGTTTTCCCCCGTATGATTTTTTCCTCCCCCCACAGCTTCAAGAGAAGAGTTCGCGCGCTCCTTTCCTGACCCGCTATTTTTGCCCCCCCCCGGTTGGTCTTTCGCGACCCGGCGGCTTTGGACGCGAGGGCCCCTTTTTTTCCGCAACTCGTATTACGTTCCTTTTCTCGCTTCCAAGAGACAGCCGTCTTGGCTGTGTCTGCCAAAAATTCGCAAGGCTTTTTTGATTTTTCTTGCCTTTGCAGGCTCCCGAAATTTTCTCCCCACAAAGCGGTTGAGGGTTGAGGGCCTCTTTGCGTTTCCCTTTCTAGATTACGTTTTCCTTATTTTTAAGTCCTTTTTCCATCCCCCCGAAGATTATGGTAGACTTATACCTTTTATCCCCAATCCAATTCTTCTCAGTGCCCCAGTCCTTCGTTCAAGGGATTTTCTTTCCCAGTTTTTTGACTCTCCGGTGCCTTCGCTCACGCAACCGGAGTAACGACCGTCATGCCCTCGTGCTTGACCTCGTTCCTTTTATCTAATCTTAGGTCGCGATTCCCCCTCCTCACTTTAATTTTCCTTTTTCCTTATAACCCAGCCCTCCTCCTTTCCCTTTTAGCTTTACGATCCCTCACTGACTTCGTATAGATGATGAAGAATTCCCCTCCCTGCGCTTTTCCTCCTTGTTCGGGATTGGTTGCGTCCAAATGCTTGCGATTTTTCACTCCGATTCCGACCGGACCGCACTGCACCCCACCCCCCCCTCTTCCCATTTTCCTATAATTTGTCGGCCAACCCCGGCCCTTTCTGAATCTGCTATTTTTCTTTATTCCTGCGCCACGGTACATACACCCGTCATTTTTTATTTTTCCATCGACTGCTTTCGTCAAAGCATTCCACCTGCGCTTTCTCTAGACCTTTCCCCCTAGACACTTTTCCGCGAGCGTTTTGTCCTCTTTCCTATCACCTATCCCCCTCCAAATCCTTCGGCTTTTTTCTCACTTTTCCAGGACCTTGGCTCACGCAATCATATCTTTCCCTTTTCCTGAAAACCTTTTTTGCTCCGTTTTGGAAAGTTGCAGGTATTCTCGACCTCTGTTCTGCAGTCGTTTTCAAACAGTGGACTCTGAGAGAGAAGGCTCCTCCCTCTTGTCCTTTCCTTTTATGTGTTTCATATGAAATGCGACGGGGTTTAGAGCCGCGTCCTCTCCCCCCCCTTTGTAATTAGGAGAAAGACGCGCCCGTCTAAGAATTTCTCCCTATCCCCTCCGTTTGTTGAGAGAGAATCAGTGTTTTTCGACTGCGCTTTCTTTCCTTTTCCCCCCCAAATGGTGGCAAGTCCCCTTGCGCCGCAGTCTCTCCTTCCCTTTTCCACCCCCTCCCCCAGGAGGTTTACATCGCCTCGAGACACTTTTCGCCTCGGCGATTATTGATTTTTGCCGTGTCACTCCACCTCTTTTGTATTTTGCTTCCTCCCTTGCCTGAAACGTCTCCACGGTTGTTATGAAGACCATCCCTCATGCATTGTAGGTGCGCCGAATGGCCTCTGTCGCGTCCTCTTGGCGTCTGAAATGCTATGTCCCCGGTAGAGGTTCCTACCTAGCCCCCCTGATTTGCCTGACCGGTCACCTCGTTGATCTCTTCAATGTCTTCCTCCTCAGCTAAAGGTGACTTCGGGGACCTGGCCGTCTCGGTAGATCCCTAGACCAGTGTTTCTTGTTCCCTGAGTCCGAGCGCGGCCCATCACCCACCTCTCCATTTCCCCTTTTTTTTTTATTACTCACACTTATTTTCCCTTCTTTTTCCGAATTGTGCAGTACCGGTGATATTAAATTGTCCCTTGCTCACTCCATTCGGCCACCCCCGCGCGAGCACCTTTCCTCTAGCCGTGGCGCCCCGGCACTTTTTTCAGCGGCCTTCATCTTAAAGCGAAGTGTCGTGCTATCTCAGGTTCAGAGCCCAAAGAGGACGTTTTCTTTGTTCCTCCGATCCGGCAATTTTCCTGCGGCTTAGACCCTTTTGAGATCCTCTACTCGATAGACAATAAGTATGAAGGTTGCGTCCAATGCACTTATCGAAGGACTATGTTTTCCGAGCTTTAATGTTTTTCCCCTCGTCCTCATCCCCCTTCCCCCCCCCTTTCCCCCAGTTTGCCGCTCGATGATCTCTTGACAAGGTGTGCTGCCTCTTTAACCGTTTCGCTCTTCTGGCCCTCCTCGGGTGGTCTGTTCACCGGCTTACGCCGCTAAGGCCCTCCACCTCTTTTTTGGAAGACTCCCTTTCACCGGCCCTTCACCCCTCCCTAATGTTTTGGGAGGGAAGAACATTTTGATTGTTCGACGGCGCATTCCCCTCCTCTTCGAACTTTTGCAGACAAAGCCCCTACGCCCCTGCTGTTTTTTCGGCATCGGGACTTCGTTCATTCAGATTTGCGTCAAGAACTTTTCATCCCCTCGACGCCGCACTGTCTCGATCTTGACGAGCGTGCTTCTTCCTTCTTGTCTCTCTAGGTCCTCCTCGATGAACCTTTTTTCTCCACCCTTCATCTGCAAACTGAAGTCGAATTCCGACTTCCCTCTCCCAGAAGGCCTTCCGCTTGAACTCTTTTTTAGCCGTGCGTTTTCTTTTGGTACGTTTTCCCGTTTGCAAAAGTAAGCGCCGTATTCGTTCCGTATGGGATTCTCTTTCTGCTTGCATTCTGAACAGAAATTAAGCACCTATCGGTCCCTTCCGGCCGAGTTTACTTTGCCCTTTCGGCGGAAAGGGCTCCCAGGACTTTAGCGGTTGTACTCGTCGGAACGCCGACAATCACTACTCACCCGCCACTCGGCTCTGTGACCCAGACCGTTTTCCCGAGCTTCACGGTCCTTCCCTATCTCAGAATGCCCCCCCTTTCTAGAACTGCTCTATGGCTCTTCTCCCGCTTCGTTTTTGACGTCTCTTCCCTGACCCGGACGATCTCGCGAAGAACTCAAGCCCTTTTGCTTCCCGCTTCGCGCCCACCTGTGCCTCCTCGACAGATGATGGGTTTTAAGCTTACCAAAGGACTCGTCCGCCTCCATTGACCTTTCACGTGACGTGAGCCTCTTTCCATGCTGGATAGAAGCCTTCTTTCACCCGGCTTCTTCGGTCGAGAAAACTGAAGTCTTACCGCGCCGCACCCGACTTTGATGTAGCCTTCGTCGCCGGAACCCCGGAGAATATTAACGAGACCTTCCTTCCTTCAGCCCAGTCAACCTTACTACAAACTGCCTCAATCCCAATCGGTTCCCACTCTGATTTTTCTGGTTTTCAATGCCCACAGGTCCCTCTAAAATTCTTAAGTACCTGGGGTCAATGCGGAACGCAAGTACCCCTAGAGTTTCCTGTGCCCCCCCCTTCCACCGCTTTTAGATTCTCCAGGGCCAGGCCGCGCCAGAGTCGTCAGAACTTCTTTTGAAAGCATTGCATGTTCTGAAGTCTCCTGATCGACGTCACCCGCCAACTGGACCTCCCCTCCTGCAAATACCCCCCACCCGGTGGTGTGTGGCACATCCCTTCCCCTTTGATCCAATTCATGATGACCTTCCCGCAAATCCCCCTGCAAAAATTTCCTTCCCGATGTTTCCCTTTTATTCTAGATCGGCAACGTCCCCCTTTTAATCTTTCCTTGCGAATTTCTACTATGCCATTTTTGATTAGTCTCTCGATCCGCTGAGACTTCTAGATTCCCCCGATTAGAAAGGATTCTGTTTTCCCCCGCGTCCCACCATAGGTTTACCCTTTTATAGCTATTTGTGAAGCTTTGCCGCCTCTGTTTTAAGTTGTTTTTTGATCTTTGTCGAGTTGAAATTACCCTTTCTCTCCCTTGACTTTGTTTCCAGTCTTTTCTTTTAAAGTCACAGTAGTTCCCCGTTGCGCGCCTTCTATTTCGCACTTTCCCCCCATCTCTTCACTTCCATTCTCCATGACGTTTTTTTTCTCTTCCTCCAATGGGCGGAACCTTCAAAGAGCCCGGGTGGTCCGACCTGTCTCCACTGCGCGAACACCCCTTCCTGGTTGTCCTGGTTCGTGACGTTTCTTCGACATTCGGGAGTAACCCTCCCTCCGTCTAGGTAGAAAAGCATTCCGTCTGGGGGGCCCTCCTTCCCCTCCTCCGGAGTAACCATAGAAGATCTCCCGCTCTTTTTCCTATTTTTTTCCCCGCTCACCTTCTTCCGGTTCGGTTCGAGTTTCTACGAAGTGCAGGCAGCCCGCCTAAAAAATGTCCTTTTTTCCCACACCCCGAAAAGCTTCTTGCTCTTTCCTACCCCGTTTTTTTTTCGCTCTTCTTTTTTCCCGGTGGCCCCTCCGTTCGGCAGCTTCATTCTTCCGCAAAAACCCTCACTACCCCCGGTTTCCCCAATATGTTAATATTCCTGTCCGCTTGAAGAGGTTTTCTTTCTCTGATTGGAGCTCTTTTATTTAACATTGACCAGATAGTTCTTTCTCTTGTTCCCCAGACTTTTTAGACTGCTTTTTCGGTCCATACCGCAGTATTTGGCTGTATCATCGCGCGATGCTCTTCCGAAAACCAGGTCAACAATAGTATTTTGTTTCCGCAGTGTTTTCCACCTCCCCTTTCGGTCAGAATTTCTCGGCCTTTGCGCCAGTTAGGCGTCTAGTCCCCCTCCTTTAGTTTCAAGCGCTTTCCTGTTTCCCTTTATTTTCGGCGCAATATAGTCTGCGCCTTCACCGACGTGCTATTTTTCGCGCCGGTTACCCTTATCACCTTCTTCTTTTCCTTTATCGACCTGAGGCAGTGTCCACCTTCCCAAATTGAAGACCCCCACCCTACCGCCGTTTCGTCGATTCACCCCTCCTTTCCGCTGTTCCTCTTATGAAGATTGATGAACCTCCCAGCAGTGCTCTCTGCGATCTCGCCCAGTCCTCCTCCTCTCGATGAGAAGCCAGCTTGCGTTTTTTCCTATTCGCACTTTCCTTTCTCTTCAGCTTTTTACGTTTTGTTCCTTTGCCACCCCCCTATGAGCGACGAAAGATGTGATTCCCATGACCTATCTTCCGTTAACTTTTGCGTTTTTGATTCTGTGCTAAGGCTAAGTCATTATAGGTTTCATGATTCCTGAGTAGTTGGTCGGTCTTTTATTTGTACGAGGTTCGTCGCTTGTTCAGTTGAATTCGTATCTTCTCCCCTTGTAGTCTATTCAAAATCACTGCCCTTACAAAACGGATTCTGTCGCAGGCCGGAGTAAGCGTTTCGTCCACCTCCCCATTCCGATTCCGCATGCCCAGCTTCCTTGGCCTAATGTGTAGAGGGAGCCGTCGGCCATGGTCTCCATTCACCTCCAGCAGTGGCTCCGATGGTTTGCTTCCTTTTTTATTTCTAGTCCGTCTGTCATTCATGGAGAGTTAATGTCGCGGTGTTTGGAGCGAGGTCGAAATACTCCTTCTCGACGGCGATTTCTATTTCTTCTGTTTATCTGCACCGTATACAGGGTTCCACTTCCTGGTTGTTTTGCGGTCCCAATCTGTGGGGCCAAGCCGTCCATTCAAGTCACTGGTCTGCAATTCCTTTTTCTTTTTTTCTTTCAGGCTCTCTGCCCAGGTCTCTCGTGCCGCAACATGCGTGGTTCCTTCGCCCCCTCTATCTCCTGCGGCAACTCCCCTTTCCACTTACTTCGACTAGCGTCTTTCTAGACATGATTTCTTTCGAAGGCCGGTGCCGTGTTCGCCCTTTCTTTTCACAAGACGAATCGGTCTGATCTTAGTACGTCGAAGAGGTTCACCTAGCCCATTTTCTAGTCCCTTTCCCCCCCCTCCAATGTGACTAGATCCCCCCCTCAGCACAGAGAATATCTTCTTACTGGCGGGTCCCCCCTCCCCAAGCCTCTAGCAAGAGCCCTTCCTCCTTCCTGTGAGATGACCTGCCAACACTCACTTACCTACAGAGGGCACGTCTCCAACGCGTTAACCCAGCTGTCTCTGTCCGTAGAGGAGGCGATTTCCTTTTCCGAAGGATGACGGTTGTACGCCCCATTTGATTCGAGCAGCTTTTTCCTCTCCAACGACGTCCTACTGCATCTTTTTCCCCTGGCTTCGATTCTTCGGAGATGGTTTCACTTTTTCTACCTCCCCCAGCAGCCGGCATTACCCTTCACTTCCACCTTTAGGCGATTGTGAAACCCCCCCCTCTAATTTGTTGAGCCGGTTACCCCTTCCCCCAGCAACTGCTTACTAACCCAACACATTTGGGATTTATTTCTTTGCTCAAGTGATTCTAATAAGCGTGCTAGGTCCCCTAGTCTTCCTTTAATCCTTTTTGACAAGCCCCCCCGAAGAGTTCATTTTATGCCGTTTCGCACGTTGACCAGTAATAACTTCTAAGAATTCTACCTTGGTACCGGCGCGGGCGGGTCTTCTCACCCCAGCCCCCGTGAGGCGGAATCGCAGTTCCTGCTCATCAAGGTATTCATCCAGTATTTTGCGTTCTTTCTAGATTTTATCCTTATCTCAATTTGAAATTTTCTCGCGCAGCCTATTTCTCTGCTTTATTACCCAGAGAACCTTTCTCCTTCTTCCATGGGTTCTTATTTTCCTCACCTCCCTCGGCTCTGATGATGACGGCATTGCAGACCATTCCCGCTGCCCTTCCCTATGATTTTTCCCATGGATCGGTTTGCCGAACCCATGTCCTTTTTTACGATCGTCCCTGCTCATTCCCCCTGCGTTTGCCCACATTATTTTAGAACTTTTTCTTGGCCTTTCCAGCCCCCTTTTTCCAATGAGATTTGATGCTCCCGCTCTTAAAGACCACACCGATAGGCCCAATATCCAGCTCGCGGTCCCAACTCATTTCACCTTTGAGATGTGCGACCCTCTCCACTGGAGCAATACGGGTCCGCGAGGTAGGCGATGTCTAGAACGCTGCAATCATACGGATTCCGCATCCTGAACTGAGCGACGTGACATTGTCGCCAGCTTGCCATACTATCTGATGATTCAATGACCCCCTTGGCGCTGGGGCTTCTCTTCTTCTATACCTCCTCTGCGCAGTAATTTTTTCCCCCCCAGGCTCTAGAGACATTGCGCGACAGGTCCCCTTCCCCTTCTTCTGGTGTTTTCCCAGGACTTTTCTTCAAGCGGGCCGCGGAGGCACTGCTCCCCCCCTTTTTTGTTACACTTAAGTTCCGCTCAGTCTCTACCAATGAGATTCTTTCCTTGCCCTTTTTCCCTCCTCCTCGGTTTGTTTCTATCTATTTTACTCCTTGCGTCCGTTTACAGAACCAATGTCTTTTTGCATCGCCCCCGGATCTCACTTCTGTAAAACCCCCTCATACTTATAGTCACCTTCAGTTAGTTCCTCCTTCTTCTTCAGACTGTTTGAAGTCGCCCTGCCACCTCTTAGTGATAATACCGCATCCACACCGGATCCCTTTTTTTTAGAGGCTCTATTTCTTCCTCTTTTCCAGAATGTTGCTCTTTTATTTTAACCTTATTTCGAAATGTCGATGTCCCCCCAGGTCTACGTGCTATTAACTAGACATTCTGCCTATTAGTTCCCTACTTTTTTTTTTCCCTTTACTTCGGATCTCGAAGCGCAGGCAGGGGTTCCCACTCGTCGTTTGGCGATTTCATCGACGTTGTTTCTTTTATTTCTAGATTGCCCCCCAACTCCATTTCACAGGGTCTTTTGGGGTTTCAGCCACACCGATACTCCGGATGTGCCGCCCTTGGCAATCCCGTTTTTCGCTTTTCCTACTGTCTCTAGTCACTTCCACCTCGCACTTTTCTTACCCTCATTCGATACGGGCCCTCGGCGCGGTAATTCTTTTCCTCATCGAGACCGAATCTTTGGTTTTTTCCAAAATTCTCCCCGCTATTGACGAGCTCGGGTTGTATCCTGACACGGCACTTTTTTTTTTTTTTGCTGCTCGCCCTCTCACCTGGCTGAGGTCTTTTCTAACTCAGAGATCCCCTCCGCACGCTGAAATGACGCCGTGCTTCCTCTTTTTTTTTTAAGCAGACCGTCACTCAGGCAGTTGCTGTACTGCGAATATAAGCCCCCAGATTCCCGGTGACGATCGTGAGATATAGTACCACCTTTCGTTCTTTTCCTTCTAGTTTTCAAAGTTCTTTTTTCTCAGTCTAAGTATCAAGCATTAGTGGTTGTTCCGTCCCCCCCCTCCAAGCTGCCCTAAACTCTGATCAGCATTTCCCGGTGCGGCACAGCCCCCCCCCCCCCCGCCCTTTTTTTGATGATTGAAACGCAATGTCTTGGTCCGAGGTGTACCGCGATTTTACCATCCCCCCTTCTTTATTGAGAATCTTATTGCTTCGAAGCGTGGTTCCATCTTTTACCGACGTTGCCCTGCCTTCGAGGACCCCAACTTTTACCGGACCAGCTTATCCCTAATCACGTCCCGTTTAATTAGCGATCCGTTGCCCGCTATGTTCTAGTGGAACGTTTTCGAGTTTATAGGAATTGCCCTTCCTAATTGCCGGACCCAAAAGTCATTTAGTTCTCCAAGCTCCTCTGAGGACAACTTTTTCCATCCCCAAGGTCGGCGCTTTCTCTTTAGGCAGTTTTTACCGGATGACGGTGTCGGCTTTTGAGTTTGTTGACTTTTTTCGCTCCGTGAGAGTTCCTTTCATTTTTTAGTCCCCCCTTCTGGGTAGAAACGCCCACCCCCCAACCGGTATTTATTGGCGCTGGTTTTTGCTTCCACTTGGGCGTCCGTCAAAATTTCTTATGACCCTTTCGGGTGCTTCTTATAGTTTCTCCTTCCCCCTAACCCGCCCCCGTTCTTGTCTCTCGGTGCCCCAAAGAACAGCTCCCTTTCTATGCCCGTTTTTCCGTTTCTACCTAATGCTCCGAACCTGAAGGCGAGTTCCCTCTCCGATCTCGCTTTATTCTTTGCCGACCCTGACGATCTCCTTTTAGCCGCTCACCCAGCATTCTTTTGAGCACCTTTGTCCAAATGCGCGTACCCTTTCCTTTGTCTTTGCCATCAGACTTTTGCCCTACCTTTTTCCCCGGTCTTATTTTTTCGACTGATAGTAGTGCCGTCCTGCTTCGGGATTCCCCCCTTCAGGGAGGCGCGCCTCACTTTCACCCTTTCGACCTTCGTGTTTTCCCATTAATTTTCCGTCCACATCGGTTTTCCGTAATCCGCCGACCCTTCTCCAATCACATACGAGTTCACTTTCCTTTTCCTGTCGTTTCATGCACATTGCTTCCCCTTACCCTTGTATTTACGGACCCTGTCCCAATTGGACGCCTCTATTGTTTTCTTTTTCGCCTTTTTCCGCTCACGGTGCCCGCGGTCTCGGTCTTCGCGGTCTCACTTACTCAGGTTTCTAGATCTCACCCCCGCCCAGCGTTCTTTCGCCCCCCGCTGACCCTCTCCCCACCTCCAGCCCTCCCCAACCCCCCCGGACCATCCTTTTTCGACGCTCAAAAATCCCGGCTAATCCCGTTTCTTCTTGTCTATCTCTACCCTTGCCCGAGGACTTTCATTTCTTCGCCCCTAGAGTTCTACTATCAGTCCCTTGGCCACACCGCTCGCAGCATTCGAGATCCCTTTTTTTTTTGGTGTTGTCGGGTCAAATCCTTCCATAAAGTATTGGACAATCTCGCTGTTTCGTTGACCGAGATTTTGAATGCGTTCAGTTGTCGTGTGTAGTTTTTTTTCCCATCTACCCCATACTTACCTACCGACTGTTGATTTCCTTCTCGCTCCTAGTACCCCAGTGTTTTCTCCCCCGGTTATTAACTCATCGTGGGCCCCAATTTTGCCCGACACGAGTTGAGCCCTATTCCTCCGAACCCATCCCCCCCGATCCCTGGCTGCCCGCCCCGCCCCATGAGCGACTCTGGTGTAATTGGTTCGAATTTTTGATCGACCCTGCCTGCGCGTCCAAACTATTCCCTCCTCAAAGGCCGGGATGTTGCTCCTGCAAAAAGATCCCGGCGCAAGGGCCATTCCTCTCCCCTTTTATACCGTTTCCTCCTCGGCCATAGCTGATTACCTGTCCCTGGCGTTTTTTTTTTTCTTCCTCATTAAAACTACCCTCTGATGTAAACGAAAAG
>Ga0179593_1339173_pt1 | contig 17851 bp, 26 predicted proteins | sample CZODoug2_1_08_16_FD_185931 | JGI IMG/M metagenome (GOLD analysis project Ga0179593, IMG submission 185931) | Vadose zone soil fungal communities from Angelo Coast Range Reserve, California, USA - CZODoug2_1_08_16fungal (PacBio error correction) | ecosystem: Environmental > Terrestrial > Soil >... | reverse complement strand
CTCACCCGTCTCCTTCTTTCGTAGACGATATGTGGTTTTCGCCTTGGTTAGACCCGAGCTGGTATCCCGAAGAGTGGTTTTTACCCCTGCGCCTTTTTTTGCTTTTTTTTGCCGCTTCGCCTTTTGATTTTTTCGCACGGCTTGAGTCGCGTGGCCACATTTCGTTTTGCCTCCCTGGGAGAGGATAGGCGTTTTTTAGGGACTTCTTTTTCTCTTGCCGCCCCTCCTGCTTTTGTCGTTCAGGTTTTCCTCTCCTGTCTCGTCACAAGCCAGCAAAGTCGACACGCTCCTCCGTCTCCCGATATTGACGGGCAGTATTGCCTCGTTGTGGCTGCTGCCACCTCGAAGAACTTTTTCGCTTTTCTCTTCTGTCTTTCAGCGGAGACATCTCTCAGTCCGACCACGACCGTTATTTTTTCTTAGAAGTCTGTCCCCCAAGCCAAACTTTGGAGGGGGTCTTTTTCGTCCCCTTCACATTTTTTTTGAAACCCCCCCCCAGTGCACCACCGGGTTTTCCTTGCCACCAGAGCGGCGCACCTTCTTCTTTTCCACTTCCGAAAGAGGCGGGAATCCACCCTTGTTCCTTGGAGCAGGCTCGTCTGCCCTCCCCCCTTCCTTTTTTTTGTGACTCTGTCCTCCCTCCCCCTGAGTGTACGGAGCGGCGGCATAAAGCCTTCTTTTTTACCTTGCTTTTCCATCGGCTGTAGCAACCCCCCCATTTCAACTTCCGCCCTCTTCAGTACCCCTTCATCGATTTTTTTCGCCCCCCTTTCTTGCGATTCGGACGCATACCGCAACTTTTTCACCCTCTTTTTTCGGAGGTGCCCCCCTCGGTTGCACCGCTCCTGACCCCTTCTTTTTTTTCTGATCCCCCCCTCTTCCTCCGATCCCCAACCCGCGCCCGAACGTCCAGCCGTTTTCGTGCGCTTTCCTTTGAGTCACAATGGTTTTTTTTCCGTCACCTTTTTTCACTCTTCGCCTTCCCCATTACAGTTTTTAGGTGTCCCCCTCTTCTGCAGCTTGGCGGTGGTTCCGTGTGTTTCCAGTAGTCCCCCTGACGTTTCGCCCTTCGCCTCGTCACCCCCGGCCCACGTTCACGCCCTTTGCTTCACCCTTCTCCCCCCAGTTCCTTTTTAGACCAGTTCTTCCTGCCGGCTCATTCCCTCCCACACCGAAGGAGGCGTAAGTCTCTGTTTTAATGGCGCGTTTGTTGGCGGGGCGTTCCCTTTTTCTTTTAAATACGTTCGGTCGCTCGGGCGCCTTTTTGCGAGTCCAGTGGCCGCGCTCCCCCCCCCGAACCAGGCGTCAAGCAGCATGGTTTTACCGGCTCTGATTTTTCCTCCCCTTTTTTTTTCGACTTTGAACCTATCCCATCCCCGAGAAAGCAGGCTCAGCCTGCGCCTCGGTAAAGCGTCTTGGTCGATTTCCCGAGACAGTCCCCTCCTGAGGTGAGTTTTTGCTCTTGATAGTGCTGCCCCACCCATGAACTTTTTTCGTCCCTTTAATAACTGCCCGTGCAGGTCTCCCTGTTTTTTCCGTGAAGTAGGTACTCCGAACCAGCGACGCCCCCTCTTGTTCCTTTCCCGTTTGCTTCCCTGGGGCTTTTTCCCCACGGCGGCAGTCGGTTTTTTTTTTTTTTGCGGGGACGTTTTTGGTTTTTTCCCCCCAGTATGCTCATTTGTACGACGATGGGTTTACGGCCGGTCCTTTTCCTTCCGGCGAAGTCCCCTTCCGGGATCACACGAGTTCCGCGGTGATGACAAGGTCGGACTTGCGACTTCATCCCACCCCCCCCGACTCGGCGGCTTTTGGATTCGAGAGTTTTCTTTTGGATAGTTTTCTACCTGAGCTCTTTTCCCCTTTTGCCGGGTCTTTTGTCACGATGGGGTCCCCCGGGATGGCAGTCCCTTTCGCTCTTCCGCGTCCTGCCCTCCTCTTTGATTGTTTTTTTTTTTTTAATTTGGCAAGTCCGGAAAAGCGTTGTCATGAGTCGTAGCGGACAGTTTTGCGACACGGTGCGGTCCTACCCTAGTCCCTGTTCCCCCCTCTCCCCCGGTTCCCCGATCGTTCTACGATGGGTGACAACCCGTTCTCTCCTTGCCCGTGTGGCGGGTCCCAGTGCATGGCTTTTTCTTTTTTTTTCGGCTTCCTCTTGTGATGTTTTTCTGGGTGCTATGAGCACCTCTTTCCCCGATCGATCGCTTTCGTTTTTTTTCGATCGTGTCCCGGCGAGCTTTTGGACCCTTTTCCCCCTCCTCCTCGTACCCGAGCCGTTTTGAGCCGCAAGGGAACCAATTGCCTCTCTTTTAGTTTGATATGATCCCCCGTGTTTACGAAGGGGGCACCGGCTTTTTTCCCGGTCTCCTTTTGCGTGTTAGTGTTTCCGATTCCCGTCAACTCCCCCCTTTCTTGTTGTCGGTCGGGTCGTTAATGTTCCAGCCCCTTTCCACCCCCCCCCCTTTCTGAACAACATAGGTTTTTCGGCCCGGTTGTGGACTTTCGCGTTTATTGTTCACCTTTTTTCCCTCCTCAAGGTACCGTTGTCAATTGCGCTGGGGCTCCGGGTTTTCCTGATCTCCATGTGTTCTTTCCCCCTTCGGTCCCCGCTCTTTCTCTGGGGAACGCTGATTCCGCGGACTTTTTTTTTTTCAAGAGTTTACTTGGTTTGCGAAGGACCGTTTGCTTTCTTTTTTTTTTTAATCTGTCCCTCCCTACCTCGTCTCAAGTTTTCCCCGAGCGATTCGCCCTTTGTTGTCTTTTATTTTCCTATATCGACTTTCCTCTCCCCCCCCCCCCTCCAAGTTGTGTTGCCGTCTTTTTTTTTCTATTGGTCCTTTTTCCACTTCCTTTTTGGTGTTCCGGCTTTGGTTGTAGCGGTTGGTTCCGATCCGCCCTCTTTGCGGAGTTGCCCACGTCTTTGCGAGGCGAGGACCAACGTTTCCCCCTTTCTTCGAGAAATCATCTATTATCTTTCTTATATTGGCTCTTCGTCCTTTCCCCTTTAGCCACGATTTTCTCCCGGGGGTATTTTTTTCCACCTTTGGTTTATTTAGTCCCCTTTTCGTTACCCACACTGAAGTTTGCCGCATTGACCGTCCGATCCCCACCCCTTCCCTTCTTCCCCCCCCGACACGCGAGACCCCCTTGTTGTTCCCTAGAGTGTCTTATTCGATTGACAATCACGAGACCATACCCAGGGACGGTTGTTCTTTGGAGAAGCTTATGCCCTCGAAAAATTTTTTTAGACCGGGCCCACTGATGCTTTTTTCAATTTTTCCCTTTTCTGACCAAGGTGGCCGAATCGAGCACAATTAAATGCCCGTGTTTCCTTGACTGAGTTCGCCGACTCTGATGGATTCTTTTCGATTTTTCTTTTTTTTGGGCCCGGGCTCTTGCCACGGATGTTCCGCCCACTCCTACTGTATTCCTCTTTACACTCCTAGTGACATTTTCTGTACACTGATCTTTTTTTCCATCCGGTGCTACGTTCTGTATGATGGAGTCTCCTTTTGTTAGCGGTTTTTTCTTGATCTCCAACATCCCCTGGTCGTTCTAGGTAACCCCCCGTTTTTTTTTGGAAGATTAGCCTTTTTATCGCCGGTCGTCCGCAGTGAGGAGACTTTCGCGCCGAATGGACCCTTCCCCCCTTGGTTCTTGTTCCGGGCTAGCGGTCCGAATTCACCCCACCCGATCGTCGGTTCTTTGGCTCGTGCTGTGGTCGCCCTTTTTTTTCCCCCTAACCCCTCCCTTGAAGCCCCCTCTCCCTCCCATCGGTAATGCGGTAGCTCCCTTTCCTTTTTTCCTCCTGGAGAACCTCTTTTCCCCGCTTTCAGTTGTTTTTTTTTGATGGATTCCTTTGCATTTTCCCCCGTTCCGTTCATCGCGGACGCGTCTTTGGCCCCTTTTTTCCGCGTCTAGTTTGTTTTTTTGTATGCAACGTGACCGGCCTGGCGTCTCCCCCCCCCACTTTTTTCGTTTTCCCTTCTGAAGACTCGTTCTTTGGAGAATAAGCCCATTCGAACTGGTTCTGCCGTTTGTTCAACTGGACCTCCCCGCGTGGTATTCCCTCGTGGTTACTGGTCGTTCGTCATTACTTCAGCCTTTTTACATGCCGGTCCGTTTGTGATTTTGCGGTTTCGTCTCCTTACAGAGTAGGGAGTTCGTTGGGTAATATGTACGAGTCAACCTTCGGCGGGTCATGCTATTTTTTTTCTAGTGTCTTCCTTTGGCCGTGCAGAATTGGACCTGAAAGGGACGTTTGCCTGCTTTCTGTGCTGTTTTAGGCGGCTTTTTCTTTTTTGGGCATTTTTTTAGACTTTTTTTCCTTTGGAACAGCTTTCCCAACATATTGATCTTTTTTAGATCTCTGGTGAGGGAAAGGCTAGAAGCAGGCATTATTTGACCTTTGCAATCCCTTTTAGCCTAGTTTGAAGTTTGCTTTTAACCCAAGCCAGGTCCGCCGCCAACCGCTCCCCGGGGTACTTTTTTTCTTTGCCCTGTTCCGGCATCGGTAACAGACTTTGTTTTGGGCCTAGCCTATTTTTTGCCTTTTGACTGTTCCCTCCCCCACCGGTCTTCCCCTGGTCGGACCTGTTCTTGTTGACTGTGCCGGTTGCCTTTTCGGTTCCTGGCCTCTCCTCTCAGGGTTTGAAGCCTTCCGTTGCCTGGGACGGAACCTTCACGTCGGGGAGTTTTTTGTCTCTGCTGTTTCTATACCCCTTAGGGGTCCAGGTCCCGCGGGCTGTGCGCGGGGACAGGTCCCTTTCCCCTTTTTTCTGTAAAACCACCTGGCACGTTTCCCGCCTTCTTTGGACTTCTCGCGGTGCTTCGGCCTGATGGTTTTTGCCTGTCTCTGTCCGTTTCTTTAGCGGTCGAGGCGAATGTCGCCCCCCCCAACTTCTGTTACGTTTCTTCCTTCTTTTTACTTCATTTCGCATCAAGTGCTGATCGGCGGACCGATTTCTGGATGCTGCTCTGTCCCTATTTGCTGTTCGGACGTGGTTTTGGTCTCATTCTGTAATTGCCAGCAAGTGTCTCTTGCTTTCTGCCGGTTTTAGCCTCGTCGTTATGGTCGCGTTCCACAGGGTTCTTGTTTTATTAATTTCTTTTAATTTCTTCGGAGTGTTGTGTGTTTCCGTGCCCTGGGCTTGTCCTTTCAATGGCTGAATCCAGCGTGCACTTTCGCGCTTCTGAATCCCCTGCGTTTTTCTGTTGTTTTGTTTTTCGCGTTCCGGCATTACCCACTATCTGTTTTGGCGTCGTGTTGTACTTTAGGATTCGGCCCGACCCACGTCGTGTGATTTCGCCCCCTTCCTCGCTTCCCCCCCTTTTGGGATTGCCCCCCCCCTCCTGATCAACCTTTTGCCGGGTTGTGGTGGTTCTGAGCTAGTAACCGCGGCCCCGGCCCCTTTCTTCGTTCGCCAGAGCAGTTCTTGATTTCCCTTGTCGGCTCGGCTGCTCTTTTTTCCAGAGGACCCTCCTTCCCCCGAGCAAACATGAAGTTCGGCGGACTCATTGCTCATGCTTCTTTTGTTTTTTTTTGTCTTTTTTGTGTTTTCTGGCGTTCTTTGTTTTTTTTTTTTTGGTGCCTTTTTCTATGAGCCTTCCCGGCCGAGAAGATGCGCCCTGGGCAGGGCGCTTCGCACTCAGGTTTTTAGGTTTCGATACCCCATTCTTCCCCCCGTTGCCCCCCCTTACGAAAACGCTTCCTTCTTTTGATCTTTTTCCCTCTTTCTTTCTCTCGTTGTTGTTTTGATCTGCTGAGTGCATTTTGTTTCTTTGTGCACTGTCTGGCTTTTTTCTTTGAAAGACTGTTAGAATCGTCCTCTTGGTAGACCCTCTACGGCTTTTTTTTCTTCGACCCGGTGCCATGCTGGATGAAAGTTTTGAGTTTGCCACCGACTGTTAATTACCGTCTAGCGAAGGTAGGGGATCGGCCGCGATGGGCCTCCTCCGAAGTCTGTGTTGCTCCTTAATCGGGGTCTTCCTCCCCCCTCTAGACTGGGCCATGCACTATGGAAAAACTGCTCGTTCTGCTGCTATCAGTGGCCGCGTGTTGACCGACGCGCCCTGCGATGGCCCTTGCTTTCTTTTCGTTGGCCTGCCCCGTCGCGAGCTTCCCCTCCCCGCGAACCCTCCCAAGGAGGGGGCTTCGAGGCGCGCCGATTTCATAGAACACCGACGCCCCCACTTGGTTTATCGGTTTTCGTTCGCCGGAACCGTGCTTTCCCAAACCCCCTACTCTTCCTTGCTTTTTTCTCGTCGCAATCTCTTTAAGGCTTCATTTGAGACCGCTGCGATCCACCAAACCTTTGGCGCCATTGGCCCTCGGTCTGCATCCGATTCCCCCCTTTGGCCTCGCGTCCCAGACCCCCCGTTGGAGGGATGAGCGGCGAATCTTTTGCCCGGTTTTTTTTCGCACCGCTTCCTTTACTTGCTCTTACCCAAACCCCATAGCCGGCCATCCATGAGCCGAGCATCCAGTTCTTTAGTTCAAGTTCTTTGGGTATTTTTTTTTTTCGTTTTGCTTATGCCTGGTAATCCCACTTTTTAACTTCACCACTGAGTGCTTTTTCATTGGCCCTCCCCCGAGACCTCCCCCAAACGAGACTTTTTTACAATCTACGCGAATACACCCCGAAGGACTACGACTGAACCCCATTTTTTTTTTTGCCGAACTTTTTCCCCCCTTTCCAGTCCGTTTTCCCTGTCTTGCAGACTAGTTGCGTACCCAGTTCTTCCTTCCAAAAGAGGTTTACCGCCCTGCCGCCCTTTTTCCCGGTCATGTGGTTCTCCCCCAGGGTGTCGGGGGTGTCAAGTTTTGTTTGTTCCGGTGTCACCCGTCTTCCGCCTCATTTTTCCGTTGGTCGCATATGGTGCACACCTTCTTCTGGTCACTCATTCGGCACCACCGCCGCCAGTCTTTCGACTGTGTGACCAGTCTTTCCCTTTTTCCCCCCTGTTTAAAGTCCCCCCCCCCCCCCCCCTCCCGTGCCCGTCTTTTTGTCATGGGCAGCCTTCCCGAGGACGTGGTTCCTTCATGGGATCCTTAAACGCCGTGCCTTGTGGCGCGTATTCCACTTTCTGTTTTTTTTGTTAACCCATGGTCCTCCCCCCCCCCCTTCCCCTCTCTCGCGGCGGTGCATTTTTGGGGAGTCTCACCTTTGTGTGATGGACGGGTCCGAGTCCGGACCTCTAAAAAGCACCGATGCCCTGTTCCTTTCTTTCAGCCCCTTTTTTTTTTGTTGAAGACCGGCCCCCTCCCAAGAAAGAGGTCACTGGCCGCCTTTTCGTCCCCCCCCCCCGTCTTTTCAAGCCATTAATTCTTGGGCCTTCCTGCAGTGCTGTCCCAACTCCCCTCCAACTGTCGTCAATCGGACACCGGCCTATATACTCACAATCAGGAGTGGGCCCGTTGACCTCTTTTTTTCTTTTTCCCTCTTTCCTTTGCTCCCCCTCCGCTGTTCACCCAGGCTGTTTTCCCCGACCCGCAGTTGCAGTTTTTCCCCGTGCGGGCAGTTCCTTTATTGCGGGGTGCTTTGGTGGCCTTCCCCAGTTGATCCCCCACGAAGCCCTTCTCCCCTCTTTTCCTGACTGACTGGGCGACAGCGTCCCCGTCCCGTTCATCCCGTCTCCTTGTGCTACCAGAACGATTGCTTACGGCGTGATGAACCGGGCCGGTTTTCACTTTCCTGGGGACGTCCTTTCCCAACACCCCACGTTGGTCGTGGATGGTTTAGAAATCGTGAGGAGGTTGCTTCTTCCGCATTTGATGCCGAATTGCACTGTTGTCCCGGTATCGGGCAGATGGTTTACTTCCCACATGCGAGTGTCCTCGGCCTCCTTACTGAGTTTTTAATCGCGGTATCTAATTTTTTACATTTTTGCCTTCTTGTCCGCTCGGATCCTTCCGTCGCACACACACGGCGGGGCGTCTCCTTTCCTCTTGAGCGGATCGTTGTTAAGATGTGCGCACGACTTTGGCTGATGTCTATCGCCCCGCCGAACCTTTCCTCTCATGCGCTTAGCTGTCCGGTTGAGTATGTTTGCTTGAGTGGAGTGCTTTCGGTTTAATCGTGAAGCGGCCTTTTACTCCGTTGGTGCCCGCGTTTTTCCAGTTCCAAATTCCCCCCTTCCGCGCCTGTTTTTTCTCGGTTCCCACAAGGAACCTGGCCCTTAGTAGTTGTTGTTTTTCATGTCTTCCAGCAAGGTTCAATGAAGGGGCCTTGGCGCTATGCCCGCGCGTTCCTGATGCTCTCCTGCAAACCCCCTCCCCTTTTTGGTCCTGCGGGAATGCTCACACTCTTTCAATGATTCTCCCCTTTATAACTTTTTGACCTCAGGCGTTGCGTCCCCGTCTTAGCGCTCGCGCCCAGTCTCCGGGAATAGGGTCCCCCCTTGAATTTTGTCCGATTCGATGCAGCGGGGGGCTTTTTGGTTATCCCCAATTCTCTTTTGGTGAGGCCGCCAAAAGCTCCCGCTTCGCATCCCTTCTTTTTGGAGCGTTCCTTTTTTTTTCCCCCTGCCGAAGAAGTTTTCCGCTCTCGCTCATTGACCCTGTGCTCTATAGAGGTAGTCACCGAGGTATCCCCCCAGCCCGCTGCTCCCCCTGCCGCCCCAGGTTCGGATTGAGGGAATATATATCTTTTCCCCCTTCCTTTTTGTGGAAGGGATTTTTGACGGAAACCAATCATAGACTGTGTGCGGAGAGCGGCGATCTCTCATTAGAAGTGGCGGATTCTTTTCCGGGGTTTGCCGTCTGTTGGCACCTTTTCCCTTTTTTTTTGCAGACGCATGTTCTTGGCCACGGGAAACTTTGAGTGGACCGAGAACTTCGTCTATGATTCCCTTTAAGGCGCAGCTTTTTTTTCTTTTTTTTTTGTTCGGCCTGTCCAGAGACCTCGGTGTGGCGCGCCAACCTTTTTTTTTCTTTTTTTTTGTTCTGCCGTCTCCCCGCCACCCCCTGGTGTATCGATGGCCCCCCCCCCCACTTGTGTGGGACCGAGCGCGTCTTGGGCCCCGGCGTCACCAACTCCACCAAGCACTTGCCGACTCCACCCAATTGGTTTGAATTGAGGTGCGTGGTGCCATTCGACCGGGACCCGACCCTACAGTGCCTCCCCCCCCCCGAGTCCTCATTCGTCACAATCTTTTTTGAGACTGCTATTCGCCTTTGAACCTTTTGGGCATTTAGATGCCTCTTCACATGACCTGTCTCCTGGAATGGTTTCCCCTTTTCCTCCCTGATGAACCGTGGGCGTCGTCATGTTGGACAGCGTGCGTATGTCCGGCGAGGGCGGCACCCGTCTAATTATCGATCCCTTTATAGGATAACTCTCTCCCCCCCCCCCCGTCTAGCCTCCAGGCATCCGAGCGCCGAGATGCCTTGGTCGCGGTTCCCGTTTCTACTTTTCCCAATCACCCTTCCCCTCTGTATGTCTCCCATTAGTTAGGATAGCCGACTCGTTCGGTGCCAGATTTTTAGACTTTCCGCGCGTCGGTTCACCCCTTAATGTTTTCCTTAGCTGTCTTTTTTTTTCCTCCATATTCCACTACTTGGTTGACTGTGTCCGTCGTAGAGCTGGTCCCTCCATCCTAACCTGTTCTTGGTCTAAAGGCTCACCCTCCAACTCTTTCACTTTTTTTTTGTCTTTTTTTATTAGTAATGCCTCTCCCTGGATTCCCCCCTGGCCGGCTTTAATGTTGTTTGTGTTTTGTTGGATCGTCGTTTTTTTTACCGCCGCATACCCTGTTGCGCGTTAATCCTGTTTGCGTTCCAGAGCTCGGCTGATTCAGGGACACTGGGGGCCGTATTTCCCCAACTAATCCCTTATGAGTTCCAGTCTTGTGGGGGTTTGTGAGACATACCCCGAAACCCCCTCCAGTCGAGGACCTGCACAGTCGTTTGGTTTCCACTTCGAGTCCCGACCTTCTGTTCCTTAGTATGGTCTCCCAAGGATTCATTCCCATGTCAACGTATCAATGCCGGAGTTTCTTGTTCGACGGGTTAGCATTTGGTCTCTCTTTCATAAGTTACGCGGTCGTGGTTTTAATTCACCCTTCTAACTCATTCTACCCCCTTAAGGCCTTTTCACTTCATACAGGTCTGCCTTCGGGCCGGCACGGGAATGAGCACTTATTCTTCTCCCGGCGCATTGCTTCTTGGTTTGTCATCTTGCTTTTTCCGGACCTTCTTTCGAGTCGGTATTCTCGGTCATTTTTCATCGGTGAGCTTTCCCCCCATTTGAGCGCGATCTCGTTTTTTTGGGGGTCCCAAATTTGTTTCAGCTTACGAGGCTGATTTCGCCAGCATTCTCGTTTCGGTTTGACGAAAAGCATTTACCCCCGCAGGTTCCTGGAACCGCACACCAAGTAGCTTTAATAGTGAATGTGGAACTGCGCCTTTCTGGTTTGTGTTAGTTGGCTTGGTTTACCGGCGGGCAATTGGTCGACCGTCAGTGGTTCTTCCGGTTGTTTTGTCAAGTGCAGCTGTGAATATTCTGGCGTCTCGGGGGCTCCGTTCCCACCTGTTGGTTAGGTGACGGCCCCCCCCCCACCCGCCGCATGTTTTTCATTCCGTTTTCTAGCCTTCGACTAGGCGCCCCGTGGGCTCGGTGGCACCGCTTTTTGTTCCCTGGCTGCACACTGTTTTTGTTACGTTGGGCCTACACCACCCTTGTAACTTTCAAACCTCCGGCTTTCTTCAGTGGCGGTTTCGTTATTTTATGCCTGGCTTGGTTCTGGATGGTTTTTTTTCGAATTTTAGGCTCCTTCGTGTTGTTCGTTATCAGGCACTAGTTTCGCACTCTGGTGTCCGGACTATTTTTTCACCTCTTCTAACAGGCCCGTTTTTTTTCTTCCCCCTTTAGTTGTACTCCGGCTTGTGGGAGGTCCTGGCTGGCGAATGCTTGGCCGTTGCGGAGGGTTGTTTTGCCAGCTTTCTTCCCTACGCCAGGCAGTGGTGCTCGTGCTACTTGCCTCTTTTTTGTTGGTACGCGCTTTCCCCCTGGCCTCGGGGTGGATTGCTCCGAGCTGTGCCTTGCTCGTTCGCTCCGTTTGTGTGGGATCGGCACTTCTCGGGGTATTTCCTTTCATGCGACATGCGGCGGCTCGGCCTCGCCAAGCGTTTTTTCGGTTGTTTCCCCGCTATTTCCTTTCGTACCTTACCCACTATCAGGTTTGGGAGTTTCTCGTTGTTGTATCTTTTTAGGATTTGTGTCCCAAACTGGGGGGTCTCTTGCCGTTTGTATCTGACGGCTCCAGTTCACACGATTTTTGATCCCGGGCCCAGGGAAACCGGAACTCCACCTGGGCTTTTCAGGTTGCAAGCGGTTGTCTTTCCGCAAAACGGCGTCCCCCCTTTCCTTAGGATGGTCGGTGCTGGTTAGACAGGCTGTCTTCTTTTATCGATAGTCCTTTTTCTGCAAGGTGCGATACACCTCCTTCGGACTATCCTCATATAGTCCTTTTCCTTTGACCCTACCTTCTTTGGCGAGTATGCGTTTATGTAGTACTGGTCTGGGTTTTCTTTTTGGATTCCCACCCCCCTGATGACTGACTTCTCGATTACCGTCCCATCTGCCGATACGCAGTTTGTCTGTGCTGGGCAAAACTCTTCGATTCTTCCCCCCCTTTTCCAGTTTTTTTTTCACCCGACCCTTCGTTCCGCTTTCTGTCTTGTTTCTCTTTTTTTTTCTCTCTTCCCCTCCTCCTCGTTGTTTTTGTTTGTATCCTGCGACCAACTGAGCGGCCGTTCGCTTTCTAACGAGTCTTTGCAACTTTTTTTTTTTTGGTTTTTTTTTCTGGTGATAGTCGTTTCACTTGGCGTCTCTGTAAAGTATTTACTTCCACTAAGCTTTTTTCTCCTTCCTTTTTCCCCTCGGGTTTGGGTCTGTAGGCTGATTGCAGCGTGGCCCCCCTAGAGGACCGGGTCTCATTCTACAGTTTTTCGGGCCTACGGTATCACGAAGAGATGTTCTACGGGTCCGATTGGTGTTTTAGTTTTTTGTTTTTCTTTGATAGACAGTCCAAGCCCCCCCCCCCGCTCCAGTGGACTCCTCTCCATGACCTCTCCTTTCTTGGTGCAGTCTTGTTTTGAAGTTTATGCGCCCGCTGCTCGGTCCGGTTGACCCCTTGCCCGGATTTTCTCTCTGGCTCCGTCGATCTGCACCCCCCCCCCCCGTCCCTTTGGCGTCTTAATGCCTCCGTAATAGCAACACTAGCCTCCACCCTTTATTAGTTTGGTTTTTCAGTGACAGCGAACACCATGACAACACGTCTTCCCGGGTATTCTCCCGGTGTGCCCTGCTGTTTTGACGGCGACAAGTGAGTGCCGTTAGTCTTTTCAAACCCCATTTTCTGTTTTTTTTCCTTTTTTGGGCTTTTGTATCCATTCCCGATTTTGCCAGGGGAACTCCCCTCGCCATCCCCCGTTCTTACTCTTCCCTGCGACTTTAGCTGAGACACCCTTGCTTTTTGCATCTGAGCCCCCCCACTCCGGGACCAATTTCCGATTGTCACAGTCACTCTTCAGTCTAGTTCGGGCGATTTCACCGTTGGATATTTGTCAAGTAGCCTGCAAGTTCCCAAGACTGGTTCTTTTTCACTGGCGACCCCTTCATCGACGGGCGGGTCCTCCCATGTCCTGCACAGTTTTTCCACCATGAAGCCCCAAGTCTAACACGCGGCCTTCCCAGAGCGTGACCCTTTATGTTCGTTTCCCCCCCCAACAGTTTTTCCGTCCCCAACTGTTTCACTCTGGTCTCGGTCTTCAAGTCCTTTTACACGCAAGGGATGAGAGGACGCGTGCTGGTGGTAGTTAGTTTCACAAACTTTTTTCGTGCCCGGACGATCGCAAGCGTTTTGAAACCCCCCCCGTGCACGTTCACTTTTTTAATGAAACCAGGCCGCGCACCGAATTCTCACTTCATAGCGTCTGCCTGTCCGGGTCAGCCGGACACCCCCCCACAAGACGGGCCTTCTTCGGCCTTTCCGACCCTTACACCTCCTGACGCTTTTTTTCGGGAGGGGGGGAAACTTTATTGTAGGGTCACCCTCGTGTCACGTGCCACTTTCCCTTTTCGTTTTGGCGTCGTTTTGCTGCGCGATCGGCGTAACCGTTCATTCTTTACCCACGGTCCCACGCCGTCCTATCGATCGTGATTTCCTCCCCCAAAGCTTCCAGGCCCGCCCTTTTTGGCTGCCCTCTCTTCCCGCTTTCCACCAGCCCCCCTGAGTCCCCTCTGCTGTCAAAAGCCTTCCCCCTCCTCATTTCGTCCAAGAAGTCGGTGGGTATTTTTTTTTTGCCGCCGGTTTGCACGCTTCAGTCCCGCAGCAACGGTTTCAAGTTCTGTTACGCAGTTTTTGGGACACCCACCCCCCTCAGTTGATTAGTTTCGTTCTCCACGCATTTCTTTTTGGACCACTCCCCCCCAACCCAGTCCAGGCAGGTGCGACGTTGTTCCCTATGCTGACTCCCCCAGGACTCCTCCAAGACCTCCCCCTGAGTTTGGGCGAACTTTTGATGGCCTTTTGTTTTTACGCTTTGTTTTTCCGTTTTTCTTGACTTTCGTTGCGTGATGCTTAAATTTCCTTCATCCGATACATTTTTTCGCTTTTTGCGCCACGTCCCCTTGTAAACGTTCCTGCGACAATTCCCCTGCTTACGCGTTCTTGTCTTTTCGACCCTTTTTAACCTTTTTCTGCCCTTTTTCTCCCCCCCCAAGGCTAAGAGGTGATGTCTACTCGAAGTTTTTTTCGAGTTCCCTTTTTTCACCCTTTTATTTTTACTGCATGATCCTCTTTTCGTGCTCCTTATCCCCTCGGGTTACCGTTGGTCTTTTCACCAAGAGCTTCGGGTTTTTCCCCTGAGACGGCCTTTTCCCCCTCCCGATCGGTGGTTTCGCGAGTGTCCGGACCATCCTGCTTTTTTTTTTGGGTTTCGTCCGATGGTGACCCTTTCCCGACCCCTTTGTTCGCGTGCGGTTGGTTGTCCCCTGCGCCTTTTTTTTTTTTTTCCCCTGATGTTTTTACCGGTGTTCCAAGAAGTATGCTTTCATGTTTTGAATTTCCTTTGACCCCGCCATGCTTTGGTCGCCTTGTTCCGGGTGGAGTGGACTTTGAATTCGATCTGGTTGCTAGAACCCCTCTTTTTTATCAGTCACTCGAACTCCGGTCGCAACACCCTTTTGGCACTGGTTCTCGTTCTCTGCTTCCACTCCCTTTTCCTAGCATTCAGCTGTTTTTCTGCCCCAGCCGTCCCCCGGTCCTCGCCTTGGGAATTTTCCTCTTCTTTTTCTTCTCCGTGCCATCCGTTTTTCCCGAAGGCCCCCTGCTCGTGCTTCGTTTTTTTTTGCCCGTGCCATGTGTGCCGATGCCTCGTTGGTGACCTCCCCGTCTTTTGTTCGTTTGTTTCGGGCTTTTCCAACCTCAAATGTAAGTGTTGCCCCCCCCCGTGGAATTCGTTCGGAATAGGCGTGGGACTTCGTTCAGTGTGCGCCCATTTTGTCCTTTCGGAAGTGCGTCAGACCCCTTGGGTAAGAAGTTTTTTTTGTTTTGGCGTGCTCACCTCAGTTTTGTTTCCTCTTTTTTGCCTTCTTTCCTACTCGACTCGCACCTCGTTTTCGCTTCCTCCTCCTTTTTCTCGCTTTCCCGTTGTCGTTCTCGCTCCAAACTTTTCCTGTGTTCCCTCGCCCCTTTTTCTAGAAGCCCGCGGTCATTTTTTAGAGTCTCTCGCCCGTCTCTGGGATGTTCCCAGTAATCTCTCTCTTGTCCTCGTGTTTTGGTCTCTCTTGATTGCCACCCCCCTTTTCATCCCGCCCCTGTTGGCCTTTTGGCTCCTTCTCCGCTTCTGAAGCTATCACTTAGTACTTCCTTCCTCGTGTTTGAGGTGTGTCTCCCCCTTGTTTGCATGTTTTTGAGTTCCTTCCACACGGAAACCGCGTTCTCCTCAAGTCGTCCCTGCTCTTATTATTTGCTTTATTTTCGTATTGGGGTCGGACTCCCCCCCCTGATTGGGCACCACTATCGATCCCCCCTCTGCAGCTCCCTCCTTCCCGTGGTCCGTTCTGGACACCACCTTTGCCATCCTATTCGTCTTCTCTAAGTGCCCTCCCCCCCCCCTCTCACGAACCTCTCTCCCCCCGTTTTTCGTTTTAACGAAGATTTTGGTGTTGACAATTCCCTTTTTCACCCCCTGTCCCCCGCAACCGTACGGGCGTTTCCAGATCCAGCCGCGGCCTCCTTTTTGAGAGCGGGTCCCCCTCTTTTTTTGTTTTTTTCCCCCTTCCCATGCGAGAATTTCCCTCCCGACGATTTTCGTTCCTTGTTTCTGCTGCCCCTGAGTACGCGGCGGCGATGCGGGGAGCGTGCTTTTCTGGTCCGCTCGGACCGGCCCCTGGATTGGATTTTGCGCCTGGTGTGTTGCCCGTTGGCCGCGAAGACGTTGCCTGCCCATCAGTTTTCAAGCCTTTTTTTTCCCCACTATTATATTTTTGATGTCATTTATTTTCATGGCCTTGGGGTTTTCCTTCTCTTTGAGATCACATTTCCATTTCGGATTTCTTCAAAATCTTTCCCGCCAACCGGATCGGCAGCTCGCCACCGTTTTACTCGTTTTTCCTCTTCGTTCTCCGTGACTATGTTCCTGCCCCCAATTTGACTGGGGTTCGCTTCCAGGTGCTTTTTATGACCCCTAATCTCGTTCGGGGGGTTGTGGTCCGCGCCTTGAGTTGATTTTGGGTCGAATTCCACCCCATGTGTCCTCTCCCGTCACCCGAATTCTCCATTTTCTTCCTGACGCTGTCCCCTCTCTTCCCCTCCCTATTAGCTCCCCACCCTCCTTGTTTTTTTTCCGTTGTTTTTTTGGGATTTCTTTTAGTGTCCGACCTTTTCCTTTTTCGCGATTGTTCCTAATCGGTGTTAGGGACCATACTCTTTGAGCGTGTCATCCACCCGTGGAAAGGTGCCGCGTTTTTTTTCCCCCCGTCTCTTCTTTTCGCGTTCGGATTAACTTTTGCTTTTGATTGCCCCCGTCTTCCTGCCGGCCTTCCAGGCCGTGGTGAACCCCCATTAATCTCTGTCTCCCTGGTTTTTGAGTTTTTTTTCTTCTTCTCATTTTTACTCAAATACGTATACCGCTCCTGTGACCGGCGTTTTGTGATTTCGACTTGTTGGCTGATTATTTGGGTGTCTTTTTTTAAGTCAGGTCAGACTTATGGCTGTTTGGTTAACCCGTTCCCATCCTTCCTAAAATTCTTGGCGTAGTTTTTCTTATTTTAATCGGACTCCCTTCTCACGTACTCTTTGAAGGTCTCATGGCTTTTCCCGTCTGCAGGTCCAGTGTTTCGATCTTTTTTTCCCCGTCGTTTGGTTTCATTCGTTTAGTCGCCCTTTGGCCTAGCGGTTAGCTCCCCATTCTTTTCCTCTCTTATCAGCGGGAGGTACCCGGGTTTTTTTTGTTTCCCTTCTCCCCGCGCCCTCCCCCCCCCCTCCTCGTTTTTCGACGTTTTCCCCTTTTCCTCTTTAGTTTTCCCCCCCTTAGGTAACACGGGTGGACACACTTTTTTTTTTTTTTTTGTTTCTACCTTTTTCCCTTTTTTGGCCGACTAGGCCTCTTGTGTGTTTTGTGATGCCCTTGTACCTTCCTTGGTGGTCGGAAAAAGTAGGCGTCGTTGCGGCGTTTTTTGTTCCGTTTTTTTTCCTTTCGGTCTGGCTTCCCGTCGGGGATTCGACGTATGCCGGCGGAAACCCTTTTGCCAGGTCTTTGGAAGATAGCCGTTTATAGACCTTCCCCGTTTCTGGCTGCCTCCCATGCACTGTCTCGGTTTGACCGAGGGGACTACCGCCACTTGTGGTACCCCCCTCACAAAAGACACCGACACTCAACGACGGCATTTTTTTAGTTTTTTTTTTTTTTCGTCTGTTCTCCTAGGGATTGCCCTGGTTCTTATTTTTCTTTCACTTTTCTGTGGCGAGTGTTTTCGTATGTTACTCGGTTTAAACGGTCTTTTCCCTGACCCCAACACGCTGTCACCTTTCGTGAACCTCTTTCCACCCAAATTCGCTTGACTGTTGTCCCTTTTTTTTTTGTTTCTTCTCGCGGCGGTTTTTATGGATGGACGTACTCTGTCTTTTGCCGTTCATTTGCACAGCCTGGTCTTTCCCTCGTCCGTTTCTTTTTTTTTTTGGTACTGCGACTTCCACCTGGCCCATCATTCGGGAGTTTAATCTTCCCCGAGGGCCTGCTCCTGCCCCGTCTTTTCGTTTTGGGTTGGTTTCCTTCGGTCTTAGGTTTCTTTTCCCCCTGTTGCAGGCGAATGCATCTTATTTTCCCTATTTTTGCGGGGACCTTGTCTTGTTTTTTTTTGCTTTACGGTTACGGTACCCCAACCCCCTGTTGTTTCCTTTTTTTCTCGGGATTTAGAACACCCCCGACCCCCCCCGTTCTTTTCTCACTGGGATTCGACTTTAGCCCCCTCCTTCTCCGGCATGGCCAACAAGTACTCTTTTTCAATAGTTCTGGGGTTTCTGTGCGCTTGAAGGGAGTTTCCCCCTTCGGACCCTTTGAAGTCCAGATTGTCGGGTTCTTTGGATTTTGTTATCTTCTTGCATGTACTGATCTGCGGTCCGTGTCCTCGCCCAGGTCTTCTGTTCGCCATCCCGTTCCTTCTTTTGCTCCCCTTGCCTTTTTTCCAAGTTATGAGTTCTGTTTCTGCGGTTGGCTTTGTCCTCCTTCAGTATCGCGGGATTCGTCAGGGCTTGCTTGTTTTCCCACTCTTTCGATCCCACGTTACGATCCCTTTTTGCGTCTTTAAGGACCTCCTTTCGTAACGTTTTCTCGCCTGATCAGAGG
>Ga0179593_1487125_pt1 | contig 17853 bp, 13 predicted proteins | sample CZODoug2_1_08_16_FD_185931 | JGI IMG/M metagenome (GOLD analysis project Ga0179593, IMG submission 185931) | Vadose zone soil fungal communities from Angelo Coast Range Reserve, California, USA - CZODoug2_1_08_16fungal (PacBio error correction) | ecosystem: Environmental > Terrestrial > Soil >... | reverse complement strand
CCCGAGCACCGCTCATACGTGAGGAGGACTTTGCGGATATAGAATATCCTCCGCCCGAAGACCCGATTGGGCCCCTTTCCCTTTCCCCCGCGACGATTTAATAGACACTTCTGTCTCCCAGCGGGCCATAGTCTTCTCCCCCTGCGCTGGAATTTCCCTGACCGCTGGCTGTTATTCTTCGTTTCCTTCTTAATAGATAGTTCCTCCCACAAACTGTAGCCCACAGGCAAACAACCTCCCCGTTTTTTTCACTGTAGAACACGATCGCACTGCGACAACTCCGATGTTAGCCTTGCCCTGCGTTATCCCTTGACTTTTGCGAGGGTGGCGAAATGGTTTTTCGACTGTGCTTTCTGTCCAGTCCGCATTTTGAGTTCACCGTCAATTCGACCTTTGTAAAGAGGCCATGCGGCCTCAGGAGACTCTTCGTTCTTCTTTCATAACCACGCAGGAGTGCGCTCTTCGATTTTCAGTGCTAGGCAAAGAATGAATGTCCCCCCCCGAGCCCTGTCGACGACCGTTCCGCCCCAAGTTGTACCGCCTGAGGCTTTGATTCTACTTGGAGAGACGTGCATGCTCCCGTAGTACGATTCGAGCTTCTTAGAGTTATGTCGTGGGGAAGAATGTTGGTGCCCCCTTATGCGCTTGCTGCCATTCTGTCAGGGAACGCCCGCCAGATGAGCCCACAGCTAGATCTTCATTGTTCAGCGCCGCCCAGTCCCGTTCGTTCCCGCCCAGGTCTGATCCCTAGTGGGGCTGTGCCCCTCCGAATCCCTAAATGATGATTGAACACGCCCTTTTACTGGCGTCGTACTCCTTCTTTCGGTCGTGCATCCTCCGCGCCTCACGTTATCTAATGCTATTCTCCCGACGCTTCTATACTGCCATGCCGGCACGAGGTGGAAATTTTTGTTCGTCGACGACTAGAGCCCCCCCCCTCTCCTCCTTGTCCTCCCGAGACTTGGGCTTGGACCCCCCTCCTTGCAACAAGATTGGACGCCCGACTGCTCGACTTCTCAAGGTTATTCTCTTTGGAGTCCGATGACCAGATGAGCCAGTCAGCATCTCGAGTAGTTGGATTGATTTTCCTTTGTGAATGCTGCGTTTCAACGCAGCGCAGAACTTTTAGCAAGACCTTTGTTTGTTCAACTCTTTTCTCGAAGTCATGACACATGACTCGAGTCAGGACACGGGATCTATAATATGCCTCTTGAAAAAGGAGACTTTCCCAGGTTAACTTTTTCGCGCATTGTGAAGGCCCGCGTTTAAGGCATGTCGTGTTTTCTCGCGTTTAGATTCTTTGTTCCGAATTTTTCCCCTCTGAAGTTTCTTTTTCGAAAATCAGGATCCTGTTTGAAAGCCAGCTTCTGTCTAGGTCGTCGCTTGGACTAGCCACGCCTCAAGACGGGAAGGGCCGACCTCCCGTTGAGCCTGAAATTTCGTCCCTTAAGGACAGTGTTTTAGTTGCACCGCGGGCACGAGACTTGATGGAAGGATCGCCTAGGCGATGCGCCAAACGCTTGAGCTCCCTCCTCCTCAGACGGTTTAGTGCCGAGTTGGATTGCTCCCGGCTTAGTACGATGAAGTGCAGACCTCTTCTATAGTTCTGCCGCGAACCGGATCTTGAGAAGTTTCCTCCGTAGACATGATGGCTGCAGTACGAGTCCCCTTCCCTTGTTCAGTGTGCCTGCCCCTGTTCCGCGTTTTTGACGGACCTGGATTCGGTTTGGACCATCGGACATTCTCTGCTCAGGCTTCTCCGTTTTCTAAGCTCTTTTAGGATTTCTCATGAATGAGCTCGGGCGGGTCTTTGGTGACGTTTAGTATCTTTGAAGACGACTAGGGGACGGATATATGAAGGGAGCGTTCTAAGAAGAATGCCATGACGTTGACCCCACCCTCGTTTTCGCCGTGAGTCGCTCGGAGCGGACGGCAGTCTCCACTGGAAGAAAAGCTCACAGGTGAGTTCTTTTTGGCGGCGTTTCGTCCGCGATACTCCTGGCGCTTAGCTCATCTTGTTCCCAAACGCGGAGTTTTGCCGCGGATGAGTTCTCCTCGTGAAACGATCTCATGACAGAGATAGAGCTCTTCGATGATTATACCCTTTCTCACGACGCCCTTGCTGAAGGCCTGACGAGAGTTCCCGAAGCTATACTCTCCCCCTGCTCGTGGACTCTCGGAGCAGCGTTAGGACTGCCTTCAGTCCGTTTAAAGAAGACCTACCTCCGCCCAGTGTCTCCGCCCTGCACACAAGTGTCGTCTCTCATTCTAGGGCAGCTCTACCCTAACGCCCCTCTCTCCCCCCCTGCCCGGGTAGCCCGCACGCGATGTTTTTCCTTGTCGGGCTGCGCCTCTCTTTTCCTCCCCGTGGACTTCAGCGGGAGATTACAGCGCCAAACCTACCCCCCAACCGCGCGCTTGGTAGTGGTTGTTCTCCGAGTACCTTTTGCGCCGGGATACCTTTTGCCATTCGAGATTTTGCTCACAGCGTTCATGCGCCATTATATTTTCATCTCAAGACTTTTTGTGACGAGGATGAGCTTCCGCGCGTCCTTTAGTCCCAGTCTACTTTGCGTGTTAGAGACCGTTGCGATTTACTGACTCCTCTCCCCTGCAGACCGCTTAGACCGTTTTCCTTGGAGCAACAGTACCCGTTAAGCCCGTCTTGAATAGAGGACAGCGCGTAGATCCCCTCTCTGTCGCGACTCCACGTATCTTACGTTGCCGACTTAACCTCCGGTTTTTTTCGGCGGCAAGCCGAATCGCCCTCTTGAGGCGCTGACACTGGGCTCTCCGTAGTACGACGTACGCCTACGTGTTCCGCTCTTCAGACAGAGACGCTTCCTTCTCTCTCCACGTAGCACCTAGCCTTGCGGATTCGTTTTCCCGGCGGGAGCGATCCCGAGCAGTTCCTTCTCCCTTCTGCCGTGAAAGATTTTATTTCTCTCGGGGACTAAGTCTTCCGCAGGACACTGCTCCCCCTCCGTTGGCGAAGTTCTCTTTGCGCCAGGGGGATCAGTTTTTTACGGTATCAATAAACGCCAGAATTCCTGCCTGGGTATGAACTTTCTCCGCCGTCTCAGCTCACCCGTCGACTCCCCGAGCTCGGTTTTCGACGCGCGAGTGCTTCTCTCCTTTTCCCTCCACATATCGTAGGACCACGATCTTCCGGAACGCCTCGCTCCGTCAGCCATCCCCCTTGAGGAGTCTTTCCTCCTTTCTAGGCGGGAACGTGCGACTCGGAAGCATCTTCCCTTTGCCGCGCTTTCTTTTAACAGCGCCACTCTTGCCCTCGTCGTTTTTTGGCTACAGAGTGAAACGTGATGGTCCGCGAGAACAAGCAGGAGATTTCTTATTCCTTCGGCCGTCCCGCGGCTTCGCCGCATGAACCTTCAAGACATGGTTCGGCACAGATAGACCGGGAGGACGCCCTCCCCCCTTCGGCACCGTCGCAATTAGGGATTCTGATCCTTAAGTCTCACATGGCGCATCCGAAGTCCCCAATCCCTCTTTTCCATTCCCGGAGTCGCAGCGGTTCCTCCTCTTAGTCCTGCAGCGCTGGACGTTTCCCCCTTTTTTCCCCAGTTGAGCCATTAGTCGTTGACGATTGCGTATCTCTCTCCGACGACGTCAATGCTTTAGTTTGGCCGCTCCTTCTTGGTTTTTGGTTAGCCAAAAGCGTCGAGGCGGGCAGGATCTTCCTCCCCCAGCGACTCGAGCCCTACTTTGACCTCCGGCGTGTTTTAGTTTATTTGACCACCGGCACCTCCGGGCCGACGGCTCGTGCCCTCTAGAGCCACCCTTCTGCGCGTGCGTTTATCTAGTCGTCTAGGCTTTTTCAAAACAAGATTTCTCGAGGCGGCCTGATAAGACTGCCTCTCGGCATCTCCAGGGCCAGCGCTGGCCAACCATTGAGTCCGATTCATCTGCCTGTTACTCTTGAGCCCCTTAGTTCTCCGAACAACTTTTTCTTTTCCCCCGTCTTTTGTGGTGTAAGCCCCATGTTGCGCGCGGTCGCTGAGGTTTTCGTTTTCCCTCTCTGTTTGACCCGGAACACTTAAAGATGCGGCGATCTCCCTGGAGGAGACATGTAGCCTCCGTTTCGGGATTGTCGGTACCCTCTCCCTGTCGATGAACGTTTTTAGTTAATAGTATGGCAGTTTAAACAAACCACAAGTCATGTTTCGATCTTCCCTCCCGCCCACTAGCTCTCTCCCCTCTCCCGGTGTTCTGTAGTTGGGTCCTTCTTTTCACCCGATCCTATACGCTGCGCTTCTTTTCGTCGTGCCTTTGCCGCTCAGGCAGTCTGACCTCCAGATCCTTCGCGCCCTTTGCAGAAACCCCTTTATCATGGCCCTTCTCCAGCTACTCTCCTCCTCCTCCTCCGCGCATCGTCTTCGTTAATTCTTGCGGACGTTTTTCTTTTTTTAACCAATGTCCCTTTTTTCGCACCTGACTCGAAGTTTTTTACCAGTAAGTGGTGAGACGAAGCCGAAGAGACCCATCATCGTCTTGCGATAGGGCAACATTTTTCCACTGTACGAGGTTCGGAGCTGGACAGCGCGCACCTTTTTTTTCCAAGTTGACACCCCCCTCGTCGGAGCCGCGCGCCCCCCCCGTTTTCTCTTTTTGCTTTAAAGAAAGTTGGCTTTGCACGGCGGCGCCAGCCGTTGTAGGCGACCAACGAGTATCTCCGGTACTCCCCCAGCACGCCAGAGAGTAACAGCGCGCGATAAGAGAGCCCGAGTCCGCCTTCCGTTTGGTTCTGAGACCGAGTAGAGTCGTGATGTCCTCCTTCTATCCTATTTCGTGAGAGATCTACCGAGCATTTGAACTGTCGCAGTTTGAGTACCGTCGAGGAGTCCCCTCGTTCGTCGAAGAGGTAGCGTCTACGTTCGTCTCCCATTCGAATATCGCTTTCTAAGAGGGGAGGTCCGCGCGGGTAATTTGTTTCCCCCTCCGGTCGCCTTGGGACCTTATCGTACCGTCTTCGCCTATGTCCCCTTTTGTTTTGCGAGCTTTGGAACCTAGGACGCCTGTTCTCCCGAGTGTTCCTGTACATGAAAGATAAGCAGAATGCCGCGCTGCGGGCTAGGTAACCCGGCTCCTATCGCTGGGCCGCTGCCGTCGACATGGGAGACCAGCATATTTTTCTCTTTTGGTTGTTTTTGCGGAGAGATGTTTATCTACACCCCCCCCCCCTTTCGACTTTGGTTACCTTCCTCCACACTCGTAGGGATTAGGGCCTTAGACGGCCGCACCTCCTAAGAAAGCCATGACGGCGCAGTCGGAGCGCTGCAGTTTTCCCCCTCCACAGTGAGAGCCGGACCCCTTGCGAAGAGGCAATGGGTGTCTTCTAACCCCCGGCCCGAGTTCTATACCCGGCAGTAGTTCACGGGACTTCACAATTTCGCCTTTTTCTTTGAACAGCCGTAACCAAACAAGACTCCCGCCTGCGGCACTAGTAGCGATTCCTAGTACGCGCCTCTCCTCCCCCCGATCGGCCACTGCCAGCCTACCTCCTTTGGGATACCTGACCGCTTTTGAGTAGAGACGCCAGGGTAGCCAGAGTGTGAGCCCTTACTGGACCTCTCGCTAACTCACGTCGCTCGAGGGTTTCCTTTCTCTTCTTTACCCCCCGACAAGAGACTACGGCCAGTACGAGGGACTGTCCCCCCCCATCGGACTTATATGTCTTGACTTCGTAAGGCCCAGATGTCCACGCCTGCTCTTTTGTTCGTATTTCGCCTGGGCCTAGACCCAAGAATGCTTACCTGAACCAAACCGACCTCTACCTTCCCCCCACATCTCACTCAGGATCCCCGCTCGGAGCTCCTTTTCGAAGAGGGTTCTGGTTTCAAGGTACGAGATCAATTCAAGAACCGGAACCGTAAATGGAGTCGTGGGGCATTTGAGACACCTGGGCTGGTCGACTTCCCCATTCCGGTCGGAAGAACCAATGGCCCCCCCCCTTTTCGCTCGCTTCAGGGTTGTTCTTGAAATTTGTACGGGCCCCCGGTCTAGTCTGATCTTCAGAAACCGACCTTCCTCCCCCCTGGATTTTTATTAAGTAGTAGCTTTGCCAGATCCCTACAAGGTCGGAGAGTTCCGAGTTAGCCATCCTTTCCTGTTCTCCTTTATTTCGAGTGTCTTTTTATGCCCGCCGGCCTTGATCGAGCTTTTTCGCGTCTGTCAGAGACCAAGCTCGACGAAGGCGGAGGACACTCGGGACGAGTCCAAAAAGCCCCCCCTGATGGCTCCGTCTTAATTTATGTTGTGACAAACTTTTGGTTCGCACGCCCTCCCCATCTCCCATGACCCGGAGACCAAGGTCGGCGTTCGTCATTTAAGATCCGGCCGAGGTCGTTTATCCGAAACAGCCCGTCGAAACTTTGCTTTCATTACCTGCCATTCGCCGGGATCTCGGCAAGACGCACGTTTCGGTCGTGTTTTCTCTCTACGACTCTGTTCACCTCCGCCCCAGTCGAGAGGGTCGTTTTATTGCCCTTCACCCCACCCAGTGAGGAGAAGGACCGTTTCGCTGCGCCAGTGGACGGCAGGATGCCCACTCAGTTGCCGCACTTCGAGTGAGACGAGTACTCTTCCTTGGGGTTCCTCTTTTTTTGCTGGACCTCGCGATGGTCAGCTCGATGCCCTAGGCGGGTTAATAAATCCGCCCGAATCGAGGGGTATAGCGTGTACCAAGAGAAAGATTCGACGAAGTTACTCTTGAGTCGAGGATAGGTCCCTCCCGAACCCCGATAGACGCGCCCAGTTCCTTCCCCCCCCTGGCTATTCTTGTTCCTGCGCTGAGACCGCACGCGTGATTTTTTTCCTTCGCGGACTTCTAGAATGAGGTTCCCCGTTTTGGCCGCCTTTTTACTTTCTACGACTTTGGACCGAAGAATTCTCTGGGAGACGCATCGGGGACGTTCGTCTCCGCCCCTAAACTCCGAAGGTCTTTCTCGTCTCGCCGTGAAATCTTCGCCGTTCGACGTTACACCCCTTCGATTTAGGCGCGCTTGAGTCCGGGATGGATTTCCGGTTGGTGCCGGGTGGTCTAAGAAGGTTTCTTCGAGCACGAAAGCCAAGCCTTTTCTTCCCAGTGTGCTTCCTCAGGTTGCTGATTCCTCCGCTGGCGCTTTTTCGTTCTCATGGCTGGACTCTGTCCTGCGCGCGCTCTTTCCGAACTGTATCCTCCTCCGCAGTTGGAGTGATCTGCTTCCACCCTCAACTTTTAGGTACGATCCCCATGGACGCGGGTTTCCGCGTGAGGTTGTCCATCGGCCACGTCTAGGGGACGTCTAGTTCGACTTCCGACGCAGTTCCTAGATGTTTTCTTACGAGCGGAGGTTTGATGGGAGTGTTAGTCGGTGCGCCTGATCCTCGGGGCCCAATTCGCTGTCTGCGTTGACCTCCGGCGGAGAGTTGCGAACCCCCCCGAGAGCAGTGGGCGTGATCGTTGCGGTTCTCGTTGCGACACCTGGTCATTCAATTTTGACAGCGGAGTTCTTCGATTTTTTTTCTTGACGCCCTGGCATCGGTCCCTTTTCCCAAAGCACGGCGTGGTTTTTCCGCGCGCTGGTATCGTATACTATACAAGAGCGGATTCGGAAGAAGGCACGAGAGTATTCCTCTCTACATCTGCGAATAATTGCCGAGTCGTTCAGCCCGATATTATCCCGTCTTTGGCTTTCGCTTCCCCGTTCCAGATGGCGGTCGTCGTTTAATTTCTACCGCTCTCCGTGTTTTTCTGACGCCCTTATCTGGGCTCGCTTAGGCCTGCTTAGCAAACCTTCAAGCCCCCTTCGAAACCTCTAGCAGGTTAGTCTGCGACTGAGCTTTTCGCTCTGCGCGCAGGGCCTAGTTTGGAGCCGGGCTTCCGCGATCTTTTAAACCATGACAACCTTCTTGAGCGTCGAGTAGTGTTCCTCTCTTTTTTCACTTACCGGCCGGACAGGTCGACTTCAGTTCTTTTCTTCGTGGCAAGCTTTCTTTTCTAAATTAGATATCAATCCTATACCGTGTTGGTTTTTACGTCCTTTTCCTGATCCACCTTTCCCCTTTTTTTTTTGAAGCCTTGCCTCTTACCTTTCTTTAGTGCTTTCCCTGAGATGACCGACGAGTTTGGTATGGGGCGCATACGGCCCTGAAAGCCCGTTTTTTTTCGCTCCTCGCCGCGCCCACTCCGTTCGGTTTCTCGCTTTTTTTTAATGCGCGTGGTGACTGTGGCGTCTCCTTTAGGATCATCGAGAGAATCAGCGTCGATTTCCTTTCTGCCGACACGGCGCGGTCGCTGTTTTTCCTTCTTCCCGCCCGTTTTGCTTCATAAGGACCTCCCCCGGAATGGTTTTTCTTTTTTCAAGACAGGCCATTCGGCCAGGTATCGGTTTTTTCTGCTCGTCAGCTGCTGGAAACTTTTTCAGATTTGGGCATCCTGCGCGAGGCCGATTCGCCCACTCCCCCTCGGTTAGGGACCAACAGTACTTTCTCCGGATGTTGTTTCCCTCTCTCCGCCGCGCCCAGACTGATCCGTTTTGCTTAGTGCTGACTATTCGAACGCCTCTCAAGACCTACCGCCCACATTCTTACGGTGCTGGCTCCTTCTAGCAGGCAGTCTATCTGCCCTTTACGTATCTTTTTCCCCTCAGAGTCTTCCCGACCTCGCACAGTAGAAGAGAGTGTCGTTTCTCATGTTCCCCCTAGAGGTTTCACTTTTCTCCCGACGTGACTCCCCGTAAGTGGTTATTTGTCGCCTCCTTTCCATATTATTCCCTCGCGGGCGGGCCCCTTCCTCCGTTGAAGTTCAGAGATCACATAAGAAGGCGTTTTTTTTTCTTTCTTGGTCGTACCGTCGTGAAATCTCTCTCGTCGTACAGATGCACGATCCGCCCGGGAGGAACAGGCAAGTTCTCTTATTTGGATTCACTGTTGTTTCTTCTTCCCCTTCTTTCCCACGTTCTCCATCGCTTCGCAAGATTTTTTTCCTGCGTTCATGTCCTCTTCTGAGATGGCCGGCGGCGACGGACCTTCCCTTTTTTTTCGGAATGCTAGAGACTCGTCTTTTTATCCCGAGATGGGTCGATCCCGAGCGTTTTTGTTCTCAGTGTACCTTAGATCTGGCCGTCGACCGCAGCATGAGCTCCCCACGCCTTCCTTTTTTCCACGCGCGGCTTGCTTGAGTATTGGACAACCTGTCACTTGCGAAGGTTTACGACGGGGTTCCTAGAGGAGAACGTGGAGCCCCGCTTCCTCCCTTCGTTTTCGGTGTGGACACCGTTTTCTTTAGCGGCGGTGATGGAAGGATCCCGGCGCATGCCTTGAGCGCCCCCATCGGGATGGGCAAGGCTTAGCCACCACCAGTTTTCGAGTTTCTTTCCTCTTTAATTCTGATAAGCAGAAGTTCTCTCCTCCCCTGACTCTCGTAACAGATGTGGGGGCCCTTTCTTTTCCACAAGGCCGTTGATGTTCTTCAGGTCAAAGACGGGTCGTCCGACGAACACTGACCCCAGCCCATGGGAGTGATCCGCCCTAGTTTTGCGTCCTCCTTTCTCATCTTTAGCTTTTTTTGCTTTTCGCTGACCGCCCATATGCTTTCGATGACGGATTTCCCTATATTTTCCACAGCGTCCCTGGTTTTTTCTAGTTACGAACGACCCGGATTAGTACTGGAAGTGCCCCCCGGTTTTATTTGGTTTTTTTGAGGAGCAACTCGCTCTAGTTTAGGGGGATGTGGCTCTTGCCACCCCGTCGATTGGCTATGCTGTCCATCGAGCAGCGCGACATTTCAGGCTCGAACTATTCTCTCTTAGAGTTAGATTTTTTTTCCCGTCTATCATAAGACTCTTTCCCGATCTCTTCGGCTTAGGGAACTCCTTCTCTGGACAGCGGGTAAGTCCTTTTCCCTCAAATTTTCTACCCGCTCCCAGAGTCGGTTTGAGTGACGACAGCCAGGCCGGTCGACAGTCCGGCCGCTGTAGATTTCCACTTACTTGCCACGGGACGGTTCCGAGTCTTGTGAGGTAAGCGCGAACTTATCCCACACTTTCCACTGCTGAGAAGCCGGCTACAGCGGGGTCTCAGTTTTCGCCGGCGGACGAAGTTGTAGGGTCGGGCGACCGAACGCGGTTTGGCGAGGAGCAAATCGTTTTGGAGTCCAATTCCCTAAGACAGTTTTCCTAGATACCGATTCTTGCCTCTCTCTACTTTCTGACCTAATAGTTCGCTTTCGCTTATAGCGAGGTATTTTTAAGAAACTCGTCGGTTGACCGGACCGATTGTCTCCAGCTGTCATCTCTTAGACGAGTCCCTTCTCCTTAGTCCCGACAGAGATCCTTGCCTAGGCCGATTCTTGTCTACTTTGCTGCGATCCTCCCAGTCCTATACTCTTTTTAGACGGCAGAGTTGGCGTCGGGTTCGTTACATCTGTGTTCCCGAGCCTTAGAGTCGCAGGGTTCCTCTTTTCGGACTACAGGGCCGGCTTTAGTCATTGGGTGGTCTTTTTGCCAATACCTATCGGCCCGCGCATTTATTTATCAAGGGTTTCCTTCTTCGTGTACTCCCTATTCCCTGCTCCTGATATTTTTGCATCGGATGTCTCGTTTTGTATCCCCGACCTCTCAAGACAGACCCTCCGCCTTGCCTTCCCCCCCTCCCTGCCCCGTGTCTCCCAACAGCATATCTTTCTTTCCCTCCTGAAGTTGCTGGTTCGAGCCGTGCACTTTCGGAGATACTCAGTTCTTCTGACTGAATGGACTGCGCCCCTCTTCTTAGGTTAAGCAGAAATGGGCCTACCAAGGACCGCCCAGGTAAGGCTGGATTCGGAGCGCGGACCCCGCTTTGCGGCCCAAAAAGCCACCCCCGAGACCAACTGCTCCTTTTTCCTCCTCGTTTAAGCCCCTCGCCAAAACCCCCGGCAGTATTCCTATTATCCGAACTCGACGCATCTCTCACGGAAACCCGGAAATTTAAACACGACGAGGGACTCCCCAATACTCCAGCCCGTCAGCCAGAGGCTCGTAAGCCGAGCTTGAGACAGGGGATTACTCCGAAGTATGCACCCCCCCCGATGACGAAAAGAGGGTACCTTTGTTAAAGGGACCGTAAACCGATTGCGACCCTGGCGGGACGGCTGGCTGCTCTCTGTCGAAGGTCACCCGAGCGCTTTGAGGGCCGTTCTAAGACAAGCCTACTTTGAGATAAAGAACTAAATTTTTTTCTTAGTCCTGCCGCGTGTTTTTTTTTAGCATGCATCGACAGGCCAATTTCCCATCCCCCCCCCTTTCCCATGGACTAGGTTCCCATTGCCTCATAGCATTCTTTGGAGTGTGCGTCTTCTCTGCGGACCTACCCCACCTGGTAGACCGCACTCTCCCTGGTTTTTTTTCCACATTTCTTACTTCAACTTCGCAGACTGGATTCTCTGGTCTTCCCTTGAACCCAGCGGTCTTTGTCTGCAGCGGGTTTGTGGACGCCTCGTGGTGGAGGGGCTCGTCAGACGCCTCCCCCTGGCCACCTGAAATTGCAGTCTTGGGACCGAGGAGCCCTTTGTGCTGTTTTCGCTCCGTCGTTCCCCACGGACATATTGCTCGATTGCTCGGGCCTTTTTGCCCCCGTTTTTCGTCTGACTTTGAACACCTTCATGCGTCCGTTCCTTAAGCAAGCCGAGAGCTCCTGATGGTCTTTCGGGCTTCTTTAGGAAGGGGTAGACAGTGGATCCCTGAACGGAAGTAGCAGAGGACGCTTTTTTCCTCTCATCAGCGGATCGTCTGAGCAGGACTGCCGAGTGCTGAAGGCTGGACATCTCGGCCCGGACGCTAGCTGATTTCCAGGATAAAGCCACCCCCCCCCCGAGCACACGCTTATTATGACCGCCCCACTAGGCTCGTCCCCCCCAGTCCACGAACAAACTTTCGGACCCCGGCTCGTGTAGAATGTGGGGGAGTGCGACTCGCCCCATGAACCTGACTGACCAAGAACGCCTCTAGTCGTTCCGGGCCAATGACCCACCCGTGTTTCGACTTTTTCTCATGATCATGCACAGCCCGCCTTTGAAACAGCGCCTGACACTTACCGCAGGCAGTTTCTTTTAGGACAAATGATATTGCACAGACAGACCGAGGTGGAGATGTTCTGAGAGAGAAAAGGAGTCTTAACCTTCGGACCGAGCGCTGCGATGGTGTTGCGGCGACCTTGCCCAAAAAAAAGCGTGTAAGAGTCCGGGACTGGAGACATCTCCCCCGTTTGCTAGGAGTCATAACTAAACACTTGAGAAGCCTCATTTTTTTTTTTGTGCTACGTTGCAAAAGTTGTACCGAAGCGTTCGAGCACCCCTCCCGGCCAGGCCCACCTTTTGTCCAGAACACACAGAAAGCCGAAGCACCCCAGAGCTCTCGAAGGTTCCTCCACACCCCCTGGGTGGTCATCTTCAAGACGTTCTGGAAACGATAGGGTCCCCCTTCCCCCCTGACCTTCCGGCCACTAGACACCTTTCGCAGCCTTTCCCGGACACCGGTCCAGACACGCCCTCCGCTCCCTTATCAGAGGCACGCGACGCCGACGTTCCGCCCTCCCCGCGTAGACCTGCCGGCCGAGATAGGGAGAACCTCATATCCACCTAAGTGTCCCCTTACGATGAACCCGGATCTCCTCCTCCCCCCGCTGGGCGCCCTCTGTCGAAGGACCGCCACAGTCAGCAGACAAGCCTCTGACAGGACGCGAGTCGCCGGCCCAGACCAGAGAGTTGTTGCCCCAGAGGAAGAAAGAAGCGCAAGAAGAAGCTTTTGTCCTTCGAACTGCAGCAGACGCTTGGCACTGATGATAGAAAGCAATCTCTCTATGTCTTTCCGTTCCTGCTTCTCGGACATTTTCCAAAGGACGGAGGCGCCTCCCTTCTATCCTTCAAGTCTCTCTACGTCACTTGCTTGAGAGAGGTCTCCCCCCCGCCTCCCGGAAGTCGATGGCTTCCTTTTCAGGTCCAATTGAGGATGATCCGACTAAGACGTGTGCTCCGTTTTCCTAGGCAACGTGATGCCCCTCAGGAAGGGACGTGTCTTCCCACGATCAGGAGACTCTTGTTTCTTCTCCTCGAATACGGCCTTGTATGGCCTCCTAGTTAATATCATAAAAGGGTGTGATGTGAGAGGATTCTTCCCTCCAGTGTTCCTTTGATCAGAGAAACCCTTTCCTACGAGGTAGCGTTCTCGTCTGCAGCTCTCGAATCGTCCCTTCACGGAGCCGCCTCTTCGAAGGTTCTTAGCCAGGATTGCGAGCCTTTTCTCGAGCTGATCGTAGGGAGTCCCTAACGCCCCTCTTGGCTTAAGCTCTCTTGACGGGCCCCGTTTGTATTCCTTCTCCCTTAGTTAATGACTCCCCCTTGACCAAAACATCTTCGGTTCCGACTCTGCGCTCTCCGTCGGCAATGGTCCAGACAATCTTTCTGCGCTGCGTTCTCTCGATACGAATGGCGCCTGTCCTGTCCAAAAGAGGCTTTTTTTTTCGACCTGGCCTGCTCCCTCCCCCCGGCGCTCTCCCCCCTGATCACAGATCATTTACACTGGTGACGCACCTCCTTTCTCACCCGACCTTCCCCCCTATCCCATGGCAGGTATTTTCAGCAGATATCCAGCCCCTATGGCGCTGCGGTAACTCTCTTCCGGTCCGGCCCCTTTTCCCCGTTCATGACCTGCCAGGCTCCCGTCTCTGAGGGCTCGTAGTTCTCTCGGCGAAGATTTTAGTCCCCTAACCTCCCCAGCTAGACCACGTCTCTGGTTTAGTCTGAGAACTCGACAGGATCTCTCCGCCTAGACTGTTTGGAACTCGTTCGTATTTTCCCAGTTACCCACCAATGACCAACAGCTCCTGCTTTCTTTCGGGTCTCTCTCCTTCTTCGCTCCCCTTTATCGTTTGACCGGAATTTCCGAGAGTTTTTGAAAATGCTCGCCATCTTTTTCTTCTTTCCCTCTGTGTTCGCGATCTTTCTCCCTCTCCCCCTGTGAAGCCACGCGACAACTTTTTTTTCTATCCCTTTTAGCCGGAATTATTAATCCCTCTTTCCCTCTCCGCAGTTCGGATTGTCAGCGGGCCTCTCTCACAGTACTCTTCGCCCCTTCCAGAGCCGTATAGCATCTCCTTCTCTCACGTTTTTTCGCTTTTACTAACAACCTTTTTTCCTCCCCTTCGATTATACTGAGAGCCCCTAAGTTTCTTCGCATACGGCGATGTGTCGACTAAGCTTCAGGCTGCCCCGGCTCCCCCCCTCGCTGTTTAGCGGTTGACTACTCCCCTCTCCCGTCTTCAAGACAGTCGCCCGCAAAAGGCGGTTTTTAGTTTTTTCGTGCGTCAACTCCTCTCGTACCCCTTGTAGAACTCATTCCCTCCCTCCGTCCGTTCCCAAGCTCCCGTGATTTCTCTTTTCGGATAAGGATGACTATCCTTCCAGTCATTATCCGCTTTTTTCTTCCCCCCTTTCCCTGAGGGTCTACCTCTCTACGCCTTGAACTGAAAGTGCCTCATCTGTCCTTACAGTGCCTGCCGCTTTCTCCCCTTATAGCGTTAGCCCACGATAACTCTTTGTCACGACATTCATTCTCTCCGGGACTCCATTAGTACCTTCCCCTAGGAGGAAACTACCCCTTAAGACCCCCGAAGCATCAAGCATCTCTTCCTGACTGCGGCTTTTCAACGGCTGAGACGAGGCGGACGTCCATACCAGTGGTATATTTTCACGCCCCGACAGGATCCCTCTTTTCCCCCCCGGGGAATAGTTCCCCCTGTTGAGGTGAAGAGAAAATCAAGTCCTTTTATGTCGGGATTACCGAGGAAAGTAACAGAAATTTTCTTTCTTCCCAGGAAACTCTCTCGTCGGCCAACCCTCTAAAAGATACCCCTTTCAGTTAATAAGCAAACTGATCCAAAAACGACGAAACCCCTTCTCGATCTGGAGTGCATATAACCTTCTTCTCCCCGTCCCCAACGAGTCTCCCTTCCTGGATTCCGCCGCCACATGTTTCCGCGCACTCTCTCTTCTACAGTTTGAGAATTCCCTTCTCCCCTTTAGTATATTACACGTCGTTGGACTTGATCGATAGAGAGTCATTCAAGATCAATTTTTTTTCTCCGAGCAGCCTAGTATTTTCCTCCCCATCACAGAGAGGATGGACGGATTCCTCCTCGGTCCCATCCCTACAAGCTTAGCGGGATTGACCTTCTCCTTCAGCACGTTCCTTTCCTCCGGGGACGCAGGAATATCTCTCTACATTGTTAGACTGATTCTGAGCACTCCGTCCCCTCATGTCTCGATGGACATTCTATCTTCTCGTCCTTATACCGCCCAAACTCCCCTATGATATAGGTAAAGATCTCGCCAGCGGAAGGACCTTCCGTGAACTTCTCCTCTCCTCTCTAAGACGTGCTCTCCTCACTGAATGACTCCCGGTTTTTTTTTAAATTCCCCCAATCCGCGCTTTCCTCCGAGTTGTGAAAGGATGTAGGTGCCGAACCAAGCCTCCCCTCGGCGGTTTGCAGATTTCTCCTCTTCGCGCTTTCTCCCTTTTTTTCTCGGGTTCAAGTATCTAAGTCCCTTCATTCAGCCTCTGAATACTTCCTCATGTTTCCAGCAGGTCATTTCCCTTCCTCTTCTCCTGACCACAAGGTTTTACTTATCCCCTTTGAGGACCACTTGGTAGTTTGCGACTCTTCACTCCAGCTTTTAGCCTTGTGCCTTCCCCCCCCTCCGCTCCATGACTGGACTCCATAGAGATAGGAGCCCGCTGCCACAATCTTTCCCTTCCCCCTTTTAAAGTAGGTACTTACAGGCAGCCTCCTCAGTCCAGGTCTTTGCTCGGTAAGTCTCTCCCAGCCAAAGGTACAAGTCCTTATTTTGCAAGTAAAATTGCATCTCCCTTTCCCCTCCCTATTACTTTTTTCTTCAGAACCGCACCCCCTACCTTATCACCTGATCATGCTCCTTCCCCAACCGTTTTGCCTCCATTTGACTTTTTTTCCCTTCTTCGTTGGCCTCTCTCCCAAAGAGAAAACCGCTTAGTACCTCTCCGGCGAATTTTCTTCCTGAGTAGCGGTCAGACCCCTTTTTACGGTGTGGCTCTCCTGTCAGTTTTCTCTTATGTTCCCCTAACTCTCCCTGCATTCAAATTCCTCTGCCCTGAAGCCCCCCCAAGAAGTTTTTCGACCCTAGCCCGAAAGTCTTTGCCGACTTTTTTTCTTTAGATAGATTCCCTGCGCGTTTCCCGGGAAGCCTATTAAGATCCCCCTTTGAGAGCTCTCTAATCCTTCGTACTTAGTTCGCCGAGAATGGTGTCTTCGCGCGAAGGTACCCCCGGCGTCTTCTCTGGTGAGCCGAGTCGATCTCTCAAAAGAGAACCGATAGCTCCCTCTCCACGCGTGGCGTCAAGGGTGTCCCTTGTTCTGAAACGTATCTCCTTGTGAGACACGCTCCTTATGATCATAGCAAGGACTGATGTTTGGAACGAGTAAAAGACTTTTCAAGGGATACTGAGAGTCCCATTTTGGCGGAATGCAGATCCTAAGATCTCGACGGTTTTGATGTTTTCTAATGCCGCTCCGAGAATCGCTTGCCTTGCTTCCAAAAGTCTCTGATTCTCCAAAGCGATCTTCCCGACTCTCTGGGTTTGTCCGAGTCTAGCGATGTTCTGCAAGCTTCTTTTGGAGATTCAACGCCTTTCGAATGGCCAGTCTCCGGTAGTTCCTTCCCCTTCTCCTACGACAGGGAGAACCTCCGACCGAAAGGTTACAGAGAGATGCCAGGAGGATGAGAATGCGCTCAAAAGGAACTAGGATGCAGAAAGGCGGGCGCCCCGCTCCGGGTTTGGTTAGTGAAGCGGTGGTCGAAAACTTGCAACGGTTTATCAGAAGCCGCCCGGACGGATTCTGCAATAGAATCCGGATTGCTGTGGAACCACGCTAAGAAAACGGGACTACGATCGGACTTTCGTCGCTTAACTTTTGATCCGTTTATGTAGAGACGGCCGACTCGACGCACGATCGGCTAATCTGACCCTAGAGAAAGATCTACCTGCAGATTGTCCGCGAATGTTTTCATTTCCTTCTCCTACGTAATAATTAGCGAGGATGACCCGACCCGAGACATTTTCTCACCCTCCCTAGGCGAGACAGCTTTCTCTCGATTGGCCCTTTCCTGTCTTACCCGGTCTTATGATTTGGAAGGTAGTGGAGTTTTCCTTGGCGCTAACCGTTGATAGCAGGCAAAACAAACCTAGACCCGTGATGAGCCACCAAGGCGCATTGCTCCAACCACAACACGCAGACGTAGCTTTCGTTTTGATCTTAGAGTTGCTGTGGGCTCCTGTTCCGTAAAAAGACCCCTCCCCGAAGTTCCCCCCCTTCTTTCGAATTGCCGTCTGCCTCTTTGACATTTGTGTTCTACTTCGCCGCAGTCAATAACTTCTTTCTTAGAGGCTTACCTCGGATTGAACCAGAAAGGCTTAACCTTTTAGTCTCCCGAGAAATTCTTTTCCCCCGCCTTACCATGCACTAGGAGATTATGTTAGGTTTTTCCCCCGATATCTGTCGCAGGCGGTCGTACTCTTTGCGATCGTGGGCCCACTTTCCCCCCCTATGTTCCTTATGAAGAAGGTAATCCCCTAGCGGATCATTGGTGAATTCCTCCGGAGAAAAAGTATGAAAAGATGAGGTTTTCTCCTTGCAAACCAGCCCCTTCGTCAGGGTCCCTTTTTCTTTTTCCCCTCCATGTGTGCGTGCAGAAGATCCGACAGGCCTCTGGACAGTCAGACCCCTTCTTAGGAAGAGCCCATGAGGGAGGCCACGGACGAACTGCAACCCGACTCACGAGTA
>Ga0179593_1517222_pt1 | contig 17854 bp, 27 predicted proteins | sample CZODoug2_1_08_16_FD_185931 | JGI IMG/M metagenome (GOLD analysis project Ga0179593, IMG submission 185931) | Vadose zone soil fungal communities from Angelo Coast Range Reserve, California, USA - CZODoug2_1_08_16fungal (PacBio error correction) | ecosystem: Environmental > Terrestrial > Soil >... | reverse complement strand
AGTCACAGTTCAATTCCTTTTTCCCTTTTTCCCCGTTCTCCTGTGCTTTTTTTCTTTCTTTTTTACTGAACGCGGAAAATCCCGGATGTAGTCCTCCTTTTCCTCTCCCCCTTTTTTTCCCGGTCGCGGTAAATCAGTTACAATGCCGACATGCCTTTTTTCCTTTCCCCCCACTTTCCCCTCTGCGTGCACTCGCTCTCTGTCCCTCGACAGGGTGACGAGCATCTTCCCCCCTCCCTCCCCCCCCTCCCGGCAGGAAACAGAAAATTGCACCTTCTTCTTCCCTTTTTTTGGCCCCCTTTTTTAACGTTTTTTTTAGTTCAGCTGGAGAATGTTATTTTTTCTATCGTCGATCCCTTTCCCCTCTCTTCCTTTTTTTTTTGTGATTAGCCCGTTTTCCTAAATCTCTGTCTTTTTTCGCCGGTAGACGTGAAAAGTTTTAAATGGATGAAGCGCTCCTCCCCCCCCCTTCCTCCTCTTCCACAAAAGAAAAGATTAAACTTTTCGTCCCCTTCCCCCCCCCCTTGCCTTTCTCCCTCCCACTCCCCTACCTTCCGGCTCATAGTGGATACGGGGTCCGTTTTCTTCCCCCTCCCCCTCTTCTGCCGCTCTTCATGGACGAGAAATACCTCCCTTTTTTTTTCTCCCCCTTCTTTTCCTTTTTTCCTTTTTTGTTCAAAAAACATTAACTTGTGACCGGCTTCCCTTTTTCCCTTTTTCCTCTCTCATACGGGTGAGTGTCGTTCTAGCTCCCTCCCCCCCTCCTTTCTGACTCCTGTCCCTTTTGCCGGTTTAAGTCTTCGATGATAGAGAGGCAGCTCGGGTTATCCCTTTTTTTCCCCGTCTTCATACGCCGCGAGAAATAGGAATTTTCCCTTCTCCTTCCCTTTTTTTTTCCCTCCCCCTCCATTTGCAATTTATCCCTAACGAAGTTCAGAAGAAAGGTAAAGAGTTGTTATCCCACCCCCCTCCCCTCTTGAAGAGAGAAAGCATCTTACCCTCCCCCTCGTCTCTTCTTACTCCCGCCTCTTTTAATGTTATGCAACGCCTTCCTCCCCCCCTGTGCCGTGGCAGGTTAAACTCGTCTTTCTTCTCTTCCTTTTTTGCCCCTTTCCCGTTTCCCGCAATTCCGAGTCAAAAGATCTGTTTCCCCTCCTCTTTCCCCCCTGTTAGTCTGGCATTTGTTCAGCCAGCCTCCCCTTTTTTTTTCTTTTTCTTCTTACAATCCTTTCGTCATAAACATTTCAATGACTTTTTTTCTTCCCCCCCCTTTGAATGTAAATTGCCTGGATTAATGAGGATCCCCTCCTTTCTTTTCCCTCCTCTTTTTCGTATTTTCTCTCCCCCTTGGAATTTATGTGATAATATGCTTTCCTCCTTTTTCCCCTTTCCCTCCTTTTCACGCTAAAGGAAATGCTTGTATGAGTTAGAGGACCCTCCATTCTCTCCCCTCTTTTCCCCGTCTGGTCCTCATGCTGCGCCCAATCCTCCCTCAGAATAGGTATGAAATAGAGATTCTCTTTTTTTTTTTTCTTTCCTTTTCCCCCGCGCGCGCCATTTGCCGTACAGACCCCCCCTTTTCCTTCCTTTTCTTTCGCCCTCTTTCTTCTCTCACCGTCTCATTTAATCATCGGTCTTGCCAATAACACCTCTTTTTTTTTCTCCCCCTTTTCCTTCTTATTCCCCTTGATGAATTAGCACCCCTTTTTCCCTTTTCCCTTGAAGTTTTTTTTCCACACCCCGGTGGACGGAATCTATCCTCCCCTCCTCCTTCCTTGAAGATGAGCCTTCGAAATACCCCCCTTCTTTCCTCCCTTTCCTATACTGTTCTCATTCTCCACAAGTCATTCGGCGGAAGATGCGGAGGACTTCTTCTTCCCCGGCTGACTACTACAAGAAGGGCATGTTTTCTCCTCTTTTTCTTTTCCCCCATCCATTTCTTTTCTACGTTTCCGGCCGAAGCTACACTGACTCCGGCCCAAACTTTCGTTTTTTTTTTTTTTTCTCTGCCCCGCGGCAGCCAGGAGACATCAAGACTCTCTTCCCTCTTTTTTTTTTCCTATGTTTACTTCCACCTCTGTCTGCTTACATAAAAAAGCCGAGCAACGTTCCTTTTTTTCCCCTTTTTAAACAAAGATCTGGTCCCGTCCCCCCCCCTTCAATCCTCTAGGGTTCTCCTCCTCCTTTGCGGGGAAGTGAGGACGAATTCCTCCCCTTCCCCCCCCTTTTCTTTTCATTACTGGTTGGATGTACAAGACTTTTCCCTTTTTTTCCTTTTCTTTTTTTCCCCACCTTCCCTAATTCCCCCTCGGTTTGCAGAGTAGAAACCCTTTTTTTTCCCCTCTTCATGAGATCAGAAGCCTCTTCCCTCCCCTTTTACTCCACCTTTCTTTTTAATTGGTGCTTACACTCCTCCTCTTTTTCCTTCGTTTATCAGCAAGATTTACAAGGAAAATTTTTTTCTCCCATTCCTTCCGGCCCCTTTATACAGAAGTGTTTCCGCGATCAGGGCTCATTCCTTCCCATTTTTCCTACCTTTCATTCCTTAAAGAAGAGGACTAACCCCTTTTCTTTTTTTTTTCTTCCTCCCAACCTGTGAGCTTTCACTCTATATTCACTGATGAGAGAAAGGCTTTCCCCTCTCCCTAGAATTAGGTTGAAAAGGAGACGCTTCCCCTTTCACCCTGGCCAACCCCAATATAGAGAAGGAGCGTCCCCCCTTTTCCTCCTTCTTACAAGTGGATTTAGGATTTTTTTTTTACTTCCTGGACCCATTCTCAATAAATGGAGAGTGGAAAGATTCTTCACCCCCTTTTTTTTCTGAGAGAGATGAATATGGCAATCCCTCCCTTTTCCCTCTCACTTAAGTCCCTCCTCCCTCACTGGACGAAAAATGCGAGTGTTCCTTTTTTGCGATATTGGTATGTGTACTTCCTCCGTCCTAGGTCTTCCTTGACACCGAAGTCTCTTGTAGTCCCCTTCCCCCCCTCCTTTTCTCTTTCTCCTTTACTATAGAGTTAACATCCCCCTCCCTTTTTTTCTTTCCCCCCCTCGGCTCACTTGCCCGGATTCAATTTATGAAAAATTCAAAACTCGTCTCCCCCCTTTTTTTTCCGTAACAATGTTAGTCCTTTCTCCAACCATGCCTGCGTTTTCCTTGTACTCCAGGGAATTGAAATAGGCTGTTCCCCTCTCTCCCTCCATGTACGAAATTGTAAGCAACCCCCCCCCCTTCCCTTCTCTCCCTTATCGAACTTGCGCGAATTCGGAGACTCATTTTTCCTTCCCTTCCTTTGCCTGGTGAGGAATAGGCAAAAGCTCTCTTTCTCTTCCCCTTGCAGGTTTTTCTCCAGGCCTCCCCCCTCTTTATCCGGGTGTTATAAGGGATGTCCCCTTCCTCCAACATGTATGAGTCTTTTTTTTTTTCCTCCGCCCATCGCCTCTCGCCCGATAAACAACGTTTTTCTTCTCTTAAGGAACAGCTTTTTTTGTTTCTCTGACTTTTCTTTTTTCTTTACTGCCTCGGCTTGGAAGTCTGGCTCTCTCTTTCCCCCCCACGTTCACACCAGGACGACTCAAGATATCGTTCTTTTTCTTTTCTCCTCCCCCCCCTGACCCTTCTCTCTCCTTCGTGCTTTCCCCTTTTGGGGCCGGAGTAGTGAGAGATTCGGCCTTTCTCCTTTCTTTTCGGGGACAAAGCAAACCTGTCTATTTTTTCCCCCCTCTCTTTCCAATCTTTCCCCCTAGCTCTCCTCATTCTCCGCAGTTCCAGAAGAATGAATTGTTGATATTCGTCCTTTCTCCCTCCCCCTTTTTTCCACACATATGAAGTAAGGCCAATTCTTCTTTTTTTTCCCCCATTTTTTCCCTCTCTTTAGTTTTTCGTCTCTATGGAGGGCAAAAACCATTTTATCTTCCCCCCCCCCCTCTCCCTTTCTCTCTTGTGCGAAGAAGACCTCCGCCCATAGTCTTCAACCTCGGTAATTTTCCCCTCGCGAGGTTAGTGCAAGACTCCTTCTTTCCCCCCTTTCCTTCCTTCGCCTTCTCCCTAAGCTTGTCTTCCTTCTCCAGCGAGTACTAAGCGTCGCAAGTGGTTTTTCTTTCCATCTTCCCCCTTTTCCCAGGTGAGGTGGAGAAGGAAGATCCTATTTCCCTCCTCTTTTTTCAGTTCCCTTTTTTTTTTTCCCAGTTTGTTTCCCTAGTTCACAAGTGCAGCGTGCAAAGGCTTTCCCTTTTCCCCATTTTCCCCTCCCCTCGATTGTGTTAGCGGTCCTTTTCTAATGTTCTCTCTTTTCCCAGAAATCTCAAGTGGGGTTATAGGGACATCCCTTCTTTCTTTTCCCTTTAAAGGTCCTTCGTAATCAGCATCCTCCCATTTCCTTTTTTTCTGGCCTCTCGTTCCCTTTGTGATAGCAGGCAAAGGATTGTCCCCTTTTTTTATTTTCCCTTCCGATTCAAAAGCAAACTTGCGTTTTCTCCCCTTCTTTCACGTTCTTTCTTTCTTATATTTTTTTTCCCCTTACTTGGTGGAAGAATGGCAAATGGCCCCCCCCTCTTTTTTTTCGCGATTTCAGCGATTTTTTTCGGTTGCTTTCTTCGCCAACGGCGAGAGAGGTTGCAGACCCCCCCCCCCCTTTCTTCTACGGCTGATACGCTAGCCAATTTCTTCCCCCTTTCTCCTGCTCTTCTTTTTCGATGAGGCGAGTTTGTTGGATAACAACCCTTCCTTCTTTCCATGTTGTAGACTTAGATGTGCGTTTCCTTGCATCATTTTTCGAGCCTGATTTCCCTTCTCATCCGGATGATCGAGGGTATGAACTCCCCCCCCCTTCTTCTTCAGAGAAGGCCTCCTCTCTTTTTTCTCTAAGTCTTCCTTTCCAAGAAGCTTCCTTGTGTCAAGAAAATTGAGGGGAGCGGATCTTGTCCCCCCTTTCCTTTTCCCCCCCTATGCGCGACTTTAAAACTGGTTTCTTTTCTTCCTTTTCTTCCCCAAACCGTTCTTTCTTTCACCGTGCACCGGGAAGGCAGAACCCCTCACCACCTCTTTTCTCCTTGCGGAGAGGAGCTCTTTCTTTTTCCTTCCATTCTCTCTTTTTGCCGTTTCTTTCTATCAGTGGACCTTTCTTTTCTCCCCCCCCTCCCTTTCTTTCCCGTGATCGAGTTTTGCCGTAGGGCTCCCTTTTTTCTGCTTGTTCTTTGTAACGAACTCTTTATCTCTTGTTTTGGTACTAGAGACGGCTTGGAAAAAGGTTTTCTTTTTTCCTCTTCAAACGTTCAACGTGTATAAGGTCTCCCTACTTTTTTCTCATCCCCCCCCCCAACTTGCTCCTCTTCCTTCACGGCCGACCTCCGCGTGCAATTTTTTTCTCTCTTCTCGGGATAACAAATCGACAAGGACGCCCCCTTTCTCTTTCCCGTCCCCCTCTTACTCATCCCCCCTTCTCCTTCCGTTGAAAATGTTCGGTTTCCTGTCTTTTTTTTCCTTCTTGCCCGTTGATTCAGATGCTAGTCAAACGGTCGCGGTCTCCTTCTCCTCTTCTTGTTCTTTATCGCTACGGCCCGGACAAGGGCCCCCTTTCTTTCCTCTCTTCGACGGAAGTGGACCTTGGCAAAAAATTCCCTTTCCCCTTTTTTTTTCTTTATTTTTTTAAGTCAGCTTTTTCCCTTTCACCCGACCGAAAGAGAGCAAAATTTGCGCTTCTTCTCCTCTAAATGGGAATGGAGAGGGGCATTCCCCTTTTTTCCTCTCATCTTTTCCCCTTCTCCTGTCCTCCTTCCGCGGGCTTTTCAGGGGAATCCGAAAAGGCCTATTTCCCGGTTTTTACGTCATCGCTGGGGATTGCAGTTCAATGATCTGCCTTCTCATCGAGCGCTTGCTAATCAACTGGACGCTTTCCCTTTTTCTTTGGAGTTCTCTTCCCTGCGTTACTCCCTGGGCAAAGGCAAGGACAAAAGCCGCTTTCTTTTCCCTCCTCATAGAAGTGTTGTTCCCCCCCTTTTTTTTTTTTTCTTTTTTCCTTCCCATTTTTCTTTCCTTCTATTTGAGTCTGCGGGAAAGAAATTTTTTTCCCCTCCCCCCCCCCCGTAGGAAGTGTTCTTAATATTAGGATACCCTCCTCCCCCCTTTTTTTTTTTTCTTCTGAATCTCCTTCCATAATTTCTTTATTTTTCAGCCTAGGCTAGACTAAAAAAAGGGAGATCTTCCCCCTTTCTTTCTTCCTCTCTTCACTGGACTTCGATTTATTAAGTAAGAAATCCCGCTCCCCCTTTTTCTCCTATCCTAGACTTTATCCTCGATAGACTGTTGGAGAGGAATTCAACCCCCCTTACCTTTTTTCTCTCTTTTTCCCCTTCCAAACTGGGTCGTTAGGAGTTGTCTTTGTCTCCTTTCCTTATTTGTCCCTTCCTCTGATATTCATTCATTTCTCCGCACGATGTCGTTTTATTATATGGACCTGTTCCCCTCCTTTTTCTCCCGCCTCAGGTGTTGGGTGAGGGGGGGGGGTGAGATTCTATTTTTTTCCTTCTTTCTTCCCCCTCTACTCCGCTCTTTTCTTTCTTTTCTGACGTTAGCTCCGGTCATCGTTCTTCGGGGGGGAACAGAATTAAAAAGTCCGGGCTCCTCTTTTTTTCTTCCCCCCCCTCCTACCGACAAGGTTGTAATGGATTAATCTATTTCTCTCCTTCTCCTCCTCTCTCTCCCTCCCTCACTTCTCCTCTTTCTTCTTCTTCTCCTACCCAGATTAGCATTTCGGTAATAACGGTACGGGATCTTCCCCCCTTTCTTCCTTTCCTTGGCTTAATACCGGACGAATATTTCCCTTTTCCATTCCTCCTTCCCTTTTCCCGGCAGTTTTCCTGCTCTTTTCTGCAATCGCGAAGACTGGACCCTTCCTTTTTTCTTCCGGAAGATGAAGAACACGTCTATTTTTCTTCTCCTTCCTTTTTTTCCCTTCTTTCCATTCCTGTTTTTCAAGAAAAACCGACGCTAAATTCGCATTCTTATTTCCCCTCCCTCTTTTTTTCCTTCTTTGAGTGGAAGTTGCCAGGGATTACCTCCCTCTTCTCTTTCCCTTCGCTTTCCCCCCTCCTTGCCCGCCCCCCCTGTGATGAGAAAAGCGACTCTCCCTTTTTCCTTTCTCCTTCTTTCCTGATAATGGAAGAGGACTCCCTCCCTAACCTTTATTTTCCTTTATCGGATTAAATGCGATGACCGCTGCCCCCCTTTTTCCCTTAAGCGCCGGAGACGTTCCTCCTTTTTTTTTCTCCCCTTTACTCTTTCTCCCGCTCTTTCTGAACGTAGCGCAAATTGCTTCCCTTTCTTCCTTTTCCTTTTTCTCTTCCCTACTGTGTGGTACTTTTGTATACATTGTGTCCTCTTGTTTCCCTCTCTCCTGTCCTCTTTCAATCTCCCCTCCTTCCCCCCCACTACCTCGAGTGAATCAGTGTATAGCGTGCCTTTTTTTCTTTTTTCCCCTTTTCCTATGAACAACGTTCACCTTCCTTTTTCTCCTTCTCTCCTTTCCCTTCCACTCTCTTTTTCTGTGACGTTGTAACCCTGGCGAAAGTTTCCTTTTCTTCTCTCTGGAGTACGCTTTTCCCCTCTCCTTGATCTTATCTTCTCCTCTCTACATTGAGGAGTTAGACAGTTTCCCCCTTTTTTTCTCTGGTCAACGAACGATATCGGCATAGTTCTCACCTTTTTCTTTTCTCTTAAACACTCCTTTCTCTTAACAAAGACACGCGCGCCCTCTTTTGTTCCCTTTTTCTCCCTTCCCCCCTACGCAAAAATCGTTTTTTTCCCCCCTTTTCCTTCTTTCTCTCCCCTCCGTCCTTTTCACCTCCTCCTTTCTCTATTCCTGGCGAGAAATCCCCCTTTTTTTTCTTTTCCTTCCCCGGTGCACGGGTGCAAAAACCCCCTTGTTCCTCTCTCATTTTTCCCCCTCCCACGATTCCCCCTTTTTTCTTGTCGTTCTAGAGGAAACCCCTTCTCAAGCATTAATAGGGAATTTGCGCTTGGAATTACTCTTCCTTCTCCGTGGTTCCCGGGTATGATTTTTCGGAGTTTGGCGAAGGGAAAGAACTCCCCCCTTTTTTTCGATTTCTCCCTGCTTTGCACGAGATTCACCCTTCATTTTTTTTCTTTCTCCCATATAAGGAGAACAACAGTTATCCCCCTCCCTCCTTTTTTCCTCACCCCCCCTCCCTTCCCAGGATAAAGACTTTCCCTTCCCCCCCTTCTCACTCAATTTTATCCTGGAAATTGGCTCTCTCTTCTTTTTTACTTTTTCCCCCCCAGCCGTCGCCCCTCCTTCACCGGGCCGGGAAGGTAAACTAGAGGATCGGCCTCCCCCCCTCTTTCCTTTTCTGTCCCCTTTTTCCGGAATTCCACGCAAATTACGGTCTCTCCCATCTTCAGCCCTTAAAGCGTCTCCTTCTTTCCCCTTTGTAGACAGACGCCAGTTTGTTCCTTTCTCTTTCTTCCCCTCCTTGCAGGATATAAACAATTAATTTGCCTTCTCTTCTATTTTTTCCTGGTTCCTCTTCTTACGCAGGAAAACTTTCACTTCTTTTTCTCCTTTTCTGCTAAGACAAGTTTCCCCCCCCTAATTTTTCTTCTCTCCGCTTACGCTACCACCCCCTTCTTTCCCTTTCTCCCTCCTAACGACAGAGATTTGTTCTTTTCCTCTTCCCTCTCTTCCTGCCTCTTTCCCCTTGTGCACTGAGACACACGGTCTTTTCCCCCCCTTCAGACTCGTTATTGCATAGGAGCATCTTTCTTCTTTTTTTCTACCTCTCACTCTCCTCCTCGCATCTGGAAGTAACAGACCTCCTTTTTCTTCGCTGGCGCCTTACTACCCTTTTCTTTCCCTATTCCCCCTTTTTTGCTATGAGACAACCTTTCCCTCCTTTTTTCCACTAACACGCGCGGGCTTTTTTTTTTCCCCTCTTTTCCTTCCCCTCGTTCTCCCCTCCCCCGGTCAGTACCGGCAATGGAAATTATAGGCCCTTTCTTTTCTCTTAAAGGGTGTTGCCCCTTCCCCCCACTCTTCCCTTCCCCTTTCAGATGCGCCCCATTCCCCTTTTTTGCCTTACGGACAAGTGGTTTTGCAACCCCTTTCCCTCCCTTTTAAATGCTGCGAATAGCACCTTGTCTTCGGAGAAGTAGTTAGATTTTCCTCTCTCCTTCTAATAATAAAAGAATTCCCCTTTTCTTCCCTTTTTTTTGGAGGAACCCTTCCCCCGGTTGTGTCAAATAGATCAATTGATTGAGACGTTTTTCTTCCTCCTCCCCCTCTTTTCCTTTCCTCCCTGGAGATTAACGATCAGTGTCGTAGACCGTCCCTCTTCCCCTTCCTTTTTTTTCTTTCAACGCTCTCTTTCCTTTCCTTTTCCCCGCGGAGGATGACAATAAAAAAGCTCTCCTTTTTGCCCCCCCTCTCTTTCTCCTTTCGCCTTTTCCTCGCTCTCCCTTGTGCGGCGGAATTGAGGACGAATGGCAAGCCCCCCCCCTTCTTTTCTTTCTTGTCGTACAGACCTGAGAAAAGATACTTTTTCCCCATTGCCCCTTCCCCCCCCTTCCTCGAGCGTGTGCCGATTCCGAACCCATTGTCCTTCCCCTTTTTTTTTTTCCAAAAGGGTTTTCGATCTATACGACATGAGGGGCACTCCTCTCCCCCCTTACCTTTTCTCTTTGACTAGTCCCCCCTCCCCGTCTTTCCAGGCCCTGTCGTTGCAGGACCCTTCTTTTTTCTGACAGTTGTATAAGCCCCTTTTTCTCATTCTTTGCTCGTTTTGCCTTGGAAGGAAAGTTCTCAGAAGAGCCCTTCCCCCTGATAGCCCTCCCCACATTTCGGAGGGTCCCCCTATCTTCATGAGAGCCCTCCCCCTTCTTTCACACTGAGAATTAGGATTTCCTCCCCCCTTAGTTAAGGTCGCCTCCTTCCCCACCCCCATATTTCCTTGTCCATGAACCCCTTTTTCCTTTTCTTCCTTATTATGAGCAGGGAGGACTTCACCACGCCCCAATGGTAATACCCCCAAGTCCCTCAACACCCTCTCTATCCCATTTCTGTGTCCTCTCCCTCCCCCACGACCCGTGTTGTGCACGAGACGACCGACCAGACCGACAGAGAATAAGAAACGATCAAAGACCCCCAATTTTTCACAAAACGTTTTCCAACAAAAACCCCCTTTACCCCCTATCACAAATAAGCAAGGGAAAAAAACGAAAAACATACCCAAAAACAACAAACCCAACGACACAAAAACATCACAGAACAAAAAAAACCAGAACAACCCAGCACATACACAAAACACCCACACACCCCACAACACAATACACCACTTTCCCAGCCCCCCAACCAAACCAAACCCAAAGACACAATTACCACAGATAGCCCAACCAACACAACAAAAACTAACAGACACAGACAAACACGAACGCCACCGGAAACACCGACACACTCAGAACAAAAACAACATCACTACACACACAAAATTATTCCAATTTACGAAAACCGTAAAAACAAACAAATAACAAACAAAAAGGACGAGCGGCAGAATGCCACCACAAAAAACAACTTACCACCGAGACAACACCCTTCACCACCATCCACAACCACCCCCCCCACCCGAACACCCAGGAGCACCAGAACACCAACCCAACCCATCAAACAACCCTCAAACCTGCCACACCGTGGACCCGACACCCAACACCTAGTGTACACCACCCAAACCACAAAAACCAAATAAAAAAAGAAGGAGCGAGGAAGAAACAAAAGTAGAAAACAAAAGGAAACCAAACACAAAACAAACAAAACAAAACTCATATTAATTCCCCCAAATTCAAAAAACCAAACAACAACAGAAAACAAACACCACAACAACTACAACAAACCGGGCCGCAAACAAACACAAAGAAACAAACAAAGATAGCTAATGCACAACAAAAAAAAAAAAAGAAGAACAGAAAAAAAAATCCACCCCCTGGCTCCCAACCACACCAGTGGTTTTTTTTCCCTCCCTGTGGGCTGAAATCGCTGAACTTTTTCCCCCTTCTATTCTTTTCTCTCTGACACCAAGGACAAGCCGAATGTTCTTGCCCCATTACAACATATCACACACAACCCAAAAAACAACCCAAAAAACACCTAACAACTTCTTTCTCACAAGCAAAGATGCCAAACAATCAGCACATGAAAACACCCACACAAGAGAACAAGACTGCAATACATCCAGGGACAAAAGAAACAAAAAGCAAAAAACACTTACTCCACTTTACACCACCACCCCACAAACAACTTTATTAGTACTGGCAGGTTTGTCTCCTGAGATCTCCCCTCTTTTCCACTCCCCCCCCCGAAGAAAAGAACTCCCCTTTTTTTGATGGGGTTGGATTGAATTCGTCCTCCTTCCCTACCACCCCTCTTTTCCTCGACAACGGCTGTGAGTATAAAGCGCTCCCCTTTTATTACCTCCTCTGACCTTTCTTTGTAAGCTGGTCTTTTCTCTCCTCATGCTAGCTATTTCCCCCCCCCCCTTTTTCCCCCCTCCTCAGATATGTCTTTGAGGAGGCTCCTGGCTTCTCTTTACTTTCTTCCCCTCTCCCTTCTTACCGGATCCCCCTTTCTCTCTTCTTCTGACACGTCTACAATCAATGGATGAGAGTTCGTTTTTCCTTTCCCCCCCGCGCATACATACCTTAGGTAGTCGTCCTCCCCTCTTTTCTTCTCCTTAGCTTCAGTAATACGTGTTCGATATTAGAAGCATTTAACCCTCTTTTATTCTCTTCCCCTATGCCGTAAGGCAAAGTGGTATCGAAAGCGCTCCTTCCTTTTTTCTCTTTCCCCTTTTCCAATACCTTTCCTTTTTTTCTTTTCCATTGCCGGACTGACCTTGTGCGACTTTATAGCAAGCAATTCACTTTTTTCCCCTGGCTTTTCTAAACGGACTTTTCCCCCCCCACCAAAGCCGCGCGTGTAGTGGCAATCTCTCTTTTTTTATCCTGCCCCCTCCTGATCCTCTCTTTTTCCTGACCGCCAGCGAGTACTCCTTTTTCCCCTCTTCGGTTTTCCTTCCCTTTTCTTTTTGGTGAGAAAGGAAGATTCTCCTTCTTCCCCTTCCCCCTTTTTTTTTCTGATTGGAGCAGGAAGTGTGCGCCAGACCTTTCTCTTTCTTCCCCTTTTCCGTTTTCTCTATGTCGGGTTCCTAGAACCAGACAAAGCCTCTTTCTTTTTTTTCTCTTCTCTTTTTTTCCTTTGGTAGAGGAAGAGGAGATTCTTCCCCCCTCCACTTCCCCTCTCGAGGACGTTTTCCCCCCCTTTTCCAGTTCTTGTAATCAGCAGAAGACAGGCAGAGTGTCCCTTTCCCTTTCTCCTTTCCCCTTTCTTTTAAAGTGGTGATGTGATCTCGGCCCCTTTTTTTTTGGCCTCTCCCCCAACTGCTTTTTTTCTTCCCCCCCCCCCAAGGCCAGACTACGCTGTTTACAACGTTTTTTCTCCCCTTTTTTTTTCTTTTTCAGCCTGGCACTGGCAAAACAACGATGATCTTCCCCTACCCTTCGTCTTTTCTTTCTTTTTTCTGAGAGGTTTGTTCCTTTTTAAACATAGGAGGTGGAGAAGGGTTTCCTTTTCCTTCCTCCCCCCCAGATCTCTAACCACCCCCACTCTACTCAATCCCCCCCACCCCTCCTCATTCTCAATCCTCTCTCCCCTACCGTCCTCCCCTCCCCCTATGCCCCCCCCTTCTCTCTTCTTCTTCACTCCTCAGCACCTTCCTTATCGGACACCCGCTTTTCGGCTATTCTCTTCTTCAGTCGTTACCTCTCCACCCTACGTGCTTCACCTTATTTTCATCTCTTTCCCCTATTCTTTACTCTTCCCCCCCTTGGCCCTGCTCCCAGTCGACCCTAGTTCCTATCTCCTCTCGACCACCCCCCCTTTCTTTCAAAGTGAGTTTCAAGATTTTCTCTCCTCTTTCTTTGGTGAGAAAGATGTATTCCCTTCTCTCTCTTTTCTCCTCCGCTTCGTGGATAGGGTGTCGACTATCTTTTCCTCCCGTAAGAATGGAGACCGTAGCTCTCCCTTTCTGACCCCCTTAATGGATAGATTCTTCCCCCCCTTCCCCCTATCTAACGGAAGATCCCTTCTCTCTTTCTCCTTCTCCTCCTTAAAAGCGCCCCCCCCTTCTTTCCCTTTCCTACACTTTGAGGGGGGTTTTTACTGAACTCCCTCACACGATGCGAGATTAACCCTTTTTATTTCTTTTTTTCTTTTTTTGTCACAAAGTGATGGTTGTGGCACCGGTTTTTCCCCTTCCGATCTTTGGTCTCTTTTTTTCTTTAGGGATTTGGCCAGGAAGAGAGTCCTCTTTATTTTTTCTTTTTTCTTGGACTCAACCCCCCCTCCTTCCACTTCTCCTCGTCTGCTCCCCCTTTTTTTTTTAGGGCGGGGAAATTTACTCTTTTCCCCCCCTCCGGGAGGAGAGCTGGTTCCCCTTCCTGACTCTGGCGGCAGAAATTTCCCCTTTCCCCCCCTTTTCCGATGCCGATAGCGGGCGTCTTTCCCCTGTCTTGTTCCTGGCAATAGGAACGGCGCGCTGTTTTCTTCTCATTTCCCCTCCCCTCTGCCCTCATCAAGACGGTTACACTTTCCCCCTTTTTCTTTTTCCAAGTAATCGTCCTTTTTCCCTGTTTTTCCGCTCCCCCCCTGGACCTTTGTTCCTCCCCCCTGTCGCGGACGACTCGCGAGGTCCCGTCCCTTTCCCTGTCCTTTTAGAGGCGGCGATAACGGCCTGACTTCTTTGTCTTTTCCTCCTGCTGACCTATGGAAATTCTTCCCCACTTTTCTCCCCCTGCAAAAGGAGGAGGAAGCTAATACGGGCCTTTTCCTCTCCCCCTTCTTTTCTTCCCCCGAGAGACAAATTTGCGATCCTGTCCTCCTCTCCCTTTTTGAAAGTGCCGTTTCCTTCTCCCTTCGCTAAGGAGCTGTAAAGCCCCATGCCCCCCTTCCTTTTTCTGGGAACGAAACAGGCGAACGGATTTCCCTTCCTTTTGTTTTTTCATATCTCCCTTCCAATAACCAGCGTACTCCCCTGGACGCTTGGCCCACTATTGGTTATCTCTTTCCTTCTTCCCCTCTTGCCTTCCCCCCTCTATGGGAAAGACATCCTCCCCCCTTCTTTGCAGACGTTGATGCGATTGAGCGTAGTTTTCTTGACAACCATTTTCTTTTCCTTTTTAGTCTAAGCTCCCTTTCCTGAACGTGTTCTTAATCTGTAATTCTCTCTCCTTTTTTTTTTGTCGCGATTTGCCAGGAATAAGATACGTTCCTGACCTCATTTGCCTTTTTTCCGTCTCCTCCGGACTGTTCCTTTTCCCGATTTTCGAGTCGGACTTAGATCTTATTACGTCCTCCCCTACCTCTCCCCTTAAGCGAACCTGGGTAGGAGCCGGCTAGACTCTTCTTCCCCCATTTTCTTTGCCCCATACTATTTTCCCTTCTTTTCTCCCAGTAAAACCTGGGTCGTTCGGATGTTGTCATTTTTTTTCTTCCTCCTTTCCCTTTTCCCCGAAGACGATGATCCTGATCTACTCTCCATTTTTTTTTCTCCTCTTACCTCTTTCTCCCCTATTCCCTTCTTTTTTCTCTAGATAGATGGAAAAGTTGCGCGTTGATTATTCCGTCCCCCTTACTCCTTTTTTCTTTTTCTTTTCATCGTATTCGGGACACATCATTAAAATCCGGGATCCCCATTTCCATCCTTCCCCTCTCTCCCATTCTCAATTTTTCTTCTCTGTATGTTGTTGGAAGACGCTGCCCCCCTCTCCTCCTTCTTCCTTTCGGCTCATACCAAGATTCGATGTCGGTTCCTCACTTCTATCTTCGATCCATTTTTCTTTCTTTCCCCCGGACGGCTATGATAACTTGTTCTCTCTCTTTTTTCCCCCCCCAGTCAAATGAGAAGTAACTGATCTTTTCTTTTCCTCTTCCTTGGTTAGCGGCTTCTTCCTTCATCAAAAGTGCATAAGGTGTCTTCTTTCTTCTGGCTGGACAGGAAGAATAACCTATGCTGGCCTCCCTCTCTTTTATATAACCTTTCTTTCCCCCATTGTAAAGGAGAGGATGTCTTTCCCCCATCTTTTTCTTCCCGAAATCGGAGTAGAAATAAAGGACTTTTCTTACCCTGCTATCTTCTCCTGCCCTCTTTCATGGGATGTAGTGTCCTTCTCTTCTTTTTTTCTCAAAAGATAGGACCAGTCATCGGTCATCCTTTCTTTTCGCCTCTCTTGACAGAAGAGGAGTGATGGAAAAGGACCCTTTTCCTCTCCCCGTTCTTTTTCTCTTCCCACTCTCCATTCCCATTTATAGTTGCGCTTTTCTTGGACGTTTCTTCTCCTTGTCCTTCGGATTGCTTCTCCTTTTTCTCCATTGTGTCAGATGTGAAAGAGGTACATTTCGTCTCCGGTCTTCCCCTTTTCTCCCTGGACGGGACGTAAAGAGAAGCCCTCTCACAAAGACCCTTTTCGTTTGTTCGGTCCCTCTTTTTTTTCCCCTGGTGACGAGAATAGGAAAAACGTTCTCCCTTGTACTCGACAACGGGAAGGAACCCTACTTCTACCTTTGTCGGTCTTCCCCCCTTTTAACCTGGAGAAAGCTGATAACCGGTCCTCTTTTCTTTCTCTTGTTATACGATCCTAGTAGATAGCTGCTACTTGCGGCTTTCTTTTTTTCTCTTTTTCCCAACTGGTCTCCCTCCCCTTAGCATATGGAGAAAAGGGTAGAGTCTCCTTTTTTTCTTTCTCCCCTTTTAAAAGAGTCGGAGCACACCTCCCCACCCACCCCTCTTCCCCTCTCTTAAAACACGAATTCGCCCTCCGTGCCCCCCCTTCCTTTTTCCGGGTCCGTTTTTGAGCCGAAGAAAGGTCCACGATCTCACGCCCTCCCTAATTCCTTTCTTTCTCCCTTTATGCGTAAAGGTGAAGGGTTGCAACCACCCCATTTTAATTCTTCATAAGATAATAAAAAAGTTCTGTCTCCGGAATTTCCCCCTCAAAGTTTATTGAAAGCTTCCCTTTCCTCCCTATGATCGAGAGAAGGATCCGGGTATCTTCTCTTTCTTTCCCCCGCAAGAGAGAAATTCATGATCTTTTTTCTTCCCGGCGCCATGATGCGTGGATTTTCCTTTCCTCCCCGTAATTCTTCTTTTCCCCGAAGCAAGGTAAAGAGTTTGTTGCCCCCCTCTAAACCCCCGGAAGAGAGCGCCATCTCTCTTTTGATTAGTTTTCTCTCCCTTTCCTTACAAAGATGATTTTTCATCTTCCCTTTTCCCCCCCCCCCCCCCAAAACCCCCCCCCCCACCCACCCTGCCCCCCTCTGTTTTTTCCCCCATAGTGGTTGTTGAAGTGAAAGGCTTTTTTCCCCTCCCCCCCCTCTCAGAAAGTGCGTAAACGCGTTTATTTTTTCATCCTCCCCGAACATTTCCTCTGAGGTAAAATCATTTGCAGGTCTATTGAAGTTCAGATATTCCTCGTACTCTTTCTTTCTTCTTCTTACGAAGGAACCTTTACCTTTTTTCTTCGGCTCGCACGGGTAAGGTCCAGATACCCTTTTTTTACCATTCCCACTATTTTCCCCCTTAACGACATCGCGTTGTCTGGTTCGAGGTCATCCTCCTTTCAGACAATCCTCAACGGTATGGAGAAACTCTTCTTCCCTCAGACCTCGTTATTGAATAGGAGCTCTCTCTCCTTTCTTTTCTCCAGAATTCTTTTCCCCTTCGCTGGCGCATTCAGAACGATGCTGAGTAGTTGGCCCCCCCCTTTTAATCATCGCGTCTTGCCACTAACAGCGCGGGTTTGTTTTTCTTTTCTTGCGATCTTTTCTTATGGAAATTATGGAACGGCAAGGGTGGTTCCTCTCCTTCCTCCGAAAAACAAAGAGACAAGAGATCGCCCCTCTCCTTTCTCACATTTTCCCCCCTTTCTTGGGGGGTCTGCACTTGGACTTTCCTTAATAGCAAACAAAGTGATGCGGAGGAAGCTGGCTTATCCTTTTTTTGTTTAACTCCCCTAAGACTACTGTGTCTTTTTTTTTGAATCGGTTTTTTTTTCGCTTTCCCCTAAGCGATCACTGACGAACGACCAAACTTTTTTTTCCTCCTAGTGTCGTGAGGACCGTAAAGCGGCAGCCAGTCATCCCTCCCTTCTTTTCCCAGCCTCTTTTTTTTCTTCCTTCAAAGCGAGCTTACAAAAAAGCCGTCTCCCCCTTCCCCCCTGTGTAAACCAAAAGCTTGTGCATCCTCTTTTTCGGTTATCTTTCCCTCCCCTGCGGGCGGATTTTCTGGTCTCCGCCAGCAGACATGGGGAGGGCACCTTTTTTTTCCTTTAAGACCCTCCGTACTCAACGGCCTCGATCTTTTACCAGTGAAGCAATCGCCTTCTCCACCGCTTCTTCCTCACGTTAGATTTAATTGGATTTTCTGTTCGGCGGAGGAAAGGAGGTTAATCCTTTCCTTTCCCGAGTCTGTTTCTCCTTTAGTCGAAAAGGGTGTTCCTTCTTGTCGCGTTTTGGAATGGGGAAGACCCTGTCTTCCCGTTTCTTTTAATATTCTTTTTTTTTTTCTCTACTTTCTCTTTTTTTTCTTTTTTCTTTTCTGTGCTTTTTCCTTTTTTTTCTTTTCTTTATCTCTTTTTTTTATGGGAGAGCCCTTCCTAATTTTCTTCTTCCAACGATTGCCGCGACCCCCCCCCTTGCACGGAAGACGATGAGTACAAAATTTCCCCGCGTCATGAAAAAAGCTCATTGGCGTGCAGTTCCTCCGGGCGGCTTTCCGCAGAAAGGCGCTTCCCCGG
>Ga0179593_1452970_pt1 | contig 17855 bp, 22 predicted proteins | sample CZODoug2_1_08_16_FD_185931 | JGI IMG/M metagenome (GOLD analysis project Ga0179593, IMG submission 185931) | Vadose zone soil fungal communities from Angelo Coast Range Reserve, California, USA - CZODoug2_1_08_16fungal (PacBio error correction) | ecosystem: Environmental > Terrestrial > Soil >... | reverse complement strand
TTTCTTCCCCCCTCGCGTCCCCCCCAACGGCACTTTTGAGGTCGGAGTTTGGCTTTTTTTTGCTTAAGTAATTGACTTCTCGTCCTTTGTTCGTCCACCAAGGTTTTTTTCCGTTGTCACATCCCCAATATGGATGGCAGCCCCTTTGTCGCTGATGAAAGTGGCCGGAGCCTTTTCGACCAAAATATCTCCCCTCTGCTCCTGGCATGCGTCCACTCGCTTCCTCCCTTGTTCAGGGGTCCCATCGTGATAGACCTCAACGGGTGTCGCACCGGAATGTCCTAGAGCACTGGAGGTCCCTGGAATGCTTTTCAAGTGCCGTACTCTTCCCCTCCCGCCCCCCTGTGCCCCACCGATTACTCCCCACCCGACGCAGCCTGTCATTGAGGAGATGCCGCTTTTTCTGGGTCCCCCGGATTTCCCGCCCACCCGTACTGAAACGTTTATTTCCAAAGCCTACCATGCAGTCTCCCGGGAACCCGTTACAGACCCGGCTTGGAACGGAACGCTACTCTTCCCCCCCCCCTCTACCTTCCGTTCCTTCCCTTTACTTGGCACCGGTTCGGCAGTGGAGCTCCGCACCTGCCCCCTTTGTCTTCTGTGACCCCTGGCACCATTACGCTTTCCATTTCTTGCGCCGGAGTTTGCACGTTATACACTAACCTCCTCTCCTCGTTTGTGATAGGTACCCATGCGTTACTTTTTTTGATGACTGACAATCTTGATTTTTTTCTGCCTTATTGCCTCCCCGTTCGCCCAGTCTGCCAACTTTTAAACGCAAAGTTATTGTCTTCCCTCCATGGCTGTCCTACCCCTCACAAGCACTGGCATCCAGGTTAGTTTGCGTCTGAGTTTGTTCCTCCCTTTCCCATCACACGGTCCGTTGCATACTGATGTGTTTGAGGCTTTTCGCCTCCGTCGAGTGAAAGGATGCATATTTCCCCCCCCCCTTGCCTTCTGTTAGTCTTTGTGCCGCTTGTTTTCAGTTTTCCTGAAGCTTGCGAGGTGGAGTTTCCTTGACCGTGACTTCTTTTTGCGGCCCGCGATCGGGATGGCTGACTATCCTTCCCCGCAACCGGTGGACACCACGCTGCCAACCCCCGTCCCACGCCCGAGCTCCCTGCCGCATATTAACTATGGACAAGCGTCACACCCTGGCACCCCCTTCGTCCTTTCCGTCCTGGCGCATCAAGACCGAGGGGGATCATTTTCCCCCTTTTCTTCCAGGCTCTCCCCCCCGGGGACTGTCGCACCCGTTTTCGTCTTCCCCCCCACTTCCTTTTTCGCAGGGGAAGTCCTCAACGGTTGTCCCCCGCGCTTCTTGTGAGGACTCTGCGCTCGCGCGGGTTCCATCAGTTCCGCGCCGTTTTTAGGCCGGGGACCGGGGGTTTGGTTTTGCTTTCCAATCATCCCCCGCTCATTTGGATTCCGGGTCTATCCCATTTTCAGTTTACTACCTTGCAAGGTATCTTCATCCCAGGAGTTTCGAGAAGACATCGTGTTTAGCCCCCCCCCCGACCGTATCCACAAGCAGCAGTGATTTTTCATCCTTACAATCCCCTCGTCCTGCCGCACCCCTCACGGTCAACCATTTGTTTTTGAGGGAGCTGATCAATTCCACTAGAGCTCGATTGAGCGTCAAGTTTCCCCCTCCTTCTTTCGATGATTGAATGTGTCTGGGGCCGTCACTGGCTTTCAGCGTGAGGAGAGGACAGCTGCCCTGAGGCCCTTGCATTCCCTCACACATTTCCTCCCATTTTTACCCACCGCCGTCGTTAGGCCAGCCGCTTCCCGACCGAGATCCCCTTAGATTCCCCTTCTTTGGTATGACCCCCCTCCGCCAACCCTAATTGCCATTTCCTCTTCACTGAACATGTGTTTGTCGGTAACTGACCTTCTCTTTCACCTAGAGTGTGCCTCAGCTTTGGCGCTTGGGATATTGGCGCCCACCCCCGTTACCGCGTCCCTTTCGGAAGAGTGGTCTTCCTTTTCATACTGGGCCCCTTTTTACTTTTTGTCCCTGTCTTCGGAGGTTTTTTTACTTTGTTCGAAGGCGCCTTCCTGATATTTATGAGGCTGCTCTTTAACGAACTGCACATTTTGGCTGGTGGGCGCCTTAGTCCCCCTGATTCTAGGCTGGGTGTAACCCTTGGTTCGTTCTCTGCTTCGTTTTATTTTTCTTGGGCCTTTGCGCAGGTGAGTGCCTGCTCGTCCTTCGCCCTGTCTCTATGTCCGAGCCCCCGAATTGTTTCAGTTCGTCCGATGTCTTTTCTTTGAGGAAGAGGTTTTATTTCCCCAGCGTATGGCGCCCTTAGTTCATGCCCCGCCTTTTGATTTCTTGGGTGCGGACGGTTATTTGCGTTTCATGCTTGAGTTTACTCTCGTTCCCTCGCGAGTCCAATCCCCCCCCCCCCCCCTCATGGGTCTAGATAGCGTCCGCTTCCATCCCCCTGAGGGGGGGGTTTTTGTGGGTTTTGGGGGGTTTTTTTGGCCCTCTCCCGCACTACGGTTCTCCGAGCGCCTGTAGTGGCCTCCCCCCCGTCGCCGCTCCTTCGGGTTCCTCTTTCCGGATGTGCCAGTCCGGTTTCTCTCCCCACTGAATGGCAGCGTTCTCCCTACTGTTCCGCGCGGTTTTGAGACGCGCCCGGACCTTTCTCTTCGAGGCGCGTGCCTCCTGCCCGTTGCAGGACTTGTTCGTCACCTTTTTGTCAACCACTGGGGACGCCTTCCTGTGCTTCTTGAAAGGCCACTTTTACAGGGAGAGGCCATTGCTTTCTTCTGTGTTCCTACTTTGACCAACCCCTTTTTGACCCCGGACGCCTTACGAATAGGTATTTGAGGACCCTCCCCCGCAGGAACCGAGGTTCGCTCGCCCTTTGCCATTTGCCACGGCATTTGAAAAAAAATGTATTCTCTCGTCCAGCATCCCTTGGTCCTTTCCATCTATAGAGCCCTCGAAGCAGATGACCCCATTCTCCCCGGGTCGTGCAGTTGACCGCCAACCCCGTAGTGGAAAGTTCAGACAGTTCTCGCGACTGCTGGCGTTCCTTTTGGTCTTCTTCCGACTATTGCTTCTCCCCTTCTGTCAACTACAACCCTTGATCTCGTGGATGGCTGATGGCCCTTTTCGCTACTTGCTCCGCTCTTTCCCCCGAGGTGCCACCTTCACATTGTCACTGCTGCCCCCTCTCTCACTGAGTGCCCACACAGGTTCCCCCCCCTACTTGCATTTCAGAGTGCGAATCCCGCATCACCGGATTGACCTTCTCTTTTCGATTCCAATGAGCAATGTTTTCCCCGGCAGGCCCACCCGACCCACAAACCCTCTCTCCCCTCGCGTATTTTTTCCCTGCACACTGCCTTCCAGCCGAAAGAGTCATGTCAGATTTTTGCTCAACTGGCACCGCACCTATGGTTCTCTTTCCCCTACTACGTTGTTGGTGTTTTTCTATATCTCCTAGGTTTTGAATTGCCGCAAACTTCTCCATCCCGGTTTCGTATAATGGAGCCGTGTATTTATCTTGCACCTCTTTTTCCGGCTCTCTATGGTTGTGATCCTTTTTCCCCCTCGCCTGCTCAATTGTCACTTTCCCCCTCTCTTTTTTTTGCCTCGCTGTGAGCTTTTTTTGCCCCGCTGAATGGGATGTTTTCCCCTTTTGTCCTGTTTTCCCCCCGATGTTGCGTCCGGGGTTTTGCCTTCCCTTTCTTGACGACGGTGTTTTTATGGGGTATCGACGCGTGTCCGCTTAACCTCCCCTCCCCTCGGGCATCAGCCGCCCCCCGCCCGCCATACTCCATCGGTGGTAGGGTGGTAGCTTTGGGGGTATTTTGTTCTTTCTTTACTATTATGTCTGAAATCCTTTGAACTGAAGAGTTGTTCGGCTAAGGTCTCACCCTGGGCCTGTTGGCGTCCGTTGTCGCGCATGCCTCCTTGCCTCCCACCATTTTTTTGATGACGAGTGAGTTTTTCTCCTTTTGATCCCTTCCCTCCCTCCAGGATGATTCTTCCCCCCGTGACGTTTGAGAGTAAATTTTTTACCGTTGAAGGAAGACGAGCCAGGCCCCCCTCTGTCTTGGCGGCACTTCTCCGCTCAAGATTCGTAATTTGTTCCTTTTTTTGTTCCTTTGAGGGGCTGTCCCCACCTGTGGTAATTTTTCCACTTTGCCGAAGACTTTTCCCCTGGATAAAGATAGTTCCATTTGTATTCCGCCGTATGCCATTTGTTGCCTGGATCCTCTCCAGGAGTCCAGTTCCCAATAGGTCGATTTTCCTCCCCCTAGAGTTTCCCCCAGTATGCAATGTCTCCCATCCGATTTTGGCTTTTTCTTTTGTGGTGCCTCGGTCAAGTTAAATCACTTCGCCTTTCCTGTGGGTTTTGCAGCCACACGAAAGGCGATTTTTCGTCGGGCTAAGTTGATAGCTAGCTCCGTCCCAGATTCCCCAGCTTTCCCTGCACCGAGAGTCCTTCCGCTCCCGCGATTTACTCAGTGAATACAGTCATCCCAGGCTTCCCCTGAAGTTTCCCCTACTCCGTGGTGAGCAACCGTCCACTTCCCCAGATGTCTTTTTGCGATTGTTCTGCCTCCAAGGCATCCGGCCGAGTAAATTTTAGACGATCGCCTTGCACGTCCAGCACTACCATGCACGCATATCGACCCCTTTGCCCCGAGAAGCTGCGAAGCCCCCGTTAAGGCCGAAGAGAAACTCTCAGATTCACTGAAGGTGACAATAGGGGGCGGTCAAGCCATCCCCTGCATGCTCCGGGCCCTGGGGCCTCCAGACCCAAGTCCGAAGACTTCACCCTCAACTACTTAAGTAAAGGGTAAAAGTTTATTTGGTTTGCTTGTTTCAGTTAAATTTTCCCCACCCTCTCCCCGAAGTGAAAGTAGGAGGTCAAGATTCCGGTCAGTGAGCTACCATATCCCCACTTCTGAGTAAGTATTTTTTCATTTTCCCCCCCGATGCTTCGGACGTCACGTCTTCGGAAAGGGCAGCTCCTCTTTCGTTCCTTTTCTGAGAGATGGGGCGCCCCCGCTGATGGATCTTTTTCTCCTGCCTTATATGATTACTTTTTTCCTGTACTGGAAAGGCTTTTTTCCCTGCTGAGATGTGTTGATGGCGCTGCAGGTTCCTGCTTCCCCTAAAGGCGCACTGGCTTGCTTCTCCCATAAAATGACACCTCCGTTTAATTCTAGTCCCCCCCCCCCCGTCAAAGCCCCCTGTTGCCCCCATCTTTGCCCCTTACGCTTTTTAGATCCGCCCGTTTCTTTGACCGTGGACGGGTCCGTTCCCCATGGGCCTCACTTCGCCGTCTTGGTGCGGCGGCACCTCCCCCTTTTGCAGAGTCTCACTTTTCCTTTTTTTCTTCGGGGGCGGGTCTGTTTGTCCTTGCGTCCCCCAACCCGACGTGTGTTTTGTTCCGTTTTACGCCTTCTTCCGCCCGGTTGAAATTAGCTCCTCGAGCCAAAAAAATTTTCTTCATCGACCCCATGACTCAATAATTTTGGGATGATTGATTGAGACACCATGTCGGACTTTTTGGACCCGGAAAACCTTTTTTTGCGCAACATATTTCTAGAGAGTTTTAATTCTCCAGAGCGTAGTGAAATTTCGGGACCTTGCCCACTGCTTTTCCATTCCTGAAGTATTTATTCCCGTTGCGTATCAGGTGGAATGGTCGCCACTTTTACTTTGAATTCCCCGCTGTCGTGAGGTCCTTAATCTGCAATGTCCCGAATGTTAGCTCTGAGGTTTCGGGGGGTTTTTAAAGGCTTGTCACAGGCTCGTTGCCATCTTATCTCTTTCTTTTTTCGGGGCCTTCTTTGTTTTCTTTTTTTCACCCAGGTGTTTTTTACGTTTTTTTTTAAGCCCTTCCCTACGGAGCGATTTACCGCGCGAGTCCCAGCCTCAACTCCTTTTTGGCTCCTCTGGCCATTTTCCCCCCCCCCCCCGCGGCCATATATTAGGTTTTGAACCCTTTGGACTTGCTTTCCAGTTTGACCGAACCCGGTGGGGCCATCTTTTCCCTTTTTCTAAACGACTTTCTTTTTCCTTTTTTTTCAGCACAGCATGCCCCCCCGGCCAGTTGTGAGAACGTTGCTGCCTTAACACTACATTATGTCCCCCCTTTTATGGTGTGGCGGTTCCCTCATGTTGGAAATTCGCCTTACTGTCCCCCTTCTGTTCTTTTCTAATTTCTACTTGAACGAAGGGGGAGCCTCTGTCTCCATTTAGCCCTGACTATTGACCACCACACGAACTGATTTTTCCCTCCCACCAGCTATCCTTTTCCCTCCCCCCCCCGATTAGCGTAATTTTGTTGTTCTTTTACCCTCCTGCTCCAAATGGCCTCGTTTTCCTGCCATGGGAATCTAAGTTAGGTGGCTGGTGTTTCTGTTGCCACTTTCCCCCCCGTCCAGTAAAGGAACTTCTTGGTCCTTTTAGTTTTGGCCATTGCTTTTTTTTTTTTCGTTTTAAAGGTTTTTGCCTCTCCTTTTGCACGGAGTACTTTCGGCGTACTTTCGGAAGCCATTTTTCCACGTTGACTTTCATCGCTTGTACCCCCCACCCCTTCCTTCTTCATGGACTCCGTTATTGCGGTTTTTGGGGTGTTTTTGTCCTTATGGGACGACATCGTTGCCCCTTCAAACGTTTTTCCTCCCTCAAATGCTAGTCCCTTTTTCCCCATTCCGGGGGCCAAATTTAGGCTTTCTTCCGATTGGAACCCTCTGACCTTCTTCATCGGTGGACTCAGGTCCTTCTTCTGATTCTCTGTTTGTCTTTCTTCTCCTTTTTTTCCCCCGGCCCAAAAAACGATCCCTCTCATGCGTCCGTTCCAAGGATGAACCTTGTGTGCCTGGCCAGCGCCCCCCCTTCTGTCCCTCAAGTAGACGAGAAGTAGACCTTCCCTTCCTTCTCTTCAGCTCCTACTCTTTTTTCCCCTTTTTTTCCCCCCAAAGGTGGTGGGTTAAGATTATTTTCCCTTTTGTTCAGAAGATTAATATCTTTCTCCCCCGTTGTTGGTGGTGTCTCGATTCTTTCTTTTCTTTCTGGACACCTAAGAATTTTTTCCCCCGACATGAGGGTCACTAAGTCTGTGATTCTTTTTTCATCGGCCGTAAACGTCCATTTCTCCCGAAGTTGAGGTGCCCACCCCTCCTTTTTGGGCGGGCACTCCAAATTTTTCCTTGTCTCCTGATCGAACTCATTTGGCGGTTCATTTTCCCCCCCCCCCTATCGCCCCCAGAGACCTTCCCGGCTTTCTTCCCACGATGAAGCTGGGTCAGTTCCCTTTTTCCCAATTTGATAAGACCAGCCGCATTTTCCATTCCTTTTTGAAATCTGAGTTCCTTCTCTCCTTTTCTTCAGACCCTCCCCTTTCTTCCCGTACGTCAGATGTTTTTTTTCACCTCCCTCACCCGATTCGGCACCTCCCTTCATTAAATGAGGTCGATGGAATTCTCTTCGCGGGTTTAGGTCAAAGTTTTCCTTTCCTTCATTTTAGGGCAACAGCGAAACATTCCCTTATTTTACCTTTCAAACAACTTTTCTTTTTCCCTGATTCGGCCAACTCCCCAAGGCTTGCTAATCAATTTCCCCCTGCGATTACCCGCTCTACTTTCCCCCCTTTAACCCCGGTTCTTTTTTCTCCCCCTTCCCCCTCCCTTATTGCGAATACCCTTTCCCTTCAATCGGCCCTTTTTTCTTCGCCTCTTTCATCGACAAACCCGACCCCTCCTTCTCCGCAGGATAGCGGGTGTTTTGAGTCTTCTCGAAGGGCCTTTTTTTTTTTGACGCACAACTTTATTTTCGAATTCCCCTGGCCTTCTTTCTCCCCCCGTCATGCATTCTTCCTAAATTTCAAAGTATACAACGTTTTCATTCTTCCCTTCGTCTTTTTACTTCCCCCTCGGGACCCGCCCCCCCTTTTTCCCTGTGCCCATTTTTTGCGTTGAGTTGCATCGACACTCGTTGCCATTTTCCTTCTCGGTCTCCTGAGGCCGAAGAGGTGATAGGAAATTGTCACTATTGCCCCCCCCCCCTTCCTGTAGAGTCACCCCCCTGTTCCTTTGCGTAAAAGTACGATTAACCCTCTTTGTTTGCAAGCTTTTTGACGCGTGTGACGCCGCTTCCCCTATCTTCTGCTGTTTTACTCTCTCTCTAACCCCCCTTCCGTCCTTGAGGAGATTTGCCCAACAGAGACAGCAGCCCTGTTTTTCGACACCCTCGCACTTTTTTTTTTTCTCTGCGATGCAGCGGCCGCGCCTGTTTTGATTTCCATTTCCCCCCCCCCCCCCATACAGCACCTTCTTCATGGGCAGATCTGCGGCATCCTTTACCCCTCCCGTGGATCCGGCCTGAAATTTGACCTCCCCCCTTTTGCCAAGTTGCCGTTCTCCCCGTTTTTCATGGCGGTGAAGCATTGTCTGTTTAAGTCATTCTTTTTCGACAGTTTTTTCCTGTCGGCTGGGGAACTTTCGGCTGGGGTTCTTTTCACAGTTCCTCTATTCTCCACAATAAATAACCCGTTTCCCTGATTCATTTCTCCCCCTTTTTTTTCCGTGCACTCATTTAGGCCTTGCTTCTTCCATGAGTAGAAAGAAAAAATTTTTGGTTCCCTCCCCCCCCATTACCCCATCCCCCTCCCCTTTTAACTACCAAACAGATTAAATATTCTGACTAACGATGACATCTCGAATGCCGCCCCTCTTTTCTCTTTGTTAGGGAGATATGCAATCCCTTGATCATTAAAGAGTCTTCTCTTTTTTCCCCCGTAGATTCCCTTTAGTTGCCTTCTGGGCGGGTATGGACACTTTTAGTGGTCTTCCTCCGATCGGCGGATTAGGTATCCGGCCCAAGGGGGGGGCTTCTCACCCCCCTTTTTAGCATCCCCCCCGCCGCTTTTCAAAGGCCCTTCTGAGTCCCCGCAGTCCCGATATGCCGATTCCTCCTTTTTTGTCCCCCCCCCTCCGAGCACGAAGCCACCTCTAGTCCGTAAAGAATGAACCTGTTCTCGCCCCTTCCTCTCTCTAACTCCTTTTTATTCCCCCTGCTTTGATCCTGGGTTTTCGCATTTATCCCTCCTTTCCCCCTTTCCCCTCGCCTTCGAGGCTCCTTGTTCTTTTCTACTTCAGGATGGCGATGTGAAATTACTTGGTTCATCGCTCTTTTTTTACCTGGAAGGACAAGCTTTTGTTGTTGTAGAAATTCTCCCCCCCCCGAGAAGGTCCTGTACTTGTGCTAGGGATCCTTAGGGAGTTGGCTGCCTCTTTGGCCCCCCCTTTGGGAGATCCATTTCGGTTTTCCATCGATGGTAGGGCTTTTAGATGTGATTTCCCTCCTTTACGGAAGCAGAGTTTCCCTGCTCTCCCTAACTTAGGACGTTTTGGGCGGGTTTGCTGTTTCCCTCTTTTTCAATTTTTTTCCCGGGAAGTAAGTCGATAGTGTGATTTTTTTGTACTGCTTGCTAATCTCCTGTGAGAGAGGTCCTCCCTTTTCTCCCCGAAAGCTTCTTTATTTCTGATTTCGAATAATAGTAACTCCGGCTTCCTCCATCCGGATCCCTCATGGATTTTTCGTTCTACAACACACCCGGCGCTTCCCGTTCTTTTCCGCTTCCCCGAGATGTTACTGGTCTAGCCTGCCTTTTTTTGCGCGTTTCCCCTCTTCTCCCGCGGGGTGAGCACTCCAACTGTTACCCAGGAAACAGTTTTAGTCGCGTAGGACGGCCGGCTCCCATCTCATGAAGAGGTGTAACAAGCCATTCGTGCCTCCTTTCTTTGCATGCCTCGGCAAGGGTCCTCCGACGTTTTCCCAAACACTGGTTTTTTTTTTGGCTTTCCTGGATCTGTTCACAGAGCAAACCCTGCGGGCATGCCCCCCCCCTGCGCAAGTTATTACGACTCGTGAGGCCTGAAGAAAAGGTTTCCGCTTTTTTAGTTGCTTTCTCTTTCCACCCGGCTTTTGACCCATTTTCTTTGTCCTTCTCCCCCGTGGGGCCGGTTCCTAATCTCTTTACCTCCTCTTCTCAGAGTCCTGGAAAAAGAACATTCTCCCCCTCTTCCTGTTTGGTTTCGTGCTTGCTTCTCGCCCCTGCATGCCCCCACCGTCGTTTTTTAGTTTTCCTAGTCCTACCAAACCGGCTGGCGCGCTTTACCTTCCGAAATATAAGTGGCCTCAGTTTTTCCCCCCCCGCAAATCCCCCCCCCCTCTGCTGGAGTATTGCTTTTGGGCTTCGGGTCGGCCAATTTCTCAGTAGTCCCCCCCCCCTTCCCATCATCACGATTCCGTTCGTTCTAAGGGTAATGCTCCCCCACCCGCCCTATTGTGCCCTTTTTTTCCCCCAGCCCCTTCCAACCCGCACTTGGTTGTACTCAACACAGAATATTTTCCCCCCAACAGCGCCTGGGAAATTGTCCCCCCCTGGTTTACGGCAAGGAAAAGAACAACCTCCTATCTCCAACACTTTCCCCTTCCGAAATGATAAAGGCGTCGACACTTCATGTTCAAGTTTTGCTCAGTTGTCCCTCAAAATTTTTCGGCCTCTATTTCCTAATAATAATATTTTTTGTTTTTCTGATTTCCCATATGGGTGAGTGTACCTTCAAGTTTGAGCCTTCTTTTCGTATACTGCTCTTTTTTTTAACATCCTCCTAGTTCGTTTTTTTATTTTTTCTTCTGAATTGCGTTTTCTTTTTTCCCCCCATCCCAAGAGAATGTTTGACCTTTATTTAACTATTCCTTATGTGATTTTTCCTGTGCACGACCCCATTTTTCCTTTGGCGCGCCTTTCTTTCCTTCGTTGGTTGCCACTCGGTTGATTTCTTCCTTTGCCGCTCGTTGCTTTTTCCTCCTCCAAGATTTTACCTACACTCAATGGAACAACTCTTTAATGAGGTTTTTCGTGTTTGTGTGTAGTCTCAATGCTCTTTGAATCTACTATCTCCAAGAATGGGGATGAGTGTATTCCCTTCCTCTGTGGGGGGAGGCTTATCGATCCCGCGAGAAAACATTTTTTTTTTTTCCCCCCCGTGGGATCTAGGTGTGTTTTTCCCCCCGTATTTGGATGAGCTTCATCTCGTTTCCCTCGAGGTACTTCTTTCCCTTCCCCCCGAGCTGATGGACGTCGGCCAGAACAATTTTTTTTTGCCGTGCCTTTTTTTTCCCGACGAGCACAACTTGAGCTTGCCAGAGTGAATTCTTCGAATATTGCGACTTTTTTTCACAGATTAGTATTTCCTGTGCAGTCCCTTTAGCTTTGCGGCCCCATGACTTTTTTACTGCTTCCAAGAGTGGTGGCCACAGGTCTTCCGGAATACGTGCCACTCTTAATCAAGATTCTAAACTCTTTCCGGTGTTAGCCCTCGCATGGGTTCCGCCTGGTTTCACTTCTACCGGCAAGTCCTCGCCTCCTGTTGCATTTCCGTGCCCCCTTCCTTCTCCTTTCAGGTCACGGCTGCAATGCCTCTTTGGGCTTTAGAATGTGGTATGCGGCAGCGTAGCCCCCATAAAGGAGATTTTGTTTGAGTCGCCCCCCCCCCCCCCGGGCTAGTTCCTTTGAGTAGGATTCATATTGATCGTCCTTCCCCCCGTGCCTCCCCCCCCAAGAATATTCCCTCCGTCACTCTTTTGTAACTAGAATACTCTCCCATTTTGAATAAAGAAAGCCTTTTTCCCGGCTAATTTCTGCAACATAAATTCAGCATGACGTTTAGACGCAACCTTCCTCCCACTCTCATGGAGTTAATATTCTCTCTGAGAAAGGATTCCCGTCGTACATTTCCTCCTAATCGCCGAACACCCCTTGACTCACCTTTCCAAGCGCAAGGCCTTTTCAAGCCTCCTCCTACCCTTATCCTTTCGTATAGCGCCAAACGACCCCCTCTGCACCCCCCCTGGTCCCCCTCAGGGCGCATTTGGTTTTTTCTCCCTTCTTCTCCAACCTGGAAGCTTTCACTGCCGTCTTGACTTCTTCCTGATACGATATTTCCCCCGAAGGACGCTACGTTTTCTTTACGTCCCCCTTCCCTTAGTTTCTGCCCTAACTGCCCCGCGGACGACAGTCAGGAGCCCCTGTTCGTTTCCTTAGCCGATTCTGAACCCCAAAATGATGCAAGCCCTGGGTGACATGAACCTCCTTCCCTTTCCTTCTTTTAGCCGCGGGATCACATTATGTTCATTCCCGAGGCCCTCTTTTGGGTTCAAGGTTTTTTTTCTCCCCCCACGAGCGGGTGGCTCTTGTATAGCGGTTTTTTTCGGTCTGCCTGGCGGCCTTTTTCAGGGGGTGCCTGTCTCCCCCGATTGTGTTCGCTCTTGCCGTTGGCCGCAGAAAGTTATTTTTTCCACCCTCTTTTCTTGACTATAGCACAGGACCCTTGTCCCATTTTTTTTTCATTCTCGCAAGGCTCGTTTGTCCTTCGGATCCTGGACGGGGGCAGAGCTTCCTTTCCAATTGCCTCTTTCTTGGGCGGCAGTTCCCTGACTCTTCATTCAGCCTTAGGTTCATCCCCTTTTCTTGTTGGCTTCCAGGAGGATGGGTCGATCCCGTCCAACACGATTGTGTCTTTTCTTTTTTTCCCATATCCCCTAGCATAAATGCGGTTTCCTTTCCTTTCTACCCTTAGACCATTTTCCTAAGAAGAGATTGGTCATTATCACCTTCTTTAAGGGAACCCTGAAACCCCACCCTTAGCGCCCTTCCCCCCCTCCCGAGAGAAGCCCGTCGCCACAGAGGGTAGTCACTTTGGGGACCTGTGTACATCCGAAACCCTCCTCAGTGCGACGTCAACGGGGGTTTTGATTCTTGGCATGAGCCCCATTTTCTTCCGGAGATGTGTACCCCAAGCCCTTTTGTAGTGGTTCAGCAGGATCAGCCCTGTACTTCGTTGTCTCGGGGAGGAGGGGGGTGGGTTCCCTTTTATTTTTCTGGGTACAGAAGGAGAGGCAGTTCCCCTTCTGAGAGTCTGGGTTTCACTCTGCGTTTTCCCTGGCGCCTCTTTCAGCCCTTCAATGCCTCCCTACTTGCGGCTCCGTTCGTCCTCCAACGCCGCGCAAAGCTTTTTTGCGCAGCTGCGGCACACTTTTTCTACCATTTGCCATCTCCCCCCCCCCCCCCGATTGGTTTTAACAGCGTCGTTTCCCGGACTTGACTTTTCTCCTCACTCCGGGAGGTTTTTTGGGCCCTTTCCCTCCCTCCTTCGTCTCCCCGGTAGGAGATGCCACCCCCCGAGCACACGCAGCGTTTTTCTTTCCCCCTTTTGCATCCCTCCCCCCTACCCTTATGGCGTGCATGTTTGTGGTTTCTTCCTTCATTTTTGTGAAATACTTCTTCGTAGCATTCTTGCTTTCTCTTATGTGTTGGGCAGACTGCTTCTGTTTCTTCTGTCTCAAGCCGCTTCCTATTGTCTCCCACCCAAGAAATGTCTTTGCTAAACTATCACTTACGGCGCGCGATGTCTCTGATTTTCCATTTTCCGTCCTAACAACGGTGTTCCTTTGACCGTAAAAGCTTCGCAAGGTCATGGTGGGGGTTCCCATCCAGAACCGTGTCAGTCCCTTTTCCTGTAAGCATGCATTTTGAACTGCTCTTGTACTTCCCTTTGTTTTTTCTAGTTTTCACTGGCTATTGGTCGGCTTACTCCGAACTATTTTCAGGAGCATCTTGGCAACGTTTTTGAACGAGGGCAACATGACCCACCGCTTCCCCATTCCATGCAAAGTTCTTTTCCCTCTTTTTGTGCCGTTTGGTTTTGCCCTCATCGCTGATTCGGTCGGGTGGTTCGCCGGCTTGCCTCCCCTTGCCGCATGGCTAAGGGGCTCATTCTTGGTCTATTTTCCCCGAGGAAACCCAGTGCTTCATTCGTTTTGAACTTCCCCCCCCTCCGAGGTTTCTTGGTTTTCCTATTTTCTTCAAACCTCTCACCATTCGTTCCTTTTTCGGTCCGCAACTGGGCCATCCATATGGTTTGACATTTCCCCCCTTTTTTTTGTGGGGTTGCCCTAAAGCTTCCGAAGGCAATTACCGATTCCCACGCCCTTGTGACCTCAAAGGGGCGGTGGTCACGAGTGAGTTTCAGAATTTGGTTCATAACATGGCTTTTTTTTTTCAGAATTCGATTCTCCTCTTCTTTCCTTCTCCCCCGTGGGTGATCGAGATCTGGACACCCCATCGCATCAATTCCCCTTTTCACACCCCCCCTTTTTCCTTAGTTCTTGGGAATAGCACTCCTTTTCACTCCCTTCGTCTGAGCTGCCAAACCCCCTGTTCTTTTGCCCAGGCACTTAATATGTTGCTTGGCAGCCGTTGCCGGAGAATTTTTACCTCAATGCGGAGCGTTTTGCTTCTGATCCCCCCCCCCCCCATAGTGTCCTTCTCCCCCTAGCTAGGGACTTCTAAGCCTCGCATGGGTCCCCATTTCTCGGGGTCACCGCCCTTCCCTCGAAAGGTTTCTTCCTGAATGCCGTTTCTCTTCCCGGCGAACAAATCCGCTTTTTTGGTCCTCCGTTCAATATTACGATTTTCTTCCCATCAAATATGAACCCCCGATGACCCCCTTGACCCTTTTAATTCGTGAGCTCGGCTATTGGCATGGGGCACATCTTTGGCCCCTTTTCCACTGTCCCCCAGCCGAAACGATTCTTTGAAACTTCAGCGTTTCCACTGTGGCCCCCCGGCTTTTTTGCATTTGCCTTTCCCCCCCTCCCTCCCTTTCCCCATGCGCTAACTTTCCTTATGAAACGGTTAGGTTTTCCGTTTTTTTTTCCCCCGAGCACCGCCCTGCGCATCCCCTTTACCGGCCCATGTCAATTTATTCATCTTTTTTTCTTCGGAAGAGTCTCCCCCCCAAGCACATGACCTGCTCCCTCTCCGTTGGGCTGTCGCCCTTACTTTTCTTGGTGGGCCTGACACTTTTTTTTGCCCTCGTCCCTCCCCCCCGTCGATTCCCCCCCTTTCTCCAACAATCTTTCCCCCTCCCCCCCAAAAAAAAACAAACTCCTTTCCTATGCGGTCATGTCAATCCTCCCAGGTTCGCACGCCTCTCCCTTAGCCAATAAAGGGTTCCTTTTGTATGCTGTCTACGTTCCCTTTCATCAGCGTTGCAGTATTTGCCATCCATTAGGCTTCCCTACGGTGGGCAGAGGAAAGTCGGCCGAGGTCCCTGACAGTACGGTGAGGAGTTTTCATTTCGTTGCGGTCCACTCTCTTCCCCAGAGATGGTCCCTCCGGTATTTGCCCCCGCAGCGCATTTCCCCTTTCCTGATCCTGCGCGTTTTTCGAGCGTTCAGCTCTCTTTATGGCTGAAGATCTTTGCCCCCTCACACTGTTCCCTCAGCCACCCGCGCCCCTCCCGTCCTCCTCCTAGTCTGATCAGCGGCCGAGCATTCCCCCCCCGCATGAGACCAGCCTTTTCAACCTCCTCCCCTCAGCCAAAGTCGTCGGTTCGCGGCTACCATCCCTGCGGGTACCCCTACGCATGAAAAGGCTTAGCCCCCCCTTACCGTCATTTTTTTCTCACGTGAGATGCATGTCATGTTTTTTCTTTTGCACCCCCCCCCCCACCCCCCCAACACCCTTACCCCCCCTCCCACCAAACCCCCCCCCCCCCCACAAACCCCCCCCCCCCCCCCCCCCCCCTTACTCAACACTGTGATGATGTGTTAGAAGTTGATTCCCTTCGATCGTTTCTTAGGTGCAGCGCCGGTTTTTCCGGACTTTTACATCATCCCGATTCTTGGTCGGGTTTTCGTCCAATTTTGTCAGAGAAAGGACCTCATCATTTTTTTCTGAAAATATGTTTCTTCCTATAGCCAACATTCTCAATAGAAACAATCCACTCTTTTTCAACAAGATCCACAGTGTAGTCCCCCAGAATTCTTCCTCTTGCCTGCCCTTTTTTGAGGTTTCTTGCTGGAGATTGCCCTTTCCCCGGCTTTTACTTTCCTCCTTTCCAAGTGCAAGCTTTTTTTGTTTTTTCTCCCTGTGTTGCCTGGGAATATTTCCTTTCCAGTGGGTCCTTTTCTTGATTCAGCAGTACATGATATTCTTGTTTTGCTTCCCTCCGGCCCACCGGAGAGATCCTTTCTCCAGTCACAACAGCAGACCCTTCCCTCCCTAGTTTTTTCCACTGCCAGAGGCCATTTACAAGCAGAGTTTTCTTCCAGGCGCCGGCAGAAATTTAAACCCCTCATCCTCCCCCCCTGTTACAGGATTCCCCCCCAATGAGCGTGAGACCTCCCCTACTCCGTACTTTCCCAAGCGGGGACTTTCACCTCGCCTTTTCAGCAGGTGGGTGTTCTGCTGCGTTGTCTTGTCCTTTTTTCCGCGACTGGGGTTCCGTCCTAGTTGTTTCTCTGCACTTCCCCGGATGCGCCTGTTTCCACTGGACGTGTCCCTTGAGGTGGGCTCTTTCGCGGGAAGTTCATGGAAAACGGTTCTTCTTTTAGGGGAGGATACTTTCAACTCCTTTTTTGGACCGGGTTTTTGTGCTGTGGCTCTTCTATTCAGTTTCTTCTTTATAGGGCGTGCACGTGTGTGGCGCCTTCTTTTCTTTTTGATTTTTTCCCTTTGTAGGCAGGTGAGGAAGATATTCTTTCTCCCCTGACCCACATCAAAGTGGCCGCCAGTTTCCTCGCAGGCGGTTTCTGCGGGGGAGTTGTCACGGAAGCGTCTTCGGGTTTCCCTATTAGTGACCGCCTTTTTAGTTTGATGCGGTAGAAAGGGTTCCGCCTTCTCTTTTCCCTCGATCCCTAAGAACATTTGGTGCGGAGAGCTTCTCTTACCCTTCTCCCCGTAAGAGAGAATACGAGCTCTGCTTGGGCCCCCCCCCCCCCCCCCCAGGTCCGCGCGTGCGGGGTCGTAGTTTGGGTAACATGCTCCGTGATCCCTCCAGTCCTTCCTGGTCCCCACAGTCCCATTGACTGCATTTGAGGTTTTTCTGCCTTCCGCCCCTTCTTTTGACAACGAGGCGACGGCGTCTTTGTCTTCTCCCTTGCCACGTTTTTCGCATTGCACACTGGGTTCAGCTACGGTGATTTCCCTAGTTCCCATTCAGGTCTTTTTAAGTGTGACCCCCCCTTTTGTGTCAGCGTGATGTATGTTACTCAGGTACACTTTGATTTCACCGCGCACAGTCCCTAAGCGTAGTGCCTCTGCGCCCCGTTCAAGCAGTTTTCGCAGCGGCCCTCCTTATGCAACTGTTCCAAAATGCGTCCCACTCCCTTTCGCGGAGGGCCAGTCCCTCATATAACCTAGCTCACGATGCTCTTCCCTTTCCTCAGGCCGTGGAAAATTCGTCTTCCCTTGCTTTTTTTGCACTTCAGGAGCGCGCCCATCCCTCTTGGCCCAGTGTGAGAAGTGCTTCCCCCGTCCCCCCCCGATCGGCGTCCTTCCCTTATTTCCAGATCATAATTTGACTCCCCCAGTGCCCCCACTACATCCTTGCTTTCGTTTGCCCTTTTGTGGCGGGCTATTTGTTTTCTCGGCTCAGCGACGCAAGAGAGCGTCTCCCCCCGTCTGTCATCCCCCCCCCCTGTAAATAACTTTTGTGCTTCCCCCACTTTTTACTGCACACCTGTTTCCGCTCATGCACGGTCCCCCGGTTTCCCCCAAAAGCAGCAAAGTATTTGCCACAGCGCCAACGCAGGCCCCCCCCCCCCAAACCGCACGCCCCCCCCCCCCCTCACCCCCCTCCCCCCCCCCCCCCCAATCCCACACCTGGGACTCTTGACTCTTCCATGGCTAACTCCCCCCCCTTTTAGCACAACCATTTGATCCTGGCGTTTTCATATCCCGCCCAACTCTTTAGACGAAGTTTCTTTCCCTCTTTTACGTTTAGGAAACGTGCCTCTGGAAGTG